>Ga0207684_10005288_pt1 | contig 11970 bp, 9 predicted proteins | sample KBSK5501metaG_FD_184342 | JGI IMG/M metagenome (GOLD analysis project Ga0207684, IMG submission 184342) | Corn, switchgrass and miscanthus rhizosphere microbial communities from Kellogg Biological Station, Michigan, USA - KBS K5-50-1 metaG... | ecosystem: Host-associated > Plants > Roots >... | reverse complement strand
TCCGCCGGTGCACGAGCAGACCCTCCTCCAACGGGTGCCGCATCGGGTGAGCGAGCGGATGGAGCACACCGTGACCGCGAGCCGGGAAGCCCTGGCCCTGCCGCTGTACTCGCACATGACGCCGGAACAGGTCGACCGCGTGTGCCAGGAGGTGGAGCGCCTGCTGGCCTGATCCAGGTCACCAACCCCGGAGATCGACGGCGGGCGAACCGAACCCTCCGGGGAACGCGAGCGGGATTCACGCGAAACTCAAAGAGATCGTGCGGGGATATCAGACCACAGTAGTCCGTTCGGACGACGTGGCCGCTAGAAGGCCCGCACGAACACGGAGCGCTGGCGTGTCCGTCGTAAAAGGAACTCCAAGCGTGATGGCAGCAACCAAGAGCGAACTGGCCATGTCTGCCGCCCCGAGCGATTCAGTCGCGATGCGTTTCGCGATCGGCGCATTCTGGGCGCTGGTCGGCGCCGTTGTGTCGCGCGGCTTGACGCTGGCCTCGTCGGTGCTGGCGGGACGGCTCCTGGGCACGACGGGCTTCGGCGAAGTCGGCATGATTCAGAGCACGCAAGGCCTGTTCGGCATCGTGGCCGGCGCCGGGCTGGGGTTGGCGGCGACCAAGTTCGTCGCGGAGTTTCGCTCGGTCGATCCCGCAAGAACAGGCCGCTGCGTCACTGTGGCGACCACCATCGCCCTGATCTCCGGCACGCTGATGGCTCTCGTGCTCCTTGTTCTTTCGGGCGTGATTGCTTCGAGCGTGCTGAACGCCCCCCACCTGACCGTGGAGCTGCAAGTGGCGACCGGCCTGGTCCTCTTCGGCACGCTCAACGGCGTGCAGACGGGCGCCCTCGTCGGCTTCGGCGACTTTCGGACCGTGGCGGTCCTGAACACCATCCGCGGCGTGTGCCTGGGTGTGTTCTTGATCGCCGGTATTGAGCTCGGCGGCGTGCTGGGCGGCGTCATCGGCCTGGTTCTGACCGAAGCGATCGCAGTTCTCGCCAACCACGTGGCTCTGCGGCGCCTTCTTCCCGAGACCGCCGCCTGGCACGACCGCAACGCCGCGCGGAGCGAGTTGATGACGATGTGTCGATTCAGCGTCGTGAGCCTGCTGGGGAGCATCTGCACGATGTCGGCGATGTGGTTTGCCAATGTGGTGCTGGTCGCGCAGCCCGACGGCTACGCCGCGCTCGGCGTCTTCAACGCGGCCGAACGCTGGCGGCAACTGCTGTTGTTCCTGCCCGCCTCGTTCTCGCCCGTCATCCTCACGATGCTCAGCAACCTGCACGGCACGAACGATCCCAAGTCGTATCGCCGGCTCTTTGGTCTCAACCTGGCGGTCAGCATCGCCGTCGTCGTGGTCCCATCGATCGGCATCATCCTGTGTGCTTCACCGGCGATGGGCCTGTTCGGCGACGAATATCGTGATGGCGGGATGACGCTGGTCATCCTGTCGGCCTCGTCGGTCGCGGTGGTGCTCAACAACCTGTTGGGCCAGATCCTGGTGAGCAAAGGGGCCATCATGGGACGCTTCGTTCTTGACGTGCTGCTCGCCGCGGTCCTCGCGATCGCGTCGTGGCAACTGATTCCGATCTATCGCGACAGGGGGATGGCGCTGGGCAGTTTGATCGCGTTTGCGGTGACGTCGGCCGCTTTAATTGGGACGACCATCTACTTCATGAGAACACATGGGAAAAGCCCAGGGACGGCTGTCCCTGGGCTTGATGGGAACCAGTAATGGCGGCCTTGACAGACAACCTGATGCCTCGCGCCACCCTCTGGGCGCTTGCGATCAACGCCATCGCCGTGATCGCATTCGCGTGTGCGCCGGTCGCGGAGGAGTATCCGCTCGCCGTTGTCAGCATCCTGGCATTTCTGTTCGTGCAGGCGTTTCTGCCGGCCTGTCGGATCCGCGTAACCGCTCCAGTGTGTCCGGCCAACATTGCACAGGGCTACCATTGGGTCCAGCTTGTGCTGGTCACGGTATTGATCGGCTACTTCGGTTTCAGCGAGGGGACGTTGCCGTATCTGCCCTCGAAGGGTGCGATCAATCTGGCGATCGTCGTTCATGTCGTGGGCTATCTTTCGTTTTGTGTGGCGTACCAATGCTTCAGTCGCGTGACCGTGGGGAGTCTGCCCCGCGAATCGACGCCTGGCACTGCATACGTGATCGTGCCGTTTGCGGTCTTGGGATTGTTGGGCTTCTTGTTGGCGCAGGGCGGCGTCGCGGAGTTCATCGACTATGTCTCGTCGCCGATCCAACATCGCCTGCGCGCGGAGGAGCCGACGACGCTGCAAGGGGCCGCCGGCAGCTTTCTGAAACACTTCCTCGGCTTCGCGGTGGTGCTCGCGTGGAGCTGGTGGCTCGGCAAGGCGCGGCGTAGCAAGGGTTCGATCATCGCCGTGACGGCCGGGGTCGTGATCGTTCTGCTGGTTGCGAATTTCAGCTACAACCGTGGCACGATGCTCGGACCGGTGGTCGGCCTGGCCGCCGCGTTCTCCGTGCACGTGCGGCGCATTCCGTTCAAGGGCGTGATCTTGGCCGGGATGCTCGCGCTGTCCCTGGCGTTCGTGTTCGGTTGGTATCGGTCCAGCAACCTCGACATCACCGATCTGTCGGCCTCGTTAGTCGAGGACACGGGGAACCGCGACGGCGTGGTCGATTCCGTGCAGATTTACGCGTCGGCTCCGCAGCTGGCTGCCTACATGATCGAAAGCCTCGAAGGCAAGTTCTACCACGGCAAGACCTTGCTCCCCTCGCTGGTCTACCCGATTCCCGTGCTCGGCAAACCGTATCGCGACATGAGCGGCCCCGGGATATTCAACGAGCTGATCTACGGCGATACGGATAGTCGCGATCAGGTCATTCCCCTGGACGGCGAGCTCTACATCAACTTCCACCTGGCCGGCGTGGTCCTCGGCAATGTGTTGCTCGGTTGGGTTCTCGCCTGGCTGCAAGGCAAGTTTGCGGCCGCCCCGAACCCTGTGGAAAGCTACGCCTGGCTCATGATGGCGCTTTGGACCGTGTTCCCTGGCAGCTTGCCCGTCATCAGCCAAATGTATGTGTATTCGTTTTGGCCAATGTACAGCTATTTCGTGGTCAAGTGTTTCTGGTCGCGGAATTCGGCGATGGCCGGCCATCGTGATCCAGACCGCGGTGGGGTATTCGTGAAAGGTGATTCGCATGAACATTTGCTTGGTCGGCGGCATCTTTGATCGGCCCGAGGCCGTTCGCTCGAAGCAGCTGGTGACGCCGGAGACGGTGTTGCTCGACGGCTTCCGCAGGGCCGGCGTGGAGGTGCACGCGGTCGGGCATGCCGGTTTTCAGCCATCGGATGACTACGACATCATTCACGTCCATCACTTCGGTAAGGCGGCACTCAAGATGGCGTCTTCGAAGTGCCGGGCCCGCGTCGTCTTCACCGGCCACAATGGGCTGATCCCCACGGGCTGGGAACGGTCGCGGCTGCGGCGGTACGCCTTTCAGTATGTCGTGGACCGGGCGGAGGCATACGTCGCGCTGTCGCACGCCGAGGCGCGGTACTACGCCGGCGTGACCAACACCGACAAGATCCACACCATTCCCAACGGCATTCCGGCCGAGGTCTTTCGCGCCGCCGGAAATCTCCAGAAACGGGCCGACAGGGAACGGTATGACGTGCTCTACGTCGGCCAACTGATCGACTGGAAAGGGGTCAACTTCCTGCTCGAAGCGATGCAGCAGCTTCGCAAACAGCGCCACGTCCATCTTCGTTTGGTCTATCACAACGCGCAGTTGGAGGCGGAACTCAGACAGCAGGCCCACAACCTGGGCATCGCGGAGCACGTGGAGTTCGTGGGCATCCGCGGTCCGAGCGAGCTGGCCGAGGAGTATCATCAGGCGGACCTGCTGGTGCTGCCGAGCTTTGCCGACTGCTTGCCGAGCGTGGTCACCGAGGCGTTCCTGTGCGGCACGCCGGTGGTGGCGGGCGCGGTGTGCGGCGTGCCGGAGCAGATCGGGCCCTACGGCCTGGCCGTGCCGCCGGGCGATTCGGTCGCGCTTGCGAACGCCATGGAGACGATACTGGCCGATCGACCGCGCTGGCAGGGCATGGCAGCCCAGATACGGGCGTATGCGGAGCACACATTCAAGCCGGAGACGATGGTCGCCCGCCATCTCGCCCTGTATCGCGACCTGATCGAAGGCCGGACCGGGCCGGCCAAGCGCCGGGCCGCCTGGATTGATCCGGTGGTGCGCCTGGCGGTCAAGGTGTACTGGCGCCGCCGCCGGGCCGCGGCGTAGGACGGCCGCCCGTCGGTCCGGCGCAGGCGAACCATCGATGAACATCAGCCACATCAGCGTCAGCACGTTGCCGGTCCTGCACCGCTTTGGCGGCGCCATCGAGCGGCGCATCGTCGAGATCGCTCGCGAGCAAGCGCGGCGCGGGCATCGCGTCAGCGTGTACTCGGTCGGCGACACCAGCGACACGCGCGAAGTGGACGGCGTGACCTATCACTTCCTCGAATGCCGTACGCGTTTGCCGTTCAAGCACCTGGAGTTTCAGTATCGGGTCGTGCGCGAGTTGAGGAAGGGCTCCGATGACGTGCTGCACTTCCACAGTCAGCCCGAGGGCGCGTGGATGAGCAAGGCGGTGAGAGCCAAGAAAGTGCTCTCGTACGACTTCTTCCAGTTCCGGGGCGGCCGCGAGACGCCACTGTATCACCTGTACAAGCGCGTGCTCCGCTGTTTCGACCTGCTCCTGCCTTGCTCCCGGTATTGCCTGGAGGAGTCGCAGAACTTCTGGAGCTTTCCGGCGAGCAAGCTGCGGATCCTCTACAACGGGGTCAACACCCAGCAATTCAGGCCCGATCCCGAGGCGGCGGCACGGGAGCGCGGGCAGCTCGGCATCGACAAGAAGGTGATGCTCTACATCGGCCGGGTCTGCGAGCAGAAGGGGAGCGATGTGCTACTGCAAACGGCCAAGACACTCCGCGAGCGGCGCCGCGACGTGCAGCTCGTGATCGCGGGACCGATCGCGCAGTTCGGACTGAAGGACGATCCGAACGGCTGGGTCGAGCGCATCAAGGAGGTCGGCGGCCTCTACCTCGGCGCCGTCGAAGAGAGCCGGCTCAATGCGATCTACAACCTCGCCGATGTCTTCGTCATGCCGACCCGCGCTAACGAGATGTTCGGCATGGCGGCCGTCGAGGCGCAGGCGTGCGGCAAGCCGGTCGTCTCCAGCGACTCGGGCGGCCTGAAGGAAGTGGTCCCGTCGAACTGCGGCGCGCGCGTCCCGGTCGGCGATTCGGCCACGATGACGGACGAGATCGAGAAACTGATGGATGATGCCAATCTCTATGCGGTCTGTTCCGCAAATGCGCTGATCAACGCGGCGACCTATGACTGGGCGCGCATCTGTGACGCGTGTGACGAGCTGTACCGAACTGACACAGGGAGAATCTCGTGAGTGAACGCGTGTCCGTTACCATCGGCATCCCGTTCTTGAACGCTCGGCGCTACCTTGCCGACGCGGTGCGCTCCGTATTTGCGCAGACGCATGGCGACTGGGAGCTGCTGCTGATCGACGACGGCTCCACGGATGGCTCGATCGATGTCGTGCGGCATCTTGACGACCCGCGCGTGCGCGTCCTCAGCGATGGGGGTAATCGCGGTCTGTGCGCGCGTCTCAACCAGATCGCTTCGCTTGCACAAGGCGCCTATCTGGCGCGGATGGATGCCGACGATCTCATGCACCCCGAACGCATCGAACGCCAGGCCGAGTTCATGCGGGCGAATCCGAACATCGATCTCATTGACACGGCGACATTCAGCGTGGACGACGACCTCACGCCGCTAGGCATTCGGGGGGATCGCCCGCTGGATGTGCGTCCGGAGGCTGTGCTTCGGAATGGCCTCCTCCTTCATCCGACCGTGATGGGCCGAGCGGAGTGGTTTCGCCGTAATCCGTACGATCCGGTCTACGTTCGCGCCGAGGACCGCGAGCTGTGGAGCCGAACCTGCGCGACGACAAGGTTCGCCCGGCTGTGCGAGCCGTTGTTCTTTTATCGCGAAGGTCTGGCCGGTAACTTGGGGAACTATCTTCGCACTGAAAGCACCGTGCGCGACATCCTACATCGGTACGGCCCGCCGCTGGTGGGCGCGTGGCGCACACGGCGGCTGGTGATGCGTTCACGACTGAAGGCCATGGCCTACCACATCGGCACGAGACTCGGGCAGCAAGGCCGGCTGATCAACAAGCGAAACCGCCGGCTCAATGCGGGGGCGATACAGGAAGCTCGCCGCATTCTGTCGGTGATTCGAAACACGCCGGTGTCTGGCCTTGACGGGGACCTCCCCGCGCCCTCAGCCCATGGACCGCGTCACGACGAGGCGGCGGCATGAACCCGAGAGTGCTGCACGTGACGACGGTTCCGGGGACGCTGCGCTTTCTGGCGGGGCATGTGGCCCATGCCAAGAGCAAGGGATTCGAGGTCCACGCGCTGTCGTCGCCCGGCCAGCCGCTCGACGACTTTGCCCGCGACATGCAGATTGACGTGCATTCGACGCTGATGCTGCGACGCATTACGCCGCTGGCCGACCTCGCGGCGGTGTGGCGGATCGTGCGAGTCATCCGGCACGTTCGACCGATGATTGTGGACGCGCATACGCCGAAAGGGGGCCTCCTGGCGATGATGGCGGCGACTTTCTGCCGCGTGCCGGTTCGCATTTATCACCAGCATGGACTGCCGCTCATGACCGCCACGGGGCTGAAGCGGCGCATCTTACGCTGGACGGAACGCACGGCGTGTCGGTTGGCGCATCAGGTCATCTGCATCAGCACGTCGCTTCGTGAAGTCGTGATCGCGGAAGGACTATGCCCGCCCGAAAAGATTAAGGTGCTCGAACGCGGACACATTGGCGGCGTCGAGGCCGACACAACATTCAATCCGGCACGCATCTCGACGGAGTCGGCGCAGCTTGTTCGCGCTCGCTATCAGATTCCGCAGGGCGCGCTGGTGATGGGCTTCGTGGGACGCATCGTCCGCGACAAGGGCTTGATCGAACTCGCGCAATCGTGGCGCGTGCTGCGCGAGGAGTGGCCGTCGCTGCACCTGCTGGTTGCGGGGCCGTTCGAGAGCCAGGACCCGATCCCGGCCGACGTGGAAGCGACGCTGCGGAGCGATCCGCGCATTCATCTGGCTGGAATGGTGCACGATATGCCGAGCATCTATCGCATTCTGAACCTTCTCGTCCTGCCGACGTATCGCGAAGGCTTCAACACCGCACTCCTGGAGGCGGGGGCCATGGAACTGCCCGTGGTCGCGACGCGGATTCCGGGAAACGTCGATGCGGTACGCGACGACGAGACCGGCCTGCTGGTGCCGGTGCGCGACGCCGAGGCGCTGACGGCCGCGATTCGTATTTACTTGGGCGACCCGGAGCTGCGGCGGCAGCACGGCGCCAACGGCCGGCACCGAGCGCTGTGCGATTTCGATCCCGAGATGATACGCGAAGCCTTGGTTCAAGAATACGTGCGCTTGCTTGGCGAGCGCGGCTGCGAGGAAGCCGTGGAACAGGTTTGCCGCGTGCCGCCGGGGGCAGCTCGTTAACAAGCCGATCGGGGGACAGGCATCGTGGCAAGGCATGAACACGACGGTGCAGGTATTGCCGTTTATGGTGTTGCTCTTCATCTTGCCGTTTCCGGGGACCGAGGCCTTGCGGCTCACCTGTCTCGCCGCAGCGTTTCTGATCGTCGTGACCTCCTGGCGGCGGCTTACTCCGCCGCCATTCCCCTGCAAGTGGGCGATCGCGCTATGGGCCGGTGTAGTGATCGCCTCGCTTGTCTTCGCGGTGGATCCTGCCTACAGTCGGGGCGAGATCAAGAACGAAGTCGGCTACGCGCTGATGGCGTTCGTCGCCTTCTTTGCCTTGACGCGGGACGAGACACGGTTGCGCCTCGCGTGTCTGGCGGTATTGGCAGGATTTGCCGTGATTTCGGGCTCGGCGCTGGTCGGCGGGGATCTCCGAAGGGGCCAATGGCCAGCAGACGTGTACTACGGCGGCGTCGGCGGCGTCAGCAACTATCTCGTCACGGTCGGGCCCATTCTCGCTTTGACGGTGGTGCTTTTTGGGCGGCAACATTCGAGCAAGTGGCTGGCCCTCTTGGGTCTGCCTTTCCTGGCGGTTAGCTTGCTATCCGCTCAACGTACTCTGTGGCCGGCGATCGGGTTGCAGGCTGCATTGGTTTGCGTTTGGCTTTGGCAAGTCCGCGCAGTCGCTGTCAGCCCGGCTCGCCTGGCGCTGACGGGAATGATCTTGCTTGCGCTGATTGGCGGCGGGATCTATGTCAGCGACCGATACCGCACCGGCGGCAATCCCGAATCGCCTTTCAAGATGGGGAAAGACTTGCGGCCGCGCGTATGGAAAAAGGTCGGCGCAGAGATTCTCGCGCATCCGTTGACCGGGGCCGGATTCGGGCGCGACGTCACGAGCAAGGCCTACCCAGCTTTGCTTCCGGCAGAAATCAAGGAGTTTTCGCATACGCACAATCTCATCCTCAACTACGGTATCAGCGCAGGCATGCCGGGCATGGTGGCGGTGTTGGCGCTGTTCGCGGCGCTCGCTTGGCGCTTTTGGCAGTTGGCGCTGCGCGGAGAGCGCCTCGCGCGTCTGACCGGACTCGCGGGGGCGGCTATGGTAGCCGGCGTATTGACTCGCAATATGACCAATGATTTTTTCGTGCGGGATGGGGCGCTATTGTTCTGGGTGCTTGCCGGTATGCTGTTCGGGTATGCGCTGCGTCATGGCGGCGACACGACACGCTCCCCGGCCTCACCGGTCTGGCGCAAGTGAGCGGGCGCAACACCTCTCGAGGGAGGAACAGATCGCGCTCGATGTCGAGTTTGAGGACCAGTGGTCGCTCGGCTGGGACACAGCCGACTCAGCAGTCTTCCGCGTCGGAGAAAGACCCCGCTGCCCATAGTGAACACAGAGTCCGCGCCCGCGCGGGGCTGGCTCTCACCGCACTCAATATCACCGCCTTCCGCGAGAATCACCAGGGCCAGGATCGCCGCGACGCCGGGCAGAGAGCAGAGCCGCTGGAAGTCCGCTCGGTCCTTGAGCAGCGCGTGGGCGCGGGCCTCCAGGGTCTGCCGCAGCTCGGCACAGCAGTTTAGCGGACGTACCCCCGGTCGAGTTTCGGGCCGGCGGCGCGTTTATCCCGGACCGCAGCCGGCTGCAATTCGCACGGGTCTAGTGGACCAAAGTCGGGGAGGACTGCCGCCAGACTGGAGCACGCGCGGCTCGCGGAGTAGTCTACGGGGCAAGGGAAGATGGGTCACGTAGAGAAGTTGGGATGAGACACTTCCGTCTGCTCGTGCCTGTGCTCGCCCTGGTCGCGGTGGCCCGTGCGTCGGTAGTGCCCAGCCCCTCGGCGATCGACCGCATCAACCGCATCGTCGTCATCTACCAGGAGAATTGGAGTTTCGACGGCCTGTTCGGAAAGTTTCCCGGGGCGAACGGCCTGGTCAACGCTGGAGCCACCGTGAAGCAGGCGGATAAGGACGGCCGACCGTACGTGACCTTGCCTCCCTCGATCGACAACCGCAAGCGTCCTCCCAGTGCCGACCCGCGCATCCCCGCGGGGCTGCCCGTGGCGCCATTCAACCTTGGGCTTTACGTGACGGCTGAGGACACCGCGGGCAACCCGATCCATCGCTTCTACCAGCAGCAGTATCAGATCAACGGCGGCAAGATGGACCGCTTCATCCCGTGGAGTGGGGTCGGTGGGCTCGTGATGAGCTACTACGATGCCACGGACCTACCCATCGGCAAGCTCGCCCAGGAGTATGTGCTTGCCGATAATTTCTTCCATGCTGCGTTTGGTGGCTCGTTTCTGAACCACGTCTGGCTCATTTGCGCCTGCACGCCGTACTGGCCGGCGGCGCCAGCGGCGATGCGCGCTCAGGTCGACGCCAACGGCCTGATCACCAAGGACGGTGACGTCACGCCGGACGGCTACGTGGTAAATACCGCGTACACGGTCAACATGCCGCATCCGAAGAGCACGGCCCCGAGCAGTCTGCTCCCGAACCTGACGCTGCCGACCATTGGCGACCGGCTCGACGAGAAGGGCATCTCGTGGGCCTGGTATTCAGGCGGCTGGCGTGATGCTCTCGCGGGCCGACCACATCCGAACTTTCAATTTCACCACCAGCCGTTCGCGTACTTCGCGAACTGGGCGGACGGCACCGCGGCCAAGGCGCAGCACCTGAAGGACGAAGACGACTTCCTGCGCGATCTCGAGGGCGGTACCCTCCCTGCGGTGTCGTTCGTCAAGCCGCTCGGCCCCGATAACGAGCACCCTGGCTACGCGTCGCTGCTCAGGGGACAGGAGCACGTCGCCGCGCTGGTGCGGGCGATCATGATGAACCGCGCCTGGGATGGGACGGCGATTATTATCACCTATGACGAGAACGGCGGACGCTGGGACCACGTGCCGCCGCCGCGGGTGGACCGGTGGGGACCGGGGATGCGCGTGCCGACGGTCGTCATCTCGCCCTTCGCGAAACGACGGTACGTCGATCACACGTACTATGACACGACGTCCATCCTGAAGCTGATTGAGCGGCGGTGGAGCCTGCCGCCACTCGGCCCGCGCGACGCAGCGGCCAATGACCTGAGCAACGTCTTCGACTCCAGGGCCCGCCGTTGATCCAAGTGCGATGGGCGCGACGCGCGGCTCCATCGTCCCCGGCGTGGATCAGAAGGTTCGAGTCTTCACCCTTGGGGACTCTTCAATGCCAGAGCCCGCCGGATTCTCGGCGTAATAAACAAGCTTTGGACGAACGACCCGAACGGAATCATGACCGCGCAGGATCCCACCATCACTGCCCACCACGGGGGCCGACGTGAACGACGCGAATCTACTGCGCGCTCCTGGCGGAAGCTTGAAGGGACTAAAATCCCGGACGATGAATTCCTGGAGGTGAGGTGTTGAGTCCACATCATGCAACTAGCCAGTCGGATTGAAAGAGCGCGTGGCGGACCGGAAACACGGATTCCCCACCGGTAGTCCAGCCCTCACGGCGCGAGGGCGAGCATCGCGGAGCGACGGGCAGGGTCGTACGTGATCTGCGCGGCGAGCATGGCCATGAGGACGGTGAGGAGACGATCCACAACGCCCCGGAGCGCCCGGCCGTGACTGTGGCCGCGCCCGCGGAGGAGCTGGTAATGCTGGCGGCTGTGCTCGTCGTACCGCACGCTGATGAAGCCCCAATAATAGAGCGCGTTTCGGAGGCGCGGATTGCAGGCATAGCGCATGCCGACGAGGAGACGTTTGCCTCAGTAACTCTCTCGAATATCGGCAACTCGGGTGCGATCTTCGCGAAGAGGGGACCTTCCGGCTCACCGCTGCGTATGGCTTCAACCTGAAGAATGAGGTGCCGAATCCGATTGTCATAGATGCCGAAACGGCCCTGTTCAGCCTGGTTCCGAAGACCAACGGTTTCACATAGCTCAAAGAACTCGCCGAGCTTCCTCCGGAGGGCAAGGTACGTTGCGGTAGCCATGACTCGATTCTAGTAACTGTAGTGAGTAGAAACAAAGAGCCCGAAGGGGCAGCCTCAAGAGGGCGGCTCATCCCCTTCGGGCGAGTGCCGGACGTGTCGCTAGACACCCGGTATGCCCAGTGCCGCGCTAAGTCAGCGTGAGCTGTTCGGCCCGGGGGCGTCATTCGGTGGCTCCTCAATGATGAGGGTGTGCTGGTTCCTGGCACACTCAGCCTCGGATGAAGCTTCGCTGCGCTCTCCGCGGCCCACCGTTGCGAGAACTCCCGGGTCCAGCGGCAGGAGCAGTGATTGAGCCAGCGGGCTTCGGCTCGTCGGGCATGAGGATCTCAGGTCGAAGATCCTGTTACTGGAGGTGCGGTCCGCCAACGGGCGGACCGACCGGCTCCCAGGGCTGGCCAGAGAGCTGGTCCGGATGAACGTGGATGTCC
>Ga0207684_10005287_pt1 | contig 11970 bp, 10 predicted proteins | sample KBSK5501metaG_FD_184342 | JGI IMG/M metagenome (GOLD analysis project Ga0207684, IMG submission 184342) | Corn, switchgrass and miscanthus rhizosphere microbial communities from Kellogg Biological Station, Michigan, USA - KBS K5-50-1 metaG... | ecosystem: Host-associated > Plants > Roots >... | reverse complement strand
CTCGGTCACCAGTTCGTCGGCGCGTTCGTCCAGCCAGGCTAAGCGCGTGATCCCGTGATCGGTTCGCGCCCAGTTGATGAAGGCCAGCACATGTTGCTGGTAGACTCTGCGCGTGGTGTGCGAGTGGATCTTGCCGGTGGAAATGGTCCACCCGGCCTCAGCAGAGGCGGCCCGTTGTGCCTACTTAGCCCGAAAGCGACTTTGGCCAATCGCCATCAGGCCGTCGAGTCGCTCAATCGCCTCACGGATAATGCTCTTGCGAGAGCCCATACTACCTCCCTTTCTTGAGAAAAACTGAGAGCGTACACTCCATACAAAAGACAGTGATCATGGTAAGGGCATTCCTGCGAAGACTGGGCTAGCTCCACTGCACTGAAAGGCTGCGCTCCGAGACTGCACTTTCAGCAGCTACGCTGTTTATACCTCCACGATGGGGGGGGATGACGACGTAGCCTGTCCCTCGACGAGAAGACAGAGAGCGAGGCGCTACCAAGACACATTACGAGAACGCACGACACGGACAACCTACAAGGACAACGGGTAGATGCCCACTTCTGAGGGGAGCGGCTCAACCAGCAATCTCCACCGGAGAGCAGGAGCGGCTCAACCAACATCCAAGGGGAGGCGACCCTGATCCTTTGTAGCGGTTAGACCACTAGCGCACGGATCACGCGCGTTGTTGTCCCTGGAATCTCCCTCATGGGAGTGCTTCCAGCTTTAAACACCTTCAGTCTAGCCGACCGAGACGGATGACACCTGGAGAAAAGACGGATCGTACCTGGGTGGAAGACGGAAGGAATGATCAGCTTATCCTATTTCACTAGACGGTCTATCGACTCCATCCTTGGCTTTCCTCAGAGAAGACAGACAACCTGCTTGCAAACGACCGGTTATGAGACGAAACATTTGCTCCTCTTCGTGCGATAAGGGATGCCAGGTGCTTGCAGGCCTGGTCCGTCTCTTTCCCAGTTGCGACCCGCTTTGCGTTCACCTGCGATCTGTCCTTCACACAGATGCATCCCGTCCTCACCTGCTACGGTGGAAGCGTGCAATAGTACCGGAGCAGGACATGAGCCGGAAAGGTAAAACATTGTGAGCATAAACGATCCGTTAGTGCAGTTCCGCGAGTTTCCGGAACAAATCGACCTTGATAGAGCGGCAAGTTCGCCGGAAGGAACAAAAATAGAGGTGCCTTTAGATATTGTCATGTCTTTGTTAAGGCCAGAGGAATTAGAAAAGCTAAAAAACTATATTATATCGTACCTTATGAAGCGTGATAGCAGCGAAGTGCTGGAGTAGCCCCGCACTTGGCGGAGCCCCTTCTTAGCGTTCCCCCCGTGATTGAGCGCTATTTGACGAACGCTGCGCCCATTTGATACGATCTTAAGTAAACCGTCGGAACCATTCATTGGCATGACCAAAGCAAGGAAGAACCGCACGTCAATGACCTACGGTCTCAGACCGGAGGCTTGTAAGGGACCTCTCTTGCAAGCCGGATTGACCAGACGACACCTGTGAGCTAGCCACGCCGAGCAAGCGAACGCCGTAGCTGGCGGACAAGCAGGTGAGCGATAGCACCAAGCGTTTGCGTTCGGACCCAGCAATGCTGCCCCAGTTGCTGGCTCTCCAACCTCTGGTTTAACGAACTGCGGTCAGGAACAGTGATCAGGGGAAAGTACCGAGTGCTATCAGCGTCGAGGGGATCGCTTGTACTCCGAAAGGAGCCTTACCTGATGAAGGTCTTTGTCTTATCACGAGCAGGAAAGCCCTTAATGCCTACAACCCCCAGGCGGGCAAGAAAGTGGCTGAAGGAAAAGCGGGCACGTATCGTACGCCGCGAGCTGTTCACCATTCGGTTGCGTTTTGCAGCGCGAGAGCATGTGCAGCCGGTGAAAGTGGGGGTAGACACCGGATCGAAAGTGGTGGGGATCGCGGCCACTGCCAATAGCGAGGTCGTGTTTCAAGCTGAGGTACATCTGCGCGGGGACATTGCCGAAAAATTGGTTCAACGTCGTCAGTACCGACGCACTCGTCGGAGTCGCAAGATGCGATACCGGCCTGCGAGATGGGCGAATCGTCACCGTTCCGACGGGTGGTTATCCCCCTCGGTGCGCTCCAAATGCGATGCGACGACGAAAGCAGTGCGCTTCGTGGCCTCGTTGTTACCGGTGCATCAAGTGAACGTCGAGATCGCCAGTTTCGACACCCAAAGAATACAACACCCAGAGATCTCGGGGATTGCTTACCAGCAAGGAGAACTTTTCGGGTATCACCTGCGCGAATATCTGCTGGAAAAGTGGCAAAGAAAATGCGCATATTGTGGAAACAAGGAAATTCCTTTACAAGTCGAGCATATCCTGCCAAAGTCGAGAGGAGGATCGGATCGAGCTTCAAACTTAACGCTCGCCTGCGAACCCTGCAATGTCCATAAAGGGACGCAAACGGCTGAAGAGTTTGGGTATCCAGGAATCCAGGCCCAGGCACGTATGCCGTTGAAAGACGCCGCCCATGTGTCATCGCTCAAAACCGCCTTGGTCCAACACTTGCAGGCCATCTTCGGCGATGAGCAGGTCCACACTACTTTTGGCTACGAAACCAAATACAAACGTATCCAGGTCCTTGCCCTGCCCAAATCCCATACGAACGATGCAGTTGCCATTGCCTGTGAGATGGGCGAAGTGATCAAACCCTTGGAGAGCGTTTATCAGATTCGTTGTCTGGCGCGAGGACAATACCAGCGCTTCAATGGGCCTCGCAGTGAGCACAAGTGTTGGGCACCGCGCAAGGTGCGCGGATTTAAGCTTTACGAACTGGTAAGGGTCAAAGGAGTGGTGGGCTACATTGCGGGCAGGCGGGAGAAGGGCGCGTTCGTCATCAAAGAGGTGACGAGTGGCAAGAAACTGGCAGAGATCACCCCGCGCAAATTGGAACGTAGAGCGCGTCCTACGTGGGGTTGGATACTGATACGGCAAGCGGTCCCTGCTTCTATGAGATGAGAAAGGAGGGCGGCGCTTCCTCCCCCAGTAAAAACGTGGGGGTACCCGCGCCGCAGAAAAAATGGATACTTCTGAACGTTCACCGGCGAACGCACGCATCATCAAAGCGCCACATGGCACGACGCTCACCGCCAAAAGCTGGCTCACCGAAGCGCCCATGCGCATGATCATGAACAACCTCGATCCGGACGTGGCCGAGAAACCGGACGAGCTTATTGTTTACGGCGGTATCGGCAAGGCAGCGCGCAATTGGGAATGTTTCGAGCGCATCGTCGAGACGCTCAAAAATCTGGACGAAGACGAAACCCTGCTCGTACAATCGGGCAAGCCGGTCGGTGTGTTCAAAACCCATCCTGACGCGCCGCGCGTGCTCATCGCCAACTCCAACCTCGTGCCGCATTGGGCGACCTGGGAGGTTTTCCGCGAACTCGACCGCAAGGGGCTGATGATGTACGGCCAGATGACTGCCGGATCATGGATTTACATCGGCAGCCAGGGCATCGTGCAGGGGACGTTTGAAACCTTCGTGGAAATGGGCCGCCAGCATTTCGGCGGTGACTTATCCGGTAAATGGATACTGACTGCGGGTTTGGGAGGAATGGGCGGTGCGCAACCACTCGCTTCGACAATGGCAGGCGCCTCCATGCTTGCCGTTGAAGTAGACCAACAGCACATTCAGCGCCGTTTGGATACCGGCTATTGCGATACCATCGCCAGTACGCTGGACGAGGCGCTCGATCAGATCCGCGAAGCAACTAATCTCAAACAACCACTCTCCATTGGACTGCTCGGCAATGCGGCTGACATCTATCCCGAACTGGTGCGCCGGGGGATTAAGCCGGATATGGTCACCGATCAAACGTCTGCGCATGATGTCCTGAATGGGTATATCCCTGCCGGTTTGAGCCTTGCTGAAGCGGCGGAACTGCGCCAGCGTGACCCTGTAGGCTATGTAAAGCGCGCGAAGGAATCGATTGCGCAGCAGGTGCGCGCCATGCTGGAGTTCTACAATCAAGGTATTCCGGTCGTCGATTACGGCAACAACCTCCGGCAGGTGGCGTATGAGGCGGGCGTGACAAATGCCTTTGATTATCCCGGCTTTGTACCCGCTTATATCCGCCCGTTATTCTGCCGTGGCATCGGCCCGTTCCGCTGGGTAGCGCTCTCCGGCGACCCGGAAGACATTTACAAAACCGATGCCAAAGTAAAGGAACTGATCCCGGATAACCCGCATCTGCACCGCTGGCTGGATATGGCGCGCCAGAAAATCCATTTCCAGGGGTTGCCTGCGCGCATCTGCTGGGTGGGGTTAGGCGAGCGCGCCAGATTGGGGCTGGCATTTAACGAAATGGTCGCCAAAGGCGAATTAAGCGCGCCGATAGTCATTGGCCGCGACCACCTCGATTCCGGCTCTGTGGCAAGTCCCAATCGCGAAACCGAAGGGATGAAAGACGGCTCCGACGCGGTTTCGGATTGGCCGGTACTCAATGCTCTGCTCAACTGCGCGAGCGGCGCGACCTGGGTAAGTTTCCATCACGGCGGCGGGGTCGGCATGGGCTTCTCACAGCATGCCGGGCAGGTGATCGTGGCAGACGGCACACCGGCAGCGGCAAAACGCCTGGAGCGCGTGCTCACCAACGATCCGGCAAGCGGCGTGATGCGCCACGCCGATGCGGGCTACGACATCGCCATCGAATGCGCCAGGGAAAAGGGGCTGAACCTGCCGATGATTTTTTAGATTGGATGGGAATAATCACCATGAAGCCTCAACCGTTCACCATACCGCAACAGTTTATGGTAGGTGATATTAAGATCGACACCAAAGCACGACTTGATCGAACATACCTAAGACTCCTTCTTGATGCGTTTGTTCCCCATCAAGAGGCGATGCTCGCCTCTCTTGACGAATTAATGGTGAAACATGATCCTCAGCTTGTGAAAAGACAACTGAAAGAAGTTGAAAAACAAGACCAGAAGAGATCAAAGGAATGGGAGCAAACGTTTCTCCTGCTTCAGCAAACAGACAAATCCGAACACGAAAAGATCATTGCAAGATTGCAGGACATAGGGGACGAAGAAAACGCGCTTTCCCAAACCCATTTGGATTTGATAAAAAAACTCGATATCGAAGCCCGTTCACAAACCATCTTACAACACAAACGCGAAGATGTTCTGAAACTGCTTCAAAGAAGACAAGACATGATCGAGGAAGGGACGTGGAAGAAAATAGGCGGGAAAGACAATATGTCTCACGTGGTCTCAATTCTAGGAGATGACTCTATCGGATTTGAATTTAGCAAAATAAAACTTCAAGCGAGTCCCACCAACGATATTTTCGACTGGATGACGCACTATCATCCTGAGTTACTGCCTCCTGGCGACCCTCTTCCTCCTCCTACTCCCAAGCAAGCCGCTGTACCGGAGAAGAAAGAGGTTCCTTCACAACCGAAAACGGAATTTCCGCAGGTTCCTGATCAAGTCACAGCCAATATCAGAACATTTCTTGCCATTCGACGACCAGGATATAGTCTGTTCTCTCTTCTCGATCGTTCTGACGACCAGAAAAGAGCGTGGTTAGCTCACCTGACGAGAAAACGTCACGACGAGACGATGGAGCGGGTTTGCGATGTGATTATTGAGCTAGAACCTCAGAAGTATATGACTATACAAAATGTGCAAGACCCTCCCGCAATCCAAGCATCTCCTGACCCTTAGGTAGCCTCTTGATGTATTGCTGGAGATGCTTGGCTAACAGGCTCATCCTTAAGGGGGTTCAACAGGCCGAGACGTTTTTCATCGGGCGGCATTTGTTCCTTTACAATGCCTCAGAAACCTGCCGTATCCTGAACAGAAAACGCTGTCGTAGTACCGAACAAAGCCATCAGTTCAGGGAGGATAGCACATAGCCTCGTAGAGTGGCATTTGGTGGGTATAGCGCAACCCCTGGCAGTTACTATGAACGAGGGGGTCTGCCTGGCCGTTGAGGTTGATCCACACCACATACAGCGTCGATTAGAGACGGGCTATTGTGATGAAATGGCCAGTACACTAGATGAGGCGCTGCACCAGGTACGAGAGGCTGTCAATCAAGGGCAACCCCTGTCCATTGGCCTCATAGGTAATGCTGCTGAGGTATACCCCGAACTTGTACAGCGTGGGATCATCCCTGATATGGTCACCGATCAGACCTCGGCTCATGATGCGCTCAATGGCTATATCCCCGCTGGCCTTTCACTGGAAGAAGCTGATGAACTGCGCCAACGTGACCCCCAAGCTTATATTCAGCGATCGATGGAGTCAATGGTAACCCACGTCCGTGCCATGTTGGATCTGCAAAAGATGGGAGCGATAGTCTTCGATTATGGCAACAACTTGCGTGGACAGGCGCTAGCAGCAGGCGAAACACACGCACTGGATTTCCCAGGTTTTGTCCCGGCCTATATTCGTCCACTCTTTTGCCTCGGAAAAGGACCATTCCGTTGGGTAGCTCTCTCAGGGGATCCCGAGGATATTTACCGCACGGACGAGGCGATACTTGAACTTTTTCCCGAAAATATTGGGCTCAAACGCTGGATCACCATGGCAAGACAGAAAATACACTTTCAGGGCCTGCCCGCTCGTATCTGCTGGTTAGGTTATGGGGAACGCGACAAGGCAGGACTTGCATTCAATGAACCGGTTGCCAGGAGCATTGTCAAGGCTCCAATTGTGATCGGGCGTGACCACCTGGATAGTGGTTCTGTAGCTTCACCCTATCGCGAAACCGAGGCAATGAAGGACGGCAGCGATGCGATTGCCGATTGGCCCATTCTTAATGCGCTGCTTAATACGGCTTCAGGTGCGACCTGGGTCTCAGTGCATCACGGTGGAGGAGTTGGCATCGGCTATTCGTTGCACGCGGGTCAGGTGATCGTAGCTGATGGCTCTGTGGAGGCAGCCGAACGACTATCAAGAGTGCTAACGAATGATCCTGGTACGGGTGTGATGAGGCATGTTGACGCCGGTTACGAGGGAGCTATCGAGTGTGCTAAAGAGTTGGGAGTCAAAATACCAATGATTCTATGATCCTATTCAAAATTGTATACTGTTGATTTTCCAGTTGTTGTTACTATCTCCATCCTGGATAAGTGAAACTTTAGAGTTGGCTGTCTGCCCAGAAGCACTTTTAAACGTCACAGTTGCTGATGCAGTACTTCCTGACGGGGAGATGTTGCCGTAGGAACATGTTAAACCAACAAAGTCTGTTTCAAACTGAGCTTCCGCATGTACTCTTTGGATGCCACTGGATAGTTGAGTATAGGCCGTAGGAAAATCTTTGTTGTGCAAGGCATTACAGAACGCTGCGAGTGTCATGCTCGGTGTAGTTGGAAACAGACTCATCTTCCAGATGTTACCACTATCGGCCGTCAGAGTGACTATACTACTGGACATTTGCCCTGAGCCGCTTACAAGTGTCATATTGGCAGTCGCCCTGTTATTAGTAGTATTTGCGGAACTATGTGTGCAGGTGCTTACTTTGCCTCCTGCCCGCGAAGTATTGGCAAATTGAAGTTCTGTTTCTCTATTCTGTAATGAGTAAGAGAGTTGATTATAGGCAGTTTGATAATCCTGCCCTTGCATTGCATTACAGAAAGCATCTAGCGTTTTTTCTGGTGTGGAGCGGGCCAAATAGAAATAACCACCAATCGCCAGGGCCATCACAACAAGTAGCCCTAGCCCAAACAAGATGAAACGACGATCCCTGCGCCTCACCTGTGCAATAGGCATATAACCAGGTATTGGTCCATCATAGTCAGCAGGGATGAATGGTGTATAGTCCGGCTGCTGTGAATAGGAAGGCATATATTGTTGTGGTAATGTATGTTGTGTATTGACACCTTCTAGCTGTTGATTTTCCGGTGACCCGCTCATGATATCCATGCCATAAGAAGTAGGAAGCGTTTCCAGATTCTGATCAGATGGTGCTCCAGAATCTTCTTCCTGACTGGGAGATGTTGATGCTATCTCCTCAGTTTGCGGCGTTTCTTCAATTGCATAAGTGAATACGATGTCCCCAAGAGCAATCGAATTGCCAGGGTTGAGCAATCGGGGCGTATTGAAGTCAAGTCGTTCCCCATTCACATACGTACCATGAATACTTCCCAAATCAGTGATACTGAAGCCCTGCTCCCCCAAACGGATTTCGGCATGATGAGCCGAGACCTTTATATTATCAATCACGAGAGAATTGTCTGGACTACTTCCAATTGTAAAGAGCGTGGTTTCCAGGATTGTTGCCCCCTGTGGGCCATTCAGTACCGTTTTCATGTTCCCTCCTATTTGAATTCTAGCATACATCATTGGGGCTGTCGAGGTAAGAATGCGCTTGCCTTCGCATCTAAAGCATGTCATAATTGGTAAATGCCCGGCATCAAGTAAAGGTATCAGGCATAATTGAAGTCTATTGAAAGGTAGCACATGTTGCAAGAAAACATCGAGGCTTCGTTTCAATCAAATGTCATCATCAGTACAAGCAGGCTTACCAAAGCTTTTGGTCGGCTAGTTGCCGTCAATGACCTGCATCTTCAGGTCATGAGAGGCGACGTCTTTGGATTTCTCGGTCCCAACGGCTCGGGTAAAACTACCACAATTCGTATGCTACTCGGCCTTATCCGTCCAACTGCCGGTCGGGCAGTCATGTTTGGCATGGATACAGCACAGCAAATGCCCTCCATTCTGCCTCGTATTGGAGCAATTGTGGAAACGCCAGTATTCTACCCTTATCTCTCGGGTGCGGATAATCTGCGTGTAATTGGCGCTGCATCAGGAATGGTTTCGGGTAAAGCGAACCAACGCCGTATCGACGAGGTGTTAGAACTTGTTGAACTTCATGTTCAAGCAAAAACGTCCTACCGTAAATACTCACTTGGTATGAAGCAGCGCCTTGGCATTGCAGCAGCGCTTCTCACCGACCCTGAACTGGTACTTCTGGACGAACCTACTAATGGTCTAGACCCGGCAGGTATGTTTGAGATTCGCCAACTTATTCACCGTTTAGCTTCCCTGGGTAAAACTATCTTTCTCTCCAGTCACCTTCTCAACGAAGTACAGCAGGTTTGCAACCGGGTGGCAATTCTGCAAAAAGGTAACCTGATCAAGCAGGGCAATGTCCGTGAACTATTGCGCGGCAGTGAGCAAGTACTGGTAAGATTGAATACTCTAGAGGAAATACAGCAAGCGAAGATCATCCTTGAAGAAGCAAAACAGCGAGGAGCTGATTGGATTAGCGCAATACATGTTCAAATGGATAGACAAGGTCAATCAACTCTGCTCGTAGATTCGCCCAAGTCTTATTCAACTGAAATCAATGCATTACTTGCACGCAATAGTCTATTCGCCGCTGAACTACACCCATACGAGGGCAGCCTGGAAGAGGTCTTCCTTCAGCTCACAACTCCCTCTGTACCTTCTGGGTCGCGCCAGGGAATGGCCGCTCTAGCTGGTGGCAGTTCCGCCAAGCAGCAATCTGGCTTCATAAAAGGCGCAGAGAGGCTCGGGAATGGAAAGGGAGGCATCGAATGAGTGTGACACCTCAAACAAATGCCGGGGAAGTACGCACTGAATCTGTGATCCTGGGAAAGCAAAGTTATATACCTGTGCTGCTGCGACTCATTGGTATGGAAATTTACAAGTTACGTCGTAGGATCATGTCGAAAGTGCTGCTCAGTATCACTATCATCATCGCCATACTTGTTTTCCTCTTATTTTCGCTCAACACCTTCTTTGTACTTAATGCCCCCCCTGAGAATTTTGCACCACCTTGTTCTTCATCAAGTGGCCCCTCAATAGGGCAATCACAACCAAACTGTCCACCGCCTTCGGCAGCACAGGTGGCACAATTTAGGGAAGGCGCCCTGCGTAGCGCGTCAGAACCACTTCGTTTACCCACTTCATTGAGTATAGCTGTACAGGTTGCGCTTAGTGCAGGTACGATATTGATTATCATCTTGATGGGATCTTCTGCTGGAGGAGAATTCAGTATTGGTACAGTTCGCCTGATGTATACTCGGGGACCGACACGTTTGCAATTTCTACTAGCCAAAGTGGGAGTAGCCACACTTTGCGCCGCAATTGGGATACTTACAATGTCCATTACGGGCATCCTTACAGGACAGGCACTTAATGCTCTGAGTAGTATCCCCCAGAGTCTCGATTTCCTCAGTGCAGGCTGGATAGCACATGCACTGCTTTACTTGCTAATTGCTATGCTCGACTGGTTCATTTATGCCACCATCGCCATCTTTTTCGGAACGTTGGGTCGATCAACAGTGGCTGGCATTGTTGGAGCACTGACATGGCTTTTTGTTGAACCAATCCTGGGAAGCATTCTTAAACTCGCAGGAACTTTTAGCCAGGGACCTTTCGGGAATTTTTTGAAAGCTATTCCAGATTACTTTATTGGGAACAATACTGGCGCATTATTACAAAATCAGGGGCAATACATCTTCGGCGGAAGCGTTTCTTCGCTTTCGGATCTGCATGCACTCGTTGTACTGGCTGTATACCTTGCCGCATTCATTGGACTATCATGGTGGATAAATGAACACAGAGATGTAACCAACTAATTCTATGTTAAACACTACCACAATAAAAGAATATGCATATTCGCTCGGCTTTGACATAGCACGCATTACAAGCGCTGAGGAATTTCCAGATACCGAACGGATCATCAAAGAGCGTATCTCACACGGGTTGATGGATGGTCTACCCTGGTTCACTTCCGAACGAGCTGAGGTATCATGTTACCCCGATTCACTTTTACCTGGAGCTTGCTCGATCATTGCTCTTGCAATGTTCTACCTCACTGAGCAACCCGATGAAGTGGAAAGCGATGTACCACGAGGATGTATTTCGCGTTACGCATGGGGAGACGATTATCATGAGATCATAAAACCCAAACTGCAACAGTTCGCAAGTTGGCTTCGCGTCTATGGACGCGATGAGGTAGAGAATGTAGAGACGAGGTTGTTTGTGGATACCGGTCGTATGGTGGATCGTGCAGTTGCGCAGCGAGCAGGGTTAGGTTGGTATGGTAAAAATACTACTATTTTAACAAAGGGTTGGGGATCATGGGTCTTCCTGGCAGAAATTGTAACCAATCTCCCTTTGAGAGACGGCTCAGGAAACCTCTATGATATACCTTTAAAAGCAAACTGCGGCAACTGCGAAATTTGTCTGCACGCCTGCCCTACTGCAGCCTTGCCTGCTCCATATGTGCTTGACAATACACGCTGCATTTCCTATCTGACTATCGAGCTGCGCGGCAGCATCCCCCTGGAATTACGGCCCTTAATGGGTAATCTCATTTTTGGCTGTGATATCTGCCAGCAAGTATGTCCTGTGAATAAAGTTGCTGAGAGACGTCTGGGGTTAAGGAAAGATTCCGGTGTGGTCACCTCGGCATCACAACCAGTACATTTTCAGCCTCGTCAGGAATTCCGACCTCATAATGGTATTGGAAGTACCCCCGAACTCATCCCTTTACTCTCATTGACAGAGGAACAGTTTCGCGAGCGCTTCCGCCGGAGTCCAATTCGCCGTACTAAACGGCGTGGATTATTGAGGAATGTCTGTGTGGCGCTTGGCAATAGCGGGGACCCACAGGCTGTGCCGCCTCTCATTGGGGCGCTTCATGATGACGAACCGTTGATCAGAGGGCACGCGGCATGGGCTTTAGGACGGATTGGGGGAAAAGAGGCAAAAAGGGTTTTAGAAGAGGCTCTGGTGAGTGAGGAAGATGGAGAGGCACGGAATGAGATACGATGCGCTCTTGATGAATTTTCGTAACATTACAAATACAAAAGACACAATCTCCTGTGTCTTCATAAAACTAACTCACTAAACAAGAATAATTACCTCAATTTTGCCAAGCCCAAGCCGAGTGCCAGAGAGAGCAAGCAGGGTCAGCGCGTGCTGCGTACCTGCAGTGAAGAGC
>Ga0207684_10005283_pt1 | contig 11972 bp, 15 predicted proteins | sample KBSK5501metaG_FD_184342 | JGI IMG/M metagenome (GOLD analysis project Ga0207684, IMG submission 184342) | Corn, switchgrass and miscanthus rhizosphere microbial communities from Kellogg Biological Station, Michigan, USA - KBS K5-50-1 metaG... | ecosystem: Host-associated > Plants > Roots >... | reverse complement strand
AAGCGGGCGGCTACGTCGAAGTCGAGAGCGGCGTTCCATATGAAGCGGTGCGCGAGCTTCGTAAAAAAGGACACGACGTGCGCTTCGATGTCGGCGGGTACGGTGGTTATCAAGCCATCAAAGTGGAAATGCATGACGGCCAACGCGTTTACCTTGGAGCAAGCGAATCACGCAAAGACGGCCAGGCAGGGGGGTATTAAGCAGTGGGATCGCTGAGACAGAAAGTGAATAGTGATCAGTGAATGGTGATTGGTCGGAGCTTCGGGCGGGTAAGGTTTGGCGGCAGAGTGAGAAGTGAGAAGTGATTGGTGAGAGGTAGTCGCGGGCATGTGCGGCGTGCCTACGACGCTCCGCGCCTGATCGCGCTACACTTTCAGCAGCGCGTCCAGATCGAGCGGCTTCGTATCCATCGACAACCGGCCGTCCGGGCGGCGTGGCCACTGCTCCTTTGGCCGATCCCAATAAAGCTCGATGCCATTGTTGTCGGGATCGCGCAGGTAAAGCGCTTCACTGACGCCATGATCGCTCGCGCCGTCTAGCGGAATCCTCGCCGCGATCAGGCGACGCAACGTGTTGGCGAGTTCGGCTCGTGTTGGGTAGAGAATGGCAAAATGATAAAGACCGGTGGTTCCTGGTGGAGGCGAGCTGCCACCGGCGCTTTCCCACGTGTTCAAGCCAATATGATGATGATAACCACCCGCCGAGACAAATGCCGCTTCATTTCCGTGGCGTTCCATCAACTCAAATCCAAGCACGCCACAGTAAAAAGCGAGCGCACGCTCGAGCTGCGCGACTTTCAAATGCACGTGACCGATCCGCACGCGTGGGTCGAGCGGGAGGAGTTCGTTAGGCATCTTTTTAACATGGACAACCAGCCGCACGTGCCAAGCACGGTGCATGCGCTATCCGCGCGCAAAGCTATTTCACCACTATCGTCATCATGTAGGTAATGAATCCACAGATCGCTGTCATCAGGATCATGGCGATGATGAACGCGCCATCAGCCACACGCTCCACCCAATGCATGCGGGAAATACTCCGACTCCGCAGCGCGTAATAGGCGAGAAGGCAGGCGATGAGAAATAACAACGCATCGGCAGCGAGAAGATCATCAGCGATGGTATCCACTTTCCCAAACGTAATAACAACGCGAATAAGCCCAATCACAGTCAAACAGACGCCGACCATGGCAGCGGACACGGTGAAGATGTGTACGCAAATATCTTCTTCCAGGTGCGATCTCGTATTTTCTTCTGACATGTCAGATTTTCGAATTGTGCTGTGAGGGCTAAGAACCCAGCCTAATAGAAGACAGTTGTCCTTTGACCGGCTAAGAATGCGGAATGTTCAAACGGCCGGCCGACGTTGCAAAATGTCGGGAACGTCACAAGGCTCAGGCGAGCGGTTACTCTTTGGGTTCTTTTAACTCGGCCAGTTTCTGTTCGGCACGAGCGACTTCGGATTTCCGTCCACTTCCTAGCGCCAGAAGTTTTTGTTGGCGGCGCAAATTTAATTCCGCGGCTTCGAGTTCCGCGCGCTCACGCTTTTCCGCCGCGGCCTGGGCTGCTTCAGTAGCACGCGCCAGGGTGACCTCCGCCTGCGACAAGTCGGCTTTGGAGATTTCGCCCGCAGCCAGCCGTTGTTCCTGTTGCGCGATTTCCTGTTTGGCCTGCGCCAGTCGTGCATTCTCCAGGTCCGACTGCAGGCGCACAACGCGCAACGCCCGCTGTTCGACTTCGACCTTCGCGAGCACGCCGATTTTGAAAAGACGTTCCGCTCCAGTCGCGTTCTTTTTGGCACGCTCCAATTCTTTCTCCAAACGATCCGGATCGAGATTCGATGCCGGTTTCCCATCTGTGATCGCATCTGGCAGCGGTTCGTTCGAGCGGTTTGGAATCAACAGCGGCGGTTCGACTTCAAATGAATCATCCGCATCATGCTTCGGCAAGTCCTGCGCGGCGAGGGCGGCTGCCAGGCAAAGGAACGCGCACAAAAATCCAGATGGCCGCACCATAAGGCAACATTACCACGGAAATATCGGTCGCATCGAGGTCAACTTATCTGCTTGGCACGCGACATTTCTTCAAGGACTGGCGGTTTGCCTCCGCCCGCGGTCAATCGAGCAGAGTCGTGTTCGGCGAAATTTCAATCTGCGCGTAGATCTTGGAAGACAGGCGTGCCGCCTGTCCGGCAGACGGAGCTCTGGCCTGTCAAACAGCCGGGACGGCTGTTTGCCCTGACAGGCGAGGCGCCTGTCTTCCTAACGGGTGAACAAACGGCGCTTTGAAAAGTGCGGCCTTGATTTCCGCTTAATGCCGGCCGCCCAGACTAACGGGCGTGCGACCGACAACTGAGCGAATTCCGGCGCCGGTAGCCGGCAGTGCCGAGGGCGTTGAGTTGATCATTTGTTGCGCGGAATTGCTCGAAAAATTGCCGACGGAGTTAGTTTCGTTTTGGGCCGCGGCGGCGGCTGTTGAAGCCGGCAGCGTCTGCTGTTCGATGGCCTTGTTGCCAGCGTGTTCGGCGCCCTTCGCGCCTTCTTTTATTCGCGCACTGGCGCTCTTCTCATTTTTGCTAACGGCCGTTTCAACGATGACCACGGTGCGACGAGCATCGAGAGCACTTAGCCGAGCGAGATCGGCAACAGCGCGATTAAAAACTTGCATCAAGACATCGCCGCCAGGGGCAAGAAAACCAAGTTGAGCGAGAGGAGAGCGCCCATTCGGAATACTAGCCGTGGTGGGCAGCCCGGCACCGGCGCCAGATGAGCCGACAATCGAAGGCCGAGTCAACGACAAGAATCCTGAGCTTCTCGCAAAGGGGTCGCCGCCGGAATCAGCGGATGCGGCAGAACTGACGGTCGGCGCGGATGGTGGTTCGCGGGTGTAATCCAAGTCACGACTTAACTTGATTGTCGCTGGTCGAGAGTAGAGAAACTCACGAGGCGCGGCCGCTGCCGCGCGCAATAATTCATCGCCGTTGAAAAAATAGAACGCACAGAATAGGCCGCCGATAAAAGTGACCAACGCGAAAATGATATTTACCAACGCGAAACGATCCAGCCGCACACCTGCGAGAAATCCTGCCGGCTTGTCTTGCCGCAACGCACCGCGTCCCGCGGCGTTAGGTGCACCTGATGCGGCATTTTTTCCTGGGGCCGTGAATGCTCGGCCGAAATCGATCTGGGGCATTGGGGAGTTTTCCGAACCTGTAATGGTCGTAAATATTGCGATTTATTAGAAGCACAAAGTGTTCCGGCCACTCACCGCGAACAACCTCTTCCGGCTAACAAAATTGCGGGGTTCTGCAATTTTTTGCTTTCCACGGAAACAAAATCTGGCATAGGAGACGCTCTCAGAAAGGTCCCGTGCATCGCAATATTTTTCTAAGTCTCTTCGGCGGCATGATTTGTTTGGCTGCTTCATCGGCAATGGCATTACCATTTCCGGCCTCCGGACCCACCGTGTCAGGGAGCTCTGCTCGTCTCCGTGCTGGAATGGCCGCTGCTCCGGAAGCCGCGCCGGGTGTGGTAAAGCGGGCGATTTGGGCAGCCAACCAACTCCGGTCCAAGCCATATAGATATGGCGGCGGGCATCGCTCTTTTGCCGACAGCGGGTATGATTGCTCTGGAACCATTTCGTATGTGCTGGGTGGAGCAGGGCTGATCAGGTCGCCGATGAGTTCGTCCGATTTGCGTGGATTTGGAGAGCGGGGACACGGAAAGTGGATAACCATCTACGCGCGCAACGGTCACGCATTTGCTGTAATTGCCGGATTGCGGCTCGATACGACACCGTGGGATAACTCGAGCGATCGCTTCGCCCCACGCTGGCAAACAACTTCGCGCCTGCCTTATGGTTTTGAAGCGCGACATCCGGTAGGCCTTTAGCGGCCGAAAGCTGCAAATCCCAATATCCAACATCCAAATAAAACCGGCGTGCGGGTAGTGAATCCGGTTTTGGATATTGTTATTTGAAATTTCCCTGGAACTTGGAACCTGGGACTTGGTGCTTCGGCGCTTACGCACATGGAAAGATTCTCGGGCTTTAGTTCGGTTGAGCTGCGCAAGCTACGTGCGCTCAAGACACCGGCCGGGATTCAGCGATTTCTCGATGAATTGCCTTACAATTTGTCGACCACATCACGCTCGCCGCGCTCCGTTTTGCGCGATTACACCGCCTCTTGCTTGGAAGGCGGGATCTTTGCCGCGGCCGCCTTGCGCGTCATCGGATTTCCGCCCTTAATCTTCGACCTCGAAGCCGACAATGATACCGATCACGTTGTCGCCATCTTCAAAGTACGCGGGCATTGGGGGGCCATCGCCAAGTCCAATTTCACCGGCTGCCGTTATCGCGAACCGGTTTACCGCACCTTGCGCGAGCTGGCCCTGAGTTATTTCAACATCTACTTCAACTTGCGCTTCGAGCGGACTCTGCGCCGCTATTCACGGCCGGTGAATCTCGCGCGCTTTGACAATCTGAACTGGATGACTAGCGACAAACCAATCTGGTTCATCGCCGAGCATCTTTGCGAGATTCCACACTCGCGTTTGTTCCCAACAGCCCTCGCGAAAAATCTCACGCGCGTCGATCCTCGCACAATTCGTGGCGAAATGGTCGGCCATCGCAAGAAACGCTGATGGAGGTCGGGCATCAGCCTGACTCTTCTGATTGACGAGCAAGGTATGTGTTTAGCGTCCGGCGCGTGAGCAATGCAAGCGCACGCAGCTATCGAGCGGCTTGAATCGGTAAGCACCGTAGGTGGAGCAAGACCACCGCGAATTGCTGAAACGTCCAGTCATGACGGGCGCGCATGCCAAACATGGCCCACCAGCTCTGGAAACAAATAAGCAATAGCAGCACGGCCCAGGCAATGACTGGCCAATAAATTCGGACGCGGGCCCGCGACAGCAGTAATCCTCGAAAACCCTTCAAGATTTGGGTAACGGCGAGCCCCAGAATGACCGAAAGCAGAACCGACAGATAGCTAAACTCGTCCATGTTGATCTTCCCTGAGATTGTAGGGGGTTCGCCGCGGCCAATGCCAATATCGAGTCGCAATTGGCGAAAACTTCTCTGCCGCCAAAGTCTACGGCTTCTTGAGGCTCCGCAGGATCTTGTTCAGTTCCGCCTCATGCTTTTTTTCGGCTTCCGGTGACCCCCAATAGGCCACTAGCAACGGCTTGTTCTCGGCGATCGACACAATAGTAAATCTGATCGTGACGTCCCCGCCTTTCATATCCTTGCCCTGCCAGGACACTTTTCTGGTCTCCATGCCGTTTAACTTTCCCAGCTCACGCTGAATGCTGTCGGATTTGACGGTGATGCCGCTTTTGTTCCGCACGTACCTCATCGCTTCGCCCATCGACTCAGCCACCTTGTTCGCCTCAGCCGGAATAACGAGGAAACAAACTGCGCCGTCCGGCGAAGTGGCTTCGATTCCTTCCCCAAGTTCCTTGCTTTGCCATTTATCAGAAATCTCGATGGAGGCGATTGGGTCATCGGCCGGCACCTTGTGCGTCGCGGAGAACGCCGGCGCTATCAGGATCGCGCACAGAAATGCAGTGAATTTCCGCATGGCCGCTTTTAGGTCATTGAGTTTCGAAGGTCAAATCGCCTCCGGCCGCATCGGAAAACCTGACCGCGAACATTTTCAAGCGGCGGCACAGCAAGATTCGGCTTAACTTGCCTGCTTATGAGCGTGCAGGTTTACGGCTGTAATCACGTCGCCATCGAAGTGGACGACATCAAGAAGGCCATCGCATTTTACAAAGATGTTTTCAATTTGGAGCAGCTCGACAGCGACGAGGGTGACGCTTTTTTCAAACTCGGCGAGCATCAGTTTCTCGCCATCTTCGAAGTGAAAAAGTTGCACCCGGGAGGGATGCGCCATTTTGGAATCATGGTGCGCGACGAAGCGCAACTGGCTGAGGTGCGCAAGAAAATCACCGGCAAATACAAATTAAAGCTCGAGCCGCCCTTCCGTTGCGATTTCCACGATCCTTGGGGTAATCGCATTCAGGTAGTCGATCTCCATGACGAGTCGCTCATCTGGCTCTTGCCCTACCGCGAAGTGCAAACGACAGAGATCAAATTTGATGACAACTAAGGAAATGCCGCTCGTCCTGGAGCGATGCGCGATCCGCAACTGGCGGATGGATGATGGGGCGCCTCTCGCCAAGCACGCCAACAACCGCAAGATTTGGCTGGGCTTGCGCGATTTGTTTCCGCATCCCTACACAATCGATCACGCGAATGAATTTCTGCGCCGCGCATTAGCGGCGAAGCCAGCGACAAGCTTTTGCATCGATATCGACGGATTAGCTGTTGGCGGAATCGGAATTCGCATTGGCGAAGATGTTCATCGGTATACGGCCGAGCTTGGTTACTGGCTGAGCGAGGATTTCTGGGGACATGGCATCACCAGCGAAGCAGTCCCGGCTTTCAGCAATTATTGTTTCGAGAATTTTCCGCTTCACCGAATTTACGCGGAGCCGTATGCCAACAATCCAGCCTCCGCTCGTGTTCTGGAGAAGGCCGGTTTTGTTTTGGAAGGGCGATTGAAGAATAACGTCTTCAAAGACGAACAGATCTTGGACTCGCTCCTCTACGCAAAGACGAAGTAACGCCTAAAAGGACTGAAGTCCGATCGAGGATCGGAAAGCGGCTCTGAATAAGGACGCTGCACCGTGACCAGTTAGTTGGGCGACTACTAATTGTCATCCTGAGCGCAGCGCAGCGAAGTCGAAGGACCTCACTTTCTAATCGTCACAGCTCGTAAAGATCGAACGATAGATCATCCCAGCGCGGATTCTTTTTCGCAATCAGTGCGTTCTTCTTCTCGCGCCGCCAACCTTTCAATTGTTTTTCCCGCGCGATTGCGGCGCGAACATTACGGAATTGTTCGAAGTACACCAGATAGACACAACGATATTGCTGAGCGAAACCCGGGATTTCCCCAGCTCGATGCTGCCTAACGCGGCGTTCGAGATTGTCGGTGATCCCGATATACAACGTCGACCGGGTTTTATTGCTCATCATGTAAACCCAATAAGTGTGGTTGGAAGACATGATTACAGGTCCTTCGACTGCGCTGCGCTTCGCTCAGGATGACAATTTAATATCAGAGCGCCGTTCCGTTCGTCGATTGCGCCATCTTGAAAAGAAATTTTTCGGCGCAGCATTTAGCGCGCGGCGAAATTGCGGCGCCAAATGGTCGTCCGTTCGTTCCATGTGCGCGAGCAAAAGCGCCTTCATTTGTCTGATCTCGCTTTGGTACCTTGGATCATTTATAACGTTATCCCGCTCATCCGGATCTTTCTCTTCGTCGTAAAATTCCTCGGTGCAGCGGTAAATAAGCCGATCAACACGTGCCTTAAGTTGGGGATCGTGTTCGGCCGCTTCAACCATCGCTTGCCAGGACAAGCGGGTATGCATGGCGCCGATACGAAAGCGGGCTTTGCCGTCAGCCCATGGGTTCCAGATATAAGCGCGAGTTTTCGTTCGGACACAGCGACTGGGGAATTTTCTTCCGCTGTGAACTGCGTCGATTTGTGTGAAAACATGGTCGCGGTCCGGCTGTTTTTCGCCCTGGAGAAGAGGCAGCCATGAATTGCCATCGAGCCCAACTGGTTTTGGCAACCCGAGCAGATCCAAAAGTGTCGGCATGATGTCGACGTTGCTAAGCATATCAGCATTGGCAATTGGCCCGCCCATGCCCGGCCAGCGTAATAATACCGGCGCCCAAGTGGCATTGCGATAGAGACTGGCCTTGGCATACGGCATCGAGATCCCGTGGTCTGAGACAAACACGACAGCGCTATCATCCAGGTGGCCGCCGGCTTTAAGTGCCGCAATCAATTCGCCGAAAGTCTCGTCCAGCCGCCGGACTGCGGAAAAGTATTGCGCGATTTCCCGGCGCACCGCGGGAAGGTCTTCAAGAAACGACGGCACGGTAATATCCGATTCGGTAAACAACTTCACCGGCGCGGCCGCCGGTCCGCTCGCAGTAGGCGGGCTCTTACTCGGAAAGGGCCCATGTGGATCAGTGCTGTTTGCATTGATGAAAAATGGTTTCCCCGTTTCCGCCGCAGTTTTCATGCACTGCTCGAAGTGTTCACGCAGCGCTTTGGGATTTTTTCCCGAGCCTTCCAAGGCTAAATCCCAGTTGAATTTTTGCCGCGGCATCATGTGTTTAATCTTGTTGATCGCGGCGGTGAAATATCCGCTGCCGCTCATCACTTCCGTTAGCGTGGTGGCCTCGGCGCGAACCGGCTCAAATCCGAGGGCGCCGCTGCGATGCGGTAGCCGTCCCGTCATCAAGGCGGCGCGCGACGGCTGGCAAATCGGGACAACTGTATGGCAGTTGCGGAACTGATGGCAGCTCGCGGCGAACGCATCGATATTGGGCGTTGCGCCTACTTTTGATCCCATCCAGCCGGCGGAATCGGCGTTCAAATCGTCAGCCGTGATGACGACGAGATTCCAACGCTTCTTCGGGGGGCCCATTTTCGCTCGGGATCAACAAGACAGGCCCGGAACTTGATCGAGAAGAGAGCGGCTGGCAATTGAAGGCATAATCGAAAGTGGTATACGAAAACAAACGCGCATGGAATCCATCCGGCCGATTGGTCCACTAAAAAGCATCCGTGGCGGGCGTGAAATGATTAAATCGGAAAAAAAGCTCAACGCGATTGTTCTCACCTGGGATCGGAATCGAGCGATCACCCAACATATGGTCCTGCAATATGAAAAGGTGTGGCCAAATCACCCTTTTGTCTTCCGGATCCCGTACCAGAATCTCGGCGGCACAGCAACCGAACGAACGACATATGTCAGAACACCTGAAAATATCAAAGCTACGGTTTTGCATTTGCTGGCGGACCTTGATGATCAGGAATGGGTCTACTGGTGCATGGACGACAGATATCCCGTTCGACTGGTCACCGAAAAAATTTCTCGCCTGATTTCACATGCAATTCACTCACCCAAAATGAGCGGCTTGCTTTTTTGCCGGTGCCGAAGCCTTTTAAAAAAACCCAACGCGACGCTTTACGCGCGAAAATGGAGAAACCCCGATGGTGACATCTATTTCGAACGCCGGGGTTGGTCCCAGATATGGATACACCAGCTCCTGCAAGTCAAAGTGCTTCGGCATCTGTTCACCCATTTACCCGATCGTCTGCCTAACGCCAACGCGATGGACAAATTGAAACATGAGATCGTGAAACCGCGCGAGTATCGTTTGTTTGTGACAAGGGAAAACTTCGCCGTCTTCGGCGAGAGCACGCGGCGCGGGGCGATTACACAAAATTGTTACGACAGCATCATCCAGACTAATATCGAGTTGCCCGACTGGTTTCGGCAGACGACGGGCGAACATGTGACGTTGGGGGTGTTGTAGATGCCGCGCGAGTGCTGGCCGAACGAGACCACAACGTTCCATCGCGGCAGCAAAACACTTGGCGACGGCGTTCGGTGCTCGTTATCGTAGTGTCTCAAATACGCGCGGGAAATGCGCCAATGACTACGCCGAAAATTTGCAGCCGGGCCCTTTACCCGGAGATATCGCCGGGACAAAGGCGCGACTTTGCCGCGCCTCGGCTGCCAGCTCTAAGGTGAATCCCAGATTCGTTCACGTCGTCAATCCGGTGAAGGTTGGACCTTCTTCGGACCTTTACACCGCTCAGCCGATCACCTTTGAAAGCATGAGGGTGGCCTCGCAATTCGCAGCGGCTTTCTCCCTCAATGTTCAACTGTGCGCCGTCAGTTTCCCAGAAGACGACGAGATCGTTCCCTCATTCTTTGGATATAGAAAACACCTCCACCGGTCAGTGCTGGACGTGGACACTTTTTCTATTCCCCGAAAGCTGCCGCTCATCAAAGACATCCTCGATTGTGCAGCCTCCGCATCGGACGCGGAGTTCATCATCTACACCAACGTCGATATCGCGGTCCTTCCAAATTTCTATCTCTCGCTCGATCGCATCGTCAATGAAGGCCTCGATGCCTTTATGGTAACCCGCCGCACTCTATCAAAAGATTACAAGGGAACTTCCGAGCTTTGGAGGATGTATGCGGACATCGGAGATGCGCATCCGGGTGATGATTGCTTTGTTTTTCGGCGCGAAGCTTACCCGAAATATGACGTGGGGGATGCATGCATCGGCGTTAAATATATCGCACGACTGCTAGCGTTTAACGTCATCGTCCATGCCCATCGCTTTGAACGTTTCAAGAACCTGCATTTGACCTTTCATATTGGCGACGAACGAATCTGGCACAATGACAAATGGGCGGATTACACTGCGCATAACGAGCGAGTGCTGCGCCGCGTTGTGCAGCAATACAAGGAAGCGGGCAAGCTCGTCGGGAATCCTTTGGTCGACCGATGGATTAAGAAATTCGGCTCGAAACCGGCCCCAGCTGTAGCCTCTCCAGCAACCGAATCTTCCGCTGGGAAAATAAGGAGCGGTCGGCGTTGGCGGTGGTGGTAATTATAAAGTCGAAGTGTTTCCTGACATTCAGACTTTAGGGATGCAGCAGGTTCGCACATTTGCTTTGGATCACCGTCTCGTTCCCACTCCAGTCTGGCACCAACGTGCCTGTTTTGATCGCTCTCTAGCGACCAGCAAGCGAGAATGGTAGAATGGGACCTCCGGAGAAATTGAACTGCACGGCTACCGTTTGAACGAAACCGCTGACGCACGAGGTCGAGGTCCGGCACCATCGCGTTTCCCGGATGTGGCCGACCGGCGGCTCATTTTTTCCATCAACTCTGGTCGCTCTGGATCCAAATATCTTTCTCAGCTGCTTTCGACTGGACGCCACGTGAAGAGCTTCCACGAAGCGCAGCCCAAAATGAGTGGTGAGTTCATCGAGATGATCAATTCCAAGCCATTCGAGTTGACGCGCGAAAGACGGCGGGTAAAGGCCGAGGCGATCGCGGAGATCCTGCGCGCTGGCCGGCGCAAAGAGATCTACGCCGAGACTAATCACACCTTCATCAAAACATTTTTCGACGTCGTGCTGGAGGACTTTCGTAACATCGATGTCATCATTCTGCGACGCGAGGTGGCCTTCGTGCTCAAGAGCTTTATCGAATTGGGTTACTTTTCCTCACTCAATCCGGTGGCGATCAGTTGGATGTCCAGCCCTAACGCCGCCACCGCGGCCCTGCCGGCCATCGGGCCGGATGCGACGCTTGATCAGTTCGACCTTTGCATCGCTTATCTGTTCGATATAGAAGCGCGAGCGGAGCGTTTCAAACTAGACTACCCGATGGTGCGAACCCACGAGGTCCGCCTGGAGCAGTTGAATCAAACCACGTACGTGGAAGAGTTTTTCCATCGGCTCGGAATTACCCCGACCGCTGCGACAAAAAAACTTTGCGGGCGCGTCACCAATGAGAAACAACCGCGCAAAGCGCATGTCGCCAACCCTACGACCGTTGACGAGTGCCGGCGACGCCTAACCGAATACATTCGGAAAGCAAAAGATCAGGGGATAAAAATTCCGGTATCGTTAGCGATGTAGCGCCTGTCGACCAGCGTTAACATGGCATCAGGACGGGCAGGCGACTGGCGGCAGCACTTTCCCAAGCGCGGGAAAGGACAGTTCAATTAATCTTTTCGATATGTTAGGCTGGCGATCAGATTCGCGGGCTCGAGGCTGGCAAGATTGGCGTGCACTCCCATCAACTGGGCCTGGGAGTGGTCTTTCGCGCTTCCTCGTCGAGGGCGAGGTATTCGTGGCGCGGCGGACTAAATGTATCGAGGACCCGCGTGTTCTCGATTGTCTCCACGCCGTGTGGCACGCTGCTGGCAAGATAAAATGAGTCGCCGGCGACGAGTTCGTGCGGCGTTCCATCGACGATGAGCCGCATCCGACCCTCGAGAATGTGCACCAACTGCTCCTGAGAATGCCGGTGTTCTAGCATTCGGCTTCCGGCGTCGAGCAGCGCCAGCATTTGAT
>Ga0207684_10005282_pt1 | contig 11974 bp, 16 predicted proteins | sample KBSK5501metaG_FD_184342 | JGI IMG/M metagenome (GOLD analysis project Ga0207684, IMG submission 184342) | Corn, switchgrass and miscanthus rhizosphere microbial communities from Kellogg Biological Station, Michigan, USA - KBS K5-50-1 metaG... | ecosystem: Host-associated > Plants > Roots >... | reverse complement strand
CGCGCCCCGCAGCGGGGTCGGAGCTGTCCTCATATTCTCATCGCCGGTTGTCTTCGACCACCGAGCGCGCATCGCGGCCCTCGGCCGTGAGAAGCGGTTACCAACGGTGTCGCTCTTCACTGAGTTTGCAGAAGCCGGCGGACTTCTAACCTATGGACCAAGCCTGCGTGAGTCCTTCCGCCGCTCTGGGGTCTTCGCAGGGAAGGTGCTGGGCGGCGCGAAGCCCGGTGACTTGCCCATCGAGCGGCCCGAGAAGTTCGAGTTGGTCATTAATCTCAAGACCGCCAAAGCCCTCGGCCTGACGATCCCGCCGGCGCTCCTGCTGCGGGCGGATCAGGTGATCGAGTAATGGACCGGCGAGCGTTCATCGGCACCTTGACTGGTGGCCTCCTCGCCGCGCCGCTCGCCGCCCAGGCCCAGCAGGCGGGGAAGGTGTTCCGGGTCGGCGTCCTCTCACTCGGCGTGGCGTCCACTCCTTACCAGCAAGCCTTCCGCGAAGGACTCCGCGAGTTCGGTTACGTCGAGGGGCAGAACCTTCTCGTTGAGTTCCGGGGCGCGGACGGGAGGGAGGGAGAAGCTCACGGAGCTGGCGGCGGACGTCGTTCGACTCAAGCCCGACGTTCTCCTTGCGACCGGATCGGCAGCAACTGCTGCGGTTCGGAAAGCGACGACTTCCATTCCCATCGTCGCCGTGACGGGGATCCGGTTGGGTCGCGTTTCGTGTTGAGCCTGGCGCACCCCGGCGGGAACACTACGGGGCTCGCAATTCTTGCGCCCGACATGAGTACAAAATGGGTCGAGCTGGTGAAGGAACTCGTCCCTCGTGCCTCGTGCCTCGCGCGTGGCCGTTCTGGCAGAAGGACAAACTGGCGCCGGCCAGCTCAGGGCCATGGAGCCAGCCGCGCAACGGCTCGGTCTGCAGTTGTCGGTCCACAATGTTGGGGCGCTGGAAGACATCGAACCAGCCTTCAAGGCCGCTGTCCTTGAGCGCGCCGATGCGGTCATACCCCTGTCCTCCCCAGTGTTCTTCGAGCACCGGCGAATCGTCGAGCTGGCTGCGCGCCACCGGCTTCCAGCCGTTTACGAGCACCGGCAGTTCACGGAAGCGGGTGGGCTCGTCTCATATGGACCAAACATCTCGACGATCTACCGCCGTGCCGCTGTCTACGTCGACAAAATTCTAAAAGGTGCCAAGCCTGCCGACCTGCCCGTTGAGCAGGCGACCAAGTTCGAGCTTGTCATCAACCTCAGGACCGCCAAGGCCCTCGGCCTGACGATCCCGCCGTCGCTCCTGCAGCGGGCGGATCAGGTGATCGAGTAGTCGGAAACCATTTCGGCGCGGGCACGAACGTGGCGCGCATCTTGGTCGTGGATAACGACCCACATGTCCGCGCGGTCGCCGATGACACGCTCAGGTTGAGCGGGCACGCGGTGGATACGGCGCAGGATGGGGTCGACGCACTGTACCTCCTGAAACAACACGCCTATGACATCATCGTGAGCGATCTGCGGATGCCCATCCTGGACGGCCCAGGACTCTATCGCGCGCTCCAGCGCCACTACCCCGCTCTCCTGCCACGCGTGATCTTCCTGACCGGCCATGCCGACGTGGAACCCTACACGACGTTTCTTGCCCGGACGGGAGCCCCTGTACTGATGAAACCCTTCACCAGAAACGAACTACGGCTCTTGATTGAGTGGGTCCTGGAACCCTGACGCATCCTTGCGTCAGCCGCAGTAGATCCTCTCGGCGTCCTCCGGCGTCACCTACGCCTGGGCGTTCGCCTTCGCATCCCTCGCGGACGTGTTGATCCGGACGGGCGACGTGAGCCGACAAGACCTCGATGACGCAGTCGGCGCGACATTTGCGGACCTTGCGGTTGATCGTGCCCTGGGCGCTTTCCAGTTCGAAGGCGCGGGCTTCGACATCCCGATGATCGAGCGGTACACCCGGATGCTCCTGCACCTTCACCAACAGGACCCGCCGTCGTGATCCCGGGACGGAGCGGGGCCGAATGTCCCGCGTGATTGAGCCCGGCCGTTATCAGAGTCGCCGTACTCTGCCCTATACTGGTTGGCGCCACGCCGGCCCGCAGCAAGGGTGTGTGGGTGCTGTCGTCACAGTCGACGGTCGACGGGCGGACCGACTACACACGCATTTCTTCCCCAAGAATGTGCCAGGGCAGCACGCAGGTGATCTGCGCTCGGTGGGCAAGATCCAGTGACCACCTGACGGCTGCTGGAGTCAGCAAGGAGCGCCCATGGATTGGTGGCTTCCTGCAATTTCGGCGGGCGCTGGGCTCGCTGGCGTCCTGATTGGCTCGTGGCTTACAACTCGCCGCGAGCGAGAAGAGCGGCGTCTGCGATTTACGCGGCAGCAGCTAGAGGAGTTTTATGCCCCCTTCTGCGCACTGCGTGAGGAGATTCGGGCGAAGGGCGAGGTTCGCGTGCGGGTCAGCAAAGCCTCTGCTGCGGAATGGGCAGCCTTGTTCGAAGGGGTCGAGTCGCCCGAACTGAAGCAGGAGATCGAAGCACGCCATAAGGATCAATTCGAGAAGATTGTGCCCTACAACAACACGCAGTTGACTGATGAGCACATCCCCGGCTATCGCAGGATGCTGGATCTCTTCAGGGAGAAGCTATGGCTCGTCGAACGGTCTACGCGGATTCACTATCCGACGCTGGTGGAGTTCGTTGAGGTGTGGAACCGGCGTGTCGCCGGTTCGCTCCCTGCCTCGGTCGCCGAACGCATGGGCCACGGTGAGGAGAACCTCGAGTCGCTTTACGAGGACACCGAGCGGCACCGGGACCAACTCCAACGGATCCTCAAGGCCGGAGGCTCCATCAGGGCGAGCGCCCACAAAGGCCCGGTGAGGAAGCCGGTCCGCAACGAGACGCGATCATGATCGGAGCTATATCTACGCGCACAGTGGCGACGCGGAAGGAGCGGGAGCGGCTGGCGGAGTACCTGAGTTAATGAACGCCACCGGAATGGCCCTCGCCCTCTTTGCACTGGTCGTCGTGGCCGTCATAGCCTACCGAGCGGGATACCTGCGGGCGGAGGCCGAACTTCTCCGTCAACGCCACCCGACAGAGGCCGAGCGGAACGCGCTACGCATGAAGTCCGTACTGCCGCGGTGGCGTCGAGTGGCTGGCTGGGCGGCATACACGGGCTCCGGGCTGTTGCTCTGTCTGTTCTTGTTTCTCGCGTTTCACCATGCCAAGCGCTGGGGGTGGGCCGGGTCGATGGCGGCCTGGGTGCTCTGGTTCGCCCTTTTCATGGGAGGGATCTGGCTTGCCGAGTGGTGCTGGAAGCCTTACCGAGAGACGCAAGAACGGCTGCGGCATGAACAGACAGAGACACTGAGAGCCATCGAAGGGCGCGGCAGGGAGGAGGACTCAACATGATCGCCGCGATCTACGCCCGCACGCTGACCGGGCGACGCCTCCTGCTCGCGGAGATACCACAGGGTGAACTGGGCCTCGTCGATCGAGCAGCCGAAGAGATGGGGGTGACCATGAGCGGCAAGCTTGGACGGTGTGGCTCGGTACGGCGGACGTTGTAGAGGGCCTGCAACAACTGGCGACGCAAGTCCCGCTCGTCCTCGGTACGTCAGTCCGAGAGTTCTCGCCCCCGGGGACCGCCATTGCTTGGGGGCGGCGAGGACGTGTCGAAGGTGTCGCGGTCGTACGCCGCCCGGCGCACCGGATCGCACAGCACGCGGTAGGCGTCAGCGACGTTATGGAACGCCTCGCGGTCGCCGGTCTCCTTGTTGTCCGGGTGGTAAAAGGCGGCGAGCAGCCGGTAAGCCTTGGTTATGATCAGGGGCTGGGCCGCCCGGCTGACCTGAAGCATCTCGTAGTAGTTAGGAGTGTTCGGCGTATGCACTGGACAAAGGCCCTCTCTACCGTACAGGGCCCAGAACCGTTGAGGGGTGGCGTCCCCAGTCATGTGGAAAAGAGAAATGGCGCATTCTTCCGGTTGATGCAGTGCACGATCAACCGGCCGCCTTAGCTGGGCGGCCACCGGAGGAACGCGCCATGGATGAGCGTATCAGGAAGCCGGCAGCCGCGCCGGACCTTGAGGGAATCTCGCTCGCCGAACTGATTCACCAGCACGTCCGGCTCGCGATCGAGACGGCCGTCCGCGAAGAATTGCAGGCCGCCCTCGGAGCCACAGCCTACGAGCCGCAACGGGTCTCGGCGTGGCTACCGCAACGGCATCAGGGAGCGGACGCTCACGGGACCGACAGGGCCAGTCGCGCTCACCGTCCCGCGAGCGACCCTGTTCGGGGCCGCCGGCGGGGAGGAATGGACATCGGCGATCCTGCCGCGCTATCAACGGCGGATGCCGGAGGTGAATGAAGCGGTCGTCGCCACGTACTTGGCGGGCGGTAACACCCGCCGGATTCGCGGCGCGCTCCAGCCGCTGCTCAGGCTAGGGTTCGGGGACCTCACCCCGGTCGAAGGTCGTCCTCGTCATCGAAGTCGAAGTCGTCGCTCTCTCCCTTCTCCTTCTCGATGGCCTTCGTCAGCGCGATCACTCGGCGTTCGAGTCTGCGGATGCGGCGGGTCAGATGCTCCAACTGCGAGTTGATCCTGTGCGCGATGAACGCCGCGATCAAGATAAGCCAGACGTACCAGGGCCACGAGGCGAACGACTCGTACAGAGCAAACAGCAGCCCCAGGATCGTCCCACCTACCACCTCCAGCGTCCATCCGGTCTTCTTGATCACTACGCCTACGGCATCGAGGATGATGAAGAAGAGTAAGACAGCGGCCATCGCCGCGAGGGTGCGGCCGAGCCATATCGCCGTTGCGGTCAGTCGAGGGTATCGGCTTGCAGCCAGTCGCCCCAGCCGGCGCAACCCCGTGTACGACTCTGGTAGCGAAGGCGGCATCGCGGCGATCACTTCCCCTTCGGCCCACGCGGGTCCACGGTCGCCGGCCAGCACTGTCGCTCGTACGCGGTGTAGAAATGAAGTCCGCCCTCCTGTTCAACGTATGCGACGCCGTTTTTATCGTCTGCTTTGGCTCGACAAGCCCGTTCGGTGGGAAACTCGCCCAGCACCTTCCACGTTCGCTCACGACCCACCAACGGCAATCTGGCGTACCCTGAATCGCCACGTTCCCACAGCACCCACGCGCACTCGGCCGAGGCCGACGTGGCGAGGGCGAGCAGGCAGCAGAGCGTCGTGAGCAGGATGCATGGCGAGCGTCGGATCATCGGCGGGCCTCCCTCCTACCAGATTAGGGCAGAGGGGATTTTCCCGGCGAGACGCCTTTAGCCCTCTTCTTCTCTTCCCGCGCCTCCCGAGCCTCGGACGGCGAGCAGCTCGGGCATTGCGCTACTCGATCACCTGATCCGCCCGCTGCAGGAGCGACGGCAGGACCGTCAGGCCGAGCGCCTTGGCGGTCTTGAGGTTGATGACGAGGTTGAATTTCGTAGGCTGCTCAACCGGAAGATCGCCAGGCTTGGCGCCCTTGAGAATCTTATCCACATAATCGGCGGCGCGTCGGAAAAGGTCGAGATAATTTGGCGTGTACGACATCAGGCCCCCGGCTGGGACAACGCTTGGGGTTCCGTGCATCGTCGGTAGTCGTGCGCCCAAAGCCAGGGCACTTATACGATCGGCGTTTTGAGAGAAAAGCGCGTCGCCAGCGACATAAAGGGCTTCCACTTGGCCCTTAAGTGCCTCCATGGCCGGCGTGATGTCCTCTGTTCGGCGAATCTCTATCGTGGTGGTTTCGAGCCCGAGCGTACGGCCGGCGACCTGAACCGCGTGAATCTCAAGCATATCGCCCGGATTGCCGATGTTGGCCATGATCGCGAGTCGGCGGAGACGAGGGACAACCTCACGCAACAATTCGAGTCTCTTGCCAGCGGCATCGTCATGCTGGGTTGATACGCCAGTAACGTTGCCGCCCGGGCGTGCCAGACTCGCGACCAAGCCGCTGCCCACCGGATCGCCCACGATCGTAAAAACGATCGGGATGACGGATGTTGCATGCTTTGCCGCAACGGCAGTTTGGGTTCCCCAGGTGGCGATCACATCGACTTTGAGTCGGACGAGTTCGGCAGCGAGCTTGCCAAAGCGCTCGGTTCTCCCGTCCGCCCACCGATATTCGATCGCGACGGTTCGACGCTCGACCCAACCAAGTTCTTGGAGCCGCTGCACAAACACTGTGATCCGTTCGCTCGCGACCAAAGCCGTCGTAGGGCCTAAGAACCCTACCGTCGGAAGCTTTCCCGTCTGCTGTGCGTGCGTAACAAGCGGCCACGCGACCGCCGCGCCGCCGAAAAGCCTGATGAATTCCCGCCGCCTCATTGGGATCAACTCTTCAACATAGCGGAACTCTCGGAGTGTCCGCGAAAGGGCCGCTGCAAGCACAGAGGCTGTCGAGGGGCTCGTCTGGCGACAGGTACCCGATACGGTAAATCGCGCGCTGTCCCTCGGCGGCGAGCGGCGCGACGAGGAGGCCGCTCGCCAACGCCCCAATGAACGTCCGCCGGTCCATCACTCGATGACCTGATCTGCCCGCTGCAGCAGCGACGGCGGGATCATCAGCCCGAGGGCCTTGGCGGTCTTGAGGTTGATCACTAACTCGAACTCGGTGGGTTGCTCAACGGGGAGGTCGGCGGGCTTGGCCCCTTTCAAGATCTTGTCGACGAAGAACGCCGCACGGCGTACGGAAGCAGCCAAGCTCGGCCCAAAGGTCATGAGCCCCCCGGCCTCCGCAAACGGCTTGTAGAAGGCCGTCGCCGGCAGCCGGTTCCGGGCCGCGAAGTCGGCGATCCGCCTCAGATACTGGAACATGAAGGGGTCATCCACCACCAAGAGAGCGCCGGCGCCCCCACTGACCGCGCCTGGGAGGGCGGTCTCGAAGTCGTCGGGACCGCGCACCTCGACGGATTGAACCTGCACCCCCAATATCCGGGCCGCAGCCTCCGTCTCTTTGGCCGCGAGCGCCGACACTGGATTGGCTGCGTTCCAGAGGACTGCCACCCGGGAGAGCCCGGGCACGATCTCCTTCGTGAGCTGCAGCCATTTTCCAGTGAGCTCCGGATTACGGGTGCTCGTCCCAGTGACATTTCCGCCCGGCTTGGCCAGACTCGCCACAAGTCCAGTGGCCACTGGGTCGCCAGCCGCCACCATGACGATCGGGATCGTGTTCGTCGCGCGCTTGGCAGCAAGGGGCGAAGGCGTACCGTTGCCTACGATGACGTCCACCTTGAGCCGGACCAGCTCGTCAGCCGCCGCACTAAGCTGATCGGCTGATTGGCCCCACCGGCGCTCAACAACTATGTTTTGGCCTTCGACCCAACCAAGCTCTTTCATCGCCCTCCAGAACGGGCTCGCCGCGATGGCCTTCATCAACTCCTCGGCGCTCGGCTGCGCACCGTTGTTCAAGAAGCCTATGCGAGCAACCCTCCCGGCCTGCTGGGCCTCGATGATGAGCGGCGCGGCGAGGAGACCCCCAGTGAGGGTGCCGAGGAACGCTCGTCGGTCCATTACTCGATGACCTGATCCGCCCGCGCCAGCAGCGACGGCGGGATCGTCAGGCCGAGCGCCTCGGCCGTTTTGAGGTTGATGACCAGCTCGTACTTCGTGGGCTGCTCGACGGGGAGGTCGGCGGGCTTGACGCCCTTGAGGATCTTGTCCACCCGGTCAGCGACGAGCCGGTACATGTCGGGCATGTTCGCGCCAAACGCCATGAGCCCGCCGGCCTCAGCGTGCTCGCGATGAGCGAAGCTCGTCGGGAGCTTGTGTTTCAGCGCCAGCTGCGCCAGTTGCGCCCGGTCGTGGAAGATGACAGCCGATGTCAGCACGAAGAGCGCGTTGACGCGGGGCCGCTTCGCAACCCCGAAGGCGCTCTCGTAGTCGTACGGAGGGTTGCCCAGGTTCACCGGCAGGAGCTTGACCCCTATCGAGGGGCTTGCCGCTTCCACCGCGTTGAGTTGGTCGGCCGAAAGCGAGTCAGAGAGAACGGTTAGACGGTCAAGGGAAGGTAGCAACTCCTTGAACAACTGGAGCCGTTTGACTGCTAGCTCAGACTGGCGAAAAAATACGCCCGTGACGTTCGCCCGCGGCCGCGCGAGACTCGAAACGTAACCAAGTGCAATCGGGTCAAAATCGATCGCGGCAATAACGATGGGGATCTTGCTCGTCGCGTCCTTGGCCGCACGAGTCGCGGCAGCCGTGCCTGTCACGATGACGTCCACCCGGAGACGGACGAGTTCGGCAACGAGGCCGGGGAGCCTATCGACGTGTCCCTCGGCGTTACGAAACTCGATGAGGATATTTTGACCTTCGATGTGACCGAGCTCACGTAGTCGTTGCTCAAAACCTAAAATGGCGGGCGTGCCACGAGGGCTCCCCGTGGACACCATGCCGATTCGGGCAACTCTCGCCTCCTGCGCCTCGGCGGCGAGCGGCGGAGCGAAGAAGGCGCCAGCCACAGTGCCGATGAAGGTGCGCCGGTCCATTACTCGATCACCTGATCCGCCCGCAGCAGGAGCGACTGCGGAATCGTCAAGCCGAGGGCCTTGGCGGTCTTGAGGTTGATGACCAGCTCGAACTTTGTGGGCAGGACGACCGGCAACTCGCCGGGCTTTTCGCCCTTGAGAATCCGTCCAGTATAAATGCCGGCTTGTCGATATCCGTCTTGAAGGTCAGGGCCATAGCTCATCAGGCCGCCGATCACGGCGTACTCCCGAAATTCGTAGATCGCTGGAATCGCATAGCGCTCGGCCAGTGCGACGAGTTGATTGCGCCGGCCGACGAACAGAGCATCGGCACCGACTATCAACGCGACGGCCCGCTGTTCCGCGAGAGTCGCAAACGCCTTGCTGAAGTCGCCTTCGTTGCTGGCGTTTACGACATGCAGCCGCACCCCGAGGGCGCGCGCGGCCGGCTCCACCAGTTTTGTTTGCGCCTCGGCCTGCGTGGAGTTGGTCGGATTAACAAGTAGAGCGATCACTATCGCGGCGGGCACCAGTTCGTGCAGCAGGCCGATGTGCTTCGTCCCGAGTTGGCTGCCGGAGAACACGCTAATCCCGGTGACATTGCCGCCCGGGTGATTGAGCCTTTCGACCAAGCCGGACTTGATCGGGTCATCGCCGCTGACAAAGACGACTGGGATTGTCCTCGTCGCCGCTTTCGCCACCAGTGGGGCAGGAGGTGCGCCGGCTAGGATGACGGCCACTGGACGGCGTACCAGCTCGGCCGCCAAACCAGCGAGTCGATCATATCGACCCTCCGCCCAGCGGTATTCGATCGACACATTCTGACCTTCAACGTAGCCGGATTCGGCGAGGCCTCGACGGAACGCGTCGGCCAATTGCGAAAGCGAGCTGGCCGAACCGCTGTGGAGGAACCCAACCACCGCCGATTGCTGCGCGCGCGCCACGAGCGGCGCGGCGAGGAGACTGCCAGCCAAGGTCCCGAGGAACATTCGTCGGTCCATCATGAGCCTTTACTTGGCCGCGTCGTCTAGGAACAGCGCCATGATCCCGTCGCCCATGACCTGGTTGACCGTGCCCTCAAACCGATGGACGGCCTCCATCATTCGCTCGAGCACGGGGTCGAGGAGCTTCTGCGCCTCCTCGGGATCGCGGTCGGCGAGCAGCTCCATCGAGCCCTTGAGGTCAGCGAACAGTACGGTGACCTGCTTGCGCTCCCCTTCTAGGGCGGCCTTCGAGGTGAGAATCCTCTCGGCCAGGTGCTTGGGAGTGTAGGAGTCAGGAGAAGCAAAGCGGGGTTGCGTTGCCGCGGCGGCTACGGGGTGTGCGCACTCTGGACAGAACTTGGCGGTTGGCGAGAGCGGCGTGCTGCAGTTCGAGCAGGCGCGGGCCAGCGGAGCGGCGCACTCCTCGCAGAACTTGGCCTGTGGGCGGTTCTCGTGCTGGCACCGGGGACACTGCATGCCGGGGCCTCCCAACGAGCGGGGCCGGGAACGGTCAGAAAGGTGTCGCGAGCTTAGTCTGGGGGAACGTAGGGGTCAAGGACTGCCCGCCGGTCCGCCGTGGCAATCAGCGCGGGCCCGGGGCGATTTGCCGGTCGCCGACGAGGTCGGGGAACTCGTCCAGGATGAGCCGGGGATCCGAGATCGCCCGCGGATCCTGGGGATGACGCGGAAAAGGAATCCGAAGCACCCCGAGGTATCTGCCTTGAGAAGCCCACCGCAGGCCGGCACAGGCCTGGCAAAGTGGTCCCTGGTAGTCGACCAGACGCCCGATGACCAGGCTCCGCAAGTAGAGATGGCGCTTCGGCTCGCCACAGCCCGGGCACCGATAGAGGATCGAGAACCCGCCCCGCCGCGGCAGCGGACGCCGGACGATCGGGATCTGGAAGACGCCGACATCCGGGATGGTGAGCTGGACGGCCGCCCCCTGCTGGACAGATTCCATGCGCAGAATGCGGGTCAACGTGCCGTCAAAAGGCGATGTCCAGAAGACGAAGTAAGGCCGATGGCGGGGATTACGGTCCTCACCGGCAACTGCGGGCTGACGCTCGCCCCGCTGCGCCCCGAGCACCGGGAGACAATGCTGGCCACCTTCTGCTGCGTCGAGGACCTCCCCGTGAGCTCGCTCCGCGCGGTGCTGCCCTGGACGTGGCAGAGCTTCGACGAGTTCCTGAAGGCCATCGACATCGGGCTCGGCGTGAACTTCATGCCCCTCGTCGGTCACAACCCGCTGCGCCTGAGCGTCATGGACGGGGCGGCCTGGGACCGCGCGGCCACGCCCGACGAGATCGCGGCCATGCAGGCGCTCCTGCGCGCGGCGCTCGAGGAGGGCGCTTGGGGCTGGAGCACGACCAATTCGCCGACACACGCCGGACCGCAGGGGCAACCGGTACCCACGCGGCTGGCCGCCGACGAGGAGCGTATCGCGCTTGGTCGCACCCTCGGTGAGTTCAACCGCGGCATCATCGAGATCCTTCCGCCGGGCGCCGGGCGGCCCGACGAGGCCGATCAGCGGCACCTCTTCGATGTCGCGCAGGCCAGCGGCCGCCCCGTGTTCTTCCTCGGTTTCGACGCCAGCGCGCGGGGCTACGTAGAGGAGTCGACGCGACAGGGCGCGCAGCTCTACAACCTGCTCCGCATCATTCCCTTCAACCCCCGCTTCACCCTCAAGAGGACGACCTACTTCGCCAATCTCGACGTGTGGGACGTCATCATGGCCGCGCCGTTCGACGAGCGGATGGCGCTCCTCATCAATCCCGGGAAGCGGGCGGAGCTGCGAGAGGCGGCCACTCAGCGGCAGCGCCGTCGGCCCGGCGTACTCGGGCGGTTCATCAAGTGGGACTCGATCATCGTCAGCAAGGTCGCTCTCGACAAGCATCGCCCGCTCGAGGGGCGCACGATCGCCGACCTGGCTCAGGCCATGGGCAAGCACGTGGCCGACGTGATGCTCGACTTGGCGGTCGAGGAGAAGCTCGAGACCGAGTTCTTCCTGCAGTCACGCTCACCGGCGGTTGACGTCGAGCTGGCGGACTACGTGAAGACCGGCCACGCCATTCCCTCCCAGACCGACGCCGGCGCGCATCTCAACACGAACTTCTGCACGGCCGGTGAGTCGAGCTACGTACTGGGCGAGTGGGTGCGGGAGCGGTACAAGCGGAGCGAAACGGCGGATGATCGCCGCAAGCGGATCCAGGAGGCGGCGTTCGGGATCGTGAAGGAGCGCGGGTACGCGCAAGCGACCACGCTCGCGATCGCGACCCGGGCCAAGGTCTCGAAGCGGGAGCTCTACGCGCTGTTCGACGACAAGCGGGCGATTATCGCGTCGTGCATCGCCGAGCGCGTGCGCCAGATGCAGATGCCCCTGGAGCTGCCGGCAGTGCGGGACCGCGGCGGTCTGGCCCAGCTCTTGTCCGCCTTCGGCTCGACGGTGCTGCGCGTCGTCTCTGATTCCGCCGTCACCACGCTGTTCCGCGTCGCCGTTGCCGAGGCGGAGCGCACGCCGGAGATC
>Ga0207684_10005281_pt1 | contig 11976 bp, 11 predicted proteins | sample KBSK5501metaG_FD_184342 | JGI IMG/M metagenome (GOLD analysis project Ga0207684, IMG submission 184342) | Corn, switchgrass and miscanthus rhizosphere microbial communities from Kellogg Biological Station, Michigan, USA - KBS K5-50-1 metaG... | ecosystem: Host-associated > Plants > Roots >... | reverse complement strand
CGTGGTCACGCCCATGACGGCTTTGTTCGTCTCGACATCGATAATTTCCTGATCATCCACGACTTCGTCGCCCGGCTTCACTTTGATGTCGACAATTGTGGCTTCGGCGATCGATTCGCCTAGCTGCGGCATGATGATTGGAACCTGCGGCATAAATTTTATTCTCGGAGCAGAGCGCGAGCCTTGCGCATGATCTCTACTGCGTTCGGCCGGTGCGCCGACCAGAGATTCGGATGATACGGAATGGGCGTGTCTTTGGCGTTGAGGCGTTGCGGCGCGGCATCCAGCAGATGAAATCCTTCCGCGGCGACGCGCGAAATGACCTCGGCCGTTGCGCCGCCCCACGGAAATGATTCCCCAACGCACAGCAATCGGCCGGTGCGCGCGACTGAGGCGAGAACGGTGTTGGTGTCGAGCGGCTTAACGGAGCGAAGATCGACAACTTCAATTTCGAAACCTTCGCCGCCCAATTGTTCCGCGACCGCAAGTGCTTCGTGTAGCATCGCGCTGTAAGTGACAATGGTAAGGTCGCGTCCCTGCCGCGCGATGCGCGCCCTGCCAGTGGGCAAACCTTCGGTCGGCAGTTTGTCTGCCTTCAGGTGGTAATAGAGATATTTGTGTTCGCAGTAGATGACCGGATCGTCGATCGCCACAGCATCAATCAGCATGGTGTAGGCGTCCTCCACCGTTGCAGGCGTCATCACGATGAGTCCCGGGTAATGCGCGTAAATCGATTCCATCGACTGACTGTGGAATGGCCCGCTGCCTTTTGTCCCACCAGAGGGCAAACGCACGGTGATCGGAACTGGAACATTCGTCCGCCAGTAATGTGTGCCGGCGTTGTTTAAGATTTGATTCAGCGCGATGCTGGAAAAATCGGCGAACTGCATTTCCACAATTGGCCGCATTCCCTGCATGGCGGCCCCAATCGCAGTGCCGACGATTGCATCTTCGCTGATTGGTGTGTTTAACACGCGTCCGGGAAATTCTTTCGCGAGACCTTTCGTCGCCTTAAAGGCGCCGCCGAACGTGCCGCCGACGTCCTGTCCGTAGATAAAAACGCGCTCGTCGTCACGGAGCAGTTTCGCCTGCGCTTCGCGAATCGCTTCCAAATAGGTGATGCTCATTCGAAAGAATCGACAAGGTCGCGCGTGGCGACGGCGCACCAATCTTCTTTGTCGCCTTCGGGTGGGGCTTCTTTTTGTGCGGTGGCGATTGCTTCATCCACCTGCGCGGCTGCGTCTTTGTGCCATTCAGCCAACGTCTCGGCATCTAATAGATTAAGATCGATAATCATTTGCTCGGCGACCTTCAGACAATCGCGCGCAAACGGCTCCTGCTTGATGTCGTCCGTTACATAGCTCGCATCGTCATGTTCGCCGTGACCAGAGAGGCGCAGGACGGAAGCGACGACCAACTGCGGTGGACGTCCTGCTCGTGCGCGTTTTACTGCGCCGCCAATCACGTCCAGGCACGCGCTGAGATCGGTTCCGTCGACACTGTAACCTTCGAATCCGTAGCCGATCGCGCGATCGACCAGATCATGACACGCAAATTCGCGGTCGTTCGGCGTTGAGTACGCATAATGATTGTTTGTCGCGACGACCACCAGCGGCACCTGTTCGACTGCGGCGATGTTCATTCCTTCATGGAACGAGCCGGTCTGCATCCCGCCTTCACCAATGCACGCCAGGCCGATGAAGTTCTTCTCCCCTTTAAATCGTTTCGCCATCAGAGCGCCCACCGTGACCGAAATCATCGCGCCGAGGTGGCTGACCATGGCGAGTTGATTCTGCTGTGGCCGGCCACGATGAATATTGCCGTCGCGCCCGCGCATCGGCCCCTGGCGCGAGCCAAGATAAGTCCGCGTAACATCAAGCAGCGGTTCGCCGAATGCCGATCGTCCTGCCTGGTCGCGGATCAGTGGCGCGAAGATGTCGTCTTTTTGCAAAAACAAACCGCAAGCCACGCTGACCGCTTCCTGACCTTTGCCGATGTAAACGCCGCCGGTGATTAGACCGCCACGATAAAGACTGACGAGCTTTTCTTCGAGCGTGCGCGCCAGCAGCATCCAGCGAAATGCATCGAGAAAGCGCTCATGCGGCGGCGCGGTCTTTTTGGTTTTTGATTTCGCGGTGCGCTGCGCCGTCTGAAGCATCGGACAATTTTACGCAAGATCGACAGTCGCGCGCAAAGAATTTTTGTGGCGCGGCGCAGCGGGCGCTACCCTACCGTGTCGCGAGCGCAAGACGCCGTTGGCCGGGCTCCTGCTGGTCTCCGTTCGATGCCACCTCCGAGGAAATTTGCTGTGGCGCTGTTAATTTCATTCCAACCAGTTTGCTTACGCCGCGCTCTTCCATGGTCACGCCGTATAGCACGTCCGCCTTGGCAATGGTGCGTTTATTGTGCGTCATTATGATGAACTGGCTCTGCTTTACGAATCGCTCCAGCACGCGGATAAAACGGTTGATATTGCCTTCATCCATCGCCGCATCGACTTCATCGAGAATGCAGAATGGGCTTGATCGCACCATATAAATTGCGAATAGCAAAGCCACCGCGACCATGGAGCGCTCGCCTCCACTTAGCAGTGAAACGCTTTGCAATTGTTTGCCCGGCGGCCTGGCGCTGATCTCGATTCCGCAGTTGAGCGGATCATTTTCATCGAGCAGTGACAAGTCCGCGCGCCCGCCGCCGAATAGCTCGGCAAACATTTCGCGGAAGTTCACCCGCACCTCGGCAAAGGTTTCGGCAAATAATTTTCTTGTGGTCGAATTGATCTCCGCGATTACATCGAGCAATTCACGGCGCGCATTTGTGAGATCATTATTTTGCCCTTCGAGAAATGTATAGCGCTCCTCGAGCTCGTCGTACTCGTGGACCGCGTCGAGGTTGACCGGGCCCATGTTGTCGAGCTGGCGGGTAAGGTCAGCAACGACTTTCTCCACGTCTGGAGCGGCGAGCTCCCGCGAGTCCGGCGCCGCTTCGCCCTCCAGTTTCTCATGGCGCTTTATTTGTGCGCGTAAGGTTTTGTCGAATGCGACCTGATCGAGCGCGAAGTCGCGGAGATTAACTTGATAGCGGCGGGAAATACGCTCAGCCACGTTATCAATCTGCATTTGCAACTGCGACTCGCGAACCTGCTGCTTGGAACGCAAATCGTGCAGCTCATTCAATGAGTGCCGGCCTCCGCGCAAGCTCGATTCCGTTTCGTTTGCTGCCGTGGAACGTTCCGCACGCTGGCTAGTGAGCGCGGTCAGCGTTACCTCCAGGTCGCCACGCTGCCGGCTTTGCTTTTCAATGGCGGATTCAGCCTTCTTCGATTCATCCGCTTGCTTGATCATTCGCTTTTCAAAATCAGCGATCTCGGCTCGGCGCGTAGCGATCATTTCGGCCAGCTCCGCTTCGCGGGCCGACATCGGCTGGCGTTGTGCAATAAGGCTTTCGTGACGCTGTTGCTCGGTGGCGATAGCAAGGCGCAATTCATTAAGCTGTTCCGTCGCCTCCGATTCACGCGTTGCCGCTTTTCCCTGTGCAGCTTGAATTTCCAGTTGGTCCTTTTGCTGTGCTTCGAGATTCGCGCGCTCTGAGTCCAGCTCTTCTTGCAACTTTGCAATACGCTCGTCTGCGGCTTGGATTTGTTGAGCAAGCGTCATCTGCTCCGAGCGAAGTTGGTCGATCTTCTGTTCGTTTTCCTGCAATTCTCGTTCCAGAAAAGGAATCCGATTGTCGAAAGCCGAGCGCTCCCGATCGGCAGATTCATACTGACGCCGGGCTTCTTCCAACTCGCTGGTCGCTTTCTCCAATGCTGCGTTTGCTTCGTCGCGTTTTTGCAACAATGCATCGCGCTGTCTGCGAACATCTGCACATTCCGTGTTGAGACCTGCCATTTGGGCCTTGCGTTGCAGCAGCGAATCGGTTGACGTCTCCCGGCTGCCGCCGAAAACAACTCCTTCGGCTGAGATGAATTCACCGGTGAGCGTCGCGGCGGCTAAATTGTGCTTATCTTTCTTGAACGACAAGGCTTCTTCGAGATCGCCAAAGACCGCGACATTGCCCAGCAGCCTCGTAACCAACGGCGCAAGCGACTTGGGCGCTTTTACCTTGTCGTTCGCCCAGGCAAGAGCCTTTCGCGGAAGCGCTGTCTGAGTTTTTGGCGAATAATTGGATAAGCTCGGAAGAGCGAGCGCAGCTTGCCCGAATTTCTTTTCGTTCAATTTTGCAAGAATTGCAGGCGCCAATCCCGCGTCTTTCAGAACGATTGCCTGCAGATTTCGACCTAATGCGGCTTCGATCGCGGCCAAATATTCTGAATCGACATCGAGATTTGAAACCAAGGCTCCGCCCAGCGCCGCCTGGATTCGCGCGGGATCATCAAGTCCTTTGAGCACAGCCTGTGAACCTTGGTCAAGACCTTCACCTTCTTCATTAAGCTGGCGCAAGATTTCGAAGCGCGATTCTTTTTCGACCAGCGCACGTTCGATTTCGGCCAGGCCTTTTTCTGCGTCGGTGAGAAGCAGCCGATGCTGTCGCAGGTTCTCCTGGCTTGCCTGAAGTGTCGCTTTTAGAAGCTCGAGATTTTTGCGTCCGGCCTCGCCAGCGGCCCGCGCGGCAGCGATTTCGTTTTGAGCTTTGTCGCGAGCCCCGCGCGCGTTGGAGATCGCAATCTCAATACCGCGCCGATTTTCCTCCGTGGTTTCGCGACGAATTGCGAGCCCGGAGATTTCGTCCTCCAATTCGGCGATTCGCTTCTCGGTCTTTGAAACTGCCACGCGCAACGTTTCGAGCTTCGACTCGTGCGCGCTCCGCGCAGCGTGAAGTTCCGAGAGCAGATCAGTAATTTTCGCCAACTCGGCTTCTTTGCTCCGGAGAAGCTGACCTGTCTTTTCAATCAGCGCGTTCGCGTCCTCTATTTCTTTTCCTTGTTGGGCGCGTTTCGCCTCGGTCGCGGCGATATCTTTCTTTGAACGCTCGATTAACGCCGTCAATTCCTCCGCGCGTTGCCGGTTGAATTGGATTTGATTCTGATACGTGCCGATTTCGCCTTGCAAACGTTGTAATTCGCTGCGGACTTCGGCGATCTTCCCGTCAAGTTCATCCAGAACACGACGTTGCTCGGCGAGCTCGCTTTCGCCCGTGTCGATCTTAGCCCGGCTGGTTTCCTCCGATTTGCTGAGCCGCGCGATCTCCGCCTGACAGCGGCCAAGCTCAGCCTCGAGCGAATCGAGTTGCCTGCGCGAATGATGGGTTTCAAGCACGCGAAGATCCCCGTGTAATGCCTGGTAGCGCCGCGCCTTGCCCGCCTGGCGTTGTAACGAGCCGATCTGGCGTTTTACTTCCTTAATGACGTCACCGATGCGCAGGAGATTCGCCTCGGTCGCCTCGAGTTTGCGCAGCGCCTCGCGTTTTTGCGTTTTATACTTTGTGATTCCGGCCGCTTCTTCAAAAACCGCGCGGCGATCTTCCGGACGCGAACTCAAGACCATGTCGATCTTGCCTTGTTCCATCATTGAATACGCGGCGCGCGCGACGCCGGTATCGGCGAAAAGGCCCTGGATATCGCGCAGCCGGCAGGGAGTTTTGTTGAGCAGATATTCGGAATTGCCGTCGCGATACACGCGGCGCGTCACGCGGACATCGTGCCAATCAACGTCCAGCTCATCTGCGCAATCGGTAAAGGTAAGAGAAACCTCAGCAAAGCCGACAGGTTTGCGCGTATCAGTGCCATTGAAAATGACGTCGGCCATTTCGTCGCCGCGCAGCGACTTGGCGGATTGTTCGCCGAGCACCCACCGCACGGCATCCAGCACATTGGACTTTCCGCAACCGTTCGGGCCAACGATAGAGGTGATGCCGTCGTGAAAGTTAAAAATCGTTTTATCGGCGAATGATTTGAAGCCGAGGAGCTCGAGCGATTGTAAATGCATGGTAGCCGAAATGTCGGGCCTCGTTGGTCAATACAGTAAGCTTGAAAGGGTTACAAGCGAAAAACACACAATTTGAAGTGGCGGCCCTCCATCCCAACACAGGATGTTGGGCTTCGTCTTTTGGATCAATTGGAGTTTTTCGGTTCGCTCCCGAAGAACTGCCGGATCAGGTAAAGCAATGATGCAAAGATGAGACAGGCAGCTGTTACGGTAAGCTCCTTCCACGTCGCGTGCGCCAGAATCCAGATGATGACGATGATCGCAAGGATCGGAATGATGGACGCGCCTGGAAATTTGAATCCCGCAATTGCGGGATCGCTGCGAATATCGCGCCGGTTCAATACAATTGCGGCGAGGCAACAAAGAATATAGAGCAACAGCACGGCCACGTTGGAAAGGACCGCGAGTTTTTGAAATGTCGAACTGAATGACAGTGCAAAACCGATCGCGGCGTAGGAGATAATCGCGACGTCTGGCGTACGAAACCGGGGATGCACGTGCGCGAACCATTTCGGAATGAAGGCGTCACGTCCGAAGGCGAAAATGATCCGGGGCGAACTTAGAATGTCACTCGTCGCGAAGCCAAATGCAGAAATAGCTAGCCCGGCGAGCATCAGCGTTCTGCCGACGTTTCCCAGAAATCGTGCAGCAGCCTCGGCCAAGCCGGTGTCGCCGTATTTTCCCAGTTCGCTGCCCAAGACTCCGAGCGCGACGAGCTGGATCATAATGTAGAGCGAAGTCGTTACCCCGAGCGCGGTGAAAATGGCGCACGGCACGGTTCGCGCAGGCTGTTTGATTTCGCCGCTCGGCACGAGCGCGACTTCCACGCCTACGAAAGCGAAGAGTAACAGGAGAATACTTCTGCCCAGCGCGTCACTTTGCGGCCAGCCAGGCCACGCCAGCGCTTCCGGCCGGATGAAAAAGATTCCGGCGACAACGAAAATGATTAACGGGGCGAGCTTGATCAGGGTGACCGTTTCGACTGCGCGAGCGCCAATCCGGACGCCGCGAACATTAATCGAAGCAAGAAACAGAAAGACAAACAGGATGATCGCAAAGCGCCCGATTGGGATCGCGAGCGGCGGGATCAATCCTCCCACCGAAACAGCAATAAGACCGACGATCCCGGAAATGGCGAGTATTGCCGTGAGAAAATAAAGCACGCCAGCCAGGAACCCGACGTAGCGGCCAAAGGCAACTTCGACATAGGCGTAAAGGCCACCGGTAAGGGAAACTCGACTGCCAGCCATGGCGAACGAAGTGACGAACAAACACATGGCAAAAGCGCAAATGACGTAGGCGAGAGGAGAGGCCGCGCCGAGCTGAAGTGCGACCGCCGCCGGCATAGCGAAAATGCCGGCACCGACCGTTGAGTTGACGATGTTCGCGGCGAGTGCGGGAACGCCGATAGCACGGATCAAGCCCGAATCTTCTTTTGGCGTGAAAGGCCCGGGCATGCGCGCACGTTGCGACACGCAGACAAACGAGACAAGCTCATTTCGGGTTCGTGTTGCGTAATTCAGAGGCAAATCCGGGAAAGTTGGTCTAACATTTCTGCCATGCGCCAGAATTACCTTGAAGATTTCTATTCGTTTCTGCGGTTTCCCAGTGTTTCCACTGACGACGCTTACTCAGAGAAAGTAAGCGAATGCGCCGATTGGCTCGCGAAAAAGCTCAAGAAGGTTGGTCTGGAGACGCAAGTTGTTCCGACAGCTGGTCATCCTGTTGTCTGGGCGCGCAATCAGCATCGGCCCGGGCGCCGCACCGTTTTGATTTACGGACATTACGATGTGCAACCGCCCGACCCACTCGAGCTCTGGGATTCGCCACCGTTCGAGCCAGTCTTAAAAGATGGATACGTTTTTGCCCGCGGCGCGACAGACAACAAAGGACAGATTCTTGCGCACATTCTCGGAATTCAAGAGACGATGGAGCAGGAGGGCGAATTGCCGGTGAATTTGCATCTGGTGATCGAGGGGGAAGAAGAAGTCGGAAGCGCAAATCTCGGCAAATTTCTGAATCAAAACCGCGATTCGCTGAAGTGCGATGTGGCGGTTGTTTCCGATACCGGAATGATCGCACGCGGAGTGCCGACCTTAAGCTACGGGTTGCGCGGAGTGACCGCGCTCGAAATCAAAGTGACCGGCCCGAAGGTGGATTTGCACTCTGGCATTTTCGGTGGGGCCGTCGCAAATCCGATCACCGCGCTAGCGCAGCTTTTAGCTACGCTGCACGACCGCGAAGGTCGCGTCGCGATCGCTGGTTTTTACGATCGCGTTAAACCGCTGGAAGATTGGGAACGCGCAGCGTGGCGCAAGCTTCCGATCGATGGCGACAAGGAGGTTCTCAAAGAAACCGGCGCGCCCGAACTCTTCGGCGAAGCCGGTTACAATTCGTTGGAGCGTCTTTGGGCACGGCCAACCGCGGAGATCAACGGGATTGGCGGTGGTTATCAAGGCAAGGGGACGAAAACGGTCATCGCCAGCCACGCCATGGCAAAGCTGACATTCCGTCTCGTCCCAAACCAGGAAGGCGACGAAATCCTAAAGCTGGCAAGAGCGCATTTGCGAAAGAATTTACCTAAAGGGGTGACGCTCGATATCATTGATGGCCACAGCGGACCGTGGTATCTCACTGACCCGCATTCTCCAGACGGCAAAGCCGCGCAGCGCGCATTGCGCAAGGCATTCAAGGCGGATGTCGCGCTCATTCGCGAAGGAGGCAGCATTCCAATCGTCTCACAGTTCCGCGGCATTTTGGGAATTGAAACCCTCCTGATGGGCCTCGCCCTCGCCGACTGTCGGGCGCATTCCCCGAACGAGAATTTTCCTCTCGAAAATTTCGAAGGCGGGATTCGCCTCAACAAAGCCATCCTTCAGGAGCTCGCGCGCTGATTTGTTTACCGCGACTAAAATAACCCTGCGGAGTTTTCTCATCGCCGCAATTTGTTTTGGGATAATCGTCACTCCGGGCAGAGCTGAGGAGTCGTTAGGCACAAAGATCAAAAAAATCTTCGAGCCCACACCGACGCCGACTCCAGCGCGAAAACACCGGAAGCGCTCAGCGAAAAAATCAACGCCCAGTCCATCGCCCTCGGCTTCGCCGAAACAGAAGCAGGCCTCGCCGACTCCATCTCCGAGCCCGACGCCGAAGACGAAGTCAAGCCGCAAAAAAGCGTCTCAGACTCCCACACCAACTGGATCTCCATCGGCAACAGTGACTCCAGAGGAAACCCCAACCCCGAGTCCAACCGAAACTTCGAAACAAACTCCGACGCCTTCCCCGTCCGCGCATCCTGCTCAAGGAAGAAGAGGCGCGCCCAACGTGACCCTTTCGCCTGGTGAGATTTCAGGCTACGACGGTTATTCGCCGAAAGTGCGCCAAATTATCGACGCAGGGCTCGAACTGACAAAGCAGAATCTCGATTACACGTACGGCTCCGCCGAACCCGCAAATGGCGGCATGGATTGCTCGGGCTTCGTTTACTACGTTCTCCGCCAGAACGGATTTGCCGATGCGCCGCGCGATTCGAGCCAGCAATACGTCTGGGTGCGAAAGGCTGGAAATTTCAATGCAGTCTTGAGCCGCCACGAAGATTCATTCGAACTTGATGCGCTCAAGCCCGGGGATCTGCTCTTTTGGCGCGGCACCTACAACATCGATCGGGATCCGCCGGTTACGCACACGATGATTTATCTGGGGCGAGAAAAGCGAACGAAAAAGCGTGTGATGGTCGGCGCGAGTGACGGTCGCACTTACGATGGGAAACAGCGTTTCGGCGTCAGTGTTTTCGATTTCAAATTGCCACCGCCGCCGAACAGCGACGACGCTAAACTAAGTCCGGTTTTTGTCGGCTACGGCCGAATCCCCGGCTTGAAGGAAGACTGAGTCCACCGATCATCGTCAGTCGGCGCAGGACTCGGTGAGGTCTTCGACCTAGTCGCGTCCGCCGACTGGACAGGAAATTGATGAACACGACGCTCATATGCCAGCAACGCACCTGCGATCAGCGCAAGCATCACGATCAGGACAGCGCGCTGTTCGTTTTTCGAGAGAACGAAAATTCCCAGCATCCGTTTCATTTTTTTATATAATGAATCGGATCTTTTATTCCGGCTTCGCGGAAACCTTTAAGCCGCAGAAGACAGGAATCGCACTCGCCACAAGCGAAACCTTCCGAAGACGGATCGTAACAACTGTGTGTAAGCGAAAGATCGACATCGAGCTCAAGCGCTTTGCGGATGATCTCTGCTTTGGAAAACTTGATCAGCGGCGCGTGAATACGAAAACGCGCGCCTTCCACGCCGGCTTTGGTAGCAAGATTGGCCAGCGTTTCAAACGCCTCGATGAACTCCGGCCGGCAGTCCGGATACCCGCTGTAATCAATGGCATTTGCTCCGATGAAGATTTCTCTCGCTCCCATTGTCTCGGCCAGGGCGAGCGCGTAAGAGAGGAAGATCGTATTGCGGGCGGGAACGTATGTGACGGGAATCCCGTGATCGATTTCCGTTTCCAAGCGTTTTTTCGGTACATCGATCTCGTCGGTGAGAGCAGAGCCGCCGAAGATTCGCATGTCGATCTTTGCGATTCGATGCTCTTTCGTGCCGAGTGCTTTTGCAATTCGGCGCGCAGCGTCGATCTCGATCTTGTGCCGCTGGCCGTAATCAAACGAAAGAGCGTACGTTTCGTAACCTTCAGCGATTGCGGTGGCCAGCGTCGTCGTGGAATCGAGCCCGCCGCTGAGAAGAACGACCGCGCGTTTCATCGGCCATCGCGAGCGATTCTCCCTTTGTCCGGATACTCAGCGCGCACGGTGAGCGCAATTCCGCCGCGCGCGGAGAATTGCGCGGTCACGATCGCCTCCCGCGGCGTGCACGCTTTCACGAAATCATCCAGAATCCGGTTCGTGACCGCTTCATTGAACGCGCGCTCATTCCGGAATGAGGCGAGATAAAACTTGAGCGACTTGCTCTCAACACAGAGCCGGTCCGGCACGTAATCGATGTCGATCCTGGCAAAATCGGGTTGACCGGTGACCGGACAAACGGAAGTGAAATCATCGGTCTCAAAATGGATGCGATAACTTCGTCGCGCCGGATTTGGAAAAGTTTCCAGGCGCGCTTCTGCTGGCGACGCCGGGATTCTGGCTTCACCGCGGCCGAGTAATGTTAGCCCACGACTCTGTTTAATCTTGGCCACGCGAAAACTTAGCGTTCATCAGCAATGCTTCAATGCACATCCGACACGGTTTTCACTAGTTGAGAATCGAGGGCAAAGGCCTGAGAAGTCTTGCATCAAAAAAGGAACCGGAAAAATCACAGATCGAACAGGCGTCATCGACGTGATCGCGGAGGACACGAAAACAGGCGAAGTCGTGCTGGTGATGAACGAACCTGAGCCGTGGGAGGACTCCGACGAGCGATTGCTCGCGTTGCAGGAGCGATTCAACGCTTACGTTTCGTTTTTGCTCGACGGCCAAATGGCGGAAGCGCATCCGGAGCTGACCGGCAAACCAGCGCGGATTGAGTTGCGTTGCGCAAAGATGCCCGATGCGCGCGCGCTCGACCTGCTCGGCATGATTCACGATCAACTCGCGTTCCAGGAAATTAAAATGGAAGTCGTTGTGCGGGATGTCGAATGACGAATCCCGAAGCCCGAAGGAATGGCCAAAAGCCTGGACTGTTCATTGGTCATTCGTGCTTCATCGTTTCCTTAGTATTTCAAAAACGAGACTACCGGTGTCGGCTGGAGTTTTTTTCGGCCATCAAGAAACTCGAGCTCGATTAAAAACTGCGCTTCGAGAAGTTGGCCGCCGACTTTACTGATGAGAGCGGCCGCCGCCGCAGAAGTTCCGCCCGTTGCCAGCAAATCATCTACCAATACGACTCGCTCACCTGCCATCATGGCGTCGACGTGCATCTCCATTTCGGCTTCGCCGTACTCGAGTGAGTACTTCGCGATCTCCGTTTTGTATGGCAATTTGCCGCGTTTCCTGATCGGAACAAAACCTATCCCGAGTTCATACGCGACCGTCGATCCAAAAAGAAAT
>Ga0207684_10005276_pt1 | contig 11985 bp, 9 predicted proteins | sample KBSK5501metaG_FD_184342 | JGI IMG/M metagenome (GOLD analysis project Ga0207684, IMG submission 184342) | Corn, switchgrass and miscanthus rhizosphere microbial communities from Kellogg Biological Station, Michigan, USA - KBS K5-50-1 metaG... | ecosystem: Host-associated > Plants > Roots >... | reverse complement strand
CGGGCATGGAGCGGGCCAGTTCCCCGGAGCCCGGGCACCCGGCAGCGCCGGCGAGCAACGCGGAACCGGCGGCGGGCCGCCGATCGCCGTCGACGCCGCGGCGCAGGGTCCGCCCGCGGGAATCGGCACGCGGGTGGCCGCACGGCTGACCCGCGGCCACGGCTCGGCACCGGTGCTCACGCTGGTGATCGCGCTCGGCGTGACCGACGTGCTGTTCGCGGTCGACTCGATCCCCGCCGTCTTCGGGCTGACCCGCGACCCGTTCCTGGTGTTCAGCGCGAACGTGTTCGCCCTGCTCGGCCTGCGTCACCTGTATTTCCTGGTGGCGGGGCTGCTCGCCCGGCTGGCCTACCTGCAGGCGGGGCTGAGCATCATCCTCGCCTTCATCGGCGTCAAGCTCTTCGGCGAGGCGCTGCGCTCCTCCGGGGTGACCAGGCTCGGGCCGGTCCCGGTGCCGCAGGTCAGCGCCTGGCTGTCGCTGGTGATCATCGCCCTGGTGCTCACCGTGACCGCGCTGGCGAGCGTGCCGGCCACCCGGCGGACCGCCAGGCAGGCGAAACTGCCCGGGCCCGCGGCCTGCGACGGGCAGCGCTGAGCCGGCGGGCGCCGGACCTCAGCTGGCCAGGGCACCGCGCAGGTGCGCCACGATGTCCCCGATGGCGACCTTGACCGTCTCGCCGGTGGCGCGCTCGGTGACCTCGACGGTGCCGTCGGCCAGACCGCGCTTGCCCACGGTCACCCGGAACGGGATCCCGGTGATCTCCGCGTCCCGGAACTTGACCCCGGCCCGTTCGGCCCGGTCGTCGATGATGACCTCGATGCCCGCCGCGGCAAGCTGCTCGTACACCGACTCCCCGGCCTTGGCGGACTCGGGGTCCTCGGACTGGGCCACGGTCACGACGACGGTGAACGGGGCCACGGCCACCGGCCAGATGATGCCGCGCTCGTCGTGGTGGCACTCGACGATGGCGGCCATCGCCCGTTCCACCCCGATCCCGTAACTGCCCATGATCGGGTGCACCCGCTCGCCCGAGGCGTCCAGCACGGTGACGCCGAACGCCTTGGTGAACTTGTAGCCGAGCTTGAAGATGTGACCGACCTCGAGCGCCGGGAGCAGCTCCAGCGGCTCCCCGCAGTTGGGGCACGGCTCCCCGGCGGCGACCTCACGCAGGTCGGCCCAGGAACCGACGCTGATGTCGCGCTCGACCTCCACCCCACGCAGGTGGACGTCGTCGACGTTGGCCCCGGTGACCATGTCGCGGCGGCCGCGCAGCGCCTCGTCCACGATCACCGGCAGGGCGGTCACGGCCACCGCGCCCAGGCTGCCCGGCTGGGCACCGAGCGCCTCGGCGATCTCGTCCGGCCGGGCGGGCCGCAGTTCCGCCGCGCCGGTGGCGTCCGCGAGCTTTTGCTCGTTCAGCGTGTGATCCCCGCGCATCAGCACCAGCGTCAGCTTGCCGTCCAGCAGGTAGACCAGCGTCTTGATCTGCCGGTCGGCTGGCGCGTCGTACCCGGTCGCCAGGTCCTCGATGGTCCGCACGCCGGGGGTGTCGAACCGTTCCGGGGCGGGCAGCCCCGGACCGTCTTCAACGGGTGTCAGGCGGGACGTGGCCTTCTCCACGTTGGCCGCGTAGTTGCAGGCCGGGCAGTACGCCACCAGATCCTCGCCGGCGTCCGAGGGGCACATGAACTCGGTCGAGTCCGTGCCGCCCATGGCACCGCTGGAGGCCTCCACCGGGATCACCGGGATGTCGAGCCGGTCGAAGATCCGCAGGTAGGCCGCACGGTGCCGGTCGAACGCCGCGTCGAGCCCGGCCGGGGTGAGGTCGAAGGTGTAGGAGTCCTTCATGGTGAACTCGCGCACCCGCAGCAGGCCCGCGCGGGGCCGGGGCTCGTCGCGGAACTTGGTCTGGAACTGGTACCAGGCCTGCGGAAGCTGCTTGTAGGTGTTCAGTTCCTGGGCGAGTATGGCGAAGATCTCCTCGTGGGTCGCGGACAGGACGTTCACCGCGCCCTTGTGGTCGGTCACCCGGAACATGGTGTCGGCCCACGTGTCCCAGCGGCCGCTGCGGCGCCAGGTCTCCTCCGGGTGCATGGTGGGCAGCAGCAGTTCCTGGGCGCCGATCGCGTTCATCTCCTGCCGGATGATGTCGATGACCTTGGCGCGTACCCGGACCGCCAGCGGCAGCAGCGAATAGTGGCCCGCATTGAGCTGCCGGATGTACCCCGCGCGGACCAGCAGCCGGTGGCTCGCCGCCTCGGCGTCCGCCGGGTCCTCCCGCAGGGTCGGAATGTGCATCTGTGACCAGCGCATGGGTCCAGGCTTCCTCGTCGTGGCGTCCAGGTGATAACTCCCCGCCGCGCCGGGCGGGGATGAGAAAACCGAGCTTAGTTGCCCTGCGGCGGAGCCTCGACCCGATTGCCGGGGCCCGGCGGGGCCTCGGCCAGGTTACCCGGTTCCAGCGCCGGCGCACCGATCGGCAAGCAGGTCCGGCACTCGGGCTGGGCCACCGGATGCTCCGGCTCGGAGCGCAGCACGTCGTTGTCGACCGTCAGCGCGGACAGCACCGCCGCGACGGCGAGCAGGGCGGCACAGATGACCATGGCCATGCGGAACCCGGAGTTCATCGCCGTTGGATTCTGGTACGCATCGCCGGTCAGGCCCACGGCCAGCGGGAGCCCGGCCACCGCCAGCAGCCCCGCGGCCCGGGCCACCGCGTTGTTGACCCCGCTGGCGACCCCGGCATGGCGGACATCGGCGCTGGCCAGGACGGTGGCCGTCAGCGGGGCAACCGTCGCGGACAGGCCCAGGCCGAACAACACGACGGTGGGGAACACATCAGCCAGGTATGAAGCGTTCGGCCCAATCCTGACCGCCAGGAGCAAACCGGCAGCGCAGAGCAGGCAGCCAGCGGTCATCAGCCAGCGCGGGCCGACCCGCTGCGCCAGCGCGCCCGCCCGCGACGACAGCACCAGCATCAGCAAAGTCAGCGGCAGCAGCGACACGCCCGCGGCCAGCGGCGAGTAGCCGGACACCACCTGGAGCTGGAGTATGAGCAGGAAGAGCGTGCCGCCCAGCGCGCCGTAGATCACGAAGGTCACGATGTTGACCATGGTGAACTGGCGGGAGGCGAACACATCCAGCGGGAGCATGGGCGGCACGCCGTGCTCATTGCGGCCGCGATGGCGTTCCAGCAGCACGAAGCCGACCCCGGCGAGGATCCCGGCGCCCCCGGTCAGCGCCGCGCGGGCCAGGCCGTGCGCGGGCGCCTCGATAAGCGCGTCGGTGATCCCGGCCAGGGCGAGCGCGGCGAGGATGGCCCCGGCCCAGTCGAACCGGCCGTGGCTGGTGGGGTCCCTGGTCTCTGGCACGTGGCGCAGCGTGACGGCCGTGACCGCGGCGGCCAGCGGCAGGTTGATCAGGAAGATCCAGCGCCAGCCGACCGAGTCGATGAGCCAGCCGCCGAGGAACGGGCCGACCGCGCCGGCCACGCCGCCCAGACCGGACCAGGCGCCGATGGCCCTGGGCCGGTCGACGGCGGCGAACGTCGCCTGGATGATCGCCAGCGAACCGGGGGTGAGCAGCGCGCCGCCGATACCCTGCAGCGCCCGCGCGGCAATGAGCACGCCGATGTCGGGGGCGAGGCCGCACAGCGCCGAGGCCAGCGCGAACCAGATCACCCCGATCACGAAGACGCGGCGCCGGCCGAGCCGGTCGGCGAACGCGCCGCCGAGCAGGATGAGCCCGGCCAGGGTGAGGGTGTAGGCGGTGATCGTCCACTGCAAGCCGGCCAGCGAGGTGTGCAGGTCCTTACCGATCGTGGGCAGGGCCACGTTGACCACGGTGGCGTCGAGGAACGCCATGCTCGACCCGAGCACGGTGGCGGCGATGATCCATCGTCCCTGCGTGCTGGTCAGCCGGATGGCGCCGGGTGCTGGTGAAACCGCTGCGACCACGTCTTTGATCCTCTCATCGCAGCCGGCCGGTTGCCCACCCCGCGCACCGGCGGGACGGTGCCTGAACGGCCCGCCGTGCGCGGCTGGCGCGTCGCGGCCGGGCGCGCCGCGGCCCTGCTATGGCACGAGGCTATGGCACGGGGCTATGGCACGGGGCTATGGCACGGGCTTGCCCGACCGCCAGGGGGACGACCCCGGCCCGTAGGCGAGGACGATCCAGACCGGGCCGCGGGCGAAGGTCATCGGCTTGCCCGAGTCGGTGGTGAACGTGGTGCCGCCGTCGGCGGACGGCCGCGACCACCGCGCGTGGTAGGCCTCGCCGTTGCGCAGCACCAAGGCGGTGCCCGAGCCGACCGAATGCGCGTCGGGCGGCATCATCGGCCCCTGCTCGAGGAAGCGGGACAGGCCCACCACGACGCGCTGGATGACCACGGTGGGCGCGGACATCCGCCCGGCGCCGGTGCTGATCGCCGGGGAGCCGTCCATCGACACCAGCCACCGCCCCTTGCCGGGCGACCAGGTGAACCGGAACGACGCGGCCGGGTACGACACCGACTTAGACCTGAGGTGGCGGCCGCCGGGCGGCGGCGGGCCGAACCGGAACCCGATGTCACGGGCCACGCTGGCGTGCTTGGCCTCTTTCAGCAGCGTCCGGGTGTTCGCGTAGAGGTTGTACGGCTCGACCCGGTCGACTGTGCGGAAGTAGCCGCCGGAGGTCCCGGCGTACAGGTCCACGATCCTCGCGTGCTGGACGACCCATTGCAGTCGCGGCTGGGCCCCGGACCAGGCGAACGCCGGGCGGCCGAACTGCCGCAGCAGGTCGAGGTCGTCCTCGCGGGCGCTGCGTACCGGGCCGATCGCCCGCGGGTAGTGCGAGGAGAACACCGCCATGATTCGGCTCAGGCCGCCCTCGACCGGGATCAGGTAGACGATGTCTGCGCGGGCCAGCCCGGTGGCGGGCCGTTCAGGGAACGTGTTGCCGATCTTCACGACGAGCACCCGCTTGAGCCGGTGTACCAGCTCACCGGTGAACGGCGACCGCAGCGGCTCCCGGTGTGACGGTGACGGTGACGGCGACGGCGCTGGCTTGGGCGCCGACGCGAGCTGGCCGGCCGGGCTGCCGCGCGTGACGTAGACCACGCCCGCAACCACAAGCGCGACGGCGGCGGTTGCCCCCACCGCGGTCAGCGCAATGCTCCGCCGGTCCCAGACCATCCGTGCACACCCCTAGGGAGTTGTTCCCCGTTGTCCCCCCTTTCATGATCGCGGGGACTACCAGGGACGGTGGAAGCTCAGCACACGCTGGGCACCGCAGGCCGCGGCGTCGTCGCCGAGCCGGTGGCTAGCGTAGCCGAGATGATCCAGGGCATGGGCTTCGCCGAGCCGGTTGCCGAGTTCCCGGTGCAGGTCAAGCGCCCACTGGCAGCAGGTCACCGCCGCCGTGCAGGACCCGAGCATGGCCAGGTGCCAGCCGAGGCTCTCCAGCGCGTGCGCCTCGCCCGACCGGTTCCCGAGGCCCCGGTAGATGCTGAGCGCCTGCTCCGCATGCATCCGAGCCTGGTCGTGGTGGCCCATCAACGGGCGGCCTGTCACGATCGGGCCGCCCGTTTCGTCATCTCGGGTGTCCCGGCCCCTGCGCCGCGGGGGCGGGTGCGTCATGACACGCTGAGACCAAGGGCGGCCGTGCGGGGGCGCCCGAACTCAGGCAGGCCCGCGATCATGGAGGCTCGATGGATCCGATGCCGGAGGACTGGGACCGCGCCGTAGCGGTGGTCGCGCATCCCGATGACCTGGAGTACGGGACGGCGGCGGCGGTCGCCCGGTGGACCCGGCAGGGACGCGATGTGGTGTACGTGCTCGCCTCGGCCGGCGAGGCGGGCATCGAGGGCATGGCCCCGGACGTGGTCGGGCCGCTGCGCGAGCAGGAGGAACGGCGCAGCGCCGGCGTGGTCGGGGTGTCCGAGGTGGACTTCCTCGGCCACCGCGACGGGCTGATCGAGTACGGCGTGCCACTGCGCCGGGACATCGCCGCGGCGATCCGGCGGCACCGGCCCGACGTGGTGATCACCATGAGCTTCGACCTCACCTGGGGCGACGAGGGGCCGGTCAACCATTCCGACCACCGTGCCGTCGGCCTCGCCACGCTGGATGCCTGCCGGGACGCGGCCAACTCCTGGCTGTTTCCGGACGCGGGCCCGGCCTGGCCCGGCGTCAAGTCGATGTACGTGGCCGCCACCGCGAACCCCACGCATTTCGTGGACGTCACCGACACCATCGACGCGGGCGTGGCGTCGCTGCGCGAGCACAAGGCCTACCTGGACGGCCTTGGCGGCGACTTCGACCCGGATGACTTCCTGCGCAAGATGGCCGGGTTCGTGGGCCTGGCTGCGGGCTGTGAGTACGCAGTGGGGCTGCACCGCTATCCCGCCTGAGCCCGGACCGCCCCGGCAGGTAGGTCAGGCGACCGGCCAGGTGTGCGCGGGCTCGCCGGTGTTCATCAGCTTGAGGTAGCGCTGCGTCATCTCACGCAGCGCGGTGTCGCGGTCGAGCCCGCTCCGCTCCTCCAGGGCGTGCACCGTCTCCGTCTGCCAGGTCGCCCCGGTACGGCCGATCAGGCAGCGCTGCTCGATCACCCCGAGCAGGCGCTCGGCCTCCCGGGTGTCGACGCCCTGGAGGGACAGGCCCTCATAGGCCACCCCCAGCAGCCGGCGCAGGATCAGCTCGGCGGCGGGAACCTCACCGAGCCCCGGCCAGTACAGCCGTGCCTCCAGCCCGTGCCTGGCCCCCTCCATCAGGTTGTCGTGGGCGGCGGCGAACGACATCTGGGACCAGATCGGCCGTTCCGCCTCCGCGAGCATGTGGACCAGGCCGTAGTAGAAGGCGGCGTTGGCCACGACGTCCGTGACGGTCGGCCCAGCGGGCAGCACCCGGTTCTCCACCCGCAGGTGCGGCTCCCCCTCGGCCACGGCGTATACGGGCCGGTTCCACCGGTAGACGGTGCCGTTGTGCAGCGTCAGCTCGGACAGTTCCGGGATGCCCCCGCTGTCCAGTTCGGCCACCGGGTCCTCGTCCGCGACCAGCGGCAGCAGCGACGGGAAATACCGCAGGTTCTCCTCGAACAGGTCGAACACCGAGGTGATCCATCGTTCGCCGAACCAGACCCGGGGCCGTACCCCCTGCACCTGCAGCTCTTCCGGCCGGGTGTCGGTGGCCTGCATGAACAGCGGGATCCGGGTCTCCTGCCACAGTTCCCGGCCGAACAGGTACGGCGAGTTCGCGGCGATCGCGACCTGCACCCCGGCCACCGCCTGCGCGGCGTTCCAGTAGCTGCCGAACAGTTCCGGGCTGACCTGGAGGTGGCACTGCACACTGGTGCAGGCGGCCTCCGGCATGATGCTCGCCACATGCGTCAGCAGCCGCTCCGGCCCCTCGATGGATATCTGCACCTCCTCGCCGCGGGCCGCGCAGATCTGCTCGTTGAGCAGCTGATACCGGGGGTTGGGCGACATCGCCTCCTCGGTCGCGTGGTACTCGCGCAGGCTGGGCAGGATGCCGATCATGGCCAGCCGGGCGCCGCACTGGCGCGCCCTGATGTCCGCGCGGTTGTAGCTGTCCGCGAGCAAGTCCTCCAGGGCGGCAAGCGCGTTACCGGCCAGCAGCCGCGGCGCCATGTTGACCTCGATGTTGAAGCGCCCCAATTCCGGGCTCCAGTCCGGGTCGTCGATCGCGGCGAGCACGTCGGCGTTGCGCATCGCCGGCGAGCCCGCCTCGTCTACCAGGTAGAACTCGACTTCCAGCCCTACCTGCTCCGGGCCGGTGGGGAACTGTGAGTCCCGCAGCATGCGGGCGAGCACATCCAGGCAACTGCGGACCTTCTCGCGGTACCGGCGCCGGTCGGCCTGACTGACAACGATCGCGGGAACGTCCCTGCCCATGCGGCCGTCCACCTCCTGAATCTGGGACTGGCCTCTCCAACAGACTGACATGCGCTACTCGTCATGAATAGACGGGACATTTCCTGCATTACGGGGAAAAACGCACCGAGCCTGGCACCGCAGGCCGGCTGTTGGCCGTGGCGGGCCCGGTGCCGGGCCCGTGTGCGCCATGATGAGCTGGTGGAAACCTCGGTGGACGCGGTCGTGCGCTACGTGGACCGTGCAGTGGACCAGATGGCCGTTATTGTCACCGGGCTCGGCGATGATCTGGCTAACCGTAAGCCGGTACTGCCGGGTTCGAATTCGCCTTATGCGATCTTGCGACATTGCCTTGGCGTCATGGAATTCTGGGGCGGGCAAGCAGTAGCGGGACGCGAGATAACCAGAGATAGAGACGCGGAGTTCCGTGCCCACGGCCCGGTGGCCGGCCTGATCGCCGCCACGGCGGAGGCGAAGAGCCAGTTCCGTGCCGACGCGGCCACGGCCGAGTTCGCGGCACCGCCACGCAGCGGTGCGCATCACAGCAAGGGCCCCGATGAGCTGGAGTTCACCTCGCAGGGCCACGCGCTGCTGCACGTGCTCGAAGAGGTAACCCAGCACCTCGGGCAGATGGAACTGACCCGCGACGTCCTGCGGGCCACGGCTGCGGCAACCGCGCCCGGCTAAAGGACCGAGGCCATCCGGCGGACGGCCTCTTCCAGCAGCTCGGGCGAGGTGCCCATGTTGAGCCGGGCGAACCCGCGCCCCTCCGCGCCGAAGTGGGGGCCGTGGCCCAGCGCCACGTTGCCCTTCTCCTGGAACACGTCCGCGGGGTCATCGCCAAGGCCCAGGTCACGGCAGTCCAGCCAGGCCAGGAAACTCGCCTGCGGCGGGGCGTACCGCACCCCGGGCAGATGCTCGGCGAGCAGGCCCGCCAGCAGGGCACGGTTCTGGTCAAGCTGCCCCAGCACCGCGTCCAGCCACGGCAGCCCCTGGGTGAACGCCGCCACCGAGGCGAGCACGCCGAGATGGCTGGCCAGCAGCGCCTCCCACCGCTCCGCCAGCAGGCGGGTGCCCGCCGGAGCGCCCGCCACGGCCAGGCCGCACTTCAGCCCGGCGATGTTCCACCCCTTGGTCGCGGACGTGAACGTGAACGTCGTCTCGGCCCGGGTCAGGTCGTGGTCGATGGCGAGGAAGGGCAGGAACCGCGCGCCGGGCAGCGCCAGCGGCGCGTGGATCTCGTCCACCAGCAGGGCGGCGCCGTGGCGCTGGCAGGCATCGGCGACCATCGCCAGATCCGCCCGCGACCACACGTTGCCGGTGGGGTTGTGCGGGCTGCACAGCAGGTAGGCGCCGGCGTCCGGCTCGCTCAGGGCGGCCTCGATGGCGTCCGGGTCCAGTGCGTACCGGCCGTCGGCACCACGAGCCATCGGAGCGTCGATGAGCCGCCGCCCGTAGAAGCCGAACCGGAACCGGAACGGCGGGTACACCGGCGGGTTGACCACGATGCCCGAGCCGGGCGGCGTGATGGCCTGGACCACCTCGGCGAGACCGGTCATCACATCGGGAATCGGGTAGACGTGCGCCGTCTCCGGTGCCCAGCCCAGCCGGTCGGCCGCGAACTGCGCGAACGCGTCGGCGAGCTGCCCCGGATGGGCGTAGCCGCAGTCGCCCAGGGCAACGGCCGCGGTCACCGCCGCGATAATGGGCTCGGCGAGGCTGAAGTCCATCTCCGCCACGAAAGACGGCAGCACCTCCGGCGGATACTCCCGCCATTTGACGCTCTTGCGTTGCCGCAACTCGGTCAGGGAGCACGTGCCTAGCAGCGGGTCCACCTGACGCATGCTAAGCGGTGCTGCCCTGGGGGGGCGACCCCCTTGACTCCCCCGCAGGCTCAAGGCCCGTGTATCAGCGCGTCTCGCTCCCGCTCTGTCCCAGTAAGGGGGATTTCACTAGCGAGGCGTTTGAAATGGGGCCAAAGCGGACTCCCGCACAGGGGCCAGAGCCAGAAGAGACGCGATCGTGGCGCTCCAGCCGACCTCCGGGCCGGCCGTGGGTGTTTCCTGCGATTTGTTTCGCCGTGCTGGCACTCGGCTTGGCTGGCCCGCTAGCGACCGGTACGGCCCGCGCTCTGACCGCCCCGGGTCGCGCTGCGGTGGGTGCCGCTGCATTCCCGCCGCAGGCCGCGCCGCGCTTTCAAACCGCCGACGGCGCGGGGACCATGACGGTGTCGCCAGCCTCGGTGCCCGCGTCCGGGATTACCACGCTGACCTTCACCTATACGGCAGCGGCCATCCAGAACCTCAAACTGGGCTCCATCGCGCTCGATGTGCCCCCAGGGTGGACGCCTCCCGCGCTTTCCGGCCCGGGTGCCATCAAGGTGGCTTGCCTCAGCGCCGCCCCATGCAACGTGGCCCAGGCCACGGTGTCCGTCTCCGGCCAGCGGGTCACCATCGGCCGCATCCTGCTCGGCACGAGCCAGGCGCTCACCATCACCTACGCAGAGGCGACAGTTCCGGCCTCTGGGGGCCCGGCCACTTTCAACGCCTTTGAGCAGTCCACCACGCAGGGATCGCTCATCGGACTCAACCCGTCTCCGGGGGAGATGGTGACGTGCGCGGACGGCGTCGGCACGGTGACGGTGTCACCCGGAAGCGTGGCCGCCTCCAGTACCAGGAAGCTCGTCTTCACCTACACCCCGCCGGGCGGCTGCGTCGTGGAGGGGGGCACCGTCTCGCTGACGGTGCCGCCCGGCTGGACGCCCCCGTCGGCAACGCCGGGCGCGGCTGGCTACGTCGCCTCTAGCCCAGGCGCGCAGTCACTTTCAGTGTCCGGCAACACGATAACCGTCACCGGCGTCACCCTCGCCGCCGGGCAGGCCGTCATCCTCATCTACCACAAGGCAACGGCACCTGGCTCCGCAACGACCTCCACGTTCGCCGCCACCGAGCAGTCGGCCGGCGCCGGGAAGCTAGCCGCCCTGCTCTCCTCCCCGCAGGTAACGGTGCGGCCGCCGGTGGCCACCAGCAGCCCGACCCCGGCCGCCAGCACCGGCCCATCTCCCCCGGCGAACGGCGGGACGGGCGGGACCGCCCCGGGGCAGACCACGGGCACCAGGACGGGAACAATGACGGTCTCGCCCATCACCGTAACGGCCTCGCGTCCGGGCCGCCTGACCTTCACCTACCGGGCACCTGCCCGCGGCTTGGCACCCTCGGGTGAGGTCACGCTGCTGGTCCCGCCGGGCTGGACACCGCCCTCCCCCACACCCGGCAAGGCCGGCTACACCACCTCCCGGCCCGGCGCAGTGTCGGTATCCGGCAGGCGGATCACCGTCACCGGCGCCGCCCTCGGCCCAGGACAGTCGCTCGTGATCACATACCGGCCCACCGCCGCCCCGCAGGCCGCTGGCACCTCTTTTTTCGCCGCTTCCGAACGGGCCGGCACCATCAACGTGCTGACCGCGCTGGCCTCATCTCCATCGGTGATGGTGGCGGGCCCCGCGCCGTTTCACGTCCCGATCCAGCTGGTGCTCGTACTGCTGGCCGCCGCGTGCGTCGCCGCCGCATCCGCCATCCGGTTCCTCCGCCACCGCCAGGGGCCGGTGTCCCCGCCCAACGTGCAGGCGCTGCCACACCCTGGCCCGCCAGGCACGGTCAGCGTCCAGCCCGGCAGAACAGGCGCGACGCACGCGGTGAGCATCGAGCCGCACCCCGGCGCACCGGTCATGACAGTCGAGGAGACACGACGATGAGCTCACCCGCCCCGGCGGCGCCCCACACCGGCCTGGCCCTGCTGTTCGGGCCGGACCAGGAAACACCCGCTGCCATTGCCCAGAGGCTGCGGTCGGCAGACATCGGCACGGACATCCGCGGCGCCCTGCATAGCCTCCCACCGCTGACCCGCGACGCTGCGCTAGGCCAGGTAACCACGGCCGCCGCCGGGCTGCTGGACATCAACCTGGCCGACGCAGTCGCGGCCGGATGGCGGAAGCACGCCGATCTCACCGCCGCGGCGCGGCGCACCCTCGCCGCCCCCGGCAGCACCGACCTGGTTGACCTGGCCAGCCACCGCGTCAGCACCGCCCAGGAGCCCTACGTCACCATCCTGGTCG
>Ga0207684_10005274_pt1 | contig 11987 bp, 12 predicted proteins | sample KBSK5501metaG_FD_184342 | JGI IMG/M metagenome (GOLD analysis project Ga0207684, IMG submission 184342) | Corn, switchgrass and miscanthus rhizosphere microbial communities from Kellogg Biological Station, Michigan, USA - KBS K5-50-1 metaG... | ecosystem: Host-associated > Plants > Roots >... | reverse complement strand
CGCGAGGCGGGCTGCAGCTCGGCCAGGAACACCGCGGCCACCACCCCGAGGGGCACGCTGATCAGGCCCGCGATGCCGACCATGATCACCGTCCCCACGATCGCGTTGCCGAAGCCGCCCCCCATCTCGAAGCCGGCCGGGGGCAGCGCGGTCAGCGCCTCGAGGCTCAGCCGGGAGCCGCCGCGGACGATCAGGAGGTAGAGCACCGAGACCAGCGGCACGCCCGCCATCACCGCGGCGACCCACACCCCCGCGGTGAGGATCAGGTTCCGGAGCGCGCGCCGCTCGAAGGGCGCCCGCTCGAGCCGACCCACGCCCACGTCCGGCAGCGTCTGCGCCGCGCCCGCCGCCAGATCGTTCACCGCACCCCCGCCCGGCGCGCGGAGCGCGCCATGATCGCCTCGCCGGCCATGTTGACCACCAGGGTGATCGCCAGCAGCACGAGCGCGGCGTACATCAGCACCTGCACCTCGCGCGGCCCCGCCTCCGGGAAGTTGAGCGCGAGCAGCGCGGCCAGGGTATTGGCGGGCGAGAACAGGGACAGGCTGATCTGGTTCGAGTTGCCGATCAGCATGGCGAGGGCCATGGTCTCGCCGAGCGCGCGGCCGAAGCCGAGCACGAGGGCGCCGAAGATGCCGGTGGACGCGGCCGGCACCATCACCTTCAGGATGGCCTCCCAGCGGGTCGTCCCCATCCCGTAGGCGGCCTCCTTGACCTTGTACGGGACCAGCCGGAGCGCGTCCTGGGACACCGCGGCCACCGTCGGCAGGATCATGATCGCGAGCACCAGCGCCGCGGGAGCCAGCCCGGGGCCGCTCAGCGTCGTGCCGAAGAACGGGATGAAGCCGAGGCGCGCCGCGAGCACGTCGGCCACCGGGCGCATCGCCGGGATCACCACGAAGAGGCCCCACAGCCCGTACACCACGCTCGGGATCGCGGCGAGCAGCTCCACGATCACCCGGAACACCTGGGCCAGGCGCGGCGGCAGGAAGTCCTGGGTCAGGAAGATCGCCATCACCACCCCGAAGAATCCCCCGATGGCCAGGGCCAGCAGCGAGCTGTAGAGCGTGCCCCAGATGTGGGGCAGGATGCCGAACTGCTGCCGGCTCACGTCCCAGCTGGCGCTCGTGAGGAAGCCGAGCCCGTGCTCGCGGATGCCGAGCCACGCCTTGGTCCCGATGGACCAGAGGAGGTAGGCGAGCAGCAGCACGATCGTCCACACTGCGCCCTGGGCGATCACCCGGAACGCGCGGTCCGCGAAGTAGTCCCAGGACGTCGGGGGCTTCGAGACCGAAGCGGGCCGGGCGCCCGCGTCGAGCAGGATCACTGGATGCTCGCGGACGCCTTGCGTACCGCGGCCACCACCGGCTCGGGCAGCGGCACGTAGCCCATCGCCGCGCTCGCCTTCTGGCCGTCGGTCAAGCAGTACTCCACCATCGCGCGCAGCGCGGCCGCCTTCTTCGGGTCCTTGTTCTCCTTGTAGAACATCATCCACGTGTAGGTGGCGACCGGATACGCCTTGGGCCCCTCCGGATCGGAGATCCACGCCCGGAGGTTGGCCGACATCGCGACGCTGGTCAGGGCGGCCGGTCCGCCGTCGCCGCCGGCGGCCACGAACTGGCCGGCCTTGTTCTGGAGCGTCGCCATCTCGACCTTGGCGAACTTGGCGAACGAGTACTCGATGTAGCCGATCGCGCCCGGGGTCTGCTTGATCGTCGCGGTGACCCCGTCGTTCTTGGGGGACGCGACGAACTTGTCGCTCTTGGGCCACGCCACGGTGGTCCCCGCCCCGGGCCCCTTCTTCCACTCCTCGCTGATCGCGCTCAGGTGGCTCGTGAACACGAAGGTCGTCCCGCTCGAGTCGGCCCGCCGGACCACCGTGATGTCCTGATCGGGAAGGGTGACGCCGGGATTCGCCGCCTTGAGCTGGGGATCACTCCACTTGGCGACCTTGCCGAGGAAGATGCCCACGTACACGTCGCGCGGCAGCTTCAGCCCCTTGGGGTTGCCCGGCAGGTTGTAGGCCAGCACGATCTCGCCCGCGGTCATGGGCAGGAGCTGGACGCCCCCCGCCACCTTGGCCATGTCCTCGTCGGTCATGGCCGCGTCGCTCGCCGCGAAGTCCACCGTGTGGTTCAGCAGGTCCTGGATGCCGGCGCCACTGCCCTTGCCCTGGTAGTCGACGCTCACGCCCTTCTGTTTCGCGCTGAACGACTTGAACCACGTCGAGTAGAGCGGGAACGGGAACGTCGCCCCCGACCCGGTCAGCCGCAGCCCGTCCTGCGATCCCGACACCGAGGGGCCGACCACGCTCAGCCCGACCACCAATGCCCACACGACCAGTCGATTCACGCGCTGTTCTCCCCTTTGGCCGGGATACTACCCGGGGCTCCGTGACAATTGGATTACAAGCTCGCTGCAAGATCGTGACCGCCCACCGCGGCCGTCTCCCAGGGCTGACGACCGAAGCACGCCTCGAGCAGGTCGCGGTAGGCAGGCAGCGCGGGCACGACCGCGCCGGGCTGCTTGGCCTCCTCGTCCCATCGCCTCAGGGCCAGCACCTCGCCGAGCCACGGCTGGCGCTCCATCTCGCGGCGCGCGTCCAGGTCGAGCGCGCCGCCCTGGCGGATCCACGAGCGCGTCGATCCGAGCGAGAGGCTCTCCGCGTACTCCCGATCCACCGAGCAGAGGTACCGCTTGGCCAGCACGTGGTATTCCACCAGCCAGGCCACCCGGGTGGGCACGAACGGGCGCAGGAATCGTGCGGCCCACAGGCCGTGGTGACTGAACGCGGTCTCCTCGCTGTCGCTGATCAGATGGCCGACGTCGTGCAGCAGCGCGGCCAGCACGACCTCGTCGGTCGCGCGCGCGGCCCGGGCGCGCGCCGCGCACTGCAGCGCGTGGTCCAGCGCCGAGACCGGCTCGTCACCCCAGTGCATGGCCCCTCGCTTCACGAGCAGTCCCGCGATGTTCAGCTCCCGGCACGCCATGTCGCCCTCCCTCGACGTCACGCGTCGCAAGCCAGCACCGCGCGCGCCACCTCGCCCATGCGTATCCGCTGCTCCATGGCCCGACGGCGCAGCCATCCGAACGCGGCGGCCTCCGAGAGGCCGTCGCGGCTCATCAGCCGCGTCTTGGCCGCCTCCACCACCGGTCGATCCGCGAGCACCCGCCGCAGACGCCGCAGCTCCCGGAAGCGCGCGATCGCGATCTCGAGGGTCGGGCGCAGCTCCTCCGGGCGGAGGGGCCGGAGCAGCACTCCCATCACACCGGCGATCCGCGCCCATCCCAGCGCGGTGGCCCGCCCCGACAGCAGGACCACTGGGGTCGGGAGGTCCGGGGACAGGATGCCGCCGCGGGGATCGCCCGCTCGGACCGCGTCCTCCGCCGCGAGCACCCCCGCGTCCGGCGCGAGCCGGCGCACGAGCGCCAGGCTCTCGGACCCGGGCCGCGCGTCGAGCACCACCGTCGCGCCGCCCGACCGGATCATCCGCGAGACCTCCGCGCGCGAGTGCGGGTTGGAATCGAGGACTCCGATGCGCCAGCCGGGGCGGGGTGCGGCCACGAGGGCAGGGTCGGCGCAAGCCCGCGGGGGGTCAAATCACATGTTCGCTACGGAGGCGTGGCGCGCGGCCGCGCGCACGTCCACGCGCCGGCTCTCGCCGTTGTCGTGCGCGAGCAGCGCGTCGGCCACGCCGCGATCGTTCGTCACGCGCGGCACCTTGTGCTGATCGCCGAGCCGCCCCGCCGCCCGCATCCAGCGATGGAAGGTGCCGGAAGGCAGCACCGTCATGCGCGGGGCCATCATGCCCACCGACCCCGCCCGCTTGGTGCGGTAGTCGGTGTTGAGCCCCGCGAGCGCCTCGTCGAGGATGCGCACGAAGTCCTCCGGCTCAGTGGGCGGCACCCGGAACTCGACGAGCCACTCGTGCCGGCCGCGCGGCTCCCCCGCGGTCGGGAAATCGGGGGCCACCGTGAACTCGACCGCCTCGGCCTCGGTGCGCCGGCACGCCCGGACCAGCGCGCGCTCGACCTCCTCCACGATCACGTTCTCGCCGAAGGCGTTGACGTAGTGCCGCGTGCGCCCGGTGATCTGCAGGCGCAGCGGATCCCGCGCGGTGAACCGCACCGTGTCGCCGAGGGCGTACGACCAGAGACCGGCCGGGCTGCTCAGCACGACCGCGTAGGCGCAGCCCAGCTCGACTTCGGCCACCGTGTGTCGCCGCGGCGAAGGACCGCCCAGGTCCTCCACCGGGACGAACTCGTAGAAGATGCCGTAGTCGAGCATCAGGGTGAGCCCGCCGGTGGCCTCGGTCTGGACCGCCACGAAGCCCTCCGAGGCCGGGTAGACCTCGACGCGGTCGAGGCGGCGGCCGAGCCATTCGTCGAACACGGAGGCGTACGGCGCGAAGGCCACGCCTCCGTGGATCAGCGCCCGCAGTTCCGGCCAGAGCTGGCCCAAATCTCGGAGCCGCCGCCCGCCGGCCTCGCACTGGCGCGCGATCCGCTCGAACAGGATGACGAGCCACGAGGGCATGCCCGAGAGGAGCCGGATATCCTGGGTGGCGACCAGGCCGGCGGTGGCGTCGAGGCGGGCCTCCCAGTCGGCGATGGACGCGCAGGCCGGACCCGGAGAGTAACGCCCCCGGAACCCGAGCGGCAGACGGCTGGCCACGAGGCCCGATAGATCCCCCACCCGGCGCCCGGGTCCGAGCGGATGCGGTGCGGTGCAGCCGCCGAGGAAGAGCATGGGCCCGCCCATCAGGCTCGAGCCCCCCACGCGGAGCGCCGCGGACAGGAGCGCGTCCCACCCGCCCTTCCGATGGCCGGCGAGGGCTTCCGGCGTCACCGGGATCAGCTTGTCTCCCGAGGTGGTCCCGGAGGTCTTCACCCAGTCCCGGCAATGGCCGGGCCACGAGACCGACTTCTCTCCGCCGGCCGCGCGCTCGAGCCAGCCCCGGTGCTGCGCGTAGTCGCGCACCGGTACCCGCCGCTGATACTCGGCCACCGAGGCGATGCCGCGGAACCCGTGCTCGAGTCCGAACTCGGTGTCGCGCGCCGCCGCCACCAGGCGCAGCAGGGCCCGCTCCTGCGCTCCGGCCGGATCGCGCCATATCGCTTCCAGCTGGCGCCGGCGCCGCACCGCGAGCCAGTCGATCGCCCGGCCGGCCAGCCCGCCGGTCATCGCACGCCTCCCAGGGCGGTCGCGGCCGGAGCGCGGCGTGTCCGGGTGGCTTCGAGCCAGTCGTCCACCACCCGAGCGAACCGCTCCGCGTGCTCGAGCATCGGCGCGTGGCCGCAGCGGGCCAGACTCACGAGACGCGCGTCCGGAATCAGCTCGCGGAAGCGCTCGCCCACCTCGAGCGGCGTGATGCGGTCGTCCCGGCCCCACACCAGCAGGGTGGGCACCGCGATCCGGCCCAGGTGTGCCTCGAGGTTGTCGCGCCGCGCGTCGCGGGCGAGCCGTAGCACCCGGAGGGCCGAGGCGGGAGTCGTCACCACGCGGTGGGCCTCCTCGACCCAGCCCTCGGTCACGAGGGAGGAGTCGAAGAAGACCTCCTCCATCTTCTCCCGCACCCAGCGCCGGTCCGGACGGTGGGGCACCCCGCTGCTGAAGCCGCGCTCGAAGAGACCGGACGACCCGGTGAGGACCAGCCCGGTCACCCGCTCGGGCTGCCCGAGAGCCAGCCGGAGCGCCACGTGGCCCCCGAGCGAGTTGCCGCCGACCACCGCGCGCGGGATCTCGAGCGCGTCCATGAAACGGGCGACGTGACACGCGAGGGCGTCGAGCGAGGCCTCTCCACGCTTGAAGATCGGCAGATCCAGCGCGATCGCCCGAGAGCCCCCGTCGAGGCCGTCGAGCACCGCGTCCCAGTGGTGCATCTGGCCCATCAGCCCGTGCAGCAGGATGATCGGCTCACCGGTCCCCCGCTCCAGCCACCGAAACTCCGGCCCCTCGTGTCCCGCCCGCTCATGAGTGTCCACGGTGACCTCCTTGCAGGAACCTGATCGCGCTGCGTGACTGGATGTGCACGTGCCGCGGCATCTTTGCCGCCGTCCACGACCACTCGACCCGGGCCCGCGTCCGGCCCGCCTCGAGTGCGCCCCGCAGCGCGGCCGCGTCCCGTCCCGGGAACGTGGTGCACGCGCTGCCGAGGTACCAGACGTCGTGCGCGTCGCTCCCCGCGGTCACCGGCAGCATCCACTCCACGTTTCGCAGGGCGGCCCACGCGTCGTAGAGCCGGGAGAAGACGCCCGCGTTGTTGACCACCTCGATCGCGTCGAAGGCCAGGTCCGGGATCAGGCGGCCGATCGGCTGGTGGCCGCGCGCCACCCCGCGCAGGGGATGGAACGGATGCGCCGCCACTGCGAGCCCGTCCTGGGCGTGGATCCGCTCGATGGTCTCCCGCGCGGAGAGCCCGGCCGGCACCGCCCCGGAAAGGTAGAGCCCGATCAGGTGGCCGTTCAGCGTGCTGATCTCCTCGCCGACCACCACGTCCACCCCGAGCTCCGGGTGCTCGCGCGCGTAGTCGCGCGCGCGCAGGGCGCCGCCCACGCGGTCGTGATCGGTGATGCCCACCACGTCGACCCGCCCCGCGGCGGCCCGCACCACCGCTTCCGGCGACTGGCCGCCGTCGCTGTAGAGCGTGTGCACGTGCAGGTCCGCGCGGCCGCGGCCCGTTGATTCCCTCCGCTCCCGATCGTGCGCGATGAGGTTGTTCATCGCGATCCAGCATGCACGACCGGCATTGATCACATACCCGCCCCGGCGTGAAGTTTGTGTGACGGGGAGCCCCGGGAAGCGGGGTCCCGCGCGGGGCGGCGCGGGGCGATCAGGCGGTGGAGGGCTCGATCGGCAAGCTGAAGCGGACGGTGGTCCCCCGCTCCTGCTCGCTCTCGATCGAGAGGTCGCCGCCGTGGGCCATGACCAGGTGCTTGACGATGGCGAGGCCCAGGCCGGTGCCCCCCAGCTCGCGCGAGCGGGCCTTGTCGACGCGGTAGAAGCGCTCGGTGATGCGCGGCAGGTCCGCGGGCGGGATGCCGATGCCGGTGTCGGCGACCGCGACCTCGATGCGGCCCGGCTCCAGGTTGCGACCGGTCACCGTCACCGATCCCCCGTCGGGCGTGTACTTCACCGCGTTGTCGATGAGGTTGATCAGCACCTGGGCGAGACGATCGCGGTCCGCCGAGACCGGAGTCAGATCGGCCGGCATCTGGGCGGACACCGCGACCCCCGCCCGCGCGGCGCGCGGCGCGATGATGTCCACCACCGAGGCGACCACCTCGCCGATCCGCACCGGCTCGCGCCGCAGCGTCACCTTGCCCAGCTCGATGTTGGAGAGATCGGTCAGGTCGTTGAGCAGGCGCCCGAGCCGCTCGCTGTGGCGCAGCACGATCTCGAGGAAGCGCCGCGCGTTCTCCGGCTCCTCGAGGGCGCCCGACAGGAGCGTCTCGAGATAGCCCTGGATCGCGGTCAGCGGCGTGCGCAGCTCGTGGCTCACGTTGGCCACGAACTCGGTCCGCACCCGCTCGAGCTGGCGGAGCGCGGTCACGTCGTGGAGGACCAGGACCACGCCCGGCTGGTCGCCGGTCATGGCGAGCCGAACCGCGTTGACCCCGAGGATGCGCGTGACCGGGCCGGTCACCAGGAGCTCGCGGCGGACCGGCCCCGGGTCCGGACCCGCGTGCACCGCCCGGAAGAGCTCGTGGAGGTCCGCGTTGCGGATCACCTCCTGGAACGGCTTGCCCTCGCCGCGGGTGGCGCCCAGGCCGAACATGGCGCGGGCCCGCTCGTTCATGAGCAGGACGTGCTCCTGGCCGTCCACCGCGATCACCCCCTCGACCATCGCGTCGAGGATCGCGGTGGTCTTGGACTGCTCCTGCTCGAGATCCTGGATCTTCTCCCGCAGCCGCCCCGCCATCACGTTGAGCGACCGCCCGAGCGTGCCGATCTCGTCGGTCGAGCGGGTGGGCGCCCGGACCAGGAAGTTGCCTCCGCTCATCTGGCGGGCGATCGACTGCATCTCCACCACCGGGTGGGTCACCCGGCCGGCCACGAAGACGCCGATGCCGAGGGCGATTAGGAGCGCCAGGGCGCCGCCCACCAGCATCACCTGGTGGAGCGCCTCGTACGACCCGGTCACCGCGGCGAGCGGCAGGGCGAGGCGGAGGACGCCGACGATCCGCCCGCCGTCACGCACCGGCGCCGCCATGTAGAGGAGCGGGGCCGCGACGGTGGTGCTCCGCCGCAGGTCACGGCCGCGCCGGCCCTCGAGCGCAGCCCGCACCTCCGGCCGGCCCGCGTGGTTCTCGAGCTCGCTCAGCTCGGCCAGGCTCCGGTCCGACTCGCCCACCACCCGCCCGTCGGTGGCGATCAGGGTCACCCGCGAGCCGGTGGGCCGCGCCACCCGGTTGGCGAAGTCCTGGGCCGCCGGCCCCCCGGCAAGGAGCGCAGCCCGGGCATCCCCATCGAGCACCGCGGCCAGCGCGGCCAGCCGGGTGTCCAGGGACTCGACCGCGAAGGCCTCGAGGGCCCGGTTCAGGTAGAGGCCCGCCGCGAGGATGCTCACCGCCACGAAGCCCACCAGGGTGAGGGTGAGCTTGAGCGCGATGCTGCGCCGGACGAGCCTCAGCAGCGCGCGCATGCGGTTCCCTTCCCCCGGTCTCCGCTCACCGGTCGCCCTCGAAGCGGTAGCCCACCCCGGTCACGGTGCCGATCCGCTGCCCCTCCGCGCCCAGCTTCTGCCGGAGCCGGCGCACGTGCACGTCCACCGTCCGCGACTCGATCTCTCCCGCCGCGGTGTAGCCCCACACGTGGTCGAGGAGATACTCGCGCGAGAGCACGCGGCCCCGCGCCTCGGCCAGCGCGCGAAGGAGATCGAACTCCTTGCGGGTGAGGCTCACCGCGGCTCCGCCCACCGTGACGTGGTGGGCGGCCGCGTCGATGGCGAGGCCGCCGATCACGAGCGGGGCGGTCCCGGCCGGCGGCCGGGCGCGCCGCAGCACCGCGCGGACGCGGGCCACCAGCTCCCGCGGCGAGAACGGCTTGACCACGTAGTCGTCGGCCCCCAGCTCGAGGCCGAGCACGCGGTCGACCTCGTCGCCGCGCGCGGTGAGCATGACGATCGGGAGCGCCATGGTCGCGGGATCCTGGCGCAGGCGCCGGCACACCTCGAGCCCGTCCATCTCCGGGAGCATGAGGTCGAGCAGCAGCAGGTCGGGGGGCGTGGCCCGGGCCAGGCGCAGGGCCTCGGGGCCGGTGCGGCACTGCGCGACCTGGTAGCCCTCGCGCTCCAGGTGGAAGACGACGAGGTCCCGGATGTCGGGCTCGTCCTCCACGATCAGCACCCGATGGGCCATGGCCTCACGCCACTCACCAGGGTCGCGTCTCCCCGATCTTGAAAATCCAGGCCCGGGCCGGGTCGAGCTGCCGCCGCTCGAAGTCGGCCTTCATGCGCACCGGGGGCTCGTCGAGCGGCTCCTCGGCCAGGTCGAAGGTGCCCCAGTGGATGCCGAGCATCACCCGCGCGTCGAGATCGACGAAGGCCTGGACCGCCTCCTCCGGCGTGGTGTGGACCGCCTTCATGATCTCGGCCGGGGTGTAGGCCCCGATGGCGAGCGCGGCCACGTCGAAAGGGCCGAGGCGCCGCCCCGCCTCCTTGAAGCCGTCGAAGTAGCCGGTGTCGCCTCCGAAGTAGAGCCGCCGCACGCGGCCCGCGATGACCCACGACGCCCACAGGCGCCGGCTCCCGTCCCAGAGCGCGCGCTGCGAGAAGTGCTGCGCCGGCACACAGACGAAGCGCACCCCGCGATGCTCGTGCTCCTGCCACCAGTCGAGCTCCTCCACGTGCGCCATGCCGTTGTCCCGGAACCAGGCCTTGAGCCCGAGCGGCACCAGGAAGAGCGGGTCGTGCGTCGCGGCGAGCCGCCGGACGGTGGGCAGGTCGAGGTGGTCGAAGTGGTCGTGGGAGATCACCACCACGTCGACGCGAGGCAGGTTCTCGAACGGCAGCCCGGGCGGGCTCAGCCGGCGAGGCCCGATCCACGAGGTGGGGCCGGCCCGGTCGCTCCACTGGGGATCGGTGAGGATGGTGAGCCCGTCCACCTGCACCAGCAGAGTGGCGTGCCCGATCCAGGTCAGCGCGTCGGGCGGCGGGACCGCGCGGAGCGCGGCCCCGTCGTTGGCCACCCGGGGGGCGTCGAAGGCGCGGGGCGCGGTGATGGTCTGCCAGCTCCGCCGCAGGATGAACGTCCAGCGGGTCCAGCCCGACGGCCGGCTGAACGTGGGGTCGAGGTTTCGGAAGCCGCCGCCCGGCGCATGATGGGCGGGCCGCCCGGCCACACCCTCCGTGCCCCCGCTCGCGGAGGCGACCAGAATCAGCAAGGGGACCAGCGCGGCGGCTCGCAGGCGCACTCTGCGCGCAGTCTACCGCGGTCCCGCCGGAAGCGTAAAGGCTAGGCCGGTCGCGCCGGGCTCCCGGTCTTACCTCCGTTCGCGCCGTTGGCTGGCAGCAGCCCGAGCAGCCGGAGCCGCTTGCGCAGCGTGTTGCGGTTGATCCCGAGCAGCTTCGCCGCCTTCAGCTGGTTGCCGCCGCACAACTCGAGCGCGTGCCGCAGCAGCGGCTGCTCCACCCGGGCCATCACGCTCCGGTAGAGCCGGCCGCCTTGCGCCGACGCTTCGCCCACGAGGGACGGCAGCGTGCTGGTGACGAGGTCGTCGAAGGTCTCGGTGCCGGACTTGGTGCTCATGCCCGTTCCCTTCCCGTTGGTAGTCCTGAGCCGGCCTCGAGGGTGAGGCCGAGCGCCTCGGTTCGATCGGCGCCATTGCCTCACCCGACGCCGGTCCCTTCACCGCGGCGGGATCGACACCTGAGGCAGCAAGGCTTGTGCCCGGCGGGGGTGGACCGCAAATCAAGCGCTTAGCGGAGCCGGGGCCGCGAGCCAACTCGCCGGCTGCTCACGGCCTGAGCAGTGAGCCTCAATCGTGTGCAGGAAGAATCGCCCTAGAGCTTGCGGAGACTGAGTGGTCCGAGCCCGAGGAGACGGAGACGACACCGCGCCCAGACCGCGGCCACGCACGCCGAGAGGGCGGGAGCGGTCGGACAGAGGAGGCGCACCAGCGCGCCCCCGCGGCCGAGGGTCGTGACTCCCGCGCGGCAGTCCGGCGCGACCGGGGCGAGGTCGTCCTGCACCGCCTCCGCGAGCTCACCCCACCCCGCTCCCGAGGTCGGCTCCCCGGCCCGGAGGGCCACGAACGTGGCGACGTAACCGAAGCCCTCGGTACCACCGAGGCCGTCCGGGCGGGGCCCGCCGGTGAGGATCGCCCGCTCCCGCACCAGAGGCCCGGCCGCGTCGCGCACCAGCAGGCTCGAGTCGAGCAGGTCGAAGCCCCACGCCTCGCCCCGCGACGCCCGTCCCACCGCCCAGCCGTCCAGGTAGAGCAGCGCGGCGCCCGACGCCATCGTCACCTCGGTCGTCTGGCGAAGGCGGGCCCCCGGCGACGGGATCAGGTGATCCGGCAGCCACTCGAGGGTCGCTCCGGCTCCGAGGGTGATCGAGACTCGCTGGACCGCGGGATGCTCCGGGCTCCGGTACACGCGCGTGGCCGACGGTGTCGAGAGACAGACGCGGCTGCCCGGCCCGAGCGAGACCTCCGTCTCCAGGCGATCGCCTCCCAGCACGCCCCCGGTCGGGTTCAGGAGCAGGAGCGTGGCGGAGCCGTCGCCGGTGAGGTCCATCGGCTCGAGCGCCTGCAGCGGCAGCGTGAAGCGCCGGCCGGTGAGCACGGTGCGGCCGTCGCGCGACTCGAAGACGAGACGGAGCCGCCCGTCGCGCCCCGCGCGGCCCCGCGGCTCAGGGCGCGAAGAGGAGGTCGCGTCGGATCCAGGAGACGATGGCGTCCGCGCCGTCGCCTTCCCGGAGATTGGTGAAGACAAAGGGCCGCTCTCCTCGCATGCGCTTGGCGTCGCGCTCCATGACGCCGAGAT
>Ga0207684_10005273_pt1 | contig 11987 bp, 10 predicted proteins | sample KBSK5501metaG_FD_184342 | JGI IMG/M metagenome (GOLD analysis project Ga0207684, IMG submission 184342) | Corn, switchgrass and miscanthus rhizosphere microbial communities from Kellogg Biological Station, Michigan, USA - KBS K5-50-1 metaG... | ecosystem: Host-associated > Plants > Roots >... | reverse complement strand
ACAATTGTGCCGAAACAAATCCACCAGGGAAATTCCATTACCGGGAGCCAGCTCGGTTGCGAATAAGCGGTTGTTCCGAAAATCCCGGCGATATTGTTCGGCAATCCGCTCAGGATGGCGACGACGGTAAAGCCCGCGATCATGGCAATGATGTTGCCGCGATCGTTCCCGCGCGTCTTGGTTAGCATTCCCGCGAAAAACACACCGAGAAGTGAGCCGTAGGTGTAGCCGAAAATCCCGAGCACGATCGGGATGATTCGGACATTGGGATGCACGATGACAAGATAGGCCGTTGTCGATGCAACGATGATCATCAGGACAGAAAACCACACAGTCGCCCAACGCACGGCGCGCAAGCTTTCTGCGTCCGTGGCTTCGGGGTTGAGGTAAGGCTCGTACCAATCGCGCGTGAAACTCGTAGCGAGCGCGTTCAGCGCGGTGCTGAGCGATCCCATGGCGGTGGCGAAGATTCCGGCCAGGAGCAATCCGCGAAGACCCACTGGCATTTGATAGAGAATGAAGTGGCAGAACGTTTCGTTCGGCGTCTTGGGCAGCATCGGATCGGGGTGGGCTTGATAGTAAACCCAGAGGAGTAAGCCGATGCTGAGGAACGTGAACGCGATCGGGATGTCTGCGAGCCCGGAGCAAATAAGGGAGCGGCGGCTGCGACGTATATCTCGCGCGGTCAACATCCGTTGCACCATGTCCTGGTCGGTGCCGTGCGTGCCCATGGTGATGAACGCTGCCCCGATCAGGCCGGCAAAGATTGTGTACTCCGTTTCAAACATGCTCTTAACTTTGTCCCAGCCATGTTTGGCGGGATCGAGACCGGTGGTGATCAGATCCGAAACCTGGAATCCGCCGTGGCGTTGCACAATCTCGTGCCAACCGCCCGGAATCGCCGAGTAAAGCAAACCAAGCGCGATTAATGCGCTGCCAATCATGATTGAGGCTTGAATTAAATCCGTCCAGATGACCGCCTTGATCCCACCGAACGTGGTGTAAATGGCTGTGAGAACGACGATGGCAATCGTGGCTCCGAGGTAAATCCAGAGAGTTTGAGTTTGGTTCGGTCGAGTGCCGCTGATCATTTCATAGGCAAGGGCGAGTGCGATGGCTGCGACATACAGCCGCGCACCGGACGCGAGCAGGCGCGTTACCATGAAAACCGCAGAAGCCGCATTCTTACTCGCGACACCGAAGCGCGCGGTCAGGTATTCGTAGATCGAGAAAACTTTGTACTCGTAGTATGGCTTTATGAAAATATAGCTGACCAGAATGCGTCCGATGATCGTGCCGAAGGCGAGCTGTAAGTAGGTGTAGTCGCGGTGGCTGAAGCCTTCCCCAGGCGTTCCGAAAAATGTGCCGGCGCTTGTTTCAGCTGCCACCAATGAAGCGAGCACTGCCCACCATGGAATGCGCCGCCCGCCGAGCGCAAAGTCCTCCAGATTATCCTCCTTCCGGCCCATGCGCAGGCCGATGGCAATGATGACAAAGAAATAGAGAAGCAGAACTCCGGTATCGATCGCGAGCCGTGCGTCCATCGAGAATAAGATCAGCTACTCCGAAAACTTTCGCGAGCAGGCAGGCTACCGATGCCGAGCTTTCTTACCAGTAACGGATAACTCATAACATTAAACTCCTCCTTACCGGGTAGCCGTGAGCGGCCTTCGAGTGGCTAGGCGTTACGGGTTCGTCATGAATAGCCTTCTCAAAACAGACGCTGCGAGGATCACTGCTGTGATGACCGTATGCAGCGATACGATGATAGCCGCTAGATTCGTAAAGGCCAATAGCCTCCGGCTGCTCGAGCCCGGTCTCCAATCGAATCGCCCGGTAGTTGAAACCCGCGGCAAGTTGCTCCAACGCGTGGAGAATGCGTCGTGCAATGCCTCGGCGTCGTCCATGGGGGGCGACATACATTCGCTTGATTTCCACTGTGGCTTCGTCAATTCGACGGAGCCCACCACAACCGATTGGCTGCCCGCCAAGCCTGGCCACTACGAAGGCGGTCCCCGATGCGAGTGCCTCGTCGGGAGAAAACGCACTCGGCGGATTGCCGTAGCGTACGCTCAGCTCCGAGCAGAGGTCATGAATAAGACGTGTCGCAACTTCTCCGTTGGGGTCTTCGGTGGTGACGGTGAGGGCGGATGAGCCAGATAAACGTGTCATCGTCTTCGTTGCCAGAGAGAGCGTAGTGACGTCTCAGTTGGGGGTTAAGTGACAGAATTTCGTGAAGGCGGAAAGGGGTTTTTCTTTTGCCACAGATTTGGTAAGGGCGGTTCACCGAACCGCCTTGATCCCGTGGGTGCTGATGCTTTGTGTGGAGGCGATTGAGGTCAATCGCCCCTACCTTCCTGGGCTTCCCCACGTCTCATCTGTGTTCAATCTGTGTTAATCTGTGGCGAAAATCTTTGATGAAATTGACCCCAATCGCCGCACCCGATTTCGACCTCGCGATGACGCTCAACTCCGGCCAGGTCTTTCACTGGGAAACGGCGGGCCGCGGATTTCTCGGCGCGATCGGGGACGAGCCGATTTATTTGGAGCAACGCGGCCACAGCTTGTTTGTCCCGGTTGGACTCGCGGAGTTGGTGCGCAATTATTTCGCGCTCGACCATCCGCTTGCGGAAATTTGCCGCTCGTTTCCAGACGACGAGCCGATGAAGGCGGCGCGCGATTTTTGCCGTGGGCTGCGCATTATCCGGCAGCCGAGGTGGGAATGTCTGGCCACATTTATTTGCTCGTCGATGAAACAAGTGGCGCACATCCGACAAATTTCCCATGCGCTGCGCCGACGCTCTGGCGAGCCGCGCAAGATCGACAAGTGCGTCGCTTATACATTCCCGGCGGCCGAGCGGATCGCGTGTAGTTCCGAAAAAGCATTGCGCGAGTGCGCACTCGGATATCGCGCCAAGAATCTGCTCGCGACGGCACAGCTTGTCAGTTCGGGCGAGGCCGACTTAGAAGCGTGGATGGGGCTTTCGGATATGGAGCTTCGAACCAACCTTTGCGCGCTCCCAGGAGTGGGGGCGAAGATCGCCAATTGTGTGATGCTCTTCGCCTACGAAAGATCGCGCGCCTTCCCAATCGATGTCTGGATCGAGCGCCTTTTGAAGCAATACTACTTTCCTCGGAAACGAGGCGCCACCGCCGGCCAGCTGCGCCGTTTTTCGGAAGCGTATTTCGGCGATCACGGCGGCTACGCCCAGCAGTATCTGTTTCATTATGCGCGAATGACTTCAAGAAAATCCAGAATGGCAAGAGATTCCTCCACTGCGCTCTGCCCCGGTCGGAATGACAAAAAAGGGATTGCGCGGACGGGTTCAGGAAAGTCAGCAGCCAGGAGAGATTTGTATATTTTGTCAGGACATTCGGCCTGAGATAATGTTCGCCCCTGCAAATGGGTGAAAACTCCAGATCTAGGATTATTATTTAGCAAACTACTTTGATGGCCACGGCGGAGTTCATAATCGGCCGCTCCGCGGACGACGCGACCGAAAGAAAACAGGAGGTCCGAAAGGTTTTTTGGGCTCTCCTGGCGGCATTGCTTATTCATGTCGTGATTGGCTATCTTCTGGCCAGTTTTCATGACGTTTTGTTCTCCAAGACCGTGCCGGTGGAGGAGGAAAAACCGGTGGAGCTGACTTTTGTAGACCTTCCGGCCCCTGCGCCCGCCGTTCCGAAAAACTCGATGTTTGTGGAAACGGATGAATCGAAACAATCGGCGGTACCCCCGAAGGAGAAGACTTTCGAATCGAACGCCAACTCGATTGCCGCCAGCCAAGTTCCCGCTACGGGCGAAGCGCCATTGCCTTCTCAAGAGGGGAAAGATCGGCCAGCAGTTGACTTGGAAACGCACACCTATTCGCTGCCAAATCAAGGGGCGCAACCCCAGCCGAGTGCGCAACCTCAGGAGAGTCCCTCCGTTGCACCCTCGGTTCAGCCGACCAGTAGTCCGCGTCCCGACCAGCTGGCGATGCTACGCCCAACACCGACGCCGAGCGTCCGCCCCTCGGTGGCGCAACCTCAGCAACCGAGCTCCACCTATCGGCCTCTCAAGGAGCAAACCCGCATCCGAGGCAACATTTCCAATCGAGGAATTTCTTCAGTGAATGCACTGGGGACACCGCTTGGGCGCTACGAAAAGTTTCTATTCGATGCGATCGGATCGCGCTGGTATGCCTCCGTTCAGAAACAACTCGACTTGTTTAATGTTGGCACCACTCGCATCGTATTTCGAGTTGACCGATCCGGCCACATAAAGAATCTCAAGGTCATCGAAAACACATCCAACGAATCATTTGCCAACGTTTGTATTCAGGCTGTTCAGGAGGCGCAGGTGCCGGCCATGTCCGACGACCTTGCCGCCACCCTGCCGCCCGAAGGTCTGGAAGTCGACGTTCCATTCATCATTTATCCAAACTAATGGTTTCCCCTTTGATCATCGCGCAAATGCCTGAAGCATTACAGAGCATCACCGGATTTTTCACCAAGGGCGGTATTTTCATGTGGCCGCTACTTGTCTGCTCCATCGTTTCTTTAACTCTGATTATTTTGCGGTCCTTTGCCTTGCGGGAAAAGAACGTTCTGCCTCTCATCATAGAGAGCGAGATGGAACGGCTCGTCCCCGGCGCGAGTGCCGAACGCCTGGCCAGGATTGTCCATCATGACGCTTCCTCACTGGCGCGCATCGTCCGCGTGGCGCTGCAACATCTGCGCTGGCCGCGCGCCGAAAATGTGGAGGCGGTGCAGACGCGAGCGCGTCATGAAATGGTCAGATTAGAGCGCGGCCTGGTCGTGCTCGAAGTAATTGTCGGCATCGCGCCGTTGATTGGACTGATCGGCACGGTCTCAGGATTAATTCATGTCTTTGCCAGTCTAGGTTTGAGCGCTGGGGCCGCGGATGCCAAACGAATCGCTCTCGGAATTTCCGAAGCACTCAGCTGCACGATTTTTGGATTGGGCATCGCCGTGCCCAGCTTGGTCGCGTTCGTTTATTTTTCGAAGAGGGTAGAGGTCCTGTCGGTCGAGATGGAGTCGCTCGTCACCGATCTTCTCTCGAAACTTTACTACGGCCGCGTGGCTGGGGAGACTCCCGTTTCAAGGAGTACGGTACCGGCAAGTGCTCCAGTAGCGTGAAGCCAGGGCGAGGGCTCACTCTATGAAATTCGCTGTCAAAAAACGGCGCGCCCCTTCCATCATCATCGTTTCGCTGGTGGATGTTCTGACGATCCTGCTCATCTTTTTTGTGGTTTCGACGACGTTCAAGAAAGACCAACCGGAGGTTCAGATTAATTTGCCGGAGTCAAAAACGGCCGCAGCTGTGCCTGCCGAAATGGAGCACGCCCTTATAACGGTCGATCAGAACGACGAGATCAAGCTCGATGGTCGAGCGGTCTCGGCCGACGACCTGGAAGGTGCGGTGCGCGATCTGCCCGCCACGCGCAAATCGTCTCTGGCGCTGCAAGCCGATAAAAAAGCGTCATATGGCACAATCATCAAGGTGATGGACGCGCTGAAGCTTGCCGGCGTGAAAAATTTGCCGGCTTTCACGCGCGAAGAAAAATGAGACTTCTCATCCGGCAGTACGGAGATCCGATTCTACGCGCAAAAGGTAAACGGATTGAAGAGGTGGACGATCTTATTCGCGAAGTGGCGATGAATATGGTCGAAACCATGCATGCCGCGAATGGTGTCGGCCTTGCCGCCCAGCAAATCGGCGAAGCCCTGCAACTCACGGTGCTCGATGTTTCGCAGGTCGAGGATCGACCGAGCACGATGAAATTGAACGGCAAGACCGTAGAACCGAAGACGGCGATGCCGCTGATACTTATTAATCCCGAACTGACGCTGGGCCATGGGACCACCACGGGCACGGAAGGCTGCCTGAGCTTTCCCGAAATCACCGGCGAAATCGAGCGGTCCGAATCCGTGTTGGCAAGGGCAGGGACGCTTGACGGCCAAACCATCGAGATTGAAGCGACTGGGTTGCTGGCGCGCGCTTTGCAACATGAGGTCGATCATCTCAACGGCATTCTGTTCATTGATCGGATGAGCTCGGCGGCAAAAGCGAGCTTGGCCAGTCGGCTTAAGCGTATGCGGAAGGAAACAGAACGCAGCCGCGGCAAAGATCCTCGGTCGCTCGCCGGTCAGAGGGCTTTATAATCCACGCTGATGGTACGAAACACGAGTTCGTCGTGCTGCGCCGAAAAATAAAATAGCTCCAGCATGGTGGCGCCCACTATCCACTGGTAACCAACCAGCGTTTGAATCACTTCCGTATCACTGTCGCGCGAACGGGAAACTAGTTTGCCCGTCCCGAACTTTGCGTCGAAGTAGCGGCGGATTTCGCCCATCCGCTGGTTATACCATTCGATGGTGCGATCGGGATATTCATATTGCAGTTCAACACCAAAGAGAGAGCCCTGCTTGAAGGTAAAAAGCGTGCGCTTCAGGCCAGGATGAACCAATCCTTCTACGGTCCAGATCTCGCGGTTTTCCTTTTTTTCCCGCGCGACAATTCTCGCTTTTGCGCCCTTGAGCACGGCCTCGACTCGCGGCATGGGATCATTCCAGCGAAATCCGAAGGGTGGCAACAATTCCTCGGCCGCTCGTGCCGTGGATAGGGCGAGAAAAAGCGCGAACGAGAAAAACAAAGCGGCGCGCATGCTTAGGCGATCGTGCAGTTGCCAACCCAGGGCTTGATCCACCGTTGCAGCAATCGGAAGACTTTTAGGTCCGTGCCCATCTGGTCGGCTGGAAATTCATTTCGATAACAGAACGACAGGAATTTTTTGATCGAAGGGAAGAAAAAATGCGCGTGTGCGCCGATTCGGTCAACCTCTCTCTAGCTAAATCGTTTCGATTCCCTCGGGGATGCCGTTTCGGTTTTTCAGTCAAGATTTTTTTGAATTCAGACGAAAATAAAATTCAGATTTTTTCTTGTCGATGTTGGGACCGATTTCTAATCTCAAGCCGCTGGCAGGGCGGACGGGCCGTGATGTGAATAAGATGTGAACAGTTTCGAAAATTTTTGCACTCCGATAATGCGCGAACGATCCGCCCCGCTGAAGAGAACTCTGCTTCAAGTTGCAGCGGCTTCCGGCCAACAGCGCATGTTTGCGCCGCGCCTAACAGTTTTTCCCTCGTGTTTTGCGTATTTAGGACTGTTTTTACGCCGTGAACTTCGCGGTTTTGCCCGGCCGCGACGCTCGGAACAGCTGAATTTTAGTCATCATTTGCCCTCAGTATCCCCCTTTGTGGCGATTCTGTAACGTTGTTAACAAGTTGGTATGGACGAGAAGTGTACTCAGCTATGGCAGAAGTTGTCCTTTGCCCTCAAACCGCAGGTAAGCGCCGATACATTTAAGCGCTGGTTCTCGGCCGTGGAGTTGGTCAAAGCCACGCCGGATTCGCTCACGTTCCGTGTGCCAAATAAGATCTACCAGTTCTGGATTGAGAGTAATCATATGCCTGCACTGCAAGCCGCCATCGTTGAAGCTTTTGGTGCGCCGCGCGAAGTGAAGTTTGCCTTTCCCGCGGGAACTTCGTCCGAGGCGGAAATCGATCCAGCGGCGATAAAAGAGCTCCCGAGCGAGCCACTGCGCGATAACAGAGCAGGTGCGGCTGTCGCTGCCCTCAATCCGCGCAACACTTTCGAAACGTTTGTCGTTGGACCGAATAACGAAATTGCCCATGCGGCCAGCCTCGCCGTCGCGCAATCACCCGCTCGCACCTACAACCCGCTCTTTATCTACGGCGGCGTCGGGCTGGGCAAAACGCACTTGATGCAAGCGATCGGACATTACGTTTGGGCGAAAAAGAAAAATACCAAAGTGATGTATCTCTCCAGCGAGCTTTTCATCAACGAATTCATTGATGCGATCCAGCACAATAACTTGGTCAAATTTCGTAAACGTTATCGTCAGGCCGAATTGTTGCTCATCGATGACATTCAATTTCTCGGCGGAAAAGAACGGTCGCAGGAGGAATTTTTTCACACTTTCAACACGCTCTTCGATGGGCATAAGCAAATCGTGCTCTCAAGCGATCGTCCGGCTTCGGAGATTGCAAATCTGGAGCACCGGCTCGTTTCGCGCTTTGAATGGGGGCTGACGGCTGAGCTGCAGCCGCCCGCGATCGAAACTCGCCTCGCCATCTTGCGGAAGAAGGCACTGGCGTTGCAAATTAAACTCGACGACCGAGTGCTGGAATTTTTAGCCAGCCGAATTCGAACAAATGTGCGTCGTCTCGAAGGTGCTCTCATGCGCGTGGCTTCCTTTGCTTCACTCAGCGGAAAGGAACTATCGCAGGAGATCATCGAGCATTTGCTCAAAGATATTTTGCAGGAGGAGGCGCGAAACTCGATCACTATCGAGCAGATTCAACGACGAGTGGCGGAGCATTTCGATGTCCGGCTGGCCGACATGACGAGCAAACGGCGACCGGCCAGCATTGCCTTTCCTCGCCAGGTGGCGATGTACTTGGCGCGCGAACTGACCAAGGCCTCTCTTAACGAAATTGGTGAAGCATTTGGTGGGCGCGATCACGGCACGGTTTTGCATGCCTGCAAACTGGTAAAGAAGCGAATGCATGAACAGGACAGCGTTAGGCAAACGATTTCGTTCATCGACAGCTCTCTGCAACGCTAAAGCTGTGCTCGACTTTGCGATTGCCGAACAAAATCGGAAGCTTTACATCTTAGGCGGGCGCCCTTGCTCATGAAATTCAGTGTTACAAAGGAAAAGTTGCTCGAAGGCCTGCAACAGGTCCAGAACGTGGTCAGCACACGCACCACCCTGCCGATTCTGTCTAATGTTTTGCTGCAAGCCGACGGCAATGAAGTTCATTTGACCACGACCGATCTTGATGTCGGTGTGCGCGGGAGTTTCGAAGCTCAGGTGGAGAAGGAGGGCGCGACCACTCTGCCCGCGCGCCGTCTTTTTAACATCGTGCGCGAGCTGCCCTCCAGTGAGATCCAGTTTGACGTCGACGGAAAGAACGCCGCCTCCATTCGCAGCGGTCAGAGCTTCTTCAAGATCCTTGGTTTGCCGGAAGAGGAGTTTCCGCCGCTCCCGAAATTTGAAAATGCCAAGGTTGTAACCATGCGGCAAAAGGACCTGCGCGATGGCTTGCGCAAGACCTCCTACGCGATTTCGACGGACGAGACGCGCTACGTCTTGAACGGTGTCCTTTTTAGCTTCAAGGAAAATAAGCTCACGCTCGTGGCGACTGATGGCCGGCGGCTTGCCATGGTCGATATCGAGCTGGAATTCCCACGCAGCCACGAGGCCGACATCATTGTGCCAACAAAGGCGGTGACAGAATTACAGCGTTTGCTCACCGATGATGGCGACGTGAAGGTGAGCATCGGGAGCAATCAAATCGCGTTTGATCTGAACAAGACACTTCTCGTTTCCAAATTAATCGAAGGAAATTATCCCAATTACCGCCAGGTAATTCCTTCTGAAGCAAAAGAACGCGTAACTTTGGAACGGGAGACTTTCTTAAATTCGTTGCGTCGTGTCTCCCTGTTGGCGAGCGACAAATCCAATTCCATCAAATTGAATTTCGGCAAGAACAACATCGACATCACCGCCAACACGCCCGAAGTCGGCGAGGCCAAGGAGGCGTTGCCTGTCGTCTACAAAGGGCGCGATTTCTCCATCGCGTTTAATCCTGAATTTCTCATGGCGCCGCTGCGCAATCTTACCGAGGACGAGGTTTTTCTCGATTTAATCGATGAGATGAGTCCTGGGGTCTTAAAAATCCAAACCCCGTTTCTCTACGTGCTGATGCCGATGCGAATTAGCGCATAGAATGGCGCAAGCGGTTTTATAAGGTGGTAAGCGGCACGGTTGCGCCACGGAGGGCACTGCTGACGGAAGCTCCAAATTCCAAAGCCTGCCCTGAGACCTCCAGAAGCTGGGGGCTTCCTCGGGACCGCCAATGAACTCGCCCAGGGCTTTGTCTGCGCCGAGACGGCTGATTTCGGCCACAGATAAACACAGATTTACACAGAAGGAATACTTTAGGCGCCTGGCGAGGACCAAACTTTTACTGGGTCTGCTGATCAACGTTGGACCCTCCAAAGTTGAATTTAAACGCCTCCTCTTCTGAATCTGTGTCGATCCGTGTCAATCTGTGGCTAGGTCTTTTGCCTCTCACCGGCACGCGCTTGAAGTTCATTGGCAGCGAAAGCCGAACGGGCTCCAACAATCCAGAGAAAATCCCAACACCAACAATCAATAGCTGAAACTGTCAGCATACTTGCGCTCTTCAGAGTTTGAGCTGTTGAAGTTTCTCTGGAGCTTGGAGGTTGGTGGTTGGGAGCTTTTCGTTATCCCATCCGCAGCTGTCGGGACCAGCTACAGCGGCATGGCATTACGCACCTCTCGAACGCTGATGCTGCGGAGGTCGCGGTCGGAGGCGCGAATCAGCGAGACATTTTCCCCCTGCGGTGCCCACACATCCGGGTCTGTCGGACCGAAGAGCAAAATGCAATTGCAGCCGATGGCGGCGGCTAAATGTGAGATACCACTGTCGTGGCCTACAAAAGTGACGTGTTCAAGGACGGCAGCGAGATGGGGCAGCGTGAGATTTTCGGCAAATCGCACGCGCGGATCGCTCCAAATTGCCTTGAGCCGTTGCGTTTTCGTCTCATCCGCGTCACCGCAGACGACGACAATCGATCCGATAAAATCTGGTGACGTGAGCAAGGTATTCCCGAGAGCTATCCAATTTTCCAGCGGCCAATTCTTTCCTTCGCTACCACTGCCGGGATGAAGCGCGACGATCGGCTGCGAGCAATGTCGGAGGAACTCGCGCGCAACCTGGCGATCGGCGGCTGAGGGATAAAGTTTCGCTCGCAGCTCGTCGACGGCGATGCCGAGTTGCTCCAACGGCTGCGCGAGTTGACGGGCGGCGTGTTCGCCCGCGTCAATTTTGGCTGGACCACGAATAAATTGTCCGACGCCGCACCGGCGCAAATTATTTTCGAAGATTTGATCCGGATCAAAAAGATAACTAACGACCAGATCAAAACTGGCGAAATAGCTCCTAAGATCGGAGCAAAGCTCGCAATCCTTGGCGAAAAATCGCGAGAGCGGCCCGTACTCGATGGAGCGGACGCAATTGGCGTAGAACCGATTATTTACCAGCTCGGCGATATGTTTGTAGCCGAGCACGTCGATTTCCGCGTCCGGATTGGCTTCCCGTAGCGCTTTCAGCGCAGGCAGGGTGAGAATGAAATCTCCGATTGCGCCGCCGCGAATTACGAGAATGCGCTTCATCTCTCTTTTTACAGCGGTGGCTTACTTATCACCCGGCAGGCTTGGCGAAGGCGGATAACCGTCACTGAAGTGGTTTCGGTTTCGGCGCTCATAGAGCGCCGCTACAGCTAGTAAAGAGCAATGGCCAGCGCCAGAAGCGCTACTCCATAAAGGACCACCAGCCCATGGGTGGAGTGCCACCGCCAATTGTTGCGCGCGCTCCAGTTGATTTGGTCGCGCAACAGATATGGCATTGTCACCCAGATGATTCCGGCCACTATGAGCAAATAGGCGAACACGGTCACGACTAAGCGAGAAGGCTCGTAGCGAAAAAAGGCGGCGTCGAGCAAAGGTTCAGCCGCCAGCAAGCAAAGAATACCAAGTGCGCGAACAGCAAGAAATTCATCGACGAATCGAAGCACGAGAAAATAACCGATCGGCAGAGCGATAAGCAGCGGGCGGCGGAAGCTTTGGAACTCGCCCATTTCCATAGTGGCAAGGAGCCACAGACTCCAGACGGCATCAATTGTCAGAAGAACGATACCGGCGACGCGCGAACGCGGCAACCACCGCGCCAGGTTCTTCATGTTCGTCGGGTTCAAAACTCCAGGCAATCCGATCAAAACAAGGAATGCGCCCGCCACGATGCCAGCGACTCGCAGAGAAACATGATAGATCATGCTAGGAGAATTGTGGCGCGTCAGCGCCGCGCGG
>Ga0207684_10005270_pt1 | contig 11988 bp, 11 predicted proteins | sample KBSK5501metaG_FD_184342 | JGI IMG/M metagenome (GOLD analysis project Ga0207684, IMG submission 184342) | Corn, switchgrass and miscanthus rhizosphere microbial communities from Kellogg Biological Station, Michigan, USA - KBS K5-50-1 metaG... | ecosystem: Host-associated > Plants > Roots >... | reverse complement strand
TCGCCGGCCTCCCGCGCCGACCCAAGTGCTTCATGCGCGAGCGACTCCGCTTTCTCGGCATCGCCCTGGCGTTCGCTGATCTCCGCGCGGACCCTGGCGATCCGGCCCAGCACCCACGTCATGTCGCCGGACTTCGCCAGAGATTCGGCTTCGTCCAGAAATGCGCCAGCCTCCTCGTTTTCACCGAGGGCCACCTGCGCCTCCGCCAGGACCACGATAGGTAAGGAAGCGAAACGAGCAACCATCGAGGAGCGAGCGCCGGCGACGACTGCCGATAGGGTCTCACTCGCTGTGGCCGCATCGTCGTCTGCAAGCTCCATCCAGCCACGAATGAACCTCGACAGCGGGTCGACCGACGTGATCGACACCGAGTCGGTGCCCCTCTGGTTCGCGATGGGAACCGCCTCAGCGATGTACTTCCGCGCGGTTTCGAAATCGCCTTTGAACAACGCGACCCAGGCGAGGCCGAGGAGGCTGCCGATGAAGTTGCTGTCATTCGTGGGACGTCCGATCTCGACCACCTGCGAGTGGATCCGCTCTGCGTCGGGCAGACGCCCGTGCACCAGCGCTTCGAAACCGGCGAACGAATTCGTGAACAACCGGTTGTGGCGATCAGCATGGGCCTCCGCCATGGCGACTGCCTCCTCCACCAGCCGCCGCGTGTCGTCCGGACTGGACTGGAAGAGGCGGAGCATCATGTACGCAATCGTCGCCATGCCGAGGACAAGCATCGAGCGTGTCGAGCGGGCGAGCTGCCGGGCCTGCTCGATGTAAGGCCGCATAGCTTCCGCTCCCTGACTCAGCCCTGTCAGAAGGCCCAAAACCCCGAGGGCGATCCCCTCTTCGACCTGGTCGCCGGCAGCCCGAGCCAGTCTGAGGGCCTCAATTGAATTCGTGTAAACCTGGTCCGACCTCTGTCGCGAGACGAGGGCCAACATCGATTCGAAGTTCAGGATCTGTGCCGCTCGGCGGGGCGAAATATCCCCGATCCGCTCGTATGCGGAGTCCACCCACTTGCCGAACTCGGCCATCCGTCCTGGAATCATCCAGAACGGCAAGAGTGCGGACACCATCCTCGCCAGCACCTCCGCGTCACCCTGGTCGCGGCTCCAGGCGAGGGCCGCGCGGATGTTGTCTCTTTCGGGGTTGACGCGGGCCCGCCATCGATACTCGTCCGGGCCGGTGAGCAACGGTTCGAGCGATTCGATGAGCTGGAGATAGTGGTCGCGGTGCCGCGACCGGACCAGCTCCTCCTCACCCGCGTCGGCCATGAGCACCGCCGCGAACTGCCGGACCGGCTCGAGCATTCGGTAGCGGGGTCCGCCCTGGTGTTCGTCGTCCTGGACCATTAGCAGCGATCGGTCGACCAGGGACCCTAGTACATCGAGACCGGGTGCCAGGCAGACTGCAGTCGCCGCCTCGAGGTCGAACCCGCCGGCGAACACCGAGCACTGGCGCAGCAGCGCACGTTCGGGTTCGGAGAGCAGGTCGTAGCTCCAGTCGAAGGAGGCCTGCAGCGTCGCCTGACGCGCCGGCGCGGTCCGGGGACCTGCGGGCAGCAGCTCGAGGCGGTCGCGGAGCCCGGCGGCAATGTCCGCCGGAGCGAACGCGCGAGCGCGCGTGGCAGCGAGCTCGATGGCCAGCGGCAGGCCATCCAGCCGACGGCAGATCGCGCGGACTGCTTCCGCGTCCCTTTCGCGGAGGACGAAGTGAGGCCGGGCCTGGCGTGCGCGGTCGTTGAAGAGCTCGACTCCATCTCCGTCACTGAGCGGGGGTACCACCCAAGTGACCTCGCCGCCCACACCGAGCGGCTCACGGCTGGTGGCTATGAGCTTCACCGCAGTGGCTGCGGTAAGAAGCCCAGCGGCTACCTCCGCCGCCGACTGCACCACCTGCTCGCAGTTGTCGAGGACAACCAGAGCGACGTGCTGCGCCAGGTGCTCAGCGACGCCGCGCTCCAGTGTCTGCCCTCCTCCTGGCTCGGTGACACCAAGCGTGATCGCCACCTCGTCCCAGACGAATCCGCCGTCCGTCAGCGGAGCCAGGTCGACGAACCAGACGCCGTCGGGAAAGCGTCCAGCCAACCCCGATGCCAGCTCCAGGGCGAGGCGGGTCTTGCCGGCGCCACCCGGCCCGGTCAGCGTCAGCAGGCGAGTTGCGGCCAGCAGGGTGGCGGCCTCGGCCAGCTCAGCCTCGCGGCCGACGAAGCGGGTGAGCGGGATGGGGAGAGTCATGGGCGTCGTTAACCCTCGCGCAGGGTCCTCAGTCTCCCATGAAAATCAACCAGCCACCAGACTGGAAGATCAACCACGTGGTGGATGTTCGGTCTCGCCGAACGCCGGATCCTCCTGGCATGCGCAGAGCAATGCTGACGACGATCGGAATCCCCCTCTCGGTGGCGACCTCGGCGGGCGCCATCCGGTGCGAGCTCGTGTCGCGGTGGCGGCGGCAGGGACAGCGGGCGCAGATCCTGCGCTTCGTCCAGCCCTCCCTCATCGGACTGATCGACGGAACGATCTCGACTTTGGCGCCGATCTTCGCCGCGGCGTTCCTCGCCGGATCCCACGCTGCCCTGATGATCGGCCTCGCCGCCTCAATGGGTGCGGCGATAAGCATGGGCCTCTCGGAGGCGCTTTCCGACGACGGCGAACTCAGCGGCCGCGGCAGCTCGGCCGTCCGTGGTGCCCTCACCGGGATCGCGACCTTCGTCGGCGGCACATTCCACGCAATGCCCTTCCTGATCAGCGACACCCAGACCGCGCTCAAGATCGCCTACGTCGTGGTGGCGATTGAGCTGATCACCATCGCTTGGGTGCGGCGCCGCTTTCTCCAGGTCCCGCTCCACCGCTCCCTGGTTCAGGTCACCATGGGCGGCTGCATCGTCGCCGCGCTCGGCGCGATGTTGGGGCACGCGTAGGCGTGAGCGCGAAGGTAAGCCGGCGCCGATGGCTCGCGCTCACCGCCGTCGTGCCGAGCGCGCTGGTTCTGGGACTGGATTCGACGATTCTCATCACCGCCCTACCGACCCTGTCGGCTTCGCTCCGCGCCACCACCGACCAGCTGCAGTGGATGACCACCGCTTACCTACTGGCGCTGTCCGGTCTGCTCATACCCGCCGGCGTCCTGGGCGATCGTCTCGGTCGGCGGCGAGTGATGCTTGGGGCGCTGGTCGTCTTTGGTGTCTCTTCGGTCGCGGCGAGTCAGATGACGACTGCCAATCAGCTCATCCTCATGCGTGCAGTCATGGGTGTCGGCGGAGCGTTCATCATGCCGATCTCCCTGGCCGTCATTCCGACCATCTTTTCGGAGCAGGAGCGCCCACGAGCGATCGCAATCGGCGGCGCGGGCATGTTCCTCGGGCTGCCGTTCGGACCGTTGGTCGCCGGCTGGCTGCTCACCCACTTCGCGTGGGGATCGATCTTCCTGATCAACGCCCCGTTCGTCGTGGTCGCGCTCATAGGCGTGTGGCTCTTCGTTCCCGAAAGCCGCGACCCGAGCGCGCGCCCTCTCGACCTGGTGGGAGCCGGCCTGGCGATCGGCGGCGTGACAAGTTTTGTTTACGGCGTCATCGAGCAGCCACAGCTGGGGTGGAGCGATCCTGCAGTGGACGCAAACCTCGTGTCAGGGCCGATCCTGCTGGCGGGCTTCACGTTCTGGGAACTGCGCGCGCGATCGCCGCTGGTCGACCTCCGGCTTTTCGCGAACCCACGTTTCAGCTGGTCGATTGCGGTTACGGTCGTGATGAACTTCGGCCTGATGGGCGTGCTGTTCGTCTTCACGCCCTTCTTGCAGATCGTGCAAGGCAATGACGCCCAGGCCACCGGCGTTCGACTCCTGCCTCTGATCGGCGGCATTGTCCTGGGCGCTGCCGTCAGCGATCGACTCCTAAAGCGGCTGGGCGTGCGGGCGATGCTCTCGCTCGGCCTCGCGACCAGTGCTGCGGGCATGGCCTTGATGTCACTCGTCGACAGCGCAAGCGGATACGGTTTGCTGTTCGTCACGCTTCCCATGATCGGCATCGGCAACGCGTTCGCGCTGTTCACGGCGCTAAACGTCATCCTCGAGGTGCTGCCGGCATCTCAAACCGGGGCTGGGTCAGCCTTGACCAGGACGCTTCAGCAGATCGGCTCGTCGTTTGGCGTGGCCATCATGGGCAGCGTTCTGAGCAACGTGTACCAGGGTCACCTTGCAGGAGGCTTGACGGACGTGCCCGTGCAGTTCAGAGCCGGGGCGGAAGGAAGCGTCGCGGGTGCCGCCGCCATCGCAAGCCATCTCCCAGGACCTGCTGGAGCGGCGATTCTCGTCGCTGCTCGCGACGCCTACACCGCAGGCATGAGCTCCGTTCTGCAGATGAGCGCAACTGTGATGGTCCTGGCTGCGTTCCTGATCGCCGCCTTCATGCGTAACCGGCACGCACCCGTCGCTGCGCGTCTTGACCACATCCCCTCGTGGGCTGAGGCGCCCGTGCGGGCCGAATGAAGGCCCCGCGCCTGAACCGTTGCGCCGGCGACGCCAGCGAGCGCATGGTCGTCACATGAGCGCAACGGGCGGGAGCTACCTCTTCAACCGGGTCCGGGAGCACGAGCGCGCTCGCCTGGCCGGCCTTTCGGCACAGTTCGACCCGGTCACAATCCGGCATCTGGCCGCTGTCGGCGTAGCCGCGGGCTGGCACTGCCTGGAGGTTGGGGCCGGTGCGGGAAGTATCGCAAGGTGGTTGGCTGCCGCCGCCGGGAGCACCGGACGCGTGGTCGCCACCAACCTCGACACCCAGTTCCTCGACGATCTTCCGAGTCCCCCGGTCGAGGTGGTGCGGCACGACATCACGGGGGACCCCATCGAGCAGGACGCGTTCGACTTGGTACACGCGCGGGCCGTGCTGGAGCACCTGCCTAGCCGAGTCGAGATCGTCACGCGGCTGCTGACGGCGCTACGCCCCGGCGGCGTGCTGGTGCTGGAAGACATCGTGTTCGGCGCGGCCCTGTTATCGGTCTTGGGGAAGATCGTCAGCCCAGCCTCGAAGGAGGCCGCATTCTCCCGGGTGATACCGGCCATGGCGGCTGGATTCCGCGCCGCCGGGGGCCGGACCCGAGTTCGGTCTGGAACTTCCCGTGGCGCTCGCGGCGGCCGGCCTGCGTGACGTCGACGCTGAGCTGACCTGCCGGCTGGTACACGGTAGTAGCGAGGAGTCCGCGTTCTACACCATGGCTCTGCAGGACCTCGGCCCACGACTGATCGCCGCCGGTCTTCTTACCGAGCAGGACCTTATCGAGCCATTGGCTTTCGTACAAGATCCGGTATCGCGCTGTTCTCGCTCGGCATGGTGACCGCCTGGGGCTGGCGCGGTTGAGTTGGGCATCGTCCGGCACGCATCGCGGCGGTGAGCGATATATGGGCCCGTCGGTGCCGTCTACGCACTATCTAAGGTCGACGCCTGAGGGCAAGCTGGCTCCGCGGGTCTGGCTCCGGAGCAGCGTGTCTGAGTTCAGGACATCAGATTGGCTCCGGAGCAGGGATTCGAACCCTGAACCTTGCGGTTAACAGATCGCTTCGGCACGTTCAGAAAATCACGGTTCATATTCGCTGCGTGCCGCCGAGTACCACCGTTTGCCTCCGTTTATCACCTGCGTTGCTGCTATGGGCCGGCGCCCGGCGTAGGTTTGCTAGCTACTGCGTCTCGAGGTGGTCCGGCCGGGCGTGCTCAATCCAAGACTCGCTCGGCCAAGCTCGCGGGCTACCATCGGTCCGTGCGCCGACGGCTGGCGTGGATGTGCATCTTGGTCGCCCTCGTCCGCCTGTCCGGAAGTCAGCCAGATTTTTCGGAGGGGTCCCTCACGACGGCGAAACTTGCCGCATCTGAGGCGGTCACGATGAGCCCACGTACCAGCATCTCGCTTGGATCGCAGCCTCCGCCTGATCCGGCCAACTCGAATGCCCCTGATCCGGAACATTTCGCTGGTACGGATTACTCCCCCGCGACATGGATTCCCGCCGCTCCGACTAACTTCTCGGTAGCAAATCGCCCACACGACTACCCCGTCGACCTGATCGTCATTCACGACACCGAAGTCACTTTTGCCGAAGCGATTCGGATCTTTAGGGACCCGGCGAGTCAGCGGTCGGCGAACTACATCGTCTCAGCGAAGGGGCAGATCGCCCAGATGGTCCCTGAGAAAGACATCGCATGGCACGCCGGAAACTGGGACTACAACACCCGCGCGATTGGCATCGAGCATGAGGGATACGCTGACACGCCGGGCTCGTACACCAGAGCCGAATATCAGGCGAGCGCGCATCTGGCCGCCTCGATCTGCTCGCGATGGGGCGTGCCGATGGATCGCAACCACGTCATCGGTCACGACCAGGTGCCTGACCCCAACCACCCAGGCCTGTTCGGGGGCTACTCGCACCGCACCGATCCAGGTCCGTACTGGGACTGGAACTATTACATGAACCTGGCGGCGTCCTATGCCAGCGTCCTTCCCAGCCCGCCGCACATGATGGTTGATCCCGTCGCCACAAACGGTCTAAACAGCGCAACGGTCACCTGGCAACCGGCGGGCTCGTGTCACCTCCCCGTCCTCGGCTATACAGTCGTCGCCCAGCCGGGCAACCTCACCTCGTATCTACCGGCCACCGCAACCACAGTGACCTTCAACAACTTGCAGCCCGGTACGAGCTACACATTCATCGTGATGGCCACCAACGCGTACGGGCATGACAGTCTCACCTCGAATGCAGTCGTACCCGGGCGCTGCAACGAAGCCCAGCTAAGTGCAGCGCCGAACGAATCTCAACGGTACGGCGGCACCGTGGTGCTCTACGGCACCTCTGTGGGTTGTCTCAAACCGGTCTACGCCTTCGCGCTGCTGCCGCCCGGGTCGAGCACCTGGACGATGGTACAGCCCTATTCGAACCGTCCAGTGTTCGAATGGAACACAACCGGCTATGCGCCAGGAACGTATTCCTTCGAGCTCATGGTCCGCGACGCCGCCAGCCCAGGAACCAACAGCGGTGCCCTAGGCACCTATGACGGTTACAGCGACATCACATACGCGGTGACTCCGATCGCTTGCAGTTCGGTCACGGTCTCAGCAGCGCCCCCGCGGACATCGATGAGCGGCACTCTCATTACCATCATGGCGAGCGCCGCAGCCTGTGCCACGCCGCAATATGAATTCTGGATGCGGCGGTCCTCGCAGAAAGACTGGCGGCTCGTACAGAGCTACGGCGCCAGCGCCACCTACAACTGGGACAGCCTCGGCGAGGCCGCTGGCATCGTGTACTTCGCTGTATGGGCCCGCGACTCCAGCCGAGCCGGGGCTTCTGACGCATCCGCGATCAGTTGGTACGCGGTAACGACCAAGCCGAGGCGCGCCCCTGGTTGGCCTGGGAACACGGACTAGGCACCAAGGCGCAGCCGACGAGGAATTGGCAGAATGTCCGACCCCCGAAAACTGGTCCACTCCGTTGCTACACGAGTTGCTACACGGTTGAGCCGCCCAACGCACGGCATCGCATCAATTCGAATGCGGGTTTTGGCTCCCCCTAGTGGACGCTCTTCGAACTTGTCTCCGCGCCCCAGCCTGAACTGCTCGAGATTCTGGAATATGCCCGGCTGATGGACACCACGGCCGGCCGCTTGGCATCTCAAAGGTGATCGTCCTGTAGCGCCTCTCGGGGTGCGGGCTCCTTCAAGTTGGGCGGCGGTGGACTCGAACCATGTCGGGCGGGCTGCCGCTCAAGTCGTGCGGACAGTGATTGCCTCGAGGAAGCGATCTAGCATCGCGTCGACCTGATCCGGGACCGCAAGGCCTATCCAGTGTCCTGTGCCGACCACGCAGCCGACCCATGCCTCGGGTTGTAACCGAGCCAGACGCTCCATGTCGATTGGCGTCTCCGTGCGGCGTATCACCAGCAGCGGGCACTTCACCCGGGCCACGGACTCGGCCCCGTCGGTTGACATACCGTCGCGCATGACCTGCGCAGCCAGTTGCCGAGGAACCTGGCCCAGTTCGCCCAGGATCCTGGCCTTCAAATCCGGTGGATCGTAAGTGCTCAGCAGACGCGAGAAGTACGCCTCGAGCGCGTTCAACCAGCCCTCCGACTCGAGGGCTGGCACCATTCTCACCGCTTGCTCGCGGACCTTATCGGGGAACAGGATCACCGGGTCCAGCAGAGCAGCGCCGGCGAGTCGCTCGGGGTATGCGGCTGCAACCTCGACCGCCAACCGGCCCCCGAAGCTGTGACCGCAGACAACGGCCTGGTCGATACCTGCTTTGTCGAGCACGCCGACAATTGCCGCCGCGCAATCTTGAAAACCGAAACCGGGTGGTGCCGGTTCGCTCCCGCCATGGCCCGGAAGGTCAAGCGCCAACACGCGGTGACGCGACTTCAGGTGCGCGAGCTGAGGCGACATGTGCGATCGGTTGCCGAAAGCCCAGCCGTGGACCAGTACGACCGCGGGTGCGCCGGTGCCAGCCTCCTCGTAGGCCAACCGGACCCCAGAGCGCTGCGTCAGTCGATCCCCCGGTCCGAGACCGCTCACGGTTTCAAGCCCTGATTGCGGGCCATAGCCTTGGCGAGTACTGCGTTCACCTGCTCAATGCCCTCGGTGGGGCTGAACGTGATGAGCTCTGTCTACGGCTCGGCAAGAGGCAGGTGACCCGGCGGCGTGTAAAAAACATCGCCCGCTTCGAAGGTCTCCTCGTGGTCGCCGTAGCGCGCGGTCCATCGCCCTTTGACCACGATGCCCCAATGCGGGCACGGGCAGCGACCGTCCGGGAAGTCCTGGAAATTGGCAGCAGGATCCTTGCCACTCCGAAGCGTCTCGAACGCGACCGTGAAATCGCCCAGCTTCGCGACCCTGCCGAGATAGTCAGGGCTTTCAGTTGTGACCGGCGTCGTGTCCTTTCGAACTGCTGGCATGTGACACCTCCTCGAGTGACATGGCTCGGCAATGTGGTGATCGTGATGGCAGCCCGTCGCGGTAAGTCTCGCGCCTGGAAATCGCGGTAGGCGCGCTCGAGCTACGCCTTCGCCTCGATCGAATCAGTGGCGAGATAGGCCATCCTGCCCAGGAGGAAACGATCCTCAGGATCGTCGGAAGCCTCGGCGAGCGGTCGCAGGATGGCGACGGCGCCGGAGACGTCCCCCCTCCCGACAAGGCGCAGTGCAGCCGCCCGCACGGAAGCCCGATCCGTGACCATGGAGCGATTCTTCCATGCTTTCGAGCCGTGGGCGCCAGTCGACTGCAGGCGCCATCCCGACCACAAGCGCCGTGCTCGCTCGAACACTCGGTGCAGCGATCAAAATGAGCTTGCTACAGCTGGTGGGCCGTAGTTTCCGTAACGCGAACCAACCGACGCTGCTCGGCCGCCCGATCAGATTGCCGTAGCCCCGAGCCGAAGCTCGAGGTTCTGGGCGCGCAGGACCGGAGCAAGATTATCGACCTAAGCCAGGGCCGCCTCCATTGGCCGATCCCAAGCCCTGATTCGGACCGTGGCAGCTCGGCACATCTGACCCCGAGGCTGATAACCGCTTCCTCACGGCGCAAGCCGCGGGTTGTGCAAGAGGGCAAGATGAGTAGGCCTGACCCAAGCACGGGGCTGGATGTGATCAGGCGCGTTGCGCGGGCCGTTAGCGGCAAAGGAGAGAGGAATGTCTGCGTTGCTGATTGCCCGATTTGACGGTGACGTCGAAGAGTTGACGCGTTCGTACGACCGCGCACACGCACTGATCATGAGCCGAGGAGGAGCGACATCCTTCGGTGAGCTGCGCCATCACTGCGCGGTCGGAGATGGCGCTCTTTACATCGTGGGGGTGTGGGATTCCGCGGAGCACGCGCGAACCCGCTGGTCAAGCGATGGGCTTGAGAAAGTCTTAGCCGAGGGCGGGTTTCCGTCTCCCAAGAAAGCCGATTTGACGATTCTCGAACTGCACGCCGTCGAACCGCCGCTCTGACCCCGGTCTGTGGTGGGCCGTAGTTTCCGTAACGCGAACCGTCCAGTCGTGGTCGCTGGGCCGATTAGCCTGGGCCAGCCCAATTTCATGCCCGCATCAGAAAGTCGAGCGCGACGCCCGCCATGGCCGAGCTACCGATAGCCAGCGCTGACTCGTCAAGGTCGAATTCGGCCGTGTGAATCGCCTTGGGCTCCTCCCACGCGGCGCTTTTGACGCCCAGCCAGAGCATTGCTCCGGGGACCCTCTCGAGCACGCACGCGAAGTCTTCGGACCACATTTCCGGGTGCATCGCCACGATCGCATCCTCGCCCAGCACGGAGCGCGCGCTTGCCGCCAGGCGGTCGGCCATCGCGGCATCGTTGACCAAGGGCGGTACCCCACCCAAGACGTCAACGTGCGCAGTCCCATTGAGGGCCGACGCGACCCCGGTCGCCACCTCACGCATCCGCTGCTCCAGATGGAGAAACAATTGGCGGTCCAGCGTGCGGATAGTGCCCATCATCACCGCCTTGTCGGCGATCACGTTGAAGCTCTCACCGGCATTGAACATGCCGAGCGTCAGCACCGCCGAGGCGGTGGGATCCACCTCGCGCGCCACGAGAGTCTGAAGGGCCAACACCACCTGCGCCCCGATCACGACCGGATCGACCGCCTTATGAGGCTCGGCCGCATGGCCGCCGCGGCCCTGAATCGTGATCCTGAACGCATTCGCGCCGACGAGTTGCGGGCCGGCGGAGCAGGCCACCATGCCAGCGGCCAAGCTCGGTCGCACGTGGAGAGCGAAGGCGGCATCAATCGGCGGGTCCGTCAGCACCCCTTCTCCGATCATTCGCTGAGCGCCGCCTGCGCCCTCCTCGGCCGGCTGGAACACCAACTTCACCGTGCCCGCGAAGGCTGCCCGGCGCTCGACAAGCAGGCATGCAGCGCCGAGCAGGATCGCGGTGTGAGCGTCATGGCCGCAAGCGTGCATCACCCCCGGAACCTGTGACGCGAACGAGACGCCCGATCTCTCCTCGATTGGAAGAGCGTCCATGTCTGCTCGCAGCAGAACGCAGGAACCGTCGCCCATATCGCCTTTGATGGTGGCGACCACCCCGGTCTCAGCTAAGCCCGACTGGAAAGGGATGCCGAGCTTCTGAAGCCGAGTTCGGACAAGACTCGAGGTCTCTCGTTCCCGATACGCGAGCTCGGGATGGGAATGAATGCGCCGCCGATCTTCGACGATGGTCGGTTGGATGGCGCGAGCCGCATCCAACAAGTCAGCGCCCACTTGGGGGGAACTATAGACGCGCGCTGGAGGCGCATCGCAAACTGCGTGTCCCTCGCGATCGCTTGACGAGGCTCCGCGTCCGAGCGCGAGGGTGGTGGACCGCAGCTTACATAACGCGAACCAAATGATCAGGCTCGCTGGACCACCGATCGCACTATAAATTCGCTGTCAGCACCCGCTTGCGCCCTCTGAACTCACCCGGCGTATTCGCGGGACCGGCCCTGCACGCTTAGAACGCAGCGCCGGTTCCTGCGCCTTGTCCGTCCACCTTTCCTCAGGGTTCCCGAACCGGTAATCTTCACGGTCTCGTCCGATCGACACGCTTATGCCATGATTCACTCGCCTTTCCATGGCACAGACTCGAGCCGAAAGAGCGTATGAGAGATACGCATGGATAATCCTCGCCGCCCTCGGGATTTTTCTTATTTTCACGGCCATCGTTTTGGGCGGCGTGATAGGAAACCCAGGAGTACAGGGCCCTGCCGGGGAAAAGTCAGACGCGGAGTACATCACCGGGATTACCTGGGCCGCAATCTCCGCCAGATCACCCAATGTCGCACGGCTCGTTGTGTACGAGCTTCAGACCAGGGACATCTTCCGCGCTTTCTTGGGCGTCTTCGTCCTAGCGATTGCCGCCTACCCATACCGAAGGGGGGAGAGGTGGTCGTGGTATGTCCTATGGATCCTACCCATGCAGTTTGTCGTCCTTGCGATCTGGTTCTCGACCCTGCTGGGCCTTTTGTCGCCTCTGGGGGTCT
>Ga0207684_10005268_pt1 | contig 11991 bp, 13 predicted proteins | sample KBSK5501metaG_FD_184342 | JGI IMG/M metagenome (GOLD analysis project Ga0207684, IMG submission 184342) | Corn, switchgrass and miscanthus rhizosphere microbial communities from Kellogg Biological Station, Michigan, USA - KBS K5-50-1 metaG... | ecosystem: Host-associated > Plants > Roots >... | reverse complement strand
GTTATATACAGCGAGGACCTGCAAGATATCAGCGGCGAGGCCGCGGCCAATCGCGGACGACGACACCCATCCTGACCGTACCGCCTGCCGTCTCGGGGTCCGATTACTTTTCTTTCTGAATCGTCACGCTCTAACCAAACTTCTGCTGCAGCGTCAGGGATTTGAGCGGGGCATGCGGAGGAGGGGTTTTGGACGTGCCGCCGTCGTGCGGGAGGAGGCGTTCCTGCACTAACCTCGGGCACCCGCTCGCGTTCAGGAATGCTCGCCACATCTGGGGAGGGGAAAGCCGCGAAAGGACGACCAACGCGCGAGTGATCTAAGGCGTTCCGAAATCACTCAATTCCTGAACGGCGAGAGGCGAGCCGTCCAGGACCAACCAGCCGGAACAGACGGACGGGACTCAGGAGCGCGTCCTGTTCGTCTGCACGCACAACTCGGCACGGAATTCGATAGCCGAGGCGCTGCTCCCGACAGGCGGCAGTCCGTGGTGGCCCATCCGTTCTAAATGATGTGGTTGCGGACACGCGCTATAAGTTCGCTGGCCCCGCGTTTGGTGAGGGGTTAGCTCGCGCCCTGCGGTAAGGTTGTCGGACGCCCGGTCGAGGAGCACGAGCATCATCAGCAGATGCTGGTTAGCGCCGCTTGGTGGCCGGCCCGCGGGCCCGGCGTGATTTCGGCCGCGCGGGTAGGCCGGTCGACGGATTCAGGTGACGGCGCCGGATGATGCTGCAGACGACCGCTACGCTGAACACGGAGCCAACGATGAATCCGACGTAACCGAGGCCGAACAGGGTGATCGGCTCATCGACGGCTGGCGGTTCCTGGGCCCCGGTGAGCCTCGACGTCGTCAGGAGCGTCGTCCCCATCGAGACCAATGACGCGAGCAGGAGCTGCACGTTCCTCATGACTCACCTACCTCACCGAGATCGGGACGCGGATGTCGACGCTCGAGCCGATTGGCTTGCCGTCCTGCAAGCCAGGGAAGAAGCGAAAGCGCCGCAACCACGCGATGAGCGCACGGTTCAGGTCTGGGTCGCTCGTGGGCTCGACCAGTTCGACGCGCGCGCTCCCGTCGGTACCCACGTGGAAGCGCGCCACGGCGACCATGTCGAGGGTCCGGTGCCGTAGAGCCTCGGGAAGCTCGAGTTCCTCGGGCTTGGGCCGGTAGACGGTGCGCGCGCCCATCCGACCACCGTCGGTCGGGCCCACAATGGCAGATCCTGGGACACTGCTCGTGACTGCTGAAGTGGGCGCCTGCGTCGGGACGGTCCCGCCCGTCTGAGGCCCAGCCGGTCCGGAGGGTGCGACTGCTTCCGGGACCGTCGCTGAACTGGAGACCGACGGCCCTGCCTCGGAGGCGGGACTGGGCTCGGGCGCCGGCTTGGCTGCGACCTCCTGCTCGACCCGTCGTGGAAGCTCTCGCGTCGGGGTTGGCGGCGGCGGCGCCTTGCGCGAGCGCGGGGGTGTGGCGGGCACAGCCGGCGGAGCCGACGCGGCCTGGACCGTCGAGGGAAGTTCGACGAGCTGCACGTCGACCGGGCGAGGCGCCGACCCCCGATCGGGTGGCTGCGCCAGCATTCGAAGGAATCCCATCAGCGACACGAACGTGAGCAGCATCGCCAGCGGCGCCTGCCACGGAAGACGGCGCCACGGATCGTCCTGAAGGCGCAAGGCTTCCACAACCCTACTTCGGCGTCACGGCGAAGAGAAAATGCTCGGCGCCCGCGGAGCGCGCCTGAAGCATAGCCTGCACGACGATGCCGCTCGGGGCCGCGCTGTCCGCCGCCACGACCACGTTGGTGCCGGCGGGGGCGAGCATGGGCCGGAGCACGGCCGCCAGCGTGTCGAGTGTCACTGCGGTCTGGTCGAGGAGTATCTCGCCGCCGCGAGTGACCGTGAGCGTGACCGAGCGCATGGATTGGAGGGGCGGGGCCTGCCCGCGCGGAAGGTTCACGGCCAGCGAGTGCAGGTTCTGGAGCGAGAGCGAGGCCAGCATGAAGGTCGCGAGCAGGAAGAACATGACGTCGATCATCGGGATGATCTCGATGCGGCCCTTCCGACGCTGGCGCGACGGGCGCAGCTTCACGGAGTGCTCTCCTTGGCCTCGAGCCGGATGAAGTCCACGATCCGCGTGCCGAGCTGCTCCATCTCGTCCATGATCTGCGCCTGCCGATGCGAGAAGTAGTTGAAGGCGAAGAGCGCGATCAAGGCGATGAAGAGCCCTACCGCTGTGGCGATCAGGGCTTCGGCCACGCCGCCCGTGACGCCCCGGGGATCGACGAGGCCCTCCGAACCGAAGAGGTGGAACGCGCGGACCATGCCGGTGATCGTGCCGAGCAGGCCCAAGAGCGGAGCGGCGGTGACGATGGTCTCCAGGATCCACAGCCAACGGCCGAGCGATTGTTCGATCAGAGTCGCTTCCTCGGCAGCTCTGGACTCGACCCACCATGCGGGTCGCTGCCGGTTCTGGAGGATCACGCGGAAGAAGCGACCGAAGTAGTTCTGCGGCCCGAACCGGTTCACGCGCTGCTCGAGGTCGTCCCACGCGAAGTCGTAGGTCTCGAGCAGCTCGAGCAGCGACGTGGGTACGCGGCTGCGGGTCGCGAACACGAACGCCTTCTCCAGGATCACCACCACGGCCACGACCGCCAGTAGCAGCAGTGGATAGATCATGGCGCCGCCTGCCTGGAGCGCCGCGACGAAGCCCTGGAGGTCGCCCATCAGTACGCCCCTCCTTCGACTAGAATTCTTTCTTCAGGCCACCGTAAAAGGCACGGCGGGGTCCGAACTGCTTCGCGAAGACTCCGACGCCCGTCCCATTACGAATTACATATTGCTCGTCCCACAGGTTGAAGACGTCGAACCGCGCCTCCATCTTGCCGATCCCCGGCAGGGTGAATGGCTGGGCGATCCCGACGTTGGCGGTCTGGTACGGCTTGACCGTCGCGTCGTTCGGGTGGTGGACCGTGCGTCGGAGTCCGCTACCATCCAGAAAGTCGAAGCTGGTCAGCGTTCCGAGCGGCATCCAGCGATATGAGGCCCCTGCGGAGGCGGTGATGAGCTGATCGTGATCGGTATGGATGTAGTGGTTCTGAATGAACGCGAGATCTTCCTGGCTGAAGAGAGCCTGTGCGGTTTCGACCCGCGTGGCGATCTGTCGCGCCGCCGCCAGATTGCCATAGGCGGAGAAGTCGCCGACGACGTAGGTGGCGCTGAGCTCGATGCCGTAGTTGTAGCCCTGCTTGTAGTTGAATGGCGTGACGAAGACGGGCGCGCCAAACTGTCCGTCGTCGAGCTGATGCTCTGCCTGCTTGTAGTAGAGATCGAGGCCGACCTTGAGACCCGGCACGATCTGCTGGGTGACGCCCGCGTCGAGGTAGTTCGCTCGCTCAGCCTTGATGGTGGTGTTCTTGAAGGTCGCAGGCTCGGCGGTCGTGCCGACGAACTTGTTCAAGGTGCTGGACTGGGTGAAGACGAGCGGTGGCGGCGTGAAATAGCGCGCGTAGCCGGCGTGGATAGTCGTGGTCGGAGTGGCCATCCAAACGGCGTTGAGGCGAGGACTGATCTGCCACTCGTCTCGGAATCCGGCGTAGTAGTCGAAGCGTCCGCCGCCGTTGATGGTGACCGTCCGGAAGACCTTCCAGGCGTCCTGCGCGTAGAGGCTGTACGAGTAGGCGGTCTTCCCCTGGCTATCGAAGATGTTGAAGGGCGTATCGGGCCCGCCCGCCGGTTCCACCGATGAGGTCGTCTGTACGCTCACGTGCTCGGCGGAGATGAGCAGACCGGCTCGCAGCGTGTGGGATGGCGTAAGCACGTAGCTGCCATCGCCCTGGAGTCCCGTGGCGATGCTGCTCCGGTGAAAGTCCTGGGCGATCCCATTGAAGATCAAATCGGCCAGGGGGTCCGGATGAAAATGCAGGTCGGTGTAGCGCGCGAAGACGGCGATCTGGTACGCGAGATCCGCCTTGGCCTTCAGATAGGAGAGCACCCCATAGTAGTTCTGTTCGAGCTGGGTCTCGTTCGCCTTGGCCGAGTCGAAGGTATCGATGCCGTTGACCGTGAAGGCCGGTGTCGCGTTCCGGGAGTTCGGAATCTGGAAATGGCCGACAAAGCTCCCGAAGATCGCGCTGACCTTGCTGGACGCGTCGAGGAGATACTCCAGATAAGCGAACCCGTGGCCCTGGCTGGTGTCGTCATGGATCGGATGATCAGGAGTGGCCGGCGTGATACCGATGCTGTTGTGCAGATAGTCGCCGGACAGGTAGTAGTTGAACCGGCCCAAGGAGCCCCGGTACTCGGCGCTCGGCTGAACCCATTCGTTGCTGCCGCCGTAGATCCCCACGTAGCCGCCCGGCTCGAAGGCACCGCTCTTCGTTTGCACGTCGACTATTCCCGCGGTGCGGAGGCCAAATTCGGCCGGAAGCGCGCCGGTGATGAGCTCGACCCGTGAGGCCAACCGCGGGCTCAGACCGCCGGCCTGGCCGAAGAGGCTGACGCCCTCCGGCAGGGCCACGCCATTGATACGGTACTGGACGTTCGCGTGCTCGTTGCGCACGTGGATGCTGCCCTGCGAGGTAGTGTCGAGCGTCACGCCGGGCGCTTTCAAAAGCACCTGGGACAGAGTCTGATTTTCGGCGCCCGGCTGCCTCTCGATCTCCGTCTTACTGAACTCATATGTCGAGGCACCGATGCGTGGCTGGATCTGGATGCGCGCTTCTTCCAGCCGCTTGGCCGCGACCGCAACATCCAGCGGGGCCCGTGACGCGAGCGTGAGGGTGGCGCTAGCGGCGGCATCCTCAGTGACCGTTACGACCGCGGTGGCGGTCTCGAATCCATCTTTCGCGGCGACGACCACATACGTGCCGGGTGCCACGTCGGTGAAGCTAAACCGCCCCTGCTCGTCGGTGGTCGTCTGTCCGACGACTCGACCATCGCCTGCCTCGAGCCGCACCTGCGCGGCGGGCAGCGGCCGGTCGAGCGCGTCCTTGGCGATGCCGGTGACACTACCGCCAGCCGCCCACGCGCTTAGGGGCGCGACGCCGACGAGCAGCCACAAGAACCCGATGAGAACTGCGCGGACTCCGCCGCGTGTGCGCATAGCATGTCTCCGTAGCGATCGGGGTGAGGTTCGGCGTCACGACAACCCGACGGGGTTGGACATGACGCGACTAAAGAACCTTGCCGACTACGGACTGCTACGCGAGCGGTGGAGCGCGGGGATCGGTATGACGAGTCGGAGCGGACGAACGTCGAACGGGAGCGACGACGACGAGCGCGGTCGCGACGAGGACGAGGCCGGCGGATTCCGGCGCGCCCGGCATGGGCCCGACGATCCTGAGCCCATCGAGCGCTAGGAGCGGACACTGGGCGTCGTAGAGGCCCGGTCCAGCACTATGATGAGTGTGTCCTTCGAGCACGCCAAGGGGCATGGCGAGCGCGATGAGCCCCAGTAGCGCTGCGAAGACGAGCACCAGGCCTCGGGGACGCTTATCGATGGCGGTCACGACTGGCATGTCTGATCGGTTCTTATACCGTTGGGCCGAGTCCATTGCAAGCCGTGGCGATTTCCCAGAATTCCCAGAGCTGGAGACATCTGCGTTGACGGACTCTGGACTGGTTAGAAACACCATTCGGGTCGCCACGGCGGAGTTTGACGATACGTCGACACTCTCCTGGGGGGAAAGGCGTCTTCAACGTAACCCTATCTTTTCACCGACGGCTGTCGCGAACCAACTAATTAGTTTGTGCCACGGGCGCTAATTTCGAGCGTGGTTGACGCTGTTGACGGCGGAAGATTGCGCCCCGCTGCAATCAATAGCGACCGTCCAAAAAGATTTGGATCCGGACGCCTTGGAACAGCTCGCTGGCTCCGCGTTTGGTGAGGGGTTAGCTCGCAGCGGTGGGTTTTCGAATGCCCGGTCGAGAGCGCAGAGCACGGCAATCAAACGCACGGCGATTCATCCCGACACTCCAGGCGTCTCCGTCGTAGCAATAGCTCGCTCGGCCTGTTCGATTCCGAGTTTGCTCACGGGGCGGGGTGGCGGCAGAAGGCGCGCCGAATTCAAAATGAAGGTGAGCTCCGACGCGACGTGAATGAACGCCGCGAATAGCGGACCAAGAAGCCCGACAGCGGCCAAACCGACTCCGAGCGCATCGACGGCCAGCGTACCCGCGAAGTTCTGCCAGATGATGCTCCGGGTGCGGCGCGCGAGGGCGAGGGTGTCGACGAAGCGCGCCAGATCGTTGCCGAGGAGGACGACATCGGCGCTTTCGCGCGCAACATCCGTCCCCGAACCCATGCCAACACCGACACTCGCCGCCGCGAGGGCCGGCGCGTCGTTGATGCCATCACCCACCATGGCGACGATTCTCCCGGCGGCCACCAGGCCATTGACGCGCTGCAGTTTGTCCTCGGGCAAGAGGTCCGCCTCGACCTCTCGGATGCCGAGCCCGCTTGCCACCGCGTCGGCGACGGCCCGGGTGTCGCCGGTGAGCAAGATCGTACGGATGCCCATGCGGCCGAGCACGGCGATAGCGCGCTGCGCCTCGGGGCGCACGGTGTCGGCGACGGCGATCCGGCCAAGCAGATGCCCGTCGCGAGCGACCAGAATCTCCGACGCGGCCGTCGCCCCGTCGCGGTCGCTGCCAGCCCCGCCATCCGTCACGATCCCGCGATCGGCCATCCAGGCCAGGTTGCCTACGAGCACCGTGGTTCCCGCGATCTCCGCTGCGATGCCGCGGCCGGGGGTGTACGAGAAACGAGTAGGCTCAATCGCCGGCCGCCCGCGCGCTCGCGCGTGCGCCACGATCGCCTGCCCCAGCGGATGCTCCGAGCGGAGTTCGGCGCTGGCGGCAGCGTCCAGTACCGCGTCGGACGCCACGCCGGCTGCGGGAAGAACGCGCCGCACCTCCGGTCGCCCAAAGGTCAGGGTGCCGGTCTTGTCGAGCACGACCGTATCCACACGACCCAGCGTCTCGAGGTGTACTCCACCTTTGACGATCGCCCCGAGCCGCGCGGCGCGGCCGATGCCGCCGAGAATGGCGAGCGGCGTGCCGGCGGCGATGCCACACGCACCGGCGACGATCACGACCGCGATGGTGGAACGCATATCGTGGGTGAGGAGAAAGGTCAGCGCCGCGGCCCCGAGCGCCAAGTAGACGAGATACGCAGCCAACCGGTCCGCCAAACGCTGGACCGGCGCGCGGGCGCGTTCGGCTCGCTCGACCGCTTCGATGATCCGCCCGTAACTGGTATCCCGGCCGATCCGCTCGGTGCGGATCTCGAGCACCCCGGAGGCGTTGATCGAGCCCGCGTAGACAGCGGCGCCCACCATCTTTTCGACAGGCATCGACTCGCCCGTGATGCGCGCTTGATCGACGAATGAGTGGCCCGACGCGACCAGCCCGTCGACCGGGATCAATCCACCCGGGCTAACAAGCACGACGTCCCCGACCTTCAACTCATCGGTGTCCACGTCACGCACATTGCCCGACCGACGCACCGGCACCGAGCGGGGGAGGGCATCGAGCAGGTCCCGAATGGCTCGCCGGCCACGGGCGACCGTCATCCCTTCGAGGACTTCGGCCACGAGCACGAAGAGGGTGATCACGAGCGCCGTGAAGAATTCCGAGATCGCGGCCGCCGCCACGATGGCGATGGTCATGGAGAGCTCCATGGTCATGCGCCGGGCGAGCGCGTTCTCCGTCGCCTCCTTCACGATCGGCCACCCGCCGATGAGCAGCCCCAGGACCCCGATGACGCTCACGGTCTGAAAGGGCTCCCAGGCGTGGAACCACACCGCGACGGCCGCCACAGCGACGGCCGCAATGCGGAGAGCATCCGCCCATCCCATGGCATGTCTCTGTTCGTGCTCGTTAGGCTGATGCGCAGAGTGATCCCCGCCGAAATCCAGATGGGGCTGACCCGATAGCACGGTCTGGCTCACGAGGACGGCGCTGGGCGCGCGGGTTCCGGTGTTCTCGGGCGAAGGCATCGCTTTCCGCTCCTTACTTGAAATAAGCGCGGACGACGTCGAGCAACTCGTCGGCGGCGTTGGCGCGATCAGAATTGCGCTCACGCTCCGGATCGACGACGTGTACTCGGATGTGGTCCTCGACGATCTCCGCCATGAGGCTATTGGTGGCGCCCCGGATAGACGCGATGAGTTGCATCGTCTGGGAGCACCCCGCCTCCGTCTCGAGTGCCCGCTCGAGGGCCTCGACCTGTCCACGGATGCGGCGAACCCGGCTAATCAGTTTGGCCTTTTCGCGAATGGTGTGGCTCATGCGGCAAAGGTATCATAGTGTAGGGGAGTATGATACAAGTACCTCGGTTGAAGTTCATAGATTAGATCGCCCGACGTCGCGAAACATCAGCGACCGAACGCTGACCATCACGACGATGGGCGAGAAGAGATATCAGCCCGGGACCGGTTCGAGTTCCTCGAGCTACGCCGTACAGTGGGAGCTACGCCCGGGCGCCGAGCGGAAGATTCTGCGCTACGCAACCTTGGTCTGTAATTCTCCTGCCACCTGCACCGGCAGCGGCTGGGCGCAGCCCATGTTTCAAATCGACTTCGCGGGCGTCGACGATCAGAACCGTCCGATTGAGGCTCGTCTTGACATCACCCTACCTGCGGACGCGATCGGCCGCGCTCCCAGCGTCCGGTAGAGATGATCACGCTCGGCGCCGCCCTCGCGGCCTTCATCCGCGAGCACGAGTACTGCGGCGAGCTGGACAGCGGCCTCGAGGACGATCGCCCGTCTGGATACGTGCTCGTGCGGGGCGGCGATCCGCCGAACACTGGAGCCAGCGGGGACGTACAGCAGTGCTCCCAGGAGCGCGACGGAGGAGAAGCACATGACCGCGGAAACTGAAACAGCGATCCAGAACTTGAGCAAAGACTTCGCGGACACCGCCGACACCATGAAGCGGATCGCGAACTCGCTCGTAAACATCGAACTTCATCTGCAGGCCATGAGACCATCGGGGGTGCAGACGGTCCGAGGTCCTAGCCGCTGACACCGCTGTAGAGACGATGAAGACGTCGAGTAGCGCGTGCTGGCTCGCGAGCCCTCCGTCGTGACTGACCGTCGCCTGCTCCTCGTCACGCTCGAGGCTGCACGCCGCGAGGTCTGCTAGACTCCCGCCAGCCGCCACGACAGCTGGAATCTCAGGCAGCAGCAGTTCACTTCGTGGTGAGCCGACAGGCCCGGTTGCGCAATATCGACGGCTGGCGGAAGATTCTCACTGTGCTTGATCAGCACCCGATGGTCGCCGCATGATGTCTCACGCGCCCTCCTCTCGAGGGTTGAGGCGTGCGTTTCGCACTTTGCTCGTCATCGGCGTCGTACTCGGGTCAGCCAGCGCCATCGCGCAACCGCAGGGGCGGCCATATCGAATTGCCGTCCTCAATAACGCGTGGGTCTCTGGAAACCCGCCCGTGCTGGGACTGAGGGCCGGAATCAAAGCGCAAGGGCTTGAAGACGGACGAGACGTCAGTTTCGATGTCCGCTCGACCGGGGGCTCGGAAAAGACTGCGGCTGCGCTGGCGGCAGCGCTAGCGCGCGAGAATCCCGACGTCATTGTCGCCGTCGGCGAGAGCGAGACAAAGGCCGCGAAAGCGGCTGCACCGAACATTCCCCTGGTGTTCATCCAGGTCGCTGATCCCGTCGCCATCGGGCTTGTCGCTTCGGTCGCCCGACCCGGAGGGAACGTGACAGGCGTGGCGAATCTCTTCGCTGAACTCGTCCCCAAGCGGCTGGAGCTGGCCAAGGAGCTCGTGCCGAATCTTCGTCGTGTCCTCGTCGTGTATGACGCGCAGGATAGTGCGTCGGCGGCGGGCGCTCGAAAGGCACAGGAGACTGCGCCCCGCCTCAAGCTGAACCTCGTCGTTCGCGAAGTCCGGACCCAGGAGGAGGCGGTGCGCGAGCTCAAAACAGCAAGTGCCCGAGATGTGCTCTTGGCGCCCGCGGCCTTGAACCTCAGCATCGTGGAGCTCATGTTGAACCTGAACCTCTATAGAGTGGCTCCTGCCATCTTTGCGAGTGCCTTCTGGGTCCAGGCCGGCGGGGCGGCATCATATGGCGCCGATTACTATGCCGAGGGCGTGCAGGCGGCGCAGCTAGTCGCAAAAATTCTGCGGGGGGCACGGCCTGCGGACCTGCCCGTCGAAGGCGTCAATAAGTTGGAGTTGGCCCTCAACCGAAAGATCCTCACCGCCTTCGGGGTGACGATTCCGCCACCACTGGCTGCCCGAGCGGACCGAGTGTTCGAGGGGATCGGAGAGTAGTCGGTCGCGAGCTGAGGGCCGTCAGCGTCAACGCCGTACTTCCCGGTGACCTCTACGCGACTATATGGCGAACTACGGCCTGAGCCTCAGTCCGGCCAATTCTGCCCGGCGTCTTTATGAGCGGTGTGGGTTTTCAAAGTGGGCGAATCCGGCTCTTTATGGACCATGCTCGCGCGGTTGAGTAGCGCCGGCGATCGAGTAGTGTGTGAGTAGCGCGTGCTCGACCAACGCGGCCAACTCCTGCGTGCGGCACTCGGATTCGCCGGGCTTGCCCGCCCCTCGTACGACCGGGCGCTTCACGCGCTGCAGTCCTGGCTCGATTCGTGGTCCGGCATCGGGCTCGTCACCGTGGGCATGGCGCGCCAGGGCTACGATCTCCAACTCACCCGGTACGACGAGAGGGGCTGGCGCGCGACCTTCTACACGACGGGGATGGAGCACTCCCCGACAAGTGCGACGGGCACCGGATGGAAGCGCACGCCGCGGCATGCGGTGCAGCGTGGGAGGCGCGCAGCGCCTGCACGATCAGCTGCCCGCCTCGATTCCTTCCGCGAGTTCTCGGATAGCCCTATTCCGGGCTCGATGGGCGATTTCGTGGCCAACGGCGATGACAAGGGCCACAGGCCACTCGATGACCTCGAACAGCGCCATCAGTGTAAGCCCGGCGTACCAGGCAAGGTGCTCAGCAGAATGCGGCTGACCAACGGATGCACGGCGCGGCCTTGCGCTCCGACGTTTCACGCTTCGTACGACACGGACGCGCCCGTTCGTGGGCTGCGCTGCCGGGGCCGTCGGGGTATTCGACACCGTGCGTCTGGTGGTGGCCACGTCCGGCAGCGTATCACGGCCGTCTGGCGTCGTCAGGACGCAAACAGCATGCTGATCGCGATCCACGAGCTCGTCGAGGCGCTACTCTGTAAGGCTCATGGGGTCACCGCGGAGGCGGTCGACGCATGGGATATGGGCCCGGGCAAGGAATTGGATGAGCCGGGCAATGATCCGCGGGCGCCCTATCATCACGAACACGACTTCGCGGGCTGCGTAGAACGGCTCTTGGCACACGAGCTCGGCGTTGATTGGGCTGCCTACGAAGACGCTGTTGACGTCCTATATGACTGACCGCCTCGGCCGCCTGCGCGTCGTCGCGCTCGAGGCTGCACGTCTTGAGGTCTGTTAGACTCCCCGCCAGCCATCCCCACCGAGGTGCCCATGCGGCGTATCGGGCTCGCGGTCGTTCTCGCTGCCAGCCTCGCTCTTAAGCCGCTGGCTGCCGACGCGCAGCCTACTTGACCCAAAACCGATCGAGGAGGAACCGCGATGAAAGTGCTTCTACGCTCGCTTCTTCGGTATCTGGTTCTTGGCGTCTTGGCCAGCGCCACGGCCTCGGCGGAGGAATGTTCGGGCACCATCACTGCCGAGGAGGTGCTGCGCGCCGAAGACGCGCGCTACGCGGCGCAGATTGCCAACGACTTCGCGGCCATGGAGCGGATGTTCGGCGAGGATCTTGTCTACATCCGCTCCGTGGACGGAGCGGTAGCCGCTAAGCGTGCCTATATCGAGTCGATGCGATCGGGCACAGTCAAGTACCGGACGATGCGGCGTAGCGACGTCAGGGTGCGCACCTACGGTTGTCTCGCCGCCATCACCGGCTTCTTCGAGTTAGACCTTACCGTGAATGGCGCGCCCCTCTCGGAGCAGG
>Ga0207684_10005267_pt1 | contig 11994 bp, 13 predicted proteins | sample KBSK5501metaG_FD_184342 | JGI IMG/M metagenome (GOLD analysis project Ga0207684, IMG submission 184342) | Corn, switchgrass and miscanthus rhizosphere microbial communities from Kellogg Biological Station, Michigan, USA - KBS K5-50-1 metaG... | ecosystem: Host-associated > Plants > Roots >... | reverse complement strand
GCGGCCGCCTGACGCAGTCGGAGCTGGTCTTCGAGGACGAACGTCAGCTTCGTCGTGTCATCGACCGGATCGTCGCGCGCATCGGTCGCCGGGTCGACGAATCGTCGCCGATGGTCGACGCCCGCCTTCCCGATGGCTCGCGCGTCAACATCGTGATCCCCCCGCTGGCGGTGCAGGGCTCGAGCATTACGATCCGAAAGTTCTCGCGCGTCCCCTACAAGGTGTCCGATCTTGTCAACTTCGGCACGATGAACAAAGAAATGGCTGACTTCATCCGGGCCTGCGTGCGCTCGCGCATCTCGATGGTCGTCAGCGGCGGCACCGGCTCGGGCAAGACGACCACCCTGAACGTGCTTTCCAACTTCATCCCCGACACCGAACGCGTCGTCACCGTGGAAGACACGGCGGAGCTGCAACTGCGGCAGCGCAACCTGGTCACCCTCGAGGCACGCAGCGCCAACGTCGAGGGCCGTGGCGCCGTCGCGATCCGCGACCTTGTCGTCAACGCCCTGCGCATGCGCCCCGACCGCATCGTCGTCGGTGAATGCCGCGCGGCTGAAACCCTGGACATGCTCCAGGCCATGAACACGGGTCACGACGGCAGCATGACCACGGTCCACGCCAACAGCCCGAAGGACGCCCTCAACCGGATCGAGACGATGGTCATCATGGGCGGGTCCGACCTGCCCTTCCAGGCGATCCGCGAACAGATCGTCGGCGGTATCACGCTGTTCGTGCAGCAGGCCCGCCTTCGTGACGGGCGTCGCGTCGTCACCCACATCTCCGAGATCACGGGGATCGCGGCCAACGTTATCCAGCTTCAGGACATCTGTGTCTTCGACCAGACCGGCATCGACGAAGAGGGCAACGTCCTCGGCGCCTTCCGCTGGACCGGTGTCATACCCAAGCTGCTGCCCCGTTTGAAAGCCAACGGTGAGGACTTCCCGATCGAGGTCTTCGGCAAGACCGGGCTGCAAGTGATCGACGGGCAGTCGGCCGCCACCGGCGACGCGGCGCTACGCGGCACGGCGGAATGACGGATGCCAAAGTGGTCTTTCTCTCGACGGCAGCCGCCCCCCGATAAACCGGCGGAGCCCGCCCAACCAGCAGCGCCCAAAGCGCCGGCGGCGCGCGTGACCCCGTCGAGCGCCCCAACGACTCCAGCTACACCGACCGGAAGGTCGGCGGATGCACAGACCTCGGGTCGCACGCTGGAAGTTCAGCTGGAGGAGGCTGACGCTACCCAGGCCCGGCTGCGCCTGGATCTCGCCGAGCTGCTCAAGGCGCACCGGCAACAGGGGCGGGTGCTGGAGCGAAATCAGAAAGTACTCGAGCAGACCGAGCAGGAATTGATCCGCCATCGCACGCGGGCGACCGCGCTCGAGACTGAGGTCGGGGAACAACGGAAGCTCGCCGAGCAGCATGCGCACCGGTCGCAGGAACTCGAGCAGGTGGTGGCCAAGCACGCCACCCTGGAGACCGCCTACGAGACACTCGATCGCGAGCGGCAGGACTTGACCGCCCGTCTGTCGGAAATCAGTCGAGGCCAGGCGACGGCCCAGACCGAACGTGACCGGCTTGCCGGTGAGCTCGCCGGTGCCCATGCCACGATGGCGGCCCGCGACGCCGAAGTTGCCGGCCTCAAGGTGGAGCAGGAAACCGTCGAGGCACGCTCCAACGGGCTGCGCGCCGAAATCGAGGCCCTCAAGCGGGCCGGCGACGGGCTCAAAGCCGACCTCGATCGCGCTCTCGAGAATCAGGCCACCCATCATCGCGTCCAACTGGAGTTCGCGGCGCTGTCGGCACGCTGGGACGTGGCGCGCGCGCAGCTAGCCGAGGCCGAGCAGGCGTTGAAAAGCTCCCAGGCCACCATCAAGGCAGCCCAGCGGCTGTCGTCATCGGTGGAATGGCGTAGCGTCCTCGACGGCGTGCTCGATGCCGCCTCCGAGCTGGTCCGTTTCGAGCGCGGGACGCTCGCGCTGGTTGATCATCTGCAGGAAGAGCTCAAGGTCGAGGCGGCGCGTAACAGTCCGATCGCGATCAGCGAGATGTCGCGCTTCAAGGTGGGCGAAGGCATCGCCGGCTGGGCGTTGTCTCATCGCGAACCCGTGCTGGTTCGCGACAGCCGGTCCGACGCGCGCTTCAAAGCCTCCGATCCGAAGCATCAGCCGAGGTCTTTCATCGCCGTGCCGCTGCTCGCCGACAAGGAAGGGTTGGGAGTTCTGACGCTGGCGCGTTCCGCCAGTGATCCGTTCACCGAGCATGATCTGCGCAACCTGGCGCGAGTCGCCACCGACGCCGCCAACGCCCTGATCAACGCGCGGCTGGTCGACCTGCTCAAGCAACGGGAGGACCGGCTCACGACCCTCGTCCGCAAGGCCCGCGAGCTTTCGGCCGCGAATGACAGCAAGCAGCTGGTGGAGTTCGTCCTCTCCAGTGCCAAAGAGCTGATTGGGGGCAAGGCCGCCTTGCTGGCGCTGCGCAACCCCAAGAGCCTCGAGCTAGAGGTCGCGGGCTCACAGGGTGTGGCGGAGGTGATCATCAACGAGCGGATCGCCTGGGGTGCGCCCGCCGCCGGTGACGTGATGCGAACTGGCAAGCCCTGGGTCTCGCCGATGCGGGAAATGCTGCCGCCGAACCTGGTCGAAACGGTCGAGCATGCCGGTCTGACGATGATTGCCTCGGTACTCTGCGGCACGCTACGAGAGCAGGACGCTACGGATGATAGCGCGCTCCTGAGCCGGTCCGAAGTCGAAGTTTCAGACGAGGTGAGCGGCGTGCTCAACGTTTATCGCGACAACCTCGATCCGATTCCGGCCGGTGACCTCGAGCAGCTGAAGGCCTTTGCCGAGCAGGCCTCGGTCGCGATCCGGAACGTCCGCCGCTGGGACCGCGTCAAAGAACAGCTGCAGGCGACCGCGTCGATGAACACCCGGTTGATGGGGCGCGAACGCTACATCAACCAGCTCTTGTTCCGCATTCAACAACTAGAACAAGAGCTCTCCCACTACAAGGCGGCCTAAGCGGCCCTAATCACCCCTCCCCGTCTGGGGGAGGGCAGGGCTCTTGCCGGCTAACCGCTGATGCGCCGGCGGCGCTTGCCGGCGAGGTTGAGCCTGCCGAGGATGAAGGCGTCGAGCACACGGTGCGAGGCGACGACTCCGTCCGCGACGCGCCGCGAGCCTTTGCGCCGGTCCGCCTTGAGGTCGATCAGGTACTTCTCCTGCTGAGCCCAGACCAGCTCGATCAGCTTGCTGAAGTTGGTGTCTTCTTCGACCGTGATCCCTTCTTTCTCGATGCGTTCTTTGACCGCCACCGGTAGGCTCTTGGCCTCGGCGAGGTTCAGCCGCTCGAGCGCCTCCAACAGGTCGTCGAGCCGTCGGAGGTGATAGCGACGCTCCGCTTCATTGCCGTATGCGCGAGGTGATGCGTCCAAGCGGTCCTCCTCGATGGTGGTCTAAACCCTTATAACTCCGGAGCCCGCGATAACTTCGATCCCTCGTTGTTCGAGGGCCGCGATGATCCGGTTCATCCCGATCGAGTCGCTCGGCATGTGGCCGGTGATCACGAGGTTCGCCTGGGGCAGCTGAAGCTGCTCGAGTTCTCGCAGGTCCCGGTCATCGATGTGCATCGCCAGGATGGTATTGATGCCGTGCTCATAATACGTTCGATAGATGGCCGCGCCACCATTGGTGCCGGCGGCCATCTGGACCAGCCAGCGTCCGACCGGGTTTTCGTTGCTGCCGAGCCAGAGCTCGGGCTGGACCAGTGAGGCTTCCATTTCGGGGATGGTCTTGAGCTCGTCGACCAGGTTGCCGACGGACGTTCCCTGGCCGTCTACGGCCCGCCCGACGAAGTCGATGAAGTACTGACGACCGACGAGATCCGCGGCCAGGTGGATGTTCATCATCGGCATCTGGAGTTGCTTGGCGGCATCGACCACGCGGTCGTAATTGCTCGTACGCAGCGTGTGGCCCACCGGATCGCGACGCGCGAGCATCATCTTGTGGGCGATGTCCGCCGCGATGCCCTCCGCTTTCATCTGGGCTTCGTGCCGTTCGATCACGGCCGGGATGCCGAGGCGCGCCCGCGAACCGACCGGGTGGTGGGCGATGACGCCGTCCACCCCAAGCGTTCTCGCCAGCAGCAGTTCGGCGACGTCGACGTCGATCCCGACGTAGACACGACGGACCTCACCGTCCAGGTACACCTGCGAGTCGGGCGGGGTCTCGGCACAGCCGGCGAGGCCGTTGGCCAGCGCCATGATCTCGGTCAGCCGCACTCCGGCATTATCGCGATTGGCGGCCGCTGGAGAGCTTCACCGCCGATCCGAATTAGAATCCGTGGGTGCCGGCGAATGCGGGGGTCGACCGTCGTGGCGGTGGCGAAGGCGGTTTCGCCCCAACCTTCAAGGAGGCGGTCGGTCGTTGGCGGCGCCGTCATCGTCATCCGCCGGCGAATGAGACCTGGTTTGCTGTGCACTATCGGGTCGGCTGGCTGGTGGAGCGGCTCTCCTTGCTCGAAAGTATTCACCTGCTTCGCCAGGGCCTGGACGTGCGCTCCCTGTCGGCCGAACGCCCCGCCCGGCGCAAGAAGGGTGACCCTGGCACGGACGAGCTCCACCACGACGACGACGTCGGCCTGGACGTCGAAGACGAGCCCAGCGCGGCGGTGACCTCCAAGGAGCCAAGCACACTGACCGGCGATGGCGGATAATCCGCCCATGCGGCGCTTTCGGCCGCGCTGGCTCGCTGCGCTACTCGGGGGCATCGTCCTGCCGTTCGACCCTGTGCTCGGCATGGTGATGCTGATGGTTGGGCTCTGGCGGCCCAAGCGCGGCGCTGCCCCTAAAGTGTTGCCGTGAAGGTCTACCTGGGCCGGGCGGTGAGCGGCGAATTGGGACCGCGCAGCCTCGAGGCCATTCAGCTCGCCCACCGGGCCCTGAAGGAGTATGGAGCGGCCATCCTCGCCGAGCGCGTGGCGGATCCCGATTACCGGCCCGGATTCGATCGGCCGGAGCTGATCGCCGAGATGATGCACCGCGAGTTGCTGGAGGCGGATGCTGGCTGCATGGAAATGACTGGGCGCAGCACTGGGGTCGGCTTCGAAGCCGGCTGGCTGCTCGGTCGGGGGCGTCCGGTGTTGGCGCTCTATGACGCGGATATGCCGCCCGCCTCGGCGCTGGTGCGCTTTCCACCCTTCGACCACTGCGTCCCCTTCGGCTATCACGACCTGATGGAAGTCGGCGGCGCCGTCACCGACTTCTGCCGAACGATCGCCGTGCACGCCGCCTACCGCGCCGAGGGCTAACCTCCCGGTTATTCCATCCCCCGCGCTCACGGGGGAGGGCAGGGTGGGGGCGCCTCTAGACTGCTGGCATGAGCTTTCGTGCCTGCGTTCTCACCGTGAGCACCAAGGGTGCCCGTGGTGAACGGGTCGACGAGAGTGGCGAAAGGATCAGCGAGGCGCTGGCCCGCATCGCCGCGGAAGTCGTCGGCCGGGCCATCGTCAGTGATGAGCTGCCCGACATCCGGCGCCAGATCCGTGAATGGCTGCGTGTCACCGATCCCGACCTGATCGTCTTGACCGGCGGCACGGGGCTTGGCCCGCGCGACGTGACGCCGCAAGCGGTGGAGCCGTTGTTCGACTACCCGGTCCCGGGCATCGCCGAAGCCATGCGAGCGGCGGGTCTGCGCAAAACGCCGCACGCGATGCTGTCGCGCTCGCTGGCGGGCGTCATCGGACGGACGCTGGTGCTGGCGCTTCCGGGTAGCCCCCGCGGTGTGGTCGACAGCCTGGAGGCTGTTATGGAAGCGTTGCCGCACGGCCTGCGCACGCTCCGTGGCGAGGTCAGCGACGCTCCGGCCGCGCACCGCCCCAGCTGATGGGCCGGATCAAGGTGGGGATCTCCTCCTGGACGGAGCCCACCCTGATAAAGAGCGGATGGTATCCAGACGGCGCGACGACGGCGGAGGACCGGCTCCGCTACTACGCCACGAAGTTCCCGGTGGTCGAAGTCGACAGCACCTTTTATGCGATCCCCAACGCAAAGACCGCGGAGCTCTGGGTCGCGCGCACGCCCAAGGACTTCACCTTCAATGCCAAAGCCTATGCGTTGCTGACCCAGCATCCGACGCCGGTCGCGCGCTTGCCCAAAGACCTGCGCGAAAAAGTGTCCGATTCGAAGACCAATCTCTATTTCAAAGACCTGGGACCAAAAGAAAAGGAAAGCGTCTGGGACCGCTTCCGCGAGGGACTGCAACCGCTGCAGGACGCGGGGAAGCTGGGTGCCATCGTCTTTCAGTTTCCCAAGTGGTTCCTTCCCTCGCCATCGGCCTATCGATTCATGGAAGACCTGCGGGAGTGGTTGCCGGACTTCGGGATTGCGATCGAGTTTCGGCAGGCCCTGTGGATGAAGGAGTCCCGGCGCGAGCGCGTCGTGGAGTTTCTGAAGGACCGCCGCTACACCTATGTCGTGGTGGACGAGCCGCAGGGGTTCCCCTCCAGCGTGCCGCCGGTGGTCGCCACGACGGCGCCGCTCGGCATGCTGCGGTTTCACGGCCACAATGCGGAGAACTGGGAGAAGAAGGGCATTAGCACAGCGGAGAAGTTTCGCTACCTCTACCAGCCGACCGAGCTGAAGGCCTGGGCGCCCAAGCTCCATGACATGGCGACAGGCGTCACCGAGGTGCACGCGATCTTCAACAACTGCTACTCGGACTATGCCGTCCGAAACGCGGAGGAACTGGGCCAGCTGCTCGGCTGAAGTCAGGGGTTGACCGGCGATCGTCGCCTCTGCTATCGATGGACTTGGGCGGATCTCAATGCAGGCCGAGTCGGTCGCTTCGACGCCGGTTCGACGCCGCAGTCGGAACTGGCTGCTGCTCGCGGTTGTCGCCATCCTTCTGCTGGTCGTATTTGCCATCGCTTATGCACTGAACAGTGCCCGAATGGTAGACGCTCAGGTGCGTCAGGCGAACCAGGCGGTGAAGCTCGCCATTCAGCACCGGGACACTATCGACAAAGCGATCAATGACTACGTGGAGGCCAATGTGCCCAGCGATCCAGCCGGTTATAAGGCTCTGGTCGACAAAGACTTTCCTGAAGTTGACGCCGCGCTCCGGACGGTTCGGAGCGATCAAGCCTCGGTCAAGGCGGCCGACGCCAACCTGCGGTCGGCGAATGTGTTCACCCTGACGAAACGGGATGCGCAGGCGGCTGAGGCGAAGGTGACCCAGGACGCTCGGTCGGGCCTGGCCAACGCGGAACAGGTGTTGGTCGAGATCCGCGATCAGCTCCTGATGTTGCAGCCACTTGCCCAGGGCGTCATCGAGATGCGGGGACTGATCGCGAAGGCGCAGGCCAACGACTTTAACGGCGCGCTGGAAGCCTTTGCGTCCGCCAAGCAGCAGGTGCAGACCGCCCTCGACCGCTCGCACCAAGCTGACATCCCAGCCGAGTTCGGGGTGCTCGCCGGTCTTCTCAAGTCGGGTCTGGACGCACTGCAGCAGGAAATCTCGGCTCTTCAGACAAACAACCTTTCGGCGGCCCGGCAAGCGAAGGCCCAACTCCAAGCTCTAAGCAACCAATTTGACGCCCTCCAGGCCCGCTTCGACAGCGTCGACGCCAGCAACCGGCAGATGTTCCAGCCGCTGATCGACAGCTATCACAAGGGACTCCAGGCAGCGACCGTCGTCTGACCAATCGGCGCTCCCGAAGGAATCCGGTGACCTGGGCAGTTGAACCTTTAGCACAGCGGCGCCATTATGCAGGCCTACCAATCGCCTCCCTGTCCGTACTGCGGCATCACCTGGAATCAGCCAGGGGCCCAGACCTGCGCCAACTGCCGCAACCAGCTGCCCCCGCCGCAGGCGAGCTATGCGCCGCCCGGCTATGCTCCCCAGCCGAATTACCCCCAGCAAGGCTATCCGCAACAGCCGCAATACCCGGGCCAACCCGGGCAACCGGGGCAGTACCCCTCGTACGCGCCGCCGGGATATGGCCAGACCCCCGGATACCCGCAGCAGCCCGATTACGGCCAGCAATACCCCGGTTACGGGCCCGCCCAGGGTCCAGCTGCCCCCGGTACGACCCTTCGGCTCTTTGGCCAGGTGATCACCCTTCCATTTGTCGTGCCACCTCAGCTGTTGCGCTTTCCGAGGGAGGTCGTCCCGATCGCGGTCGGCGTCCTGGTCCTGCTTGTCCTCCTCCTCGGGGTCCTGCCGGCGATCGCCTCCAGCCAGATCTCGGCCGCCAACCAATCGTTGACGACGGCCGCCTCGCACCAGGCCAAAGTGGACGCCGCCTTTGCTCAGCTGATCGGTTCATCGAACAGCTCGAACGATCCCGCTGCACTCAAGGCTCAATTCGCCAAGCTCAACGTGACCTTCAACGACGGACTTAACCGGGTGCAATCTGACGAAGCCGCGCTGACCAGCGTCGACCAGCGGCTTTCCCTTATCAAATGGGGCGCCCCGTCGAAGGGTGCGCAGATCACCATCGAGCGGCAGCGCATTGCGGCCGCGCTCGCGGGACTCCAACCAGCCGACAAAGCGATGACGTCGGCGGTCAACGAGGCCAAGCTGATCCAGCCGTATCTCGATGCGCTGATCGACTACGCGAAGATGAGCGCCGCCCTGGCCAAGCATGACCTGGTGGGAGCCGGCGCGCCCTATCCCGATGCCCAGGCGAAAATGGAGTTGGCCATGTCACTGACCGGCGCGCCCGGGCTGGCGCCGCAAATCGCAAAACAGGTGAGCAGCTTCAACGATGTCCTGACTAACACCGAGAGCCTGATCCAGGCGATCCAGGCCAAGGACCCGGCCGCCATCAAGAAATACACAGACGCCACCAACGCGGCCTTGAAGGCGATGTCGAGCCCCGAGGAAACCCTGCCGGCGGACTACGAAAGCAAAACGTTCGGTCCGATGCAGAAGGCCTACGACGCTGCGATGAAGGCCATCAAGACGTCCAGTTAGGTCGCGAGCCCGCAGGGCTGGCTGGGGGGAGGCACGCCCTCGGGCGCGCCACAGACGGGCCGGGATCGCCAGGTTGTTGCCGGACCCTCTGCCTGAGGATGCCATCAAGACCGCCGGCTAGCCCGCAGGGCTGGCTGCGGGGAGGCACGCCCTCGGGCGCGCCGCAGACGGGCCGGGATCGCCAGGTTGTTGTCGAACGCTCTGAATGAGGGTGCTGGGCAGAAGCCGCAGAGGCGTTCACGCCGGCCGAGCAAGAACCGACTTGAACTTAGCTGACCGGCCCGTCGAGCACGCTCGAGGGGGTGCCGACCTCAGCAGACAGCCATGATGGGCTAGGTGGCCCGACGCACGTCGCCGCTCTTTCCGCCACGCTTTGCCACCAGTTCGATCCCTCCGATCGTCATCCAGCGGTCGACGCTTTTCGCCATGTCGACGATGGTCAGGGCCGCCACCGCTACCGCTGTCAGCGCCTCCATCTCGGCGCCGGTGCGCGCCTCGCAGCGGACGACCGACTCGATCTGGATGCCGGGCAGTGCCGTGTCCGGGCGGCACACCACGTCGATCATGGTCAGCGCCAGCGGATGGCACATGGGGATCAGCTCGCTGGTTCGCTTGGCCGCCTGGATGCCGGCGATGCGCGCGGTACCGATCACCTCGCCTTTCGGCAGGTTGCCGCGCACGATGGCGTCGAGCGCCGCCGTGCTCATCGTTACCGATCCACGCGCGCGTGCCTCGCGGCTGGTGACCGGTTTGGCGGAGATGTCGACCATGCGGGCTTCCCCGCCGGGTCCGACATGAGTGAGCTTCGCAGCCCTCCCCCGGACCACCGTCACCCGTCGTTCCCCCGCAGACTATCGAGGTCATCCCGTCGCACGTCTTTCTGATGCGACGGCGCGGCTGTGCCGCGGCTGATGACGTGATCGCCAAAGCGGCCGCGGAGCTCGTCGAGTTGCGCGTCAAGCATGGCTAGCCGCGGTGACCGGCTCTCCAGCAGGCTGAGCTGTGTCGCGCATGCTTCGAGGTTGCTGACGCCGGCGCCGATCAGTCGGACAGGGCGGCCAGGCGCGACCTGGGTCTCGAGCAGATGTCGCAGCGCACCCGCCAGCTGGTCGTCCCGGTCGGTCGGATAGGGAAGAGTGGCCTGCCGCGACTGCGTATCGAAGGGCTGGTATCGAATCTTGAGCACGACCGTTCGCGCCGACAATCGGTGCCCGCGAAGACTCTGTGCGACGTCGTGCAGGAGGCCCAATGCAGTTTCCCGCACCTTGCTGGCGTCGCTCAGGTCGCGGTCGAAGGTAATCTCGCGCGAGATGCTCTTCGGATCGCCCGGGGGCGTGACCGGGCTGGCATCGATCCCCCGAGCATGGCCGCCCATAACCCGCCCGTACTGGCCGAACAGTTCACCCAGCAAGGGGTCAGGTAGTGCCGCCAGGTCGGCGATGGTCCGAACGCCGACCCGTTCCAGCTTGACCGCGGTCGCCGGCCCGCAGCCGGGAAGCCTGGAGAGTGGGAGCGGGGCGAGAAAGGACGCCTCGTCGCCGGGCCGCACCACGACCAGTCCGCGCGGTTTGCGCAGCTCGGAGGCGACCTTGGCGACCAGCTTGCAGCTCGCCACACCAATGCTGAGGTCGAGCCCACAGCGCGTTTTGACCTCGTCGCGGAGCTGGACGGCGACCCCGGCGGGTGGCCCCATCAGCGCCTCTTGCCCGGATAGGTCCAGGTAGGCTTCGTCGAGCGCGATCGGCTCGATGATCGGCGAGTAGCGGTCGAGGATGGCAAACACCGATTTCGAAGCTTCGCGGTAGGCGCCGAAGTCGCATGGGACGAAGATCCCGTTCGGGCAGAGGCGCCGAGCCCGGCTGAGTGGCATCGCCGAGCGCACCCCGAAAGGACGGGCTTCGTAGGAGGCCGCGGCCACCACACCTCGTTCGCCCGGCGTCCCCGCTCCGCCCACGATGACGGGCTTGCCCCGAAGCTCCGGCCGGCGCAGCTGCTCGACCGAGGCGTAAAAGGCGTCGAGGTCGACATGCATGACCACTCGCTGCACGCGACTATCTTGCCAGCATGTAACAGCCGAGTGACAAGCGGGTATATGCCGTGTCGCGACGGGATGGCGTTGCTATGATCCGCGAGCTGGCTAGGCCCGCCGGCGTATCTGATTCCCGTTCCCCTCCTCGGATCCAACGCTAACCCCTCCTTCCGGCGGGCCGCGCTTTGCCTAGCAAGGATGCGTCGGACCGTCCGTTGCGAAGTCGATGGCCCGGCTCATAACGATCGGAGTGGCCATCGTTTCCTGCCTTCTGGTGTGGAAGAGCGGCGCCATCAACTCCGTGCTCCCCGCACAGCAGTCAACCCCTCCGCCCCTCGATGCCGGGCCCGTCATCAGCAAAAGTGGTGACGCCATGCAGAGTCTGAAGAGCGTCCACCTGACGCTCGCCGGCAACCTGGTCCTCAACGGCGTGGCCGGCGTCAAGATCACCGGCTCCGGCGACCTGATCTACCCACATAAAGAAAACCTCAGTCTCCAGATGGAGGTTCCGACCGCTGATGGGTACGCGCTCGTGGCCATCAACGAGCGGATCGAGAACGGCCACGAATACATCCAGATCCCCTCCCAGGGCCCGGCCTGGAAGGACGTGACCGGCAACTCGAAAGGCCAGATTGCACCGGGCATGGACCCGATTGCGAACCTGGAGTTCGCCCACGCCTTCCGTGCCTCCGATGACCTGGGCGACATCACCATGGACAACATCGACGTTCATCACTTCTCCCTGACCGTCGACCCCGGCAAGTACCTCGAGCAGCTCAAAGCCGACCCCTCGAGCGGCATCAGCCCCGCGGACGAAGCCGCCCTGGCCAACGCCGGTATCCAGGTCGAGGTATGGATCTCTGCCAGCGACCGCTACATGCACCAGATGAAGATCGATATGAGCACCACGCAATTCACCTGGTCCGTCACCTACCACTTCTCGAGCTTCGTGGCGGGCGGCGGCACGATTTCGGCTTAGACCGAGAC
>Ga0207684_10005266_pt1 | contig 11996 bp, 13 predicted proteins | sample KBSK5501metaG_FD_184342 | JGI IMG/M metagenome (GOLD analysis project Ga0207684, IMG submission 184342) | Corn, switchgrass and miscanthus rhizosphere microbial communities from Kellogg Biological Station, Michigan, USA - KBS K5-50-1 metaG... | ecosystem: Host-associated > Plants > Roots >... | reverse complement strand
TCATTGGGTAACGTCCACGCCATGCGCTCCGGTATTCGCCTTGGGAACGGCCCGGCGGCTCATTGGCAGCTCCTCGTGGCGCGGCGCAGTGTCCGGTCCGCCGTCCAAGCGCGCGTTGACGGCGATCAAGCCCCGGCATCGCGATCGTGCTCAGGCCCAGGGGCTTGATCTGCAGCAAAGCCCGTGGCGGCCGCCCGTGCGAACCTGGGGTTCTTGCAGGAGACAGCGATGAACCATCTGACGACACGAATCATTCGCGACGAGCACAGCGCGCTGTCGGCGATGCTGCGCTCCATCCTGCTGCTGCTGGCCGAGCATCGGCGCCGAGGCACGATGCCGGACCTGGCGGCGCTGCGCGCCATGCTGTTCTATGTCGACGAGTTCCCCGAGAAGCGGCATCACCGCAAGGAATCGCAGCTGCTGTTCCCGAAGGTGCGTGCGCGCAGCCCGATGATGCGGCACGTGCTGGATCGCCTCGACCAGGAGCACATCCGCGGCGAGTACAAGATCCGCGAGCTCGAGCACGCGTTGCTCGCGTTCGAGATGCTCGGCGAGCCGCGCCGCGCGGCGTTCGAGCAGGCGGCCGAACAGTACGTGAACTTCTATCTCGAGCACATGAGCCTGGAGGAGCGCGAGATCCTTCCGCTGGCCGAGGCGGTGCTGCAGCCGGGCGACTGGGCCGAGCTCGACGCGGCCTTCGCGACCAATCGGGATCCGCTGACCGGCTTCGAGCCCGAGGCCGATTACCGGGCGCTGTTCACGCGGATCGTGAACCTCGTTCCGGCGCCGATCGGCCTGGGTGCGCCGGCGAGCCTGCAAACGGCAGCCGGCTGAGCGATCGGGGCTTGCGGGAGGCCCGGCCGGCGTACGCCGGGGAAGCTGCTACGCTCGCGTTCGATTCGATTTTCCGGGCGTGCCGCCCGGCATCCCCGCCAACACCCGCCACGTGAGCTCCACCGCGCACATCGCTGTCGTCGACGATGAAGTCGACATCACCGAGCTGCTCGCAGGCTACCTGCGCAACCACGGCTACCGCGTCACGCCGCTGCACGACGGGCGCTCGCTGCTCGACCTGATGCCGGCCGACCCGCCCGCGCTGGTGCTGCTCGATCTCGGCCTGCCCGGCGAAGACGGCTTTTCGATCGCGCGCCAGCTGCGCGAACACTGGCGCTGCGGCCTGGTGATCGTGACCGGCCGCGGCGACTCGATCGACAAGATCGTCGGCCTCGAGGTCGGCGCCGACGACTACGTGACCAAGCCGTTCGACCTGCGTGAGCTGCTCGCGCGCATCAAGGCCGTGCTGCGCCGGCTGACGCCGGCCGAGGCGCCGCCGCGCGAGGCTGTCGGCACCGCCGGCGCCGGCACTCCCGCGACGGCCGCCGCACCACCGCGCAATCACCTGCGCTTCGCCGGCTGGCAGCTCGAGCTCGACGCGCGCCGGCTGGTCGCGGCCGACGGCCAGGAGGTCGCGCTGACCACCGGCGAGTTCGAATTGCTGCGCACCTTTGCGCAGCACCCGGGCCGTGTGCTGTCGCGCGACTTCCTGCTCGAGCAGACACGCGGCCGCGAATCGGGCCCGTTCGACCGCACGATCGACGTGCAGGTCGGCCGCCTGCGGCGCAAGCTCGAAGCCAACGCCGAGAACCCGCAGATCATCAAGTCGGTACGCGGCGCCGGCTACATCCTCGTGCCGGCGGTGGGCGGCGGCTGAGCCGCCGTCTCCCGGGCGCATTCGCACGTGATGAGCACGCCGCCGTCCTCTGCTTCGAACCTCGTCCCGGGCTTCGACGAGGGAACGGTGTTCCGCTCGCTGTTCCAGGCCTATCCGGACGGCCTGATCGTGGCAGATGCGACCGGGCGCATCGTGCTGGCCAACCCGAACGCGGCCGCGCTGCTGGGCTACGCGGTCGACGAGCTGGTCGGGCTCGACGTCGACATGCTCGTGCCGGATGCGATCCGGCCGCGCCACGCGTCGTACCGCGCCGGCTACGCCCGCAACCCGCGGCCGCGGCCGATGGGCACGCAGATGGAGCTGGTCGCCAAGCGCCGCGACGGCTCCGAGGTGATGGTCGAGATCGCGCTCAGCCCGTTGCAGGATCACGGCCTGCCGTACGTGGTGGCCGCGATCCGCGACATCGGCGCGTACCCGCGCGTCAAGCAGGCGTTGCGCCGCGCCCGCTACAGCGAGCACCTGGCCCAGCTCGGGCGCATCGCGGTCGATGCGCGCGACCCGCAGGTCGTGTTGCGCCAGGTGCCGATCATCGCCACGCAGGCGCTCGAGGTCGAGGTGGCGCAGGTCTTCCTGCTCGAGCCGAATCGGCTCGAGTTCCGGGTCGCCGCCGGTGTCGGCACGATCGAAGGCGAAGCCGTCGGCGACCGGGTGGCGAATCAGCCGGACACGCCGCCCGGCTTCGTGCTCGAACAGGGCAAGCCCGTGATCGTGGCCGACTACCGCACCGAGCAGCGCTACACGGTGCCGCCGGCCTATCTGGCGGCCGGCCTGCTCGGCGCGCTGGCCGTGCCGCTGCTCGATCGCGGCCGCACGATAGGTGCCCTGGCGGTGCGCTCGCGCGAGGCCGGCCGCTTCGGCGACGACGACGTGCATTTCCTCGAGTCGATGTCGAACCTGTTGGCCACGAGCCTGCAGCGCGCCCAGTCGGAAGAAGCGCTGAACCATGCACAGCGGCTCGAAAGCGTCGGCCAGCTGACCGGCGGCATCGCGCACGACTTCAACAACCTGCTGACGGTGATCCAGGGCAACCTGCAGGTGCTCGAGGAGCTGCCGGCGCTGGGCGGCGACGCTCATGGCCAGCAGCTGGTGAACGCGGCGACTCGCGCGTCGCGGCGCGGCGCCGAGCTGACGAGCAAGCTGCTCGCGTTCTCGAGCCGCCAGGTGCTGCAGCCCAGCGTCGTCGACGTCGGGGCGATGCTGACGTCGCTCGCCAACATGCTGCGGCGCACGCTGGACCAGCGCATCCGCATCGACGTCGATGTGGCGCCGTCGTGCCCGCCCATCGTCGCCGACCCGGGCCAGCTCGAATCGGCGCTGCTCAACATCGCGATCAACGCGCGCGACGCGATGCCCGAGGGTGGCCTGTTGCGCTTCCATGCCGAGCCATGCCGTGCACTGGACAGCCGCTTGCGCAACGAGCTCGACGACCCGAACGCGCGCGACGACGACTTCGTCGCGATCTCGATCGCCGACTCCGGAAGCGGCATGCCCGACGAGGTGAAGGAGCGCGCGTTCGAGCCGTTCTTCACGACCAAGGAAGTCGGCCGCGGCACCGGGCTGGGCCTGAGCACGGTCTACGGCTTCGTCAAGCAGTCGCACGGCGCGATCGCGATCGACAGCACCCCCGGTCTCGGCACCACGCTGAGCCTGTTCATCCCGCGTGCGCAGCAGGCGGGCGAGACGGCCGCCGAGGACGGCGACGCGTTGCGCGGCGTGCGGGCCGGGCTGCATGTGCTGCTGGTCGAGGACGATGCCGAGGTTCGTGCGGTGGTGCGCAACTTCCTCACGACGCTGCAGTGCGACGTGACCGTCGCCGCCAGCGGCGAGGAGGCCTTGTTGCTGCTCGGGCCCGACGCCCGGTACGACGTGCTGCTCAGCGACATCGCGCTGGGCGCCGGCATGCGCGGCACCGAGCTCGCGGCGCAGGCGCAGCGGCGCCACCCGGCGATCGCGGTGCTGCTGATGTCGGGCTATTCGGCCGAGCTGATCGACGCCGACCGCGACTCGCCGTCGAGCTGGGAGTTGCTGCAAAAGCCGTACACGCGCGACGAGCTGGCGAATGCGCTCGCGCGCGTCGTCGGCTAGGTCATTGCAGCATCGGCGCGGGCGACAGGCTGCGCTGCACGAATGCCGCGAGCGCGCCGATGTCGGGGATCGCGACGTCGCGCCGGCCCTTCTCGACGAACGCGATCACCTTGTCGCGCGCCAGCTTCGACAGCGCGCGGCTCACCGACTCCAGCGTCATGCCCAGGTAGTTGCCGATCTCGGCACGCGTCATCCGCAGCGTGATCTGGTCGGTGCGCATGCCGCGGTCGGCGAGCGACTCGGCCCAGTAGCGCAGGAACTCGGCCACGCGCGCATCGGCCGGCAAGGTGCAGACCGACATCATCGAATCGCTGTCGCTGGCGATCACGCGGCTCATCGCCTCGTGCAGCGCGTTCAGCAGCGCCGGCTCGCGCAGGCACGCGGCCAGCAGCGCGTCGTAGCGGATGGACCAGACTTCGCCGGTGTCCATCGCGATCGCATCGCAGGAATAGCGGCCGTGGGCGATGCCGTCGAAGCCCAGCCAGTCGCCGCGAAACTTCAGGCCGACGACCTGCTCGCGCCCGTCCAGCGACAGGTTCACGACCTTGAAGAAACCCGAGTTCATCACGTACAGGTTCACGAACGGCTCGCCGGCCTGGTAGATCACGTCGCCGGCACGCACGACGCGCCGCTGCGGGGCCAGCGTGTCGCTCAGCAGCTTGAGCATCTCGGCGATCCGCTCGCCCGGGCGCCGGGCGGCATCGTGGCGGCCGCGCTGCGGCGGGAGGACGGGCTGCGCGCGGGGGGTGGCGTGACTCGGGTTCGTCGTGGCGGCGCTCAGCATGGTGGACTCCGGTGCGGTGAATGAGGAATAGGCAGATGCTAGGAACGCCCGGATAACGCCGCGCCAATGGCCTGCGACGCTCGGTAACACTGCGTGAATGGTCCGTGTCGGCTGCGTATCGGCGGCTCGACGATGGCCTCGGAAGGGCCTCGGGCCTGGCACAGGGGCTCCGTGCTTTGACCGGCATCAAGCCGGCAGCGCGGCGCCTCGATACGCTTGGCGTCACGTGTCGCGGCATGCCCGCCGATGGCGCGCAGACACACCCCATGACCCATCGCAGCACTCTTCAGGACTACTCGCCGGCGCCGTTCGACGAGCCCGCGCTGCTGCGCCAGGCGCAGACGCTGCAACGCGCCGCGCACACCGATTCGGCGCGCACGCTGCTGCGCGGCAAGAACCTGGGCCTGCTCTGCGACGCGCCCGACAGTGATTCGGCCCTGCTGTTTCGCGACGCGGCCTCCCAGCTCGGCGCGCACGTCGCGCATGTCCGGTCCAACCTGTCGCGCTCGAGCACGCCGCAGGAAGTGCAGCACACGGCGCGCATCCTGGGGCGCCTGTACGACGCGCTCGAATGCCAGGGCATGCCGGCCGCGCTCGTCGAACAGCTCGGCCGGGAGGCCGGCGTGCCGGTATACGACGGGATCGGGTCGCCCGAGCACCCGACGGCGGCGCTGGCCTGCATGCTGGGCGTGGCCTCGACGGCCGACGCGCAGCGCTACGTGGTGCAGGCGATTCTGCTCAGCACGATCGTGTGAACGGGTGAATTCGGTGCCCTCTGCCCAGAGGGGCGAGGGGGCCATGCAGAGCGAGAGGCTCAGCCTCGGTTCAAACGCCGCACCACGCGGCCACGCGGCTCCAGATGCCGTGCGTCAACGCCCAGCCGGACGCGAGCACGAGCCCGCCGCCTGCGAGGCGGAAGCCCAGGGCCGTCGCTCGCGCCGGCGAGATGGACCGCCCGGTCACCGCCTGCCAGCGCGACCAGACCCACGGCGTCAGCGCCAGCGCGGGCATCGAGGCGACGGCGAATGCCGCCATCACGAGCGCTCCGCCGGCTGCGCTGTCGGCCAGAGCGGACAGCAGCAGCGCCGCCTGCAGCGCCCCGCAGGGCCAGGCGACCCACGCGAGGCCGGCCAGGCTCGCGCGCGTGGCACGCGCGCGCCGGTCGACGAAGCGGATGGGCACGATGCCGCTGCCGCGTTTCATCCAGTCGGGCTGGCGGCCACGCGTCAGCCACCACAGGCCGAGCGCGAGCAGCCCGAGGTGCAGCAGCGTCCACAGCGGGCGCAGCGCCGGCGCGGCTTCGCTCCAGGCGCCGAGCGCGGCCATGCTGGTGGCGGCGACCGCGCCGCCGGCTGCGTAGCCGATCACGCGGCCGAGATGAAAGCCCCCGGCGGCGCGTGCGCATCCATTCGTCAGCGCCGCGCAAGGCGCGCCGCACATCGCGGTGCAGTGCGGCGACGCGGCGACGCCCATCGCGAGCCCGGCCAGGACCAGTGCGGCGTTCATCGTCGTGGTCAGATCACGCGCGAATAGCGTTCGCGCAGCCGGTCCTGCTGCAGATGCCGGTCGAACAGCATCGCGATCGCGCGCACGACGTACCAGCCGGCCGCGGTGACCTGGATGGCGCGCGGCTCGAGCTCGACCAGGCCGGTCTGCTGCATCGCGCCGATCTCGGCGAGCTCGCGCGCGAAGTACTCGTTCATGCGGATCAGGTGCGCGAGCTCGATCGACTCGAACTCGACGCGGCCCTGGCACATCAGCGCCATGATCACGGCGCGCCGCACCAGGTCGTCGCGGCTGAGCGAGATGCCGCGCACCACCGGCAGCTGGCCCTGGCGCAGCGCATCCTCGTACTCGGGCAGCGACTTCGCGTTCTGGTAGTAGTTGGCGCCGACCCGGCCGATCGCCGACACGCCCAGGCCGATCAGGTCGCAGTCCGGCTGCGTGCTGTAGCCCTGGAAGTTGCGGTGCAGCCGGCCTTGCCGCTTCGCGATCGCGAGCGAATCGTCGGGCAGCGCGAAGTGGTCCATGCCGATGTAGCCGTAGCCGCGGGCCAGAAAGCCGGCGAGCGCGCCGCCGAGCATCTCGATGCGCTGCGCCGGGCTCGGCAGGTCGGCGCTCGCGATCCGGCGCTGCGGCTTGAAGCGCTGCGGCAGGTGGGCATAGGCATACAGCGCGATGCGGTCGGGCCGCAACTCGCCGATCTGCGCGACCGTGCGCGCGAAGGTCTCGGGCGTCTGCAGCGGCAGCCCGTAGATCAGGTCTGCGTTGATCGAGTCGAAGCGCAACGCTCGGGCGCTGGCGATCAGCTCGCGGACCGACTCGTGGGACTGCACCCGGTGCACCGCTTGCTGCACCTGCGGATCGAAGTCCTGCACGCCGAAGCTGATGCGGTTGAAGCCGAGCTGGCGCAGGTGGCGCAGGCGGGTCGGCGTCACGGTTCGCGGATCGACCTCGATCGACAGTTCGGCGTTCTCGCCGATCCGGAAGGCGCGGCGCAGGCTCGCCATCAGCCGGTCGAGCTCGGCGTCGGACAGGAACGTCGGCGAGCCGCCGCCCAGGTGCAGCTGCGTGACCGGCTGCGCCGAGCCGAGCGCGTCGCGCACCAGCCGGATCTCGGTGTCGAGCTGCGCCAGGTACGGCGCGGCCCGTTCGTGGTGCTTCGTGATGATCTTGTTGCAGGCGCAGTAGTAGCAAACCGATTCGCAGAACGGGATGTGCACGTACAGCGACAGCGGCGCCGGGCCGCCGACGGTGGCGCCGTGCGCGCGTTGCGCGAGCGCGCGCAGTGCGTCGTCCGGGCCGAAGGCCTCGACGAACCGGTCGGCGGTCGGGTACGACGTGTAGCGTGGCCCCGGCGCTTCGAAGCGGCGCAGCAGCGCTTCGGAGAACACCGGCACGGGCTCGGGGAGGGCCGCGGCGAGGGATGCAGACATGCGTGGGATGCTGCCGTCGCGGCACGTGCGCTGCCTTGATCTGGCGCAACCGTCCGGCGTCTTCGGGCCCCAAGAATGCGACGCGTTGACATTGATCACAAGGTGCTCCCGCATGGCCGATCGTCCTGCCTCGAAACTGCCGCCGCGTACGCCCGCGCAGGAGGTGGCCTGTTCGAGCTGCAACCTGCGCGAGCTGTGCCTGCCGGTCGGGTTCGACGCGCAGCAGATGCGGCAGCTCGACGCGCTCGTCGCGACGCGACGCCCGGTGCGGCGCGGCATGGCGCTGTTTCGCAGCGGTCAGCCGTTCGATGCCGTGTATGCCGTGCGCACCGGGTTCTTCAAGACGCGCGTCACGTCGGAAGACGGGCGCGACCAGGTCACCGGCTTCCAGATGGCCGGCGAGCTGCTGGGCCTGGACGGCATCGACACCGACGTGCACGTCTGCGACGCGATCGCGCTGGAGGACTCGCAGGTCTGCGTGATTCCCTATGCGCAGCTCGAGCTGCTGGCGCGCGAGTTCACCGACCTGCAACGCCAGTTCCACAAGATCATGAGCCGCGAGATCGTGCGCGACCACGGCGTGATGCTGCTGCTGGGCAGCATGCGCGCCGAAGAGCGGCTGGCCGCCTTTCTGCTCAACCTGGCGCAGCGGCTCCAGGCGCGCGGGTTCTCGTCGTCGGCGCTGGTGCTGCGCATGACGCGCGAGGAGATCGGCACCTACCTCGGGCTGAAGCTCGAGACCGTCAGCCGCTGCTTCTCGAAGTTTCAGGACGATGGGGTGCTGGAAGTGCGGCAGCGGCACATCCGCGTGCTGAACCCCGCGGCGCTGCAGCTGCTGGTCAACGGCGCGCCATGTTGAATCGGCGCGAGCCGAACCTCAACGACCGGGCGGCTCGAGCAGCTCGGTGATCGCGCCCGACGTCGCGATCGCGCCCCAGATGATGAAGAACGTGATCGAGTAGACCGTCGTCCGCGGCCACTCGATCGCCTCGCCGCCGAACCAGTGCAGCTGGCTCGGATCGACGACCACGAACACCAGCGCCTCCAGCACCCCGGCCAGCACGAACGCGGGCCAGAGGATCAGCAGCGCGCGCAGGCGGAATGAACGCGCCGCGTACGGGGAGCGCCGGCCTTCGTCGCCCTGGACGCGGGCGTCAACGGCGGGGTGTGACGACATGATTGCGTGCCTGGGTCGCGGGCGCCATCGCCTCGGCGGGATCGGCCACGGTCTGGCGCAGCGGCGGGTCGCCCCAGCGCAACGCGATGAACAGCGTGACGAAGCCGGCCACGACAACCACCGCCGGCCCGCCGATCACGAGCCACACCATGGGGACCCGCCACCACGGCAAGACGGGCCGGTTCATGTCCTGGATCATGGAGTCTCTCCTTGTGGTTCAGCGCGGGACGACGAACGTCGACTTCTCGACGATGGCGCCCGCGTCGTCGGCCGCGTCGCTTGCGGCGATCCGGAATCGGATCGGGTGTGCGCCCGGGCCCAGGGCCTGCGCGGACTGCGGCGGCACGCGCACCGCCAGCGTGACCCAGCGCGCCTCGGCCGGCTGCAGCGCCACGTCGGTCGTGCTGGCCAGCTCGGCGCCGGCGATGCCGGTCACGCCGACGCGGTAGCGGCGCGGCTGCTCGGTCGCGTTCATCAACTGCAGCCGGTAGACGTTCTCGATGCGGCCTTCGTCGACCAGCCGCGCCAGCGTGCTGCGGTCGCGCACGACATCGACCTTGAGCAACGGCCGGCGCGCGAGCGTGACGACGAATGCGGCCGAGATCAGGACCAGCACCGTGCCGTAGATCAGCACGCGCGGCCGCAGCACGCGCTTGAACATCCGCGCACGATCGAGCCGCTGCGTCAGGCCGTTCTGGGTCGCGTAGCGGATCAGTCCGCGCGGGTAGCGCATCTTGTCCATCACGCCGTCGCAGGCGTCGATGCAGGCGCTGCAGGCGATGCACTCGTACTGCAGGCCGTCGCGGATGTCGATGCCGACCGGGCAGACATGCACGCACAGCCCGCAGTCGATGCAGTGCCCGAGCTTGGCCTCGGCCAGGTCGGTGCCGCGCGCCCGCGTGCCGCGCGGGTCGCCGCGCTCGGCGTCGTAGGTCACGATCATCGTGTCGTGATCGAACATCGCGCTCTGGAAGCGCGCATACGGGCACATGTACTTGCACACCTGCTCGCGCAGGAAGCCGGCGTTGCCGTAGGTGGCCAGGCCGTAGAAGTTCACCCAGAACCACTCCCACGGACCGAAGCTCATCGTGAAGGCCTCGGCCCACAGCGTGCGGATCGGCGTGAAGTAGCCGACGAAGGTGAAGCCGGTCCACAGCCCGATCGCGAGCCATGCTGCGTGCTTTGCGCTCTTGCGCCAGATCTTGTTGAAGTTGCACGGACCGGCATCGAGCTTCATGCGGGCGCCGCGCTCGCCTTCGATGCGGTGCTCGACCCACAGGAAGATCTCGGTGTAGACCGTCTGCGGGCAGGCGTAGCCGCACCACAGCCGCCCGCCCACGGCGGTGACGAAGAACAGGCCGTAGGCCGAGAGCACCAGCAGCCCGGTCAGGTAGATGAAGTCCTGCGGGTACAGCACCAGGTCGAAGATGAAGAAGCGGCGCGTGCCGAGGTCGAACAGCACGGCCTGCCGGCCGTTCCACGGCAGCCACGGCAGCCCGTAGAACAGCAGCTGCGTCAGCCACACCATCACCCAGCGCCAGCCGGCGAACCAGCCGTGCACCGAGCGCGGGTAGATCTTCTTCTGCTTCTCGTAGAGCGAGACGGTGCGTTCGGCCTCGAGCGTAGCCGCGGCCGCGCCGGCGGTCGCCGGCACGGGCTGGATCGGGATGACCCGTGTGCGCGAGGCAGCGGCGGCTCTCGTCATCGGCGACTCACTGCCCCGGCGCCGTATTCGACAGACCCCAGACGTAGGCCGCGAGCAGGTGGATCTGCTCGGGCGTCAGGCGCTCGCCGTGGGCCGGCATCACGTTGGTCTTGCCGTTGTTGATCATCGCGACCACGGCGTCCTCGCCCCAGCCGTGCAGCCACACCTTGTCGGTCAGGTTGGGCGCGCCCAGCGCCTGGTTGCCCTTGCCATCCGCGCCGTGGCAGGCCGCGCACACCGTGAACTTGGAGCGGCCGAGCTGCGCCGCGATCGTGTTGTGCGGGCTGCCCGACAGGCTGAGCACGTAGTTCGCGACGTTGTGCACGTCCTCGGCCGTGCCGACGGCGGCGGCCATCGTTGGCATCATGCCCTGGCGCCCGTTGGTGATGGTCTCGGTGATGCGCTCGGGCGACCCACCGTACAGCCAGTCCTGGTCGGTCAGGTTCGGGAAGCCCTTGCTGCCGCGCGCGTCGGCGCCGTGGCAGGTGGCGCAGTTGTTCGCGAACAGGCGCTCGCCGATCGCCATCGCCCGCGGGTCGCGCGCCAGCTCGGGCACCGGCTTCGCGGCGAACGACGCGAACAGCGGCGCCGTGGCCGCCTTCGCGAGCGCCTGCTCGGTCTGGTACTGGTTCAGGCTGGTCCAGCCCGCGGTGCCGGGCTGGCTGCCCAGACCGGGGTAGTACACGAGGTACGCGGCGCCGAACACGACCGTCAGCACGAACAGCCACATCCACCAGCGCGGCAGCGGGTTGTTGAGCTCGCGCAGGTCTTCGTCCCACACATGGCCGGTGGTGTTGTCGCCGGCCATCACGCGGCGCCGTGCCGCGATGATGAGCAGTGCCAGGCAGCCGATCAGGCCGGCGATCGTGACGACCGCGATGTAGATCGACCAGCCGCTGCTGAAGAAGTCGCTCATGGTGCCTTCCCTTTCGCGCCGTCGTCGGCCACCTCGCCCTCGAACGGCAGGCGTGCCGCGACCTCGTGGGCCTGCTTGCGCGCCGGCCACCACGTCCAGGCCATCAGGCCGAGAAAGAGCACCAGGCTCGCCACTGTGACGAGGGTGCGTACGTCGTTGATGTCCATGTGCTTCCCCTTGATTGCGGACGCGCTACTTGACGTGCTTGCCGAGCGACTGGAGATACGCCACGAGCGCATCCAGCTCGGTCTTGCCCTTGACGGCCTCGGCGCTCGCCGCGACCTCGGCATCGGTGTACGGGACGCCCAGCCGCTTCATCGCGGTCAGCCGCGGTGGCACGCTGGCCGGGTCGATCGCATTGCGCGACAGCCAGGGGTATGCCGGCATGTTGGACTCGGGCACCAGATCGCGCGGGCCTTCGAGGTGAATACGGTGCCACTCGTCGCTGTATTTGCCGCCCACGCGCTGCAGGTCGGGGCCGGTGCGCTTGCTGCCCCACTGGAACGGGTGGTCGTAGACGAACTCGCCGGCCGTCGAGTAGTGGCCGTAGCGCAGCGTCTCGGCATGCAGCGGGCGGATCATCTGCGAGTGGCAGTTGTAGCAACCCTCGCGCAGGTAGACGTCGCGGCCGACCAGCTGCAGCGCCTCGTAGGGCTTGAGG
>Ga0207684_10005265_pt1 | contig 11998 bp, 12 predicted proteins | sample KBSK5501metaG_FD_184342 | JGI IMG/M metagenome (GOLD analysis project Ga0207684, IMG submission 184342) | Corn, switchgrass and miscanthus rhizosphere microbial communities from Kellogg Biological Station, Michigan, USA - KBS K5-50-1 metaG... | ecosystem: Host-associated > Plants > Roots >... | reverse complement strand
CGCACGACGCGGAGCGCCCGTCGCCGCGGCATTGTTTCCTCTGAGACCGCCATCTCACCCCTCGCCAGGACCATCGGTCGGGCCCGGCCAACGCGACGCATCATCGTTGGCGGGGCGCCCGCCGTCCAGTGGACGATCGCAGTCGATCGGATGGTGCGACGCTGGCCCGATCGTCGTGTTCGTGCACGGCGGCGCCGGCGCGCTGACCCGCGACCGGGCTGGACGGCCGATCGACCCTAGAATGCTGCGAGCGATGTCCACTCCCCTCCCCGAGCTCGTGCTGTACACCCGGCCGGGCTGTCACCTGTGCGATGACGCGCGGGCCCTCGCCCAGAGCCTGCTCGAGGATCGTGCCGCCCGCGGCCGGCGGACCGCGGCCTTGCGCGAACGCGACATCACGACCGATCCGGAGTGGGAGCGGGCCTTCCACGACCGGATCCCGGTGCTCGAGCTCGGCGGGCGACGCCTCGAGCTCGCGGTCTCTGCTGCCCGGCTCCGGACGTTCCTCGACGAAGGTCTCGACGGGAGCCTGGCGTGACCGGCGACCCGACGATCCTCCTCGCCGTCGCGGCGGGCCTGCTGAGCTTCCTCTCGCCGTGCGTGCTGCCGCTCGTTCCTGCGTATCTCGGCCAGCTCACGGCGGTCGCGGTCGCCGGATCGGTCGATGGGTCCCTGCCGTCGCGCTGGCTGGCCCTCCGTCATGCCATCGCCTACGTCGCCGGCTTCGGGCTGGTCTTCACGCTCCTCGGCGTCACGGCGACCTTCGCCTCGCTCGGTCTGGCGCCCGCGATGCCGGTTCTCCGCCAGGTCGGCGGCGTGATCCTGGTCATCCTCGGGCTGAACCTCGCCGGCATCCTCCGGATCCCGCGCCTGTCGCAGACGTGGCGGCCGCTCGACGCCGGCGCGTCGGCGTCGGTGGCGGGCGTCACGCGCACGATGTCGCTGGCGCCGGTCGGTGGCGGTGGGCTCGGCGACCGGCTGGGCGGCCGCATCGTCGGCACCCGTGGCGGCTGGCTGGCGAGCTTCGGGCTCGGGGCGATCTTCGCGGTGGGCTGGACGCCGTGCATCGGGGTGATGCTCGGCGGGATCCTGATGATGGCCTCGGAGACGGCGACGGTGGCCCAGGGCGCGGTCCTGCTGGTCGCGTACACCCTCGGGCTCGGGCTGCCGTTCCTCGCGATCGCGCTCGTGTACGACCGCGCACCCGGGCTCCTCCGTCCGCTCGTGCGGCACGGCCGGGCGGTCTCGATCGTCGGCGGGGGGCTCGTCGTCCTGATCGGCCTCGCGATGATCTTCGACTGGCTTGCCCTGCTGCCGCGGTACTTCCAGTTCAACACGGCGATCTGAGCGGGCGTGGCCGACCGACCCCTCCCCGCTCGGCCTCCGTTCAGCCATCGCCCGGAGCGTCGTGGCCTGATCGGCCCGTTCGGTGGGCGGCAGCTCCTGGCCGGTGCCGTGGCGATCGTCGTGGCCGCGATCGTCCTCGTGATCGTGACCACGCCACTCGGGACCGTCGGCGTTCCCGGGCCCGGCGACCCGCAGGCCACCCAGTTCGCCCTCGGGCCTGCGCCGACGAACGGCCTCCGCCCTGGTGACCTCCCGCCCGAGTTCACGATCACCGCGCCCGGTGGGGCCAAGGTCCCCCTGACCGACATCGACGGCCGGCCCGTCCAGCTGGCCGACCTCCGGGGCAAGGCCGTCTGGCTCAACTTCTGGGCATCGTGGTGTCCACCCTGCCAGTCCGAGACGCCCGTCCTGCGCGATCTCGCGGAGCGATATCGCGATCGCGGGCTCGTCGTCGTCGGGATCAGCGTCCAGGAGACGAGCCCGGCCAACGTCGCCGACTACGCGCGCCGCTACCAGCTCGGCTACACGATCGCGAGCGACTCGACCGGCGAGATCTTCCGGACCTGGCGGCTGTACGGCCTGCCGACGCAGTTCTTCATCGGTCCGGAGGGGGCGATCCGGTCGGTCGTGCCCGCGCCGATGACCGAGACCGGGGCGATCGCCCAGATCGGGGCGATCCTGCCGGGGACCTCGTCGGGGGCCCCATCGTCGGGCTCGCCCGTGCCGTCGCCCTCCTGACGCCAGCGGGGCGTGCCGATCCCGTCGATGCAGGTCGGGGAAGGACAGCGAACGGACCGCCGAGGCGGAACGGATGCCGGCTCCGCAGCCGCCCGACATCCCGCCGGAGGAACTGCGCGTCGCCGGACGAATGTTTCGATGTCCGGCGGTCCGTCTGTCCGATCGGAATGTAGGTCCGAGGCCGCCCCGTCGACCCGTGCCGGACGTCCCGGAATCCGTGGGACGAGTGTCGCGGCACGGCCTACGTCATTCGACTCGAGGATCAGGCGCGCCTCCCGCGAGGACGCAATGCGACCGGGATTTGCACAATCTCCGGCGCGCGGGTCGATTCAATTCCCAACCCCATCCCGATTTGCATTCGCCACGAATTCGGGGGTCGATCCGACGATTGCGCGACCCGGAGTTGCATTCCGTCGGGATCGCCCGCGTCAGTTCGTCTCGTAGCGGAAGCGGTCGCGATCGCGGACGAGGCGCCCGATCGGGTGCTCGCGCTCGTGTGACAGCACGATCGTCCACCCCTCGTCCGCGGCCTGGGCGAATAAGATGCCCTTCACGACGACGGAATCCAGGGGGAAGTCGTCGAACGCGGTGACCCAGCGCGGATTGGCGCTCCACGGCCGCATCGCGAGGTCGCCGAAGAACGCGAGCGGCGGCGTCCCCGGCGCCCGGACGACGATCGCCTGGTGGCCCGCCGAATGACCGCCGGTCGGGATGACCGAGACGCCCGGGAGGAGCTCTCGCTCGCCGTCGACCGAGCCCTCGGCGCCCCAGTCGCGCACGAGCTCGAGCTCCGGTTGGACGTACGAGGCGACGAGCCGCGGGTTCGACCCGAGCGCGATCTCCCATTCGGCCCGCTGGGCGACGATCCGTGCCCGCGGGAACGCCCGCGACCCGTCGGCCGCCATGAGCCCGCCGGCGTGATCGAAATGGAGGTGGCTCATGGCCACGACGTCGATGGTGGCCGGATCGAAGCCGGCCGCCTCCAGCGCGGCGACGACCCACGGCCCCTCGTAGCCACGCATCGCCCGGCCCTTGTCGTCGATGCGTTCGCCGATCCCGGTCTCCACGAGGACGCGGCCGGCCGGAGTCTCGATCAGGAGGCAGTTCAACGCCTGCAGCAGGCGATTCTCGGCGTCGAGCTCGGCGGCGGCCCAGCGCTCCCAGAGGATCTTCGGAACGGGGCCGAAGAGGGCCCCCGCGTCGGACCGGAACGTCCCGGCCTGGACGAGGGCGACAGTGACGCCGCCGCCCAGATCGCGCCGCCAGCCGACGGCGTCATTCGGACCGGTCACGTCAGGGGGTCAGTCACGTCGGGTCACCGGCAGTGGCGGTGAATCGGGCCGGCCACCCGAGACCAACGGCAGGGGGTTCTGCTCGACCCCTTTCATCCGTCTCGGCTTGGGTTTCCCGGCCTGGTCGGGCAGGAACTGGCGGCTCAGCGTGAGGTACTGGCGCTGGTACCGCGACCCGATCGCCGAGCCGTAGAGCTCGTCGGGCTTCTCGGTCATGCGCTCGAACGTGAGCTTGCAGAGGCGCTGGCCGTGCTCGAGGGCGAACGGCACGTTGTGCGCGCGGACTTCGAGGACGGCCGGGGTGCCCATCCATTCTCCGTCGGGGACATCGCCGAAACCGGGGTCGAAGAACCCCGCGTAGTGCGTGCGGAGCTCGCCGCTCGTCGGGTCGTAGGCGGCCATCTCCGCAGCGTATCCAGGCGGGATGCGGACCCGCTCCCGTGACACGAGCAGGTAGAACTGGTCCGGCCCGAGGATCAGTCGCCCGTCGTCCGGATACACGCGTTCCCAGAAGTCCCCGACCTGGTAGGCGTTCACGCGGTCCAGCTCCAGCAGGCCGCTACTGGGCTTCGCCCGATACCCGGCGAACTTCCGATCGGCCCCGGACAGGTCCACGCTGAGGAACAGGCCGTCGGAAACGTAGGCCTCGTCTTCCACCGCGGACGATTGACCGGGAAACGCGATCGGATCCGCGGTGCTCAGCTCGATCAGCTCGTCATCCGTGAGACGCGCCTGGCCGGTCAGGAGTCGTAGCTGGTTGAGCGTGATCCCCGCCTTGGCCTTGACGGTGAAGGACATCGGGACGACTTCGAGAAACAGCTCGCCGGTGTACCCGTCCCGGACCTCATCGAAATGGTTGCCGTAGTCCGTGATCACCCGCGTGAAGACATCGAGCCGACCCGTTGAGCTGCGCGGGTTCGTGCGCCCGCGAATGCCCTTGGGCAGGCGGAGCCGCTCGCGAAGCGGGATCAGGTAGGGACGGTTCTGCTCCAGGACGGCGCCGTCGCCGGACAGGTCGACCTGGCCCATCTCGTAATCGAGGAGCTTCTCGCGGACCGGCTGGTTGCCGGGAAGGAAGCTGCACCGGAGTCGATACGCGACGTCCCCGAGCGTGAGGTCCACGCTTGCCGGCTGGAGGTGCTTGACGAGGTCCGGGTCGTCCGTGTGGATCGCGCCTCCGGACACGAGCTCGGCAAGGCGTTGACGAGGGAGGACGCCTTCGACCGACTGGTCCCGTCGCTTCATGCGAACAGCGTATCGAAACGTCGATCGATTACCGGCCCGCCTTGCCCGCCCTGCCGATCTTGCCGCCACCGGTTCGCAGGTCCACGGCGATCGTGTCGTCGCCCCGCTCCGCGTAGAGGTTGTCGACCTCGCGCTTCAACGCCTCGAGGTCGTCGAAGCTCTGGTAGACGCTCGCGAACCGGATATAGGCGATCTGGTCAAGCTCGCGCAGCTTGGCCATGGCCAGGGCGCCGACGCGGGACGAGTCGACCTCCGTCGCGCCCTGCGAGCGGAGCTCGGCCTCGATCTCGTCGGCGGCCTTCTCGGCGGAGTCCTCCGCGACGGGTCGCCGGGTCAGGGCCTTGCGCAGACCGGACGCCAGCTTCTCCCGGTCGAACTCCTGGCGGGCGCCGTCGCGCTTGACGATCACGAGGCGGGCGGCTTCGACGCGTTCGTAGGTCGTGAAGCGGGTCGCGCACGCGGAGCACTCGCGGCGTCGCCGGATCGTCGCGGAGTCGTCGAGATCCCGCGAGTCGACGACCCGCGTCTCACGTTCACCGCAATGGGGACAGCGCATCCGGCCCTCCTGGCGCTCGCACCACTACCGCTTGTGGTGTCGATCGATGATACCACTACATACAGGGTTCGATCCGGGTCCGGGCGACGTCCTGCGGGGACGCGGCGACCCGGCGACGCCGCCGGCCCACCGGCCTGGTCGGGCTCAGGCGCCGCGACGCTGGTACGGCTCGGGGCCCTCGCCGACCGGGAGCTCGGCGGCGACCTGGCGCTGGTGCGCGATCGCCTCGCGGGCGTGGAGGATGTTCAGATAGCCGCGCTTGATCGAGGTCTGCGCCTCGAGCTCGCGGCCGCCCAACCGGGCCGACGTCTGGATCGACCGGCCGTGCTCGACCATCTCGAGGGCGCGGGCCGTCCGCTCGAGCTCGCCGATGACCTCGTCGCGGATCGCCGCCGCGCTGGCCGGCGGCCGCAGGGCCCGAGCCTCATCCGCGTACTGCGCGACGGCGTCGAGCGATGCCTTGAGGTCGTCACCGAGCGCGTCGGCACCGATCTGGCCGCGCCGGACGGCATCGATCCTCGAGCTGATCTCCCCGAGCGAGGTCTCCACGCGGCTCGCGAGATCGCCGACCTGGCGACGGAAGCGCTCGACGTCGCGGGTCTGGGCGAGGAACCGGCCGGCCCGGCGCAGGACGAGCGCGAACAGGACGAGCAGAATCAGGAACGCGAGCAGGGGCAGGATCAGCAGGGGCTGCATCGGTCCGGTTCCGTGTCGACCCCGCCGGCCGGTTTCAGCCGGCCCGGGCGCGGAGCTCGGCGAGGATCGCCGGGGCCACCTCGAACAGGTCGCCGACCACGAAGAGGTCGGCGAACTCGGCGATCGGGGCGTCCGGGTCACGATTCACGGCGACGATCGTGTCGGCCGTCTGCATCCCGACCTTGTGCTGGATCGCGCCGGAGATGCCGAGGGCGAGGTACAGCGCAGGCTTCACGATCTTGCCGGTCTGGCCGATCTGCTGCGCGTACGGGATCCATCCCGCGTCGACCGCCGCGCGGGTCGCCCCGACCGCGCCGCCGAGCGCTGCGGCCAACTCCTGGACGACCCCGAATCCGTCGGGCCCGCCGACGCCGCGGCCGCCGGAGACGATGATCCGCGCCTCCTCGATGGGGGCGGCGACGTCGTCGGCCGCGATCCGGTCGACGACCTTGACGAGCGGCAGCTTGAGCGCGCCCGAGACCGCGGCCGCTTCGACCTTGCCGGTCGCCGATGCCGGCTCGGCCGTCACGACGTTCGGGCGGACGGTCACGATCCCCCGCTCCCCGGCGAACCGGCTCGTGGTCGTGAGCTTGCCACCGAACACGCTCATGTCGACGACGGGCCCGTCCTCCCAGCGGACCGCGATCGCGTTGACGAGGACCCCCCAGCCGGTCAGAGCGCCGACCACGCCCGCGACATCACGGCCCTCCGGCCCAGCGCCCGTGAACACGTAATCCGGCTGCTCCCGCTCGATCAGCTCGGCGAGGCGCTCGCCGACGATCGTCGCGGCGGCGTGGTCCGCCGTCGCCGGCTCGGTGATCGCGAGGACGCGCGGCACGTACCGGGCGAGCTCGGTTGCCGCCCCCTTCGGGTCGCTGCCGACGATGACTCCGACCACGTCGCGCTTCGACGTCGCGCCGACATCGCGCGCGAGCGTCGCGACCTCGGTGCTGATCTTCGCCAGGCTCCCGTCGGGCGTCAGCTCCCCGTGGACCCAGATCGGCCCGGGCATCAGACGATCCTCCGCTCGACCAGGAACGCGACGACCTCGCGGGCCGCCTCGTCCGCCGGCCCCCGGATCACGCGGGTCGCGGCCCGCGGCGGCGGCGCGGTGGCCGCAAGGACGGCGGTCGTCGGCGCACCGGCCTCGGCCCCAGCGACGTCGCCCAGCGCCTTCGTCGTGAGCTCCTTTCCACGGGCCGACATGATCCCCTTGAGGGACGGATAGCGCGGCTCCCCGAGGGCCTGGGTGCAGACGACGAGCGCCGGCATCGGCGCCTCGAGGACGTCGAAGCCGGTCGGGCTGATCCGCCGGACGCGGACGGTCCGGGCCGCCTCGTCCGGCTCGATCTTCGCCGCGTAGGAGAGGTACGGCAGTCCGAGCTGCGCCGCGACACCGGCCGGGACGACGCCGCCTCCACCGTCCGACGTGTCGGCGCCCGCCAACAGCAGGTCGTATTCCATGTCCCGGAGCGCCGCCGAGAGGACACCGACGGTCGTCGGGACGTCGGCGCCGCCGAGCGCGGGATCCGTGACGAGCATCCCGCTCGCGGCGCCCATGGCGAGGGCCTTGCGCATCGTCTCGGGCGCCGACGGCGGCGCCATCGACAGGAGGACGACCTCGCCGCCGTGGGCCTCGGTCAGCTTGAGGGCCGCTTCGAGCGCGTACTCGTCGTTGGCGTTGACGACCGCCGGCACGGCCGCCCGATCGAGACGCCAGTCGTCCGGACGGAGGCGCTCGCCGCTCGAGGCGGTATCCGGGACCGGCTTGACGAGGACGACGATACGCACGGGCGGGCGGTCTCCTTCGGCGGTTCGGCGCGGGCCGAGCTCGTCGGCTGGTCGGGCGGGTCAGGGCGCGGACGCTGGGGTTCGGATGATCACGCTCGCGCGGTCAACGCCCGGGCGATCACGAGTCGCTGGATCTGCTGGGTCCCTTCGTAGAGCTGGGTGATCTTGGCGTCGCGCATCATCCGCTCGACCGGGAACTCGTCGATGTAACCGTATCCGCCGAGCACCTGGACCGCGTCGGTCGTGACCCGCATCGCCGTGTCGCCGGCGACGAGTTTACACATCGCCGACCACCGTCCCGCGTCGGGCGCTCCAGCGTCGATCTCGACGCAGGCCTTGTACAGGAGCTGCCGCGCGGCCTCGGTCTGGGCGTCCATGTCGGCGAGCATCGCGGCGATCATCTGGAACTCGGCGATCGGCTTGCCGAACTGCTTGCGGTCGCGGGCGTAGGCGGCGGCGACCTCCAGTGCACCCTGGGCGATGCCGACTGCCTGGGCGGCGATCGCCGGCCGGCTCCGGTCGAGCGTCCGCATCGCGATCGCGAAGCCTTCGCCCTCGTCCCCGACCCGATTTGCGTCGGGCACCCGAACGCCGCGGAAGCTGAGCTCCGCGGTCGGTGAGCCCCGGATCCCCATCTTGTGCTCGATCCGCTCGACGTTGAAGCCCGCCATGTCCTTTTCGACCACGAAGCAGGTCAGCCGGTCGTGGCGCGGCGTTTCCGGGTCCTCGTTCGTGGCCGCGAAGACCGTGATCAGGTCCGCGACGCTGCCCTGGCTGATGAACCGCTTGGCGCCGTCGAGGACCCAGTCGTCGCCGTCCCGGCGAGCGCGCGTCCGGGCCGCGGCGACGTCGCTGCCCGCCTCCGCTTCGGTCAGGGCGAACGCGATCAGCGTCTTCCCGGCGGCCAGGTCCGGGAACCAGCGCTGGCGCTGCTCGTCGCTGCCGGCCAGGATCAATGGCAGCGAGCCGAGCTCCTGGACGGCGAGGATCAGCCCGCTCGTGGCGCAGGCGCGGCTGATCTGCTCGATCGCCAGGCACACGGTGAGGAGCTCGCCGCCGAGCCCGCCGTACGCTTCGCTGAACGGCAGCCCGAGGATGTCGTGGCTCGCCAGCAGCTCCTTGACGTCCCACGGGAACTCGGCCGTCCGGTCGATCTCGGCCGCCCGCGGCGCGATCCGCTCGTCGGCGAGGATCCGCACGGCGTCACGCAGGGCCGCCTGATCCTCGGTCAGGCGGTAGGTCGGGCTCGGGCGTGGCTCGGGGGCAGGCGACGAGCTGGCCATTGCCACGATCCTACCAGCGGTCTACCGTTCCCGGACACGCCTGAGGGGGACCGGCTAGGCTGTTCGATGCACGACGAGCGCGGCGGGGGCGGCGTTCCAGTCGTCGAAGGACCACACCCCATGGATCAGACGACCCAGCTTCTCGTCCTGATCGCCGCCCTGGCCGTCCTGGCCATCTCGGTGACCATCATGCGGCGCCGCCAGCGCGAGGATCGCGACCGGCTTGGCCGGGAGACGCCATTCGCAACCTCGACCGAGGGCGAGAAGCGCTGCCCGAACTGCGGGATGTTCAACACGGCCCAGGCGCGCAATTGCGTGAGCTGCAAGCGGCGCCTCCCCGGCTGACGGGCGGGGCTTGGGCCCTGCGCGGGCCAGATCGGCGCGGACTCGCCACTCAGGCCCGGCGCCCGAGCGTTCATATGACAGCCACGGGGGCACAATCCAGGCCGCTCGTCGCCTGATCGATCCGAATTAGCCGCCAGGCGCTAACCGATGGCCTCGGATCGGGCGGATCCGACGACCCCCTCGGTCGAATGATCACGTGGCTGCCGTATGCGTCGGTGCGCGCGTGCCACGCCCGGGAACGTGTCCATACGATCACCACACGCGCTTTCGGGCGAGCTGGCCGCCGTCCTCGACCGGGGTTAGCTTTCGAGAGCTAACGAACGGCCGAAATCCGGTTCCCTGAGGCCACCGCCGAGCTCGAGCCGCTCCCGAACGCGCTCCCGGAGAGCGTATGGGGGAAGTGTCGGCCTACTGGAGCACCGGCAATCGGCGACCCGCCGGGACCGGCTCGGGCACGATCACGTCGGCGAGGATCTCCGAGATGTCGCGGGCGCTGACGACCCCCGACGCTGGGGCGGCGGCGGCCGCATCGGCCAGGCCGTCCTTCAGCATCGTCATGCAGAACGGGCAGCTCGTCGCCACCGTGCCGGCGCCCGTCTCGAGCGCCTGACGCGTCCGCTCGGCGTTGATCCGCGTACCTCGGGTCTCCTCCATCCACATCCGACCGCCGCCCGCGCCGCAGCAGAACGTGTTCCGGCCGCTCTTCTCCATCTCGCGCAGCTCGAGACCCGGCACCGCGCCCAGGACGTCCCGCGGCGCGGCCACGACGCCGTTGTAGCGGGCCATGTAGCAGGAGTCGTGGAAGGTCACCGCGCCGGCGGCCGCGGCACCGTCGTCGCCGATCCGGAGCCGCCCGTCCCGGAGCAGGCCCTGCAGGAAGACGGAGTGATGGACCACCGAGTACGACCCGCCGAGCTGGCCGTACTCGTTGCCGATCGTGTTGAAGCAGTGCGGGCAGGCCGTGACGATCGTCCGCTCGCCCATCCCGTAGCGGTTCAACGTCTCGACATTGCCCGACGCGAGGATCTGGAAGACGTAGTCGTTGCCCATCCGCCGGGCCGGGTCGCCCGTGCAGGACTCCTCCTGGCCGAGGACCGCGAACGAGACGCCCGCCGCGTGGAGACACGTCGCGAACGCGCGCGCGACGCGCCGGTTCCGCTCGTCGAAGGCCGCGGCGCAGCCGACCCAGTACAGGACCTCGAGCTCGCCGAGCCGTCCCTCGGCCGCGACCGCAGCGACGGTAGGCACCTCGAATGGCAGGCCTTTGGTCCAATCGAGCCGTGTCGAGGCCGGCTGCGCCCACGGGTTGCCCTGGCCCTCCATGCCGCGGAAGGCGCCGGCGAGCTCGGCCGGGAAGCGGGACTCCTCCAGCACGAGGTTCCTGCGCAGCCCGACGATCTTGTCGACGTGCTCGATCAGGACCGGGCAGGCCTCGACACAGGCACCACACGTCACGCAGTCCCAGACCGCGTCGTATGGGATCGCGTCGTCGACGATCGCGGTCGCCATGCGGGCGGGGGCCGGGCCCGCCCCCTGGAGGCCGTACGTCTCGCGGACGATCGGGTTGTTCGGGATCAGGTCGAGCCCGTGCTCCGCCTCGACCGACATCTCCCGGATCCCCATGATCAGCGCCTTCGGGTTCAGCGGCTTGCCCGTGAAATGGGCCGGGCACGCCTCCTGGCAGCGGCCGCACTCGGTGCAGGTGAAGCCGTCGAGCAGGTCCTTCCAGCCGAGGTCCTGGAGCGTCTTCAGCCCGAAGGTCGCGTCCTCGCGCTCGAGGTCCATCTTCGGCAGCTCGCCGCGCGGGGCGAGCTTGCGGAACCAGATGTTCGGGAACGCGGTCGCGATGTGGAGGTGCTTGCTGAACGGCAGGTACACGAGGAAGGCCGCGACGAGCGCGATGTGCGCCCACCACAGGACCGCGAAGAGGACGCCGAGCGCCTCCGAGCTCACGGCCGAACGCAGCGGACCGGCGAGGGCCGCGGCCACGAACGCGCCGGGCTGGTCCTCATACCGGGCGAACTCGACGACCTGGGCGAACAGCTCGGTCGCGACGACCCCGCCGATCATCGCGAGGATCGTGAGCGCGTCGCGGTTGTACGTCAGGCGGCGGGGCCGCGAGATCAGGCGGCGCTCGAAGGCCCACAGGATCGCGAGGATCACGATCACCGCGACGACGTTCTGCATCGCCGCGATCGCGGTCCAGATCGCGCCGCCGAGCGGCGCCGAGAGCACGGTCTGGATCAAGCCGCCCGTGACGATGTTCGCCGTCCCGATCGTGAGCAGGACGAATCCCCAGAAGATGCCGGCATGCATCAGCCCGGCTCGCCAGTCCTTGAACATCTTCGTCTGGACGAACGCGTACTCGATGAGGCCGACGAAGCGCCGGCCGATCTGCGCGAACGGCCTCGGCTGCTCGGTGGCCGGCCGTGTCGCCTCGAAGACGCGGAGGTGCCGGGCCATCGCGAGCAGGAAGATCGCGGCCGCTCCCCAGAAGAGGGCGAACACGATCGGATAGCCCGGGACGTGGCTGAACACCGGGAACATCAGTCGCCATCCTCCGTGTGGTCGAACGGGCCGGCGAGGGTCTCGAGCGCGTGGTCGAGGACCGGGACGATCGCCTCGATCGACTCGAGGGCTCCGCGCGGGCTTCCCGGCAGGTTGACGATCAGCGATCGGCCGCGGACCCCGACGACCGCCCGGCT
>Ga0207684_10005264_pt1 | contig 11999 bp, 9 predicted proteins | sample KBSK5501metaG_FD_184342 | JGI IMG/M metagenome (GOLD analysis project Ga0207684, IMG submission 184342) | Corn, switchgrass and miscanthus rhizosphere microbial communities from Kellogg Biological Station, Michigan, USA - KBS K5-50-1 metaG... | ecosystem: Host-associated > Plants > Roots >... | reverse complement strand
AAAACAATTGACTGGGCGGTCAGCTAGCCAACCGAGCCGAAACCTTCATCACGGAACGGTGCGACGGGGCCGAGTCGTGGTATCTCCGATCCGCTGACCCGTCGCCGTCCTATTCCCAGTCGCGCTTGCTGCCGGGGCGTCGGGCTGTTTAGCCTGGCGTTGAATAAGTTCAGCTTGCTCGTACGGGTCCAGCCGGGCAAACAAATAAAAAGCTTCGCCCGAATGGACCTCGCCTAAATACCTGAACTTATTATCCAGGATTCCATTCGAGTGAAAGGCTGTCGGCCTCGGCGGTCGCTCGAACAGCGTCCTCAATTCATCCAGAGTTACGGCTTCGAGTTCCGGTACATAATCGTTGCCGGTCTGTCGCACCAAGCGGATGGCCATCGTTCTGAGCGCCCGAATCCGGTTCGAGTTGCGACGGTAGTAGGCAGCAGTGATCTCTCTGCGACTGTTACGATCATCGACCACCTCTTGCTCGTTACCGAGGTAGCCGAGATAGGCGCGCATGACCGGCCCAAAGTCCGAGCTGCTTTCGCTTGTTGAAGCGGCATTGGAACGTTGAGCCAAAGCCACAACGCTCAGGGCGAACAGGACGAAAACCACGAACAGGAAACGAGCCAAACCAGTTAGACGAAGCATGGCATGTACCCTCGGCATGATCTGAACTATCGGCTGGCCATTAAATCTAATCGCTCTCGATTGAAGGTTACTTTAGCCCACGAGGCGTTCGCAAGCCAATTCTCGTGGAGCGGTGGTTCGGGATTATACTTACGCGCCGATCTGACCGCATTGCACGACCAATTCACCAGTGTTACATTTTGATTTCAGCATGAACGATAAAGTTGACGAGGCAAGGTTCGCCGGACGGCGTGTGGCGCTCGGCGTAACTGGGGGGATCGCGGCCTACAAAGCGATCGAGGTGCTGCGCGGCCTGCAGCGTGCCGGCTGTGAGGTGCGAGTAGCAATGACCCGTCATGCCTGCGAATTCATTAAGCCGTTGACGTTTCGCGCTTTGTCGGGCGCTTATGTCGTCGTCGACGATTACGCCCCCGATAATCCAGATCCGATTGCGCACATTACTTTCTCCCAAACCATTGACCTCTTCGTGATCGCGCCGGCGACGGCGAACCTCCTGGCCAAACTTGCCAATGGCGTCGCCGATGATTTTGTGAGTTCGACCTATCTGGCCTGCACGGCGCCAGTGCTGGTCGCGCCGGCCATGAATACGGTCATGTGGGAGCATCCCGCAACGCAACGGAACGTCGAAAAACTTCGTGCCGACGGCCTGCAGATTGTCGAACCTGATGCCGGCGAAATGGCCTGCGGCACGATCGGGCCCGGAAGACTGAGTCATCCGGAAATTATCGTAGCTGCGGCGCTTGAGATTTTAGGTAGATCAGATCGCGCTGCGAAAGGGTCGCTCGCCAACGAGTCAAAAGATCTCAGCGGTGAAAATATTCTGCTTACTGCCGGGGCCACGCGTGAGCCAATCGATCCGGTTCGTTTCATCTCCAATCGCTCTTCTGGCCGGATGGGATTCGCGCTCGCCGAAGCTGCGCGCGATCGCGGCGCGCAGGTTACCGTTGTGGCCGGCAGCACGAATGTTCGTCCACCGCATGGCGTGCGCATCGTCACGGTCAGCTCTGCCGAAGAGATGCGCCGAGCAGTAGCCGAAGAAGCCAGAGAGGCAACCATATTCATCGCTGCGGCCGCCGTCTCAGACTATCGAGCCAAGGTTAGGTCCGATACTAAAATCAAAAAGGCGGACGATGAGATAGAGTTGAAATTGGAACGCACGCCCGACATCCTCGGCGAAGTCTCTCAATCACGTCGCAACGGTCAACTGGTGATAGGGTTCGCCGCCGAAACAAACGATTTGTTCAAGCACGCTCGCGAGAAGTTGATTAGCAAGAACCTGGATGCCGTAGTGGCGAATGACGTCTCGCGCGAAGATGCGGGCTTCGATTCCGAGAACAATGCCGTCATGATTCTAGTGCGTAATAATGAGACGCCCGTGGAACTACCTCTGATGTCCAAGCTCGATATTGCCCATAGAATTCTGGATGAAGTCGTAAAGCTACGCCGATCTAACTCCGTCATTGAACCGACAAAAACGAAGAGCGCCGAACAATAAGTATGAGCGCAGATCCGATCGCCAGCGAAGTTTTAGAGTTACTGCAGGAATCGCGCGAGTATGCGAGATATCTGGGCGAACTGGGTGTTGAAACGATCCCGCACGCATCTGTAAATCAGGAGTTGTTGTTGGCACCCGCCCCTGGCTCGGCTTCAGCCATCGATGCCGCGACAAAATTGAAAGAGGTAATCCCCTCGCCTGCTCAACCGGCTTTAGAATCTCGCGCCGAACAAGCAACGCCCAGCCGCGTGGTTTCACGCGAGCCAACCGCGCCCCCAGCTTCGCTGTTCGGTGATCTCGCGGGGTCGCCACCCTCGCTGGCCAGGTCGAGCGAGACTCTCGAAGACATCTGGCGCGATATTGGTGACTGCACGCGCTGCGGCTTGTGCGAAGGGCGCACGCAGGTGGTCAACACTCATGGCAATCACAAGGCGCGCTTGATGTTTGTCGGCGAAGCTCCGGGCGCTGATGAAGACGCGCAGGGAAAACCATTCGTTGGCCGGGCCGGCCAATTGCTCACAAAGATAATCGAAGCCATCGGGTTGAAACGCGAAGAAGTACTGATTGGCAACGTCAATCGCTGCCGACCGCCGGGCAATCGCCAGCCGACGCTGGAAGAAGCTGCGATCTGCCGGCCGTTTCTATTTCGCGAGATTGCTGCCGTGCAACCTGAGGTCATCGTCGTCATGGGCAACACCGCGGTGCGCAATCTGCTGGAAACACGCGAAGGCATCACCCGCATCCGCGGAAAGTTTCAGGACTTTCGCGGCATCAAAGTCATGCCGACTTTCCATCCTGCTTATCTGTTACGCGATCCTTCCAAGAAGCGAGAGGTCTGGGAGGATCTCAAGAAAGTCCGAGACTATCTCGACGAGTCAAGAGCAAGTTCAACCTGAAGGTGTCGGCTGGCTCCGGCAGCCCGCATGACATCGGGTCTTAGCTATTGACAAGACGTGATACTGGGAATAGAGTCTCGCTTCGCTCACACGAGCAAGAGTGATTCCGACAGTGGTGTTTGGCTCATGACTAACGCCTGGTCAGTTTCATAGCAGCCGTCAAGAACAGCAGGTTTTGAGTTACCCACCGTTGGATTTTCAGAATCCGACTTTCGGTTTGACCTTCCAAGGTTTTGATGTTTTTCGCCTAACAACCCGAAAGGAGAAACAATGAACATTCGGTTAAGCTTCCTATCCTTGCCTATTCTCATGATTGTGCTCGCCGGAGGGACCAACACTGGTCTGGTTTTGGCGCAGAAATCTGGGATTAAGTTGCATACGAGGTGGGCGAGAACCAAAAAGGCGAGCACCGACTCAAGGCGTCGATTTGGTTGCAGCTACACAGGTGGCGACGACTCTAATGAGCACGAAGCGAGCGCGACCGACATGTCTGGTGCATACTCGGGAACAGTAAACGCCGCTGATTTGAAGCTCCAAGGCAAGGTTAAGCTCAGTATTGACAAGAATCGTTTCACGCTTGTCGGAGATAAGTGGACTCGCACGGGTCGTGTCGTAGCCACCACGACAGACAGATACACAGCGGTTGTGTTTGCGTTTCCAGTAGAAACACAGACTGGGCCGCAGTATAAAGTCTTTTCAGTAGAAGCCGCCTCAACCAAGACGGGAAACCGAATTTCGTTCAACAGCGTGTGTGGTGAAAACTCGAATTTCTCACTGACCCTAACGACGGATCGGGACAATATGTACGACGTCCATTTCGTAACCGAGCCTGCGACTACGACAGTGAACATCATAACTGATCTGAAATGGCATCAATGTCAAGAGCGTGACAAGGACATCAAGAAGTGTCCTTGGAAAGCGGCCGGGGATCCAGAAAAGATGCTCGGTATCTATCACTATTTCGTAGAATGGTCTGATGGACGGTCAAAAAACGGTGAACTAGAAGTTACGAGCGATAAGACCTTTCACATAACGGCTCCGTAGCTACATCAATTCTTCCCATGCCCGAACTCAACACATTTAGGGATTATGCTAAGGACGTCAAGAGTTTATCCTCGCTGACCGCCAAGGGGGCCGCGGGGGCACCAATCGCCGACTATTTCTTCAAAATCGGTCCGCCGTGGCCGGCTTACGCTATTCCCGCTGCAACAACTGTCGTTGAACTGGTTTGTCTAGTCTGTATCTTTCACTTCTGCCGCGAAAAAGCGCTGGAAAAACTCAATCGATACATGATCGTTTGGGTGATCGTGTTGTGCTTCTCATCCTTTCTATACCTTGGAGTCACCAGTTCCAACACGTTTAGGCACCCGAAAACGGGCGACCTGATCGTCAAAGGATTTGAACTCACACCAGATGTAAAACGAGTAATTGGTCCCAACTACACCGCGGAGGATGCGCTCAAGGGAAATAGTTACGATCCGGAAGGTGTTTGGAGTAACCGGTCCATAACCGTGATGCGCCTTTTGCTAGTTGCAGTATGGACCCTGATGTTTATCAGCCTTTCCTCACTTCTCGGTATGTTCGTTATTGCTCAGCAGCGGACGTAACCAAAGGTCGGCTTTACACCTCTTGCAAGGGCGCGGAGCGTCTTTGCTTCTGTTTCGGTCGCTCTTCAGGCTAACCTCACTCAATGCAAACTCTCAAACCTCGTGAAGGCTCTCATTTAGATGCTCAATCGGATTCGCTTTCTATTTACGCGCAGGTCGCGGTTCCCGTCCATCTTACCAAGACCTTCACATACCGCGTCCCGCCATCGATGCAGAGCGTTGTGAAAGTCGGCTCGCGGGTCATGGTGCAGCTTGGGAGAAAACCTACAACTGGTTACATCGTGGCGCTGCTGCCCCGCTTGCGCACCGGCACCAGCCTCGTCGAATCCGAAATTAAAGATGTGCAGGAACTGCTGGATGTCGATCCGCCTCTGACGCCGGAGGTTCTGGAAATCACGCGCTGGGTTTCGGAGTACTATGCCGCGCCGTGGGGCGAGGTGCTGCGCGCGGCGCTCCCCGCCGGAATCAACATGGCTATTGAACAAACCGTGTCTATTACACGGCAAGGTCGAGAAGAATTGATCCGGTTAGAAAAGAGCGGCGATACAACCGTTAAGACCAGGGCCCTGCGCCTGTTGGCTGACGAAGGCGAGTTCGAAATTAGCGCCTTCTCTTTGCGGATGGGCAGCGCGAAGCCACCCAAATGGGTACGCGATCTCGAGCAAGCAGATCTGATCACCCGATCGTATCGGGCGCATTCGACTCCGACTCGAGCCAAGCGTCGCAAAGCAATTCGTCTAAGCAAATCCACGTCAACTGAGTCAGAGGCAACCGATGGACGCACGACCGCCGCGCAGCAGCGCGTGCTCGACACTCTTCGCGCCAATCACAATGAGATCGCGATCGTCGATCTCTTAAAGACGGCAAAGGTCAGCGAGTCTGCCATTCGCACGCTCTTGAAAAAAGGCGTGATCGAGGAATTCGAAGAAGATGTGCGCCGCGATCCTTTGGCGCGCGCCGAACTACCGGAGACCGAAGAGTTCAAACTAACCGCCGCCCAAAAGGAAGCGCTGAGATTGATTGAAGGGCCGATGAAAGAGGGCCGCTTCGCAACGATGCTGCTGCATGGTGTCACGGGCAGTGGCAAGACTGAAATCTATCTTCGGGCCATGCGCGATGCGCTGAAAAACGGTGGCGGCGCGATCATGCTGGTGCCGGAAATAGCTCTGACCCCGATTCTTTCGCGGCGGTTGCGTGCACATTTCGGCAATCAGATCGCCATCTTTCATTCGTCGCTTTCCCGAGGCGAACGCTTTGATGAATGGTCGCGCCTGCGGCGCAGCGAAGCGCGCGTCGTGCTCGGTACGCGCTCAGCCATCTTCGCGCCCGTTCAGAACCTCCGCCTGATCGTCATCGACGAAGAGCATGACACTTCTTACCGGCAGGAAGAATCTCCCTTCTACAACGCGCGCGACACCGCGATTGTGCGCGCCCAGAAAGAATCGGCGGTAGTGGTGCTGGGCTCTGCCACGCCCTCGCTGGAGTCGTTTCATAACGCGCAGACCGGCAAGTATGACTATCTTCATCTGCCTGAGCGGGTCGCCAATCGTCCGCTGGCTCAAGCTGAACTAATCGACATGCGCGAAGTCTTTGCTCGCCGGAAGAAACCCGCGGTCTTCTCAGATGAACTGCTTCAGGCGATCCAAGAAACACACGCGCGCGGTGAACAGACAATCATCCTGTTGAACCGGCGTGGCTATTCGAGCTTTATTCTGTGCCGCTCGTGCGGTGAGTCGATCGAGTGCCCGAACTGCGACGTCACCCTGACCTATCATCGCGAGGACCGCACGCTGATTTGCCATTACTGCAATCATCGGCAGCGCGCGCCCGAGGTCTGTCCGGCGTGCGGCAGCAAATTTATTTATTACGTGGGCGAAGGCACGGAACAGATTGAAGAGATGCTGCGCAAGCGTTTTCCCCGATTACGGATCGGCCGCATCGATCGTGACACAAAGTCGCGACGGCATGAGTTCGAAAAGACTCTGCTTGATTTCGGGAAAGGCGAAATCGATCTCCTGGTGGGCACACAGATGCTCGCAAAGGGCCACGACTTTCCTAACGTTACTCTGGTCGGAGTAGTTTCCGTCGACGCCGGATTGGCTTTGCCGGACTTTCGCGCCGCTGAACGTGCCTTTCAGTTAATTACACAGGTCGCGGGTCGTGCCGGTCGAGGCGATTTGCCGGGCCGGGTTCTGATTCAAACTTATCATCCGCATCACTACGCGCTGCGGCATGCACAAGCGCAGGACTATCGAGGATTCTACGATGAGGAAATTCGTCATCGCCGTAATCACGGCTACCCTCCGTTCGTGGCGTTGGCGCTGCTCCTCTCTCGTCACAAGGATCCGGCGCGGGCTCTCGGGACGGCACAACAACTGAAAAAGGCCCTAACAGAAGCGAACCGCGATCATGCCTGCCGCATTCTCGGTCCCGCGCCGGCGCCGTTCGCGCGCTTGCGCGGCGAGCATCGCATTCAACTGCTGGTGAAATCGCGCAGCCGCAAACAAATGCGTAAAGTGATTGATCAGGCGTTGGCGGCTATGGAGAAGGCCGGACAGGACTTGCGCTCGGTTACTCTGGAGATCGATCCGGTGAGCATGATGTAAACTGATTCCCGAGCTTTGACAGAATACCAGGATGAGCTTTTCCCATATTCACGGCGAAAACCTGATCTCATTTATCGTGGTTCTTTACGCGCTCGCCGTGGTTGCCTGGACCGCGATTGTGTGGGTTCTGATCAAACTCTGGCAAAGCAGGAAGAAAAAGAAATAGGTTAACTAGAGCACAGCCTTCCGTTCGGATCGGGCGTGCGACTTTCGAGCCTGATGAGCTAAACTCACCACCATGAAACTCTCCGAGCTCGCAGCACAGACAGGCGCGCGCTTCAACTCAAGCGACGCTAATCTCGAAATAAAAGGCGCGGCGGGCCTCGATCAGGCAGAGTTGGGGCAGGTTACTTTCCTGTCGAATCCCCGTTACACATCGCGCGTAGCCGCGACTCGCGCTTCAGCCATCTATCTGGGCGAAGACGTCGAAGTTCCGCGCGCAGATGTCGCGGTCCTGCGCGCGAAAGATCCTTATCTTGCTTTTACTCGCGCGCTGAGACTGTTTCATCCCAGGGCCGCCTTCGACCCCGCGATTCATCCTTCCGCGATCATCGATCCAACCGCGCGCATTGCGACCAACGTTTTCATAGGAGCGCATGCAGTCATCGGGAAAAATGTAGAGATTGGCGAGCGCGTTCAAATTCATCCCAACGTTACGATCTATGACCACGCGATTATTGGCGACGACTCGGAAATTCATTCAGGCGTCGCCATTCGCGATCACTCGGTCCTGGGAAAGCGAGTGATCGTTCATAACAACGCCTGTATCGGCAGTGACGGTTTCGGTTTTGCTAAAGACGAAGAGCGTCGCTGGTTGAAGATTCCCCAGACGGGGCGCGTGGTGATCGAAGATGACGTGGAAATAGGAGCGGGTTCGACAATCGATCGCGCCTCGACCGGAGAGACGCTAATCAAACGCGGCGCCAAGCTCGACAATCTCGTGCAGATTGGCCATTCTTGCGGCGTCGGTGAGGATGCTTTGCTGTGCGCGCAGGTAGGGATGGCGGGCAGCTCGCGCGTTGGGGACCGTGTGATTCTCACCGGCCAGGTGGGAATCGGCGGCCACATAACCGTTGGTGACGACGCGATTCTTTATCCGCAGAGCGGTGTGCCTAACGACGTCGCGCCCGGTCAGGTGCTGGTAGGCACCCCGGCATTTGAGGTCAGTGCGTTCTGGCGCGCGATTGCCGTCTTCAAGAAGCTGGGAGACCTGCCGAAACGAATTCGGGCCCTGGAGAAGAGACTGGATGAAATCGAGAAATCAAGATCGGGGAAGTGACGAACCGCATTTCTCTCGCCAAGAAATTCGGACTGCGATCCTATTCTGGATTTTCTGGTCGGCCTATGTGCTGCTGTCGGCATTTCTAATCATTACGCTCCTCACCGATTGGCCTGAATTTCTTCACAGCCCCAGTTACTATTTTAAGTAGCAAGAATCACCGCCGGTCATCATCCCTGCCAGCTTCCGATGCCATTCCAAATGAACTCCGGATTCCGTTTGAACGAATCTATGAAATTCCCCGGCTCGATCCAGTGAAGGTAAGAAGATAAAGGTTTGCTTAAGTTACGGCGCCGCCATCGACGATGACGACTTCGCCGTTCATGAAAGAGTTGCGATCGCTAACCATAAAGGCGGCGTACTCAGCCAGTTCTTCGGGGCGGCCCAGCCGGCCGCTCGAGGCCCAGAACTCATGCATCTGTAACCAACGCTCAGGCAGCGTCTGGGCCAGATCCGTATCAAAGATTCCGGCCGCGATCGCGTTGACGCGAATCCCGAAGGTGCCCGCTTCGCGCGAGAGACATTTGGTAAAGCCGATCATCGCGGCTTTCGAAGTCGCGTAGTGCACCGAAGTCGGCAGGGCGCGAATCGCGCCGATCGATGTGATATTGAGGATGCTGCCGGCGCGCTGCCGAATCATCTGCTTATAGATTGGTTTGGTGACGGCAAACAGGCTGCCGACATTCGTATTGATTACTTCGTCCCAGGCGCGGTCGGTGGTAACCGCAAAGTTGTCGCCCCGATTGATCGCCGCGTTATTTACCAGAATATCGACGCCGCCCCACTCCTGTACTAATTCCCGGGTCAGGTGCTTCATGCCGAACCGATCGGTGATCGACACTTTGACTGCGTGCGCGCGTCGGCCGTGCGCTTCGATCTTTCCCGTCATTTCGGCCGCCAGGTCATCGCGCGAGTTGTAGCTAAAGGCCACATCGGCCCCTTCGCGCGCGAATACTTCACACAACGCCGCGCCGATACCGCGCGTGCCGCCGGTTAAGAACGCCCGTTTTCCTTCAAGTAACAGACTCATTCTTTAATCACCAGGAGGAGACTACCGGCCAATCTCATTAGTAAGTTAAGAGCTTTTGGACGAACGGATTAAATCGCGAAGCTGGTATGACAGTCAAGACGAGGTTCAGAGTCCAACCTTTAGGTTGTGGCTTTTCAGGCACAAGCTGAAGCTTAAATTCTAGACCGGGATCGCTGGTTTTAGGCGGCCGCCGTCTCGGTAAGCTGCGATTGCGTCGCCAGATCTTCTTCAAGTTTTGCGGGCGCCGGAATCAGTGCGGTAATTTCTTCGACGATGCGTTTCGTAGCGTTTGGAATCGCCAGCGTAATGGTTGCCGCGCGCAATGCCGCATAGTGTTTCGAATCTTCAATCATGCGATGCACGACGGGAACAACGTCCGACGCGCGTTGCAACAAAACGGCGGCCCCACCTTTCACGATTAGATTTACCGTGCCGGCCTCTTGCGGCATTGGCACTGTCGTTCCATCAGCAATAATCGGCACACCGGACGCCAGCGCTTCGAACGTGGTCAGGCCGCCGAGCTTCGAGATCATTACGTTGGCCGCACGCATTAGTTTCTCAACTTCGTCCGAGTAGCCGATCACTTTTATGGGAAATTTCGCGTCAGCCGCCAGCATTTCAGCTTCATGCTTCAAGCTTTCGTTTCGGCCGGCGAGGAAGATCGCCTGGACGTCCAGTTGGCCGCGTACTAACTCGCGAAAGATATGCGGAATATTGCCACCGCCTTCCCAGCCGGCGTTGAGGAAAACCGTGAATTTTTCCGGATCGAGGCCCAGCGCCGTACGTGCGACCCGTGCCGCATGATCGCCGGGAAAGGAAAATTTTGGATGCACCGGCATGCCTGAGATCTTGATGCGCTCGGGCGCGATACCATAGTCGATCAACTGCCGGCGCGCTTCCTCGCTGGCGACCAGATACAAGCTGACATCATCGCAAGCCCAGCCTTTCCAGAAGCCGTAGTAAGGATCGGTCACTACGGTTACCAACGGGATCCGATCCGCCAGACCCAGTTCCTTCAGTACCCGCGCGAACATGTGTTGCGTCAGCGGATGAACGCTGACCACAATGTGCGGACACCAGCGCTGGAAAAGACCGGCGACATATTTGACGGTGCGTTTGTAGAAAAATGGATGCGCGTCGGGTCGAAAGCGATTGATGGCCCAGTATAGATATTTCATCCAGTGCTGTTTGTTACGCAACAGCCAGTTGTAGATCGTCACCAGTTTCGCGGTGATCTGGTGCGCTTCTTCGATCGCCCGCACCGTACGAATCGCATAAGAATCGCTCTCGACCAAATTCTGAATTCCAGCAACGATCGCCGCGGCCGCGGAACGATGCCCGCCGCCGGTGTCCGAAGAGATGATCAGGATTTTCGGAGCGTTGGGATTCATCTGCTAAGCTCTGACCGTGATCCCGTCCGCTTGCGGTTCCGCTTGCTTATCAAATTCCCGCCGGGCCTTCTTCATCTCCCGCTCAAGCTTCTTGATTTGAATCAAGTGCTTCGGATTGAATGGTAGCGACGGATAGTAGCAATTCGATTCATGCGTGCAGAAACAACCGTCGGCTGCCTGCTTGCGACGGGCCTTCATCGCCTCGGACAGCCACAACCCCTGGAAGTCCCAGTTGTGATCGCGCAGGTTGCCAATCGGCGCCAGATTTTCGCACGACGATAGCGTGCCTTCATCGTAAATCACCGCGCCGGCTGTTCCGGCATAACAAGTTAGTTGCGCTTGTTGCGTTTCTTGCGTCTTAGTAATCAGGCCGTGCATGTAGATGTCGATCGCGGCCTTGAAAAAGCCGGCGTTGCCGCCGTAGTTATTTTTGATCGCGGCATGACGCGAGTCGTCATCAATCATTTGCGCCAGTTTCGCGTAACGAGTCTGATCGATGTCGAGTTCGATCGGATCGGCTGATGGCGGACGGATGTAATTAAAGTTAACTTTGTCCGGCTTCAGATCGTGCTTCAGAAAATCGTACCACTCAAAAATCGTGTCCTGGTTCGAGTGCATAAAGCAGGTGCAGGTTTGCAGATCGAGCCGCGGGTACTGCTGCTTCATCGCCTTCAGCTCGCGCGCTGTTTCAATCGCGATCTGCCATGAACCGGGTTTCTGCCTAATCTTGTCGTGCTGCTCATGCAAGCCGTCGATGCCCATTGCAACCGTGACGTTTAAGTTCGGACACTCTTCCAAAATGCGCGTCACGTCGGGAAAGATTCGTTTCTGAATCTGTCCGTTCGACATCAGGTAAACCGATTCCAGATTGTTGTGTCGATAAAACGAGTTGACGATCTCCGGCAGATCCTTGCGCGTGAAGGGCTCGCCGCCGGCCAGAATCAGCACGCCGAGACTCCCGCCGAGGGTTTCGGCGATGCGATCGATCTCGTGAGTCTTCATCTGCAACTTCTTGCGCGGCCGATCGTCGAGTTCATCCGTGAAGAAACAATG
>Ga0207684_10005263_pt1 | contig 12000 bp, 14 predicted proteins | sample KBSK5501metaG_FD_184342 | JGI IMG/M metagenome (GOLD analysis project Ga0207684, IMG submission 184342) | Corn, switchgrass and miscanthus rhizosphere microbial communities from Kellogg Biological Station, Michigan, USA - KBS K5-50-1 metaG... | ecosystem: Host-associated > Plants > Roots >... | reverse complement strand
ATGCCTGATGTTCCGGGCTTTGCCGAAAGCTGGGGCACGTCCATCGTGCCCTGCCCCTATTGCGACGGCTTTGAAGTCGCCGGCCAGCATTGGGGCCTCGTCTGGTCCGGCCCGCAGTCGCACAATCAGGCCAGGCTGTTCCAACATTGGACCGACAAGTTGACTGTCTTCGCCGATGGTCGCGACATTGCGCCCGATATCCAGGCTGATCTGGCGCGCCGCAACATACCTGTCGTCGATGGCCGGATCATCGAGATCGCCCATCACAAGGGCCGTATCACCACCGTCAATCTCGATACCCGCCGCAATGTCGCGGTCGACATCCTGTTCGCCAATCCGCGCAACAAGCCGTCCGCAAGCCTGCATGAATCACTGGGCCTCGCCACGGTGGATACGCCCGTCGGCATCGCCCTCAAGGTCGACGAGCGCCGCCAAACCAGCATGCCCGGCATCTATGCCGCCGGCGACCTTGCCACGCCCTTCCTGCCCTCGGTCACCGTGGCATCGTCGCAGGGCGCGATGGCGGGCATCTTCGCCCAGCAATCGATGGTGGATTGAGAGCACAGATTCCCTTCTCCGGTTGCCGCGGGCTATCGCCAGAAGGGCGATCCCGTTGTGTGCGCGGCGGTTGATGCCGGGCGCCAGGCCTCATCATGGAGTGATATGAGCGTGCTTGAACTGAAGGTTCCTCCGCCCATCGTGGCGCTTGTCCTGGCGCTTCTTATGTGGCTGACGCCAGCCGTCGCGGGCCTTGTGCAGATTCCCTATCCGGCCCGCGTGCTCTGCGCCGTCGTTTTGGTGTGCATCGGCCAAAGCATCAGCATCGCCGGAATGGTTGCGTTTCGGCGCGCCAAGACCACCGTGAACCCGTTCAAGGCAAGCTTGGCGTCCTCGTTGGTCATCCGAGGCGTGTACCGGTATACGCGCAACCCCATGTATGTCGGGCTCTTGCTTACCCTTTTGGCGTGGGCAGTGTTTCTGGCGAATCCGCTCGCTGTCCTATGGGTTGTCGTGTACGTGCTTTACATCACTCGGTTCCAAATCATTCCGGAGGAACGTGTGTTGGCGTCTCTATTTGGGGCAGAGTACGAGGCTTACAAAGGCAGGGTACGCAGATGGGTATGAGGCCTGACTGGTCTGCAAGGACTTCCCCTAAGTGAACCGCCTGACTTTTTGCCCGCACTTCACCCGCCACCGGCCGCCGGGCGGTCGCGCGCCAACTGGTCGAGCAGCGCCATGGCGGTCGTCGAGATAGCGCAGGTCCGGAAGAACATTTCGGTCCAGATGATTTCGGACAGCGCCTTGCCGCCGAAGTCCTCCGGGGTGGGTAGCGCGACCGCAGCCTCTCATGTGGCCCGAGCGCCGCCTAGACCGTCGCCCTCACGAGATGGCTACCTTTAGGGCCCGGCGATCCGCAGAACACGGAACAAGGCACCGTTGCGCGAAGTGCCAGGACAAGGTGCCTCGCTTCAGTCGGTCGCGCCACATCCGAGCGCTGCGCCTAGCTGGCCTGCGTGCCGCCTACCGGTGCGCGCCCTCCGCTGCAGGCTCCATAGGGGCATCGGTCCGGATCCGAACGACCGCTTCAGGGCGACGAGTTCAGAACTGCAAACGTCGCGGATGGGTGTGCGCCGTGCAAAGGCGGCGCTTTCCAGCGGGTGCGAGACCCGCCCGGCAACCGCTCCAGCCGGAAGCAACCGGAGCAGGCATGGAGGTGACGAAATGTCTGAAGCCTTCGGGTAAAGCGTGCCACGCATAGGTGGCAGCGCGAGTGTGCGGGCCGTAACGCGAGTGAACGCTGAGAAAGCCTCGAAATTGACGATGCACAGGCCGACCCGACGACCCTTTCGGGGAAGGCTGATATCACTGGACGGATGAGCGAAGCATTGCCGCCAGTGGCTGTGCCGGGGTAGTGGCGACAGCACGGTGCGCCAGGAGACTGGCAAAGAGTAGTCGATGAAAGTTCGATACAGGAAAGGAATAGCGAACCATCCTGCCCCCGAGTCATGCGGAGGCGCTCGCGAGGGCGTCGCCGAAGCGTTGACAGGGGAGACCGCAGGCCAGCCATTGAGCCGCGTAATCAGCCATTTGGAGCGCCGACGCCGTCGTGCTGTGCGGAAGGCAACACCGCAGGGGGCGTTCTCGCGAGTCCCCGGCGGGCTCCACGCGGTCATAGAACCTGAGCATGCGGAGAAGCTCTTTGCACAGGAACTGGGAGATCTCGTCAGTGCCCGCTGAGCAGTTGACGGCGGGCGGGTCGGGGAAGGCCAGAGGCCGTACGCCCGACATCTACGCTGACGAGAAGTCGGATGCTCGCGTAGTACCAATGAACGATCCGAACAACGACGTCGCCTCCAAGCCGGCGCCGGCGGAGGGTCGGGAGGGAAGGCGAGCAGCCAAGAGAAACGCTGAACAATCTCCCGCGCACCGGACACAGAGCCGGACTCGCGCGTCGATGGGGTTGGACGGCGTACGTGAAGCAGCCCGTGCCCTCAAGGCATCGGGCAAGGAAGTGCGGTTCACCGCGCTCATGCATCACATCACGCCGCAACTGCTGATCGACAGCTTCATGCAATTGAAGCGTACGGCAGCAGCCGGAGTCGATGGGGTGACTTGGCGCGAGTACGAGGAAGGCCTCGTGGATCGGGTTGGCGGGCTATGGGACGCGGTGCAATCAGGCCGCTACCGTGCCCTGCCATCTCGGCGGGTGTACATCGACAAGGCGGACGGCACACAACGGCCGCTGGGCATCGCCGCTCTGGAAGACAAGATCGTCCAGCACGCGGTGGTGGCCGTACTCACGCCTATCTACGAGGCCCAGTTCCTCGGGTTCTCCTACGGGTTCCGGCCCGGACGCAGCCAGCATCAAGCGCTGGATGCACTGTGGGTTGGGCTCCATCGGAAGCGGGTGAACTGGGTGCTCGACGCGGACATCCGGTCGTTCTTCGACACTGTCGACCATGACTGGATGAGGCGCTTCCTCGAGCACCGGATTGCGGATCGGCGCATGTTGCGCTTGATCACCAAGTGGCTGACCGCTGGTGTTGTGGAGAACGGGAAGAAGACGGCCGTGTGGGTCGGTACCCCTCAGGGGGCTGTGATCTCGCCCTTGCTGGCGAACATCTACCTGCACTACGTGTACGACCTGTGGCTGCAGCGCTGGCGTTGTCGTGTCGCCAGGGGCGACGTGATCACCGTGCGCTATGCCGACGACAGTGTTGTTGGCTTTGAGCATGAGGCCGACGCCGAGGGCTTCCTCGAGGCCCTGCGGGCGCGGCTCGCGAAGTTCGGGTTGACGTTGAATGACGAGAAGACGCGGGTGCTGGAGTTCGGTCGCTATGCCGCCGAACGCCGCTTGCGGGCCGGCCACGGCCGGCCAGAAGTGTTCGACTTCCTTGGGTTCACGCACATCTGCGCGACAACACGAGGGCGTGGGCAATTCACCGTCAAACGACTGACCTCGGCCAAGCGGATGCGTGCCACCGTGAAAGCGATACGTCAGACCTTGCTGCGCCGACGCCATGAGCCGATTCCAGTGATTGGTTCGTGGCTGCAGCGTGTACTCCAGGGGTATCTGAACTACCACGCCATTCCTGGCAATTGCCACCGACTCGACAGCCTCCGAAGGGAGGTCTATCGAGCCTGGTTGTATGCGCTTCGGCGGCGAGGTCAGCGCCACCGGATGTCCTGGGAGTGGTTCGTGCGCTTCATCGCGAAGTACATCCCACCGATCCGCGTTCTGCATCCTTACCCGGACACGCGCTTCGCGTCATGACTCAAGGCAGGAGCCGTATGCGGTAGTTCTGCATGTACGGATCTGTGCGGGGGGCGGGGGGTGACCTCCGTCCCTACCGCGCCTACACAGGGAAAGCGCGCGCAACACGGGAAGCCCCTCGGCGTGGTCGGGGACGACCAACCGGACTCCGGTGACGGACAGGCTGGGCGCCTTGGGGTGGCGGAGAGGCTCGTAGTACCGCCGAAGCCGGGTAATGCCGGTGGAGGGAAGGGGCCTCAGTTCAAGACGAACGCAGCAAGTAGTGAGGGACCTGGAGATTGGGCAACCTATCAACTCCGATCAGTGTTCAGAAGCTGCAGATGGCGTTGCACGCGAAAGCGAAGGCTGAAGCCGGCTTCCGCTTCTACGCGCTGTACGACAAGATCAGCCGCGATGATGTTCTGGCCCATGCCTGGGCCCAGTGCCGCTCCAACAAGGGCGCACCGGGCGTGGACGGCCAGGACCACGCGGATGTCGAGGCGTACGGCGTGCAGCGGTGGCTCGGTGAACTGGCGCTTGCGCTCAAGGAGGAGAGCTACCGACCGGACCCCATCAGACGAGTGTTCATCCCGAAAGCCAACGGCAAATTCAGGCCGCTGGGCATCTCGACCCTGCGTGATCGGGTGTGCATGACAGCAGCGATGCTGGTGCTCGAACCGATCTTCGAGGCTGACCTTCCACCCGAGCAGTACGCCTACCGGCCGGGCCGCAATGCCCAGCAAGCGGTGATCGAGGTGGAAGAGACGCTGTTCCGGGGTCACCCGGAAGTCGTGGACGCGGACCTCGCGGACTACTTCGGGAGCATCCCGCACGCTGAACTGATGCTGTCGCTCGCGCGGCGCATCGTGGATCGGCGCGTGCTGCATCTGATCAAGATGTGGCTGGAATGCTCCGTGGAGGAGACCGACGACCGAGGCAGGAAGACACGCACGACCGAGGCCAAGGATCAGCGACGCGGCATCCCGCAGGGCTCACCCATCTCTCCACTGCTGGCCAATCTGTACATGCGCCGGTTCGTGCTGGGATGGCAGAAGCTCGGGCTGGAGAAGAGCCTCGGCACTCGCATCGTGACCTATGCCGACGATCTCGTGATCCTGTGCAGGAAGGGCAAGGCTGAAGAGGCCTTGACCCGAATGCGCGAGATCATGAGCAAGCTGAAGCTGACGGTCAACGAGGAAAAGACACGAATCTGCAGGGTACCGGAAGGCCGGTTCGACTTCTTGGGCTACACGTTCGGGCGGATGTATTCGAAGACGACTGGCAAGGCCCGCTTGGGCATGTGGCCGTCGAAGAAGAGCATTCGTCGCATGGTCGAGAAGGTCCATGACTTGACCGACCTGAAGACGGGTTGGCAAGAGACCACGGTGAAGGTGGCGAAATTGAATCGCGCGTTGCGCGGCTGGGCGAACTACTTCCAAGTGGGGACCGTCAGCCAGGCGTATCGAGCACTCGACAACTACACCGCACCGCGGTTGCGCCGGTGGCTGCGCAACAAGTACAAAGTCAGGCGACGACGGGGCGGGAGCTATCCACTCCAGCACCTATACGAGCACTTCGGGCTCGTGCGCCTGACCAACCTGAAGCACGGCGGGTCGTGGGCGAAGGCGTGATGTCTTGTCCGAGAGCCGGATGCGGGAAATCTGCAAGTCCGGTTCGATGAGCGGGATGTGGAAACGGAGCTACGGCGAGGTTACTCGGGCGACGATCAATCGTCACCCCTGATGATGCGAAGCAACGCCTGTGGGTCACCCATCGTGGCCCAGCGGTTGCCCGGTAGTGCGGACAGGCGGGAAAGGATCGCGCTGGCTGGCTCGTCAGTCAGCTCTTCGATCCGGTCAAGGTAGAGCGCGTACGGTTCCCACTTGGCGTCCGCCGTGCGCTTCCACGTACCGTGCACATGGGCCCGCAGCACGTCGCCGCGGAAATGCGCAGCCAGCGATAGACGTAGACAGGACCGTTGCTTGCGCTGCGGGTCGCGCGCGGGTGGGCAGCCGGTCGCCCGAAAGAGGGGCCGCTAACAGTTCTGATGAGTCAATGCGGCGCTCAAGATAGTTGACGCCGGGCAGAGCGCGCCATCCACTGTGACGGTGTCCAGGTGCGGGACGCCCCAGTGATGCAACGCGACGACCGGAACCCGACCATGATCATGAATCCGTCCGTGGTGTGCGCTAAGTCACTACTGCGCAGCACACCCTCGGTCGTTACGCGTTTAGGCTCTCTAGCATCCGGCTTCTCGCGCTGGAATTGCCTGACTTGGACGAGAGATGGATACGACGATTGCGGTGGCTCACGAACCGCCGGCCGAGCACACGTCCAGCGAAGGTGCGTACGCGCCGACCGCCGACGCGCTTCCCGATGGCACATGGCTCGGCGAATTTCGCATCATTCGCACATTGGGTTCGGGTGGGTTCGGAATTGTCTATCTTGCGCTGGACACGACGCTGCAGCGCGAAGTGGCGATCAAGGAATACCTCCCGATGGCCATCGCGAAACGCGGACGCGGCACGAATGTCGAAGTCCGCGTTGATCCGCCCACGTTCAATGCCGGCCTCGAATCGTTCCTGTACGAGGCCAGACTCCTGGCGCGTTTCGAGCATCCGGCGCTGGTCAAGGTGCACCAGTTCTGGAAGGCGAACAACACCGCGTACATGGTGATGCGCTACTACCCGGGCCGTACGTTGAAGGAGGAGCGCAGCTGTCGGGACGCACCGCCGGATGAGACATGGCTGCGCCGGCTCGTGCTGCCGATACTCGATGCGCTGGAGCAGTTGCATCAGGAGGGCGTGTATCACCGCGACATATCGCCGGACAACATCGTCATTCTCGAAGACGGCTCGCCGGTGCTGCTGGATTTTGGTTCGGCGCGCAGAGTGATCGGCGATCGGACTCAGGCCGTGACCGCCGTGCTAAAGCCGAACTTCGCTCCGGTGGAGCAGTACGCGGACCCGCCTCTGCTGCGGCAAGGGCCATGGACCGACCTGTACGCGCTTGGCGCGGTCGTGCATTACCTGATGACCGGCCAAGCCCCGGTGCCAGCCGTCGTGCGAACGATGAACGACACGCTCGTGAAGCTCGCAGGTGAAGGCACTGCGCGATTCCCTACGGTCAGCACCACATTTCTTGCGGCCATCGATTGGTCGCTCGAAGTTGTGCCAGCCAAGCGCCCCCAGTCCGTTGAAGACCTTCGCGAAGCACTCGTGTCACCGAGACTCTTGCCGGTGAAGATGGTGCCGACCGACCTTCTGCCGCGCGGTGGTGCGCAGCAAGCGCTGGCCGTACGTTCGCCGCCTGCGATCGCACCGGCTTCGAGCCGTCGGGTGTCAAAGCGAGCGGTCGCCGCTTGCCTGGCCTTCACCGCCGCCGGGGTTTGTGCAATCGGCTTGTTCGGGTTTCGCTCCGAACCGAAAGTGCCGCAGCCTCTCGCACAAGCACCTGTCGTCGAGCCAAAGGCAGCTGCACGCGACGCCGACAAGGCTCCCGCACGGCAAGCCTCCCGCAAGCCGCCGTCCTCGTCTATGGCGTCCCCTACCGCTCTGGCAGCAAGCCCCCATGCTGCGTGCGCCGGATTGGGCCTCTGGGCTTCTTCAGCGTGCATGCGCCGGGAATGCAGTTCGCCTGGCCGTCGGCAGCATCCGGACTGCATGCGATTGCGAGCGGAGGAGGACGCGCGCTTGCAAAGGGAATATTCGCGCTAGCGAGACTCGCAGAAGGGGAACCTCGTGGCCAACACGCGCTGCCTGTACAGAGAGTTCTATTTGTCTTGCACATCGGAGTTGGGGTCCGACGGCAAGTACCGAGCTCACGTCGCCATCACGATGCTGCGCGCCGACCGCACGCGCTCGCAGAGGTTCATCGATTCGATGGGATATTGCAGCGAGGCTGAAGCGCATGAACAAGGCATGGCCATGGCCAGAGCGTGGGTCGACGCGAATGCGGTCGCCGCACGGGGGCAGTCACCCAGCACCTTTGTGTCGCTGTGACGCGACCTCAAGCGGGCACGCGGACGCTGGGATGTTGAGCGGCACAAGCCATCTTCGAAGGAGACAAGCGACCCCTGTGTCGGTCGACACGGACATGCTCGTGCAGAACCCGACCGCAGGCCCCATCTGCAATGGCGCTGGCTGGGTATGTGAAGAGCATCCGGAGACGGTTCGGGTCGGCCGTGCACTTGCAACTCCGACAGCGATCTTCAGTAACCGCGACATCGCAGACGTCGTAGCGATGCGTCAAATGACCCGACCGGATCACCTTCGGCAAGATCTCGGGCGAGCCCATCGTCAAGTTGGTCCGCATCTCGCCGACGAATTAGCGCCATCGACTGACCTGCTGCTTGATCAACACCAACCTGAGCAAGTCATACGCCGCGACGATCTGAATCGAGGCGGACATCCGGTCCTAGCATGCCCCGTCATGGCAGGCAGCATCGACGCGTGTCGGAGTGAATAACCCTCTGGTGCGCGGCTGGCGCCTGCAGTGTAGGGTCCAGTATTTGGCCGGTGAGGGGTGAGGGTGTCGAGTCCGGCATACAGCCCGCGCAGCCGACGCATGATGGTGTGCGTCCGCAACCTGCCCCCAGGAACTGTGGAAAAGCCTGTGGACTAGGCCAGCCGGGGCCGCGCCAATGCTTGATGGAGGCCGCGATGCTGCGTTTTGCGGCACGGCTGGTGCTTGCGTCGACTGCGCTCATATACACTGCGACCCGCCAGACAAGGGCACACCCGCGCGAAAGCCGGGGTCGCAAAGCTTCCGGTCTACGGGCCAAGGGCCACGACAGCGGGGTTGCCAACGATCAGCATACTGATCGCCGTCACTGCAACCAATGGCGTGGCAAGACGGATTCGCGCCGTCGATCGACCTCGTCCCGTGCGGTGTCCCTTGCGTTCAACACGAACAGCGGATGTCGTTATTTATCGGGTCATCGTTGAGCAGTCGATTTCATGTGGGCGATGCCAACGTCGTGCTGGTGCATGATTCCGCTGGGCGACGCTTCAGCGGCGACGGGCTCGGCGCAGCGAACCGCTTCGCGTTCCGTCACACCGACGAGGTCCCAAGAACTCGAGCGACGCGAGATCGATCTCTTCACGGTGATCCCCGAACGGGCCTCGGCCTGGTGTTCGAGGCGATGATTGAGGCAACCCAGGACGCTGTCTCATGACGGGCACTCCCCCGGGCTCAGCTAACCGCCGCACAGGTCGCCGTCGAGCCCTGCGGGCCGCGGCCGTGATCAGATTGGCCGGTGGCGTGCCCAAGGAAGCCATTGCCTGCGACTTGGGCGAGGATGGTCTGTCGCTGGTATGCGCGAGACCGATCTCGCCGGGCACGGTGGGTGAGGTCTCGCTCGACGTGCCACTCGCAGGCGAGACCTTCACGCTGACAGTGGGTGTGCGGTTCGTGTACTCGTCGTACCTCGGTGCGCAGGGATTCAAGGTGGGAGCCGTGTTCACTCACGTGGGCGAAGCGGTGGCCCGTGCTGTGAATGAGTTCGTCTTTGGGTAGCCGCCTACGTTCGGACAGCGGGGGCGCCGGATGACCGCAATGGCCACTACTGGTTCGGCGACGAGTTCGGCCCGTACCTCGTGAAGACCGACGTCAACGGCACCGTGCTGCGCGCGGCGATCCCGCTGGCCGACGGCGGCACGGTGGCCAAGACCGAGCTGGTCGACCTGATGAACATCGCCGACCCCGACGATCTGGACGGCGACGGCAGCACCGTCTACGGCATGCCCTACGTGACGATCGCGAACGTGCTGTTGCTGAACGAGCGCACGCTGCTGGTCGTCAACGACAACAACTTCCCCTATGGCGGCGGCCGCGCACTGGCCTCGGACAACACGGAGTTCGTCCGCATCACGCTGCCCGAGCCCCTGAAGCGCTGAGCAGGAACGAGTCCCGCCTGACCGGCGAGAGCACGCCGATCGCCGACCGGCTTGTGCACCCCGCCGAGCCGCGCACGCTTTCACGCCGGCGTTGCGCTCGGCAGCGCAGTGCACGCGCAACTGTTCGTTCGTGCGTGCTGGCAGGAGATCCGCCGGCTCGAGCGGCGCGGTGCTGTGCGCGGCGAAGAGGGAATCGGTTCGAACTCCGCGGCCGAGTTACTGGGTGGGCTGCGTCTGCATTCCTGGGACCGCAGAGCGCGCCGACCGCTGACGTTCGACCCGGCTTTGCGGAAGGCGCACCTCCTCCAGACCGCCTATTCCACGCGGCAGGAGCTGAGTGCGCTTTGGAGCCAGCCGAGCGCGAGCCGGTCCGCCGACCAGCTGTTGGACCAGTTGCGTGACTGGCGCGCGCCGAATCCAGCGGAATCGCAGCGCTGCGGGAGTTCGCGCGCCGGCTTGCCACGTTGGTTTGAGCGCAGACCCGCCCGCTTGTCATTTGCATCGCTGACCGAGCGCCGCGGCGATGATCAATGCATCGCCGCCGGCAAGTACGTTGGGACTTCGATAGACTTGTTCGTCGATGCTGCGGGGCGGACGAATCCGCCCCGGCGCTCGACACGCACGTCGACGTCCATGCCGAGGTAGGCCCCCGGCCTGCCGAACCAACTGCCCGCCACTGGGGCCACCTGCGCGGGATGGCGCGCCACGCCCACACGAATCAGGTGTCTGTCTCCCAGCAGGTTGTTCGTCGGATCGAAGGGCACCCAGCCGGCACCGGGGAGGTAGGCCTGCAACCATGCATGTGTCGCGCCAGTGCCGGTCATGGCTTGGCCGGGGCCGTCGAGCGAAGGGTCGTACAGGTAGCCCGAAACGAAGCGTGCCGCCACGCCCAGCCGGCGCATCGCTTCCATCATCAGCAAGGCGAAGTCGCGGCACGTGCCGCTGCCCAACGCCAGTGTCGTCAGTGGCGTCTGCGTGCCTTCCTCGTGGCGCTCCTTGTAGCGCAGCGCGTCGCGGATGTGCCGATTCATGCGCACCAGCATGTCAAGCGTGGCGGTCGGTCCATCGGTTCGTATGAACTGCCGCGCCCACATGCCGAGCTGATCGTCAGAATCGTCATGGTGCGGCCGCAAATAGTGTTCGAGGTCGATCCGTTCGTCGATCGAATAAGCCAACGGGAAGAGCGCAGCCGACGGTGCCACGGACACTCCGAGAGTGGCCGTGTACACGTGCTCAATCGTGAACGTGCAGACGATTTCCAACTCGGTCGCGGCATCCAGCGGCTGCACCAGAGCCACTGAGTTCGACTGCGGGTCCTGGATGAGGCGGATCGACGCCGCGGGGGTGACTTGCAGATCGGTGGCCAACACGCGCTGGTCGTGGCTTTCCCGGGGCCGAAACAGCACACGATGTTCGCCGAACCGGACCGGTTCGGTGTATCGGTAGGCAGTGCGGTGCGTGATCTCGTAGAGGACGGACATGGAACTCCATCAGGCACCCCCGTCCGGCTTGCTGAAATCACCGACCGGCGGCGTGGCAAGAACTGCGAGCGCTAACCCGTGCGGCGGCCCGTGATCAACTGGTACACCACCACGATCACGGCGAGAACCAGCAGCACGTGCAGCAAACCACCGGCGGTGAATGAGGTCGCAAAGCCAAGAATCCAAAGAAGCAGAAGTACGACAGCAATGGTGTAGAGCATGATGATCTCCAGGGGGAAGTCGCCGAATGCGCCTGAGCAAGCTACCCATTCCCGACGCTCGCGTCTGTCTGGCAGCGCACCGAGGTCAAGTGAGCGGGGCTGGTGTCTCTTGTCTACGTACCGCACACAACGTGCGCGCCGCTGCCTATACTTGAAGTGTCAACCGCCCAGCCGTCGCTTCGGCCCCTGCGGTGATCGAACGTATTGGAGCTGCGATGGCAATGCGCCCCGATCCCCGGCAGAACCACCTCATTGCGGCGCTGCCCATCGCCGAGTTGGCGCGCTGGCTGCCAGCGCTTGAACCGGTCGACATGCCGCTTGGCGAGGTCCTATACGAGTCCGGGGTCGCGATGACGCACGTGTACTTCCCGACCACATCCATCTTGTCGCTGCTGTACGTGATGGAAGATGGTGCTTCGGCAGAGATCGCCGTCGTCGGCAACGAGGGCATCGTCGGGGTTGCGCTCTTCATGGGTGGGGAAACCACGCCCAGTCGCTCCGTTGTGCAAAGCGCGGGTCAGGGGTTTCGCATGCGCGGGCAGCTGCTCAAGGAAGAGTTCAACCGATCCGGTCCGGTGCTGCATCTGCTGCTGCGCTACACCCAGGCTTTGATCACGCAGATGGCGCAGACGGCGGTGTGCAACCGC
>Ga0207684_10005262_pt1 | contig 12001 bp, 7 predicted proteins | sample KBSK5501metaG_FD_184342 | JGI IMG/M metagenome (GOLD analysis project Ga0207684, IMG submission 184342) | Corn, switchgrass and miscanthus rhizosphere microbial communities from Kellogg Biological Station, Michigan, USA - KBS K5-50-1 metaG... | ecosystem: Host-associated > Plants > Roots >... | reverse complement strand
CGTCATCACATCCGCATGCGATGCCCCCTGGCCGGACCACCGCATATGAGAAGCTACTGTCCCGGTCCCATAAAAGATGGGCGTTTGCCGAATTTTCCGGATACTTAGTGATCACTTCGCCGGTACCGGAAAGGCTCGCGGCCCAGGTCAACCGGCCCGCTTCGTCCTGGCGCATCGGTTTGCGTACTTTTGAGATACACCTGCCGGTGCGCGACCTTGCTCGCATCCTCGACCGAGCGGCTGACCCCGCGCCAGGCTCACCGCGACCAGCGGGAGGCGGTGGAGCCTCTCCCCCGGGCGAGATCAAAGGCCTGGAGCTTGCGCGCAGTGAAATAAAACCGGTCATTCTGGTTGATTAGCAACGCATCGTGTGCTGCGCTGTGCTGTGGGGATCGCGTCTTCCTGTACGCGCGCCTCAGGGGGGTTTGGCCGCATGGAAGAAGAAGGCAGCGTCCCGCCGCTGCCCCAGCGCGTACCAGGTGCGACAAAAGGGTCGTGGCCCGCAACACGGCCAGCGCGACCTGTGCTGTCAGAGTCCGTGCTGCAGCGTGTGCGTGCCGCGATGGAAGCGCAGCCGGAGCAGGCCGCGAACCAGAAGCAGCCCGCAAGCCAGAAGCAGGCTGCAAGCCAGACGCAGGCCGCGAACCAGAAGCAGGCCGCGAACCAGAAGCAGGCCGCCAGCCAGACGCAGACCGCGAACCAGAACCAGGCCGCAAGTTCTGAACGCCCAGCTTCCTTGCCTCGGCGGGCGGCAGGTGCGAACAACGGGCCGAGGCCGCCGGCGGAGGCCGCATGGGCGCCCCTATCGGCCTCTTTGTTTGGGCGCATGCGAGATGCGAATGACGATACGGCGCCGATCCCGGTCATCTCAGGGTCTGCGGGCAGCGAGACGGAGAGTCCGCCCGCCGACGAGACCAGCGCGGAGCTGGATCGCGCCGCGAGGGCACAACGCGCCCAGGCACTGCGCGCCGCCAAGGCACTCCGCGCCGCCAAGGCAGAACGCGCCGCCATAGCACAACGCGCCAAAGCAAACCTCGCTGAAGCAGAGCGCGCCGCCAAGGCAGACCCGACCAATGCGGAACGCGCCGCGGAGGCAGAGCGCGCCAAGGCAAACCTTGCGGAGGCAGAACGCGCCGTGGAGCCAGAGCACGCCGCGGAGGTGCCAGCTGACCACAGGCCGGTCGCCGTCATACGCGCCCCAGAAGAACGGCGGCCCACGCAGCAGGCCGCCGGACGTAAGGCGCTGACCCGGCGGACCTATCGCTTGGCTATCGCGGCTGTCTTGGTGGTGGTCTTCGCCCTGGGGTCGCTGGCATTGGCGCTGTTCCGGCACGCCACAACGGCGGCTCCGCACGACGGCCTTAGGGGCGACCCGAACGCACTTAAAATCGAGGCGGCGACTCGCAACCTGGCCGCGACCTGGATTTTCGATCAGGTCAGCGGGGCTGCGAAGGTGTCTTGTGATCCGGCCATGTGCCAGGCGCTCAAGGCGCACAAGATCCCCCCAGGCCGCCTGCTTGAGCTGGGGACGGGGGCGGCCGATCCGCTCGGCTCAGATGTCATCGTCGCGACGGCAGCCGTCCGCAGCGAGTTCGGCCGCCGCCTCGGCTCCGTGTATGCGCCGGCCGTGCTCGCGAGCTTCGGCTCCGGAAGCCTGCGGATCACCGTCCGGGAGACCGCTCCAGACGGAGCGGCCGCATACCGGGCCGCCCTGGCCAAGGACCTGCTGGACCGGAAGGCCTCCGGAGCCCAGCTGTTGCAAAGCCCGCTGATCGTGGCCTCGGCCGAGGCCAGGAAGCAACTCGCCGCTGGCCAGGTTGACTTGCGGCTGCTATACACGATCGCGGACATGGCCGCTCAGCCGCCCGTAGACGCTCAGCACCCGGTAGACATTGTGGCCTTCGGCGACTCCGGCCCGGGCGCCAGCGCAGGCATGCCACTTCGTTCCGCCGACCTGACGGAGACGGCCGGCGCGGCCCGTGCGGGCGGTTCCGCAGGCGTGCGGTCAATGCTTGCTCACCTGCGGGCGCAAGGTGGTCCCCCCTACCCTTACGGGCGCGCGACGATCGTGCGGCTCGCCGGAGGCCGGATCGTCCTGCGTATCGAATTCGCCGCGCCGAGCCCGCTCGGCCTGGGCAATGCCAAGACCCCGTGATCGATAGAAACGTGCCGCTGCACTGGTTATCGTTCGGAAAATTCGGCAAACGCCCATCTTTTATGGGACCGGGACAGTAGCTTCTCATATGCGGTGGTCCGGCCAGGGGGCATCGCATGCGGATGTGATGACGCCGGCACAGCCCGCAGGTTGCTGGGGGGCAGCCGATGCACCCCTGATACGCCCTGCGTTCGCACGCCGGGCAGCCTGCGGGCAACGCGCCGCGCCAGGGGTTGGGGGGGACTGTATTCGGACGCCACGACCAGCGAGGGCTTCTGCCCAGGACGCCGGAACAGAAATCCCGGGTGCTGGCGCCCCGGGTAGATCAGCCACGACAGAAACTTCTGTAATTCGCGTGCCCGCGGCGCTATACCTGATCTGGCGACACGAGCCACACCCGTGAGCGCAACCGATCAAGCACCACTAGAATCACCAGCGAGCACAGCCGCCACAACAACAGCCTGGCGGCGCCGCCGCCAGGCCAGCACGGTTCTCCCTGCGCCCCCGGACGACAACGAGAAATACGCCTATATCCACCGGAACCTGGCATATCTGACAACCACGCTCGTCATTAGCGCGGGCTGCCTCATTGTCAGCCAGATCAGGTTCGAGGTACACGGCCCTGTGCCGTGGCCGTTCATGGCTTTCACCGCCACTTACGCCATCTACCAGATCATTAGCCTGCCGGTGAACTTTGCGGGCCGCGGGTTCGACCTGGCCGCTCACCAGGCGCGCATCCAGGCGTGGCGCCCGCCCTCGTACCCCAGCGTTGATATCTACCTGCCCATCTGCGGCGAGCCGATCGAAGTGCTCCGCAATACCTGGAACGCCGTGTCCGAGCTCGTGGCCGACTACGGGGGGGTGGCCCGGGCCTATGTCCTCGACGACGGGCCTTCCGACGAGGCCCGTTCGGTGTCCGAGTCCTTCGGCTTCTGCTACATCCGCCGACCCGATCTGCGCGCATTTAAGAAGAGCGGCAACCTGCGGTACGCCTTCGCGCGTACCAGCGGCGAGTACCTGGTCATCCTGGATGCAGACTTCGCGCCGCGGCGCGACTTCCTGGCCGAGGCGCTTCCCTACATGGACGACCCGGCAATCGCGATCGTCCAGACGCCCCAGTTCTTCCGGAGCAGCACCGCGCAGACCTGGATCGAGAACTCCGCGGGAGCGATCCAGGAGGTGTTCTACCGGTCGATCCAGGTGGCCCGCGACCGCCTCGGCGCGGCCATCTGCGTCGGGAGCTCCGCGGTCTACCGGCGAGCTGCACTGGAGCCGCAAGGCGGCCCGACGCTCATCCCTTACGCAGAGGATGTGCACACCGGCCTCGACGTGCGCCGGGCCGGCTGGTCCATGGTCTACGTGCCGGTCGTGCTATCGACCGGAATCTGCCCCGACAACCTCGACGCATTCGTGCGCCAGCAGTACCGGTGGTGCACTGGGAACGCCGGTGTCGTGTTCTCACGTCAGCTGTGGTCGGTGCCGATGAGCATTCCGGCCCGGCTCACCTATATCTCCGGCTTCTTCTATTATGCGTACACCGGCCTGCTAACGTTTTTCGGACCCATCATTCCCATCGTCATGCTCGCCTTTCTCCCTGGCCAGGTCCGCCTGCGAAACTTTGTCATCCTCTTCCCGGCTATCCTCACGGGGCTCGTCCTGTACCCCCTGTGGCATCGCTGCCACTATGGGCCGTCGGTCTGGCCCCTGGGGATCGCCCGTGGCTGGGCACACGTCTTCGCCATCTACGACAGCGCCCGGGGTAAGACCATGGGCTGGCATCCGTCCCGGACACCTGGCAGCTCGCTACGGCGTTTCCGGTGCTGGGTCACCGGCTGGAGCGGCGGCATGGCCCTGCTCTGGGCGGCATTGGCCATCTGGCGGACGGTGACCCTGGACTCGTCGCAGTTCGCTGTCCTCATGTTCTTTGGCTTGCTCAACCTGGCCGTCGTGAGCCGTGTCATCTTCCCCGGAGTGAGAGCCGTATGAAGTCCCGTCTAGTGACGCTCGTTTCTTTCAGTATCGCCTTGGCCGCCATCGCCTTCACGGGTAACAATCTGGTTCTCCATTTTGCACCCCCCCCGGTTGTGCACGCGTCTCTCCCACCCAACCCGGCCTCCTATCTGGGCGTCTTCGAGCCCGGAGCGCCACCTGGCTACCAGCCGATCGCGGACTTCGCGAAGGCGGTACGCAGCCACCCGAACCTGGTCGGGTATTACAGCGGCTGGGCACAGCCCTTCGCGACGTCGTACGCGAAGACGATCCGCCAACAGGGCATCGTCCCATTCGTACAGATCGACCCCACCTTCGCCTCGGTGGCCGGGATCGCCGCCGGTGCCTACGATGACTACCTGCGCTCGTATGCCGACAGTGTCCGGAATTTCGGCCACGCGGTCGTCATCGGCTTCGGGCACGAGATGAATGGCCCCTGGTATTCGTGGGGCTACACGCACGTGGCGCCCTCGACCTTCGTAGCAGCGTGGCAGCACATCGTGACACTGTTCCGTGAGCAGGGCGCCCAGAATGTCACCTGGCTTTGGACAATCAATGCGGACCGTCCTAACACGGGGCCGGTCGCCTCGTGGTGGCCGGGCGCGGCGTACGTTAGCTGGGTCGGCATCGACGGCTACTACCTCCGTTCCTCCGATACCTTCGCCAATGTCTTCGCTCCCACCATTGAGCAGGTGCGCGCATTCACTGACAAGCCAGTGCTGCTGTCCGAGACCGCGGTCGGGCCCGATGCTGGCCAGTTTGCCAAGATCGGCGATCTATTCACCGGAATGCGCCGGTACAAGATGCTCGGGTTGGTGTGGTTCGACAAGGCCCAGCACGAGGGGCCCCAGCATCAGGACTGGCGCATTGAAGACAACCCGGCGGCCGAAGCGGCGTTCCGGCTTGGTGTAGCCGTGCTGAATCTGGCGCGCCCCTGACAAGCTGGGGGGTCAATGTCCCGAATATGGGGGCGTTGGCAGGTCATTTCATAGGAACACTCCGGACTTGGACGAGGCCGTGACTGCCGTCGGTTCGCCAAGGTCGCCCGGTAGCGTCGAGGCTGGCGCGGGCGGCTGGGTCGATTCCGGTGACGACGTCAGACTTGAGTGTGCGCAGTGCCGCGACTGGTCCGGGGAAATACGACACCGCGGTGGTGAACGGGGTCGCAGACGGCCAGTCCCGGTCGCCAACGAGCCGCCGGTAGTTCAGGTCGCCCTTAACGATGGTCAGCGACGCCTGCTCGAACTGGGCCGCGAGGTCGGCGGGCATGCGGTGGTAGGACCAGGGCGCACAGTAGAAGTCGTGGGTGTAGAGGCCGAGCTTGCCCTCAGCCGCGGCGCCGAGAAGCCTGTGGGCGATCTCTGACGAACTGCCGGGGGTGCCGGCCAGCCGGCGGAGGCAGGCGACGACGTCGGCGGTGGTCGCATCGGACACGTAGTACGGGCGGGGCTTCACGTGCAGCGTGACCGAGACGGCCTGGCCGTGCTGGAGAAGGTGGTCGATGAAGACGAGGTCGGCCAGCAGTTCCCGGCCGGCGTTGTCCGCGACGAGGACGGCATCCGCGCTGGCGCCGAGCGCGTGCCACAGTTCAGGGCTGTGATCATCGACCAGCATGGTCTGTACGGGATGATCCGGCCCGGCCGCCCTGCCGATCCGGAAGCCCAGGTCGGCGCGGTTGCCCCACAACGACGCCAGGAGTTTGGCCCGCCCCTGCTCCTCGGCCGGGCGCCGCTGCAGGTCATCAAGCGCGGCCAGGTCTGGCTCCAATGCCGGGTCACGGAGTTCGGCGTTCTTCAGGTAGTCGAACGGGTCGACCCAGTGCCAGGGTCCATGTTCGAAGAAGCCGACGGCGCCGAGGAGCCGCCGGTAAAAGTACGATTCCGACCACAGGAACGGCGCCTCTATCCACGGCTTACCGAAATAATCCTGGCCCCACGAATTCCACATCTCCTGGTCGTGAGCATCAGGGCCGGGTGGCTCCATCACCCCGGAGGAGATCTCCTCCATCAGCGCTTCCAGCCTGCGGCGCTGCGCCGGGCCGTATGGGTGGGCGTCCCGGATCTGGCTGACCAGCTTGGGTGTGCGTTCGTGCCAGACCCCCCAGGCGAATCCATCCGGGTCGTTGTTGAGCAGCTCAGGTGGCAGGGCGGGCCGGGCCGGTTCCTGTGACGCGGGCACTCGGTCTACTCCTCGTCGGTCGTACGGGGATCCCGATCGCCACGCTACCGGCAGCGCCTGCGGCGATTGGCCCAGGCGCTCACCCTGGCTATTCATCCTGGGGCGGGCTGACCGGCGCGTCGAGGGCTAGAGAACGATCCATCCGGTCAGGACGTCTATGCCGTCCGCGGTGTGACAGTAGAGGCGGAATGGGCTGGGTGGGATCGGCCGGATCACGAGACAGCCGATCTCGTCGATCGGAACCGTTTCGGCCGCCCCGATGCGGGCCTGGATCTCGGCCGTCGCAGTCTGGGCGGGGGTGATCTGGCCGAGCACCGCGTCTTGCGTGACTTCAAGCTCGATGGTCAGATGCGCAGACGTGAACGTGAGGGCGCGGATGGATGCCGCCTCCGCCCGCATGGCCATGGCGTTGTCGGGGTCGAGGCTAGAGTCGTAAGTCAGCTGCGCAAGCTCGGCGTCGATGTTATGCCAGGCGAATGCGGCCTCTGCGGCATGAATGAATTCGGGTGGAACGGCCTCGCGGGCCCGTAGCGATTCGCCCAGCTCGGCCAGGAGTCTGTCGTCGTCATCCCATACGTCAGGCATGCAGGTTACCTTCTGCGTCTTTGGCCTTGGCGCCGCTGGCGGCGGTGCGTTCAGTCATCATGCTGCTCATTTGACCGCCATCCAGATCGACAAGCGCCGGACAATTGCGTAGCCGGTCCAGGCAGCGTGCCCGCTGCGGGCCTATGCTCCCGATCGGGATCCGGAGGGCGCCACTGATCTCGGCATAGGAACACGGCGGTTCGCTGATGAGCATCGATAGCAGTTGCTTGCATCGCGCCGGGAGCTCGGCGAACGCCGCACGCAATGCGGCATTACGCTCCGCCGTGAGAATCTCTTGTTCGATCGTTGCGGAGTTCAGTCCCGAAGACATCTCATTTTCTGAACGAAACCCGAAGCTGTCCTCCCGACGCGCGGTCCGCAGCACGCGCAGGCACTCCCGCTCGGTGGTGGTGGCCAGCCAGCCGGGTAGCGCGGCCGGCTGGCGCAGGTGACCTAGCTGTTCGACGAGCCGCAGCCACACGGTCTGGCCGACATCGTTGATGTCCTGGCCGCTCAGCCGGTAACGGCTGCAGATCGACCACACCAGCGGGGCGAAGCGATCGATGAGCTCATTCCACGCGGCCTGGTCCCCGTCGCTCGCGCGCACCACCAGGGCGATCACCGCCGGATCGTCACGCATGACGGATCCGCAGCCACCTCAGGGAGCACATGGCTCAGCCACGTGGGTCTCGGCCGCTCTGGCCCCGGTTTCGCCCGGATGGCCCGGCTGACGTGATGGGTTGACCATCTGCACTCTCCTGCCTGCCGTGCTAGCACGGCCCCTGCCCGGCGCGCTAGCACGACTCCTGTACGGACAGAGGCACGACTGGGCCGCCTGATACGTCCAGTCCCGGAAGAACTGGCCCCAGCTCCCGCCAGCCAGGCGGCCAGGTGCCATGGACACGCGCCCGCCCGTCATCCGGCGCCGAACGCCACGAGGGACCATGCGGTCGCCCTGAGGACCGGGTCATCGGTGAGATCTTGGCGGATACCGCACATCGACGCGGCCAGGCTATGGCCAGCCTTCAGCCGACGATGCAGATTCAGCATCAAGGGCACCGCCGCGATGTCGTTGATAGGGACGATGCTGGCCAGGACTCCGGCGGTGCCCAGCGGAAGCAGGCTGCTGACCAGGCCGAGCAGTTCGTCAGCTCCGGCTGGAGCGAGCACCCCGGAGTCGCAGCTGGGGAGGACCAGCCGGTATGGCGCACGCTGAAGCCGCTCGAAGTCGTAGACGGTCATCGGCCCGTCGTCCATCCGCAGCGAGGAGAACAGCGGGCTGTCGGCACGGAAGATTCCGTGCGCGGCGATGTGGGCGAGCCAGGTGCCGTCGATCGCGTCGAGCACGGCCTTGGCGGTGGCAGAACCGTCGCCGAGCACGGTGACGTCCTGGTACATCTGTGCCACCGGCGACACTTCGGCGCCTTCGCTGGTCAGCCCGGGACCACGGACGACAACGACGTGGTGGCGCACCGGCGGCATGGTCGTCCTGGCCCGCATCCACGCACGTGCAGACGGTGCGACGCTGAACACCCGGTCGCGGAGCGTGGGCAGCAACGCCCACGGGATCGTATGCAGCTTGCCGGGCGGAACGATGACCACCGGCCCGTCGCCGAGGTAACGGCTCGCCGGCCCGAAGAGAGTCTCCTGGAGCCTGGGACCGCTGGCCTCCAGGAGGGCGAGAGCACTTTCTGGGTGGCCGGCCGGCTTGCCACGGGCGAGGCGCCGGAGCCCGAACCGCGCGAGTTCGACCGCGCGGGCGGCGTCGCGGGTTTGGCCCGCGGCGACCTGCCGTACCTTTCCCCCGCCGCAGACCAGGACGTGCAGGGTGCCATCGACGTCAACAATCTGGACCAATCTCGCCGCACCAAGTTCGTCCAGCAAGGCCGCGACGTCGATTCCTGGGTTATCCGGAGCGGGGGTTCCTGGCACCCGGATAGCGCGTGCGCGAATGGCCGCCTCCAGCCGGAGCTGTTCGCGCTGGAGCGCTCCGGCAGGCAATCCCCGTGCCCGCATCCTCTCCAGGCGGCTGGCGACATCACGGACCGCAGCCAGATCGATCGCGAGGTCGCGGTCGTCGGCCGGCCGGACGGGAGGGATCGCCAGCGCGGTCGCCCGCCAGCGCTCACTCCAGACCAGCAGCGCCCGTGGCCGGCGCGCCCGGACCGCATGGCGCTGGGCGAGCACGGCCAGCTCGGCTCCGTGGGCGGTGGCCCGCGCCCGCAGCTCCGACGCCCCGAGGGTCAGCCGGTGCCCGTCCAGGATGTCCAGTCCGCGGCGGCACGCGTTGAGCAGCCGGCGCGGATCGGCCGCCGCCTCAGCCCGCAGTGCCTCGGCCAGCCAGCCGCTGGCACGCGACATCGCGGGCCCGCGCCGCCGGCTCCGCGCTGCCGTCGCTAGCTGACGATCGGCGTCCGGCCGCCGCCCCAGATCCAACGCCATCCTGCCCGCCAGCAGATGCGCCCCGGCGGCTTCGGGAGACCCCAGCGCCTCAAGGCGGGCAGCCGTCCGCGTGGCCTGGCCGAGCAACTGGGCCGAGATCATGCCGGTGGCGTAGCTGGCCTGGCACAGCAGAAACTCCGCGTGGGCCTGCCACCACGCGCGTTTCTGGGACCTGAAGAGCGCGTGTGCGTCGCGCGCCCGAGCCATGGCTGCCTGCGGATCGGCCGCAGCCAGGGCGCAGTGGGCCGCGGTCAGCAGCAACTCCGCCCTTTTCGTGGACTGGCCACCGGCCTCTTCAAAGTCGCGGATCGCGGCGTCGGCCTCCGCCAGCGCGTCGCCGGCCAGGCCGGCCGCCAGCAGCACGGCGCACCGGTTGATGCTGAGATCCGGAACCGGCACGTTGAGCGGCTTATAGCGCCGGGCCGCCTCGTCCAGGCCGGAAAGCGCCGTAGGCAGGTCCCCCGCGCGGAAGGCGACCTCCGCTCGGTTCTGCACGGTATAAACCGACTCCAGTTCCTGGCTGGTGGCGGCGAACAGATGCCCGGCGGCAATCAAGTCGGCATCCGCACGCCTGGTGGACCCGAGCGCAAGATAGACAAGCGCCCGCGCCGTGAGCGCGCGGGCGGCCCACGCCGGGTCGCCTGCCCCGCGCAGCACGGCGACCGCACGGCGCAGGTCATCGAGAGCAGCCGAATACCGTCCCAGCGTCCACAGCGCGATGCCGCGCCGGTGCAGCACGCGCGCCGCCAGCACACCATGGGCCTGCCGAACGGCCTGGTCGAACGCAGCCAGCCCAGCGTTGGTCCGGCCCCCGTAGACGAGGGCGACTCCGAGGGCGGCCAGCACGTCGGTCTCGCGATCGACGGCACCGCTTCGGCGCGCCATGCGCAAGGCGCTCCGCAGTTCGCGGATCGCCGCGTCGCCGTCTCCGAACTCCCGCAAGACGATGCCCGCGGCCTGGTGAGCGATTGAAGCGGCCCGCAAGTCGGGGCCTGCGGCCAGCACCGCACGAGCCCTGACCAGTGCCTCCTGGGGCCGGGACAAGGTCAGTGGCAGTAAATCCTCGACATCCCGTTGGCCGTAGGCGACCTCGCGGGTTCCCTGGGCCACGAATCCGATACTAGATCGCGGCATTCAAGGGGTCCATTGTTTATCTCGTGGGCCATCAGCACACACAGGAATCACACTCGCCTGCCCTCTTCAACCACGGCGAGCCGGCACCGGGCGTGGCTCGTCGCCTGAGCGATGTATCAGGCGAGCACCAGGCCACTCCGTACAAGTACACGAGCCGCTGCCTACGCAGAAACGAGGCTACAATCCTGCCGCCCGGTCAGGGCCGTGCGGTGCTGGGTTGGCGCAACCCGACGACCTGGTGCCTTCGGACGATGCCCGGGGCCAGGCGGCAGCAGGCGCCTGCCCACCGGGACAGCCCGCCCTGGTCTTCCGACCAGGGATCTGACCGCTGAACCACCTATTCGCGCACTCTAAGTCATCTTGTGTGGAGGTTTCTCATGACCGAGTCGGACAGCTGGCGAGAGGGTATGGATTTCAAGGTCGCCCAGCAGGTCGGCGGGATCGTGGATGCGTTCCGTACCCAGCGGAACATCGAGATCGGAGTCGAAGCCAGGGAGGGACTCGGCTTCATGTACGCCCGAGGGCACATCCTTGTCCGCGATGAGTATCTCAGCCAGGTACAGGACCGGCTGGGGCAGCCGGTTGGGATAACTGAGCAGGTCCGGCGCATCGTTGAAGGCGTCGTCCGGCTGGACCTGCTTGACCGTGAGGACGGCCCGGTAGAGATCACATTCGCGGTAGACGACATCACCCGGCAGTTCGGGCCCAGCGTGGCATCGCCGGATTACCTGCTGACGGTCGCCGGGGTAGTGGGTCCGTGTCCGGCCACCGAGCCCGAGGAGGTGTATGACGACATCGAGCCCTTCCCCGCGGTCTGCCCAGGCAACGGCGGGGCTGGCGTGTCCATCTACGTCACCGACACCGGGCTGCTTGACGGCGCGCAAACGAACCACCCGTGGCTGGCTGGCGTCACCGGTGATCCGGACCCCCTGCCTGCCCTGGCGGCGGATGGCACGCAGTCAATTCCGCAGTACACCGGACACGGGACGTTTGTGGCGGGCGTGATCAAGTGCATGGCACCGGCCGCCGAAGTCTTTGTCCTGAATGAGTTCGTGGTCGCCGGAAGTACGCTCGAGTCAGATCTGGTATCCGACCTCGATGCGGCGCTCGATCGGGGCGTCGACATCTTCAACCTGTCGATCACCGCGCCGACCATGGAGCTTCAGCCACTGCTGGGATTCCAGGCCTGGCTGAAGCGGCTGCGTCTGTACAAGGGCGTGATCTGCGTGGTCGCCGCGGGCAACAACGGGTCGCGGGCGCTGAGCTGGCCCGCAGCCTTCCCGGAAGTGGTCTCCGTTGGCGCCCTCGCGGCCGACTGGCGCAGCCGGGCGAGCTTCACCAACTACGGCGGATGGGTTGACGTATACGCACCCGGCCGAGGAATCATCAACGCCTATGCGACTGGCACCTACACGTGCCAGGACGCCCCTTATACGTCGCAGATCCGGCACTTCTACGGGATGGCGCGCTGGAGTGGCACGTCGTTCTCTACCCCGATAGTGACCGGGCTGATTGCCG
>Ga0207684_10005260_pt1 | contig 12004 bp, 13 predicted proteins | sample KBSK5501metaG_FD_184342 | JGI IMG/M metagenome (GOLD analysis project Ga0207684, IMG submission 184342) | Corn, switchgrass and miscanthus rhizosphere microbial communities from Kellogg Biological Station, Michigan, USA - KBS K5-50-1 metaG... | ecosystem: Host-associated > Plants > Roots >... | reverse complement strand
GGCGCCCCCGACGCCCGGGCGAAGCCTTGCTCGACCAGGGCGAAGGCCGGCATCGGAGCCCGCGGGACAGTCATGGGCTGCCTATGCTACACGCGTCGACTCGCGGCCCCAAGAACCGATGGCTAACGGGCCGCAGACCTCGCCGGATCCGGCGCGGGGGAGAGGACATCGGCCATGAGGACGCGCTCGATCCGCTCGCCCTTGAGGGCCACCATGCGTCCCGAGTCGCCGTCCGCCAGCGCCGCTCCGGGGTTGGGGCGCGCGCCTCGCCGTGGTCATCCCATCGTCAGTGACGGTGGCCGGGAAGCGCCTGGCCCTTCGCCATCGCGAGGTGGTGAGGGCCGTGATGGCCGCCCTGCACCAGGAACCCGGCGAAGCCAAGGCCCCGGATCCGCGCCATGGTCCTGGCGTCTTCAGGCCTGCGGGCCGTCACCGTGAGCCGGAGCCCACCCGGGATCGGCTCCGTCTTGGCGACCCACTCGGACATGCGGCCAAGCTCGGCCGCGTGGGGCACGATCATCGCACGGATGGCCTGCTCGGTCCTTCCCGTGCCGGTCACGTCCATCACGAGACCTCCGGGAACCGGACTCGACCTGACCTCCGACCGCAGGACGACCTCGTTCATGTCGACGAGATGCTGGCGCAGCCGCTCGAGATCGACCGTGCTCCAGTCGGTGCTGGCGTCGGCTTCCAGCAGCCGCACGACCTCGGCGAGCGCGCCGAAAGCGTCCTGGCCGGGCAGCGCCGGCGCGCCGGCGGCCGCACCGCCCCTGTGGTGCATCTGGGCGATCAGTAACGCTCCGAGGCCGAGGCCCAGCACGATCGTCGCCGCTCTACGCATGATGTCCTCCCAACTCGGATCGAGTCCTCCTAGCATCGCCACCCGCGGCTCCGGCGTCCGTGACTTCAGTCACGAACCCAGCCCTTCACGGCCTCCACCAGTGCCACCTAGCCCAAGCCGCGCTGACCCGGCTCGATGGTCGTGGTGATCCGCGGATCCCCTAGCGGGGTACTATTACCCGACCGTGAAGACAGACCCGGCCCCCGCTCCCGAGCTCGACGCGCTCCCGGTGCGCGGCTTCCGGGGCAGCCCGTAGGAGATCGAGCGCCAGTGGTACGAGCAGGTCTACCGCGCCCGCGGGGACCGGATGCTCCAGCTCACGTGGCGGGCGGTGCTGATGGGCTCGGTCCTGGGCGGGATGCTCTCCCTCACCAACCTCTATATCGGCCTCAAGGCGGGCTGGGGCTTCGGGGTCGCCATCACCGCCTCCATCCTCTCGTACGCGATCTGGAGCGTGCTCCATCGGGCCGGCCTCGCGCGCACCCCGATGACCATCCTCGAGAACAACTGCATGCAGTCCACCGCGAGCGCGGCCGGCTATTCCACCGGCGGGACGCTCATCTCCGCCTTCGCCGCCTACATCCTCATCAACGATCGAGCGCTATCCTTCCCAGTGATGCTCGCGTGGATCTTCTTCCTGTCGGTGCTCGGGGTGACCATGGCCATCCCGATGAAGCGCCAGATGATCAACATCGAGCAGCTGCGCTTCCCGAGCGGCATCGCGACCGCCGAGACGCTCCGGGCGCTCCATGGGGTCGGAGACCGCGGCCAGCGCTCCGCCCGCGCCCTCGGATGGGCCGGGCTGGGCGCGCTCCTCGGGAAGTTCTGGGCGGACGGGCTCGTGCTCGTGAGCGCCAAGCTCGCCCCCTTCATGATCGGCACTTGGATCACCGCGGCCAACCAGCGCCTCTTCGGCGCGGCGTGGATCGGGCGGACGGTGATGCTCTCCTGGGAGCCGATGTTCATCGCGGCGGGTGCCATCACCGGATGGCACGTGTGCTGGAGCATGCTGCTCGGCAGCGTCAGCGCGTGGATGATCTTCACCCCGATCCTCCAGCACCAGGGCGTGATCGAGGGCGGGGGCTACGGGACGATCGTGCAGTGGACGCTCTGGGGCGGCGTCGCGTGCATGGTCGCCTCGAGTCTCCTGTCGTTCGCGCTGCAGTGGGGGACCGCGCGGCGCGCCTTCGCCGATCTCGGGGCGATGTTCGCCGGCGGGCGGCGGGCCGCCGACGACCCCATCGCCGCCATCGAGACTCCCACCTCCTGGTTCCTGGGGGGCCAGATCGTGGGCTTCGCGGGCCTCGCCTGGCTCGGGCACGTCACCTTCGGCATGCCGTACTGGCAGACCGCGGTGGCGGTGCTCCTCTCGTTCGTGCTGGCCCTCGTCGCGTGCCGCGTCACGGGAGAGACCGACACCACTCCAGTGAGGGCGATGGGGAAGATCACCCAGCTCGCCTTCGGCGCGATGAGCCCGGGCAACATGAACGTGAACCTCATGAGCGCCGCGGTCACCCCCGCCGCGGCGAGCAGCAGCGCCGACCTGCTCACCGACCTCAAGAGCGGCTATCTCCTCGGAGCCCACCCGCGCCGGCAGTTCATCGCTCAGTTCGCCGGCATCTTCGTCGGGACGCTCGTCAGCGTGCTGGCCTTCCGGCTTCTCGTGCCGGATGCGAGCGCGCTGGGAACCGACCAGTTCCCCGCACCCGCGGCCCAGACCTGGCGGGCGGTAGCGCTCGCGCTCTCCCACGGGATTCTCGCGCTCGGGCCCGTCAAGACGTGGTCCATCGTCGCCGGCGGTCTCGTGGGCGTCCTCCTGTCCGTGCTCCCGGTGATACTTCCGGAGCGCCGGCACCTCTTTCCGTCACCGGCGGGGATCGGGCTGGCGTGGACCTTCCACTGGCACTACGGGCTGCTCTTCTTCCTCGGTGGTGCGCTCGGCCGGTGGGGGGAGAGGAAGTATCCCCGCTGGTCGGAGGAGTTCACCTTCCCGGTGGCCTCGGGCTGGATCGCGGGCGAGAGCCTCATGGGCGTGCTGCTGGTCGTCTGGGAGAACGGGCCCGAGCTCGCGCGGAAGCTGCTGGGCCACTGAGGAGGCTCACCGCCGGCGGAGCGGATCGGTGATGCCCCGCGCCTCGACCTGGACAGCGACCCTGCGTTCTCGGCCCCAGTCTAGCACCGGAGCATCACCTCCCGCTCCTCCCAGCTCGCACTACTCGGCCTTCACCGGAATCGTCGTGCCCTTCGCCGCCGGTGTCTTGGGGAGCGTCACCGTCAGCACCCCGTTCTTGACGATCGCAGTGACCTTGCTGGCATCCACCGCGACGGGCAGCCGCAGGCTCCGCGTGAACGCTCCATACGACCGCTCGATCCGGTGAAAGTGCTCTTCCTTCTCTTCCTTCTCCTGCCGCTTCTCCCCCTTGATCGTCAGTAGGTTCTCCTGCAGCGAGATCTGGATGTCCCTCTGCTCCATCCCGGGCACCTCGACCTTCGCCACCAGGCTGTCCTTCGTCTCCAAGATGTCCATGCTCGGCGCCCAGTCGCCCAGCGCCGGGAGCTCGTCCCACCTGACCTGCGCGAGGCGATCGAACCAGCGGTCCAGCTCGCTCTTCATGCTTCCCATCCTCGCCCACGGCATCAGTCCGTGCATCATGACCGCTCCTCCTTCTGGTGAGAGTGTCTCGGTGGACAACCTCGCCCCGAAGAGCTGCATCACCGGTGCCAGACGGGAGCTCCATCGATTCAATTGCTTGCCATCGGCCGACGGCCGACCGCCGGGGCACTCCTGCCCCGGTTGTGGCTGCGGCGCCCCAGGGGCGCGAGGCCGATGATCGCGGGCGCCAGGTACAGCGATCGTGTACCCCTTCTCACGCGCTCCCCCGCTACCACATGTAGCCTTCACCGAACTCGGCGACTTTGCCCTCCAGCATGAGGGCCTTGAGCACGTCCTGCTCGGTGAGCAGCCCGACCAGACGTCCGCCATCCAGGACCGGCAGGCTGCCCACGCGGCTCTCGAACATGATGAGCGCGGCGGACAGCAGCGGGGCCTCCGGGCCCGTCGTGACGACCACCCACGTCATCACGTCCCTGACCCGCAGGTTCTCGAGGGTCTCGCCCAGCTGCCGAGCTCGACGGTGAGCCCGGACCGACAGATACTCCTGCACCGCAGGAGCGAGGGCGGCATGGCGGAGGTCGCGATCGGTGACGAGGCCGACGAGCGCCCCGGCTTCGTCCACGACCGGCAGGTGACGGATGTGCTTGGAACGCATGACGTCCAGCGCCGTGCCCACCGGCGTCTGCGGATCGATGCTGATCGGGCCCCTGGCCATCACGTCCTTGACCTTCATCGTGTTCTCCTTCCGCCTTCACGCGAGATCCCGCTTCTTCGCCTCGAACTCGTCCTTGCTGATATCGCCTCGCGCGTAGCGCTGTCGGAGAATATCCAACGCGGGATCCGTCGAGCGCACGTCTTTGCCCTGGTTCACCAGCCATCGAATCGCCAGCACGATACCGACGATCACCACGCCCCAGAAGACGAGCATCATCAGCATCATCACGATGCCCCACGCGCCCCACATCCCCCACATCGGGTGCATGGCTCCTCCCCACTCGTACGCGCGCTCTTGAGCCGGGGCGACGGAGGGCCACAGTACGATCCCCGTCATCAGGCCCCTCGTCCATTCACGTCTCATGAGGCCTCTGACCGCTCATGGCCTGCGCGTTCATCGCGCTCACGACGGCGCGGGCGCGCCTCGACCCGCATCCCGAACGACGTATCCTCTGGCTTCGAGCGCCTTCACGGCCGGACCCGGATTGATCGTCGTGATGCGCAGCACGACTTCACGCTCCCCGGCCGGGCTTTGGAGCGTCATCACGCTGGAGATCAGGCTACCGGTCCCCTCGACGAGGCGCACGACCTCACCCAGCCCCGCGCCGGGCTCGCGAAAGATCACGTCCAGACGGCTGGACGGCTCCAGCACTCCCATGGCCCGGACGAACAGCTGGAGGATGTCGGTCTCGGTGACGATGCCGACGAGGCGGTCGCCCTCGGTGACCGGCAGCGCGCTGATCTTCTGCGTCGTCATGAGCCGCGCCGCCTCTTCGGCCGGGAACATCGGCCCGATCGTGGTCACGGTGCGCATCATGATCTCGGCGGCGGTCAGGCGCTCTCGAGCGCGCTCCAGCGCCGCGCCCCCGGTGCCGGACCCGGCGAGCGAGACCATGGCCTGCTTGAGGTCGCGGTCGGAGATGATGCCGACCAGCGAGGCGTTATCGGTCACCGGCACGTGACGGAACCCGCGAGGCTGGAGCAGGCGGAGCATCTGCGGCAGGCGGGTGTCGGGAGTGACGGTGACGACCGCGGTCTGCATGATGTCCTTGACGAGCATGGTTCTATTTGGCCAGCGCACGGCGGGCCGCGAAGTACTTCTTGGGACGGCGCTTGCTGTCGCGGTCCCGTTCGCGATACCGCTCCAGGCGACGCTCGAGGACCGGAAAGGCCGCGTCGAGGGCCAGGCGCGGGCTCTCGGCGCTACGCTCGACGCGCAGGCTCGGTCGGTACGGCAGACGCACCGTGAGCGCGCAGCGCATGGCCCGTCCGCCCTTCGGCCCGTTGTCGTCGACGAACACGACCTGACCTTTGACCGGCCCGACCGGGAGCCGCGCCAGCGCGCCGGTCATGAGCTTCGCCGCCCGGGCCCGAAGTAAGGAGTCCCGCTCGGTTCCACTTATCCGGATGGCGTCCGGTCGGATCTTCATGCGCACCTCCTCATATGCCCTTCCGCCAGCAACCTGAGTGCCAATCGGCACCGTCAATCCTTCCGGTGGGTTTCCGTCGGCGGGGAGCCGTCCGCGGGCGCCCGGGTGGGGAGCGGCAGCCCCAATGAGGTGTACCGGCCCCAGGCCTTGAAGGCCTCCAGCCCCGCCACCGGCCACAACACACCGAAGGCCAGCACGAGCCAGTCCGCGCCGGTCAGCGGCGCGGTGCCCAGCAGCCGGGCCAGCGGTCCGTACTCGATGGCCAGCCACTGCAGCCCGAAGAGGGCGATTAACGACAGGGGCACCCAGGAGTTCGGCCGAAGCTGCCACCAGGAGAGCCGCGCCGAGCGGCAGTTCATGGCCTGGAACGGATGGATGAGGACGAGAGCCGTGAAGGCCATCGTGCTGGCCGCCGCTCCGGGCCCCTCGTTCCAGACGACCCAGAGATAGGTGCTCAGCACCCCGGCGGCCAGCAGCGCACCCTCGCCGAGAATGCGGGCGCCGAATCGCCAGGTGACCAGCGCCTCGGCCGGGTCACGGGGCGGCCGCTGCATGACGTCGTGCTCGGCGGGGTCCCGGATCAGCGCCATGGCGGGCAGGATGTCGGTGACCAGGTTCACCCAGAGGATCTGCAGCGGCAGGAGCGGAGTGGGATACCCGAGCAGGATCGCCACGAAGATGGTGAGGATCTCGGAGAGGTTGCAGGAGAAGAGGAAGTGGACGACCTTGCGCAGGTTCGCATAGATGACGCGGCCCTCCTTCACCGCCTCGACGATGGTGGCGAAGTTGTCGTCGGTCAGCACGAGGTCCGCCGATTCGCGGGCCACGTCGGTCCCGTGGCGGCCCATCGCGACGCCGATGTCGGCGCGAACGAGCGCCGGTGCGTCGTTGACCCCGTCGCCGGTCATGGCCACGATCTCGCCGCGGCCCTGCAGCTCGGCGACCAGCGCCAGCTTCCCCTCGGGGCTGACCCGGCTCCGGACGGCCTCCGGCTCGAGGCCGAGCTGGCGGCCCACGGTCTCGGCGGTGAGCTGCTGGTCTCCGGTGAGCATGACCGTGCGGATGCCGGCTTCCCGGCATGCCGCGATGGCTTCCTTCACGGAGGGGCGCACCGGGTCCACAGATCCCACGAGGCCGAGGAAGACGAGATCCGTGACCGCGGCGGTCTCGATGGACTCGATGGGCCGCCAGGCGAGCGCGAGCACCCGGAGGCCCTCGCGGGCCATCGCGCGATTCTCCTCGAGCAGCCGAGCCCGGTCTTCCTCGGTCAAGGCGGCGGGCCCGACCGCGGTGTAGCGGCGAGTCGACATCTCGAGGACCACCGCCGGCGCGCCCTTGGCCAGCAGCGCGAGGCCGCCGCCCGGCATCAGGTGGAAGGTCGCCATCATGCGCCGGGCCGGATCGAAGGGGATCTCGCGGCGGCGAGGCCACGCCCTCGTTACCTCGGCGGGATCGAGCCCGGCCTTTGCGGCGGCCACGAGCAGCGCCGCCTCGGTCGGATCGCCGTGCAGATGCAAGCCGTCCGGCGCCACCCGCAGGCCCGCGTCGTTGCAGAGCGCCGCGGTCGTCAGCAGCAGGGTCATGTGGGGATCGGCAAGCGGGGTCACGACGCCCCGCTCGTCGGTGAAGCTGCCCGCGGTCGAGCGGCCACCGCCGCCCACCGTGATCCGCCGATCGCCGAGCCGCACCGCCGTGACCGTCATTTGATTCTCGGTCATGGTGCCGGTCTTGTCCGCGCAGATCACGGTGGTGGAACCAAGCGTCTCCACCGCGGCAAGCCGTCTCACCAGGGCGCCGCGACGGGCGAGCCGCCAGAGGCCCGCGGCCAGCGCCACCGAAACGACCGCCGGCAGACCCTCGGGAACCGCCGCCACCGCGAGGCTGATGGCCGTCTCCAGCATCAGCCCGATGGGCTCGCCGTGCAGGATCCCGGCCAGCCCCACGGCGGCACACACAGCCACCGCCAGGACGATCAGCCGTCGGCCCAGCGCTTCCACCTGGCGCTCGAGCGGCGTGGCCCGCGGGCCAGCGAGCGCCACGAGCTGGCCGACCCGTCCCAGCTCCGTGGCGAGGCCGGTGGTCGTGACGACGGCTGCCCCGCTGCCGGACAGCACGGTGGTGCCGAGATACACCATGGTGGCGCGGTCGGCCAGGTGGGCCTCCGACGCCACCCGCGCCTCCGCGTCCTTCCACACCGCGGCGCTCTCGCCGGTGAGGGCGGCTTCGCTCACCTGCAGCGCGGCGCTCCGCGCCAGCCGCGCGTCGGCGGGCACCGCCGCGCCCGCCTCGAGCATCACGACGTCGCCCGGAACGAGATCCGCGGCGTCGACCCGAGCTATGTGGCCGTCCCGGCGGACGAGCGCCTGCGGCACCGCGAGCGCGCGAAGTCTGGCCAGCGAGACGCGGGCGCGCCACTCCGAGAAGAAGCCGATGGCCGCGTTCAAGACGAGCGCGGCCAGGATCGCCACCGCTTCCGCGCGCTCTCCGAGGGTCCAGGCGATGCCGGTCGCGGCCAGGAGCAGCAAGACCACCAGGCTCCTGAACTGCTCGAGCGCCAGGCGCCAGAGCGGAGTCTCCGGCTGGTCGGCCACCCGGTTGGCCCCGACGAGGTGCAGACGCCGCTGCACCTCATGGGCGGTCAGGCCCTGCTCGACGTCGGTCGCCAGGTGGGCCACGACCGCTGCGACCTCGAGCGCGTGCCAGGCGACACCCGGGCTACCGTCGAGCGTCGTCATGGCTACAACGGGGCCGCCGATGGCGGCGGCCTACCCGGTCGTCATGGTTACAATGGGGCCGCCGATGGCGGCCTACCCGAAGGAGCTGGAGCGCGAGATCGTGCTGCGCGACGGAGCGCGACTGCGCCTGCGCCCGATCCGCTCCGAAGACCAGGACCGTCTGATCGCGTTCTACGATCGGCTGAGCCGCCATACCGCTTACCAGCGCTTCTTCACCGTGATGAAGCGCTTGCCTCCCGACTGGGCCCACCTGCTGGCCAACGTAGATTACCAGAGCCGGCTCGCCCTGATCGCCGAGCACGGCCCCGTCGAAGCGGCCGAGCTGGTCGGCGTGGCCCGCTACGAGCCCACCGACCGTCCGGACACCGCCGAGGTGGCGTTCGTCATCCAGGACGGCTGGCAGAATCGCGGGCTCGGCACCATCATGCTCGGCGAGCTGCTGGCGGCGGCCGAGTCCCGCGGCATCCGCCGATTCCGCGCCTGGGTGCTCGCCACCAACATCCGGATGATCGATCTGCTCTCGCGATTCACGGACGTGCAGGAGCGCCGCACCGAGAGTGGCGTGACCGAGCTCGTGCTGACCCGCCGAGCCGCGCCCGCGCCAACCTAGGGCCTGCGGCCAGTCCTGCTTCACGGGTGGGAGACGATGACCTCGGCGCACTCCGGGGCACAGGCGGCGTCGGCCCTGACGATGTGCCAGAGCACGTCGGTCTCCGTGAGAATCCCCACCACCCGGCCGTTCTCCAGCACCGGGAGGGAGCCCACCTTTTCCTTGCGCATCGTGGACGCGGCACCGGCGAGGCTCGTGTCGGGCGCGGTCGTGACCACGTCGGTCGACATGATCTCCGCGACGTGGACGCCGTCGAGCAGGACATCCAGCCGGCTCGAGCCGAGTGCCTGGAACATCCGGGGAGAGAACAGGAGGTGACGGAGATCGCGGTCGGTGATGATCCCGACCAGGAGCCCCTCACGGCTGACCACGGGGAGGTGCCGGGCCCGCGCCCGCTGCATCCGCACCACCGCGTCCAGACACGACTCCGACGTCCCGATGGTGACGACCTGCCGGCTCATCAAGTCCCTGACTTGCATGATGTGCTCCTCCTGTGCAACGCGAGTGCCACCGGCGGGACTCCAAAAGCCGGGTAGTTAGGCAGTATCGCTCCCGAAGCGCTGGGGCGGCACCGCCTCTCGTGGGGCGCCGGCGTCCGCGTCGCCGGCCTCGCGCCGATGTCCTCGATTCGTACTAGTGCATTTGCATCATTGTCGGTGGTCGGACCCGTTCGCTAACATCCCTGCGGTCGAAGTTGTCGACGCGCGACCTGCCGTGTCCCTGACCGAAGTTAGGAGTCATCGATGACCCGGTCTCTCAGCTTGCTCGTCGCAGCGTCAGCGCTCCTCGCAGGATCGGCGGGTGTCACATGGGCGCAGTCTCCCAGTCCCGGCCAGGATCCCGTCGCCGCCTCGCGGGTGTTCGACGCGAAGGGATGCGTGAAGTGCCACGCGCTGAACGGCTCCGGCGGCAAGGTCGGGCCGGACCTGGCGCGGGTCTCGCGGCCGCATTCCTTCTACGACCTGGCCGCCGCGATGTGGAATCACCTCCCGCGCATGACTGAACGCATGAAGCAGCTCGGAATTGCCCGACCCAAGCTCGAGGCCGACGAGGCCAAGAACCTGGTCGGCTTCCTGTACACGCTCGGCTACTTCGACCGCGCGGGGAACGCCGAGAGCGGCAAGCGGCTGTTCACCGCGAAGCGATGCGCGGAGTGTCACGGTGCCGCCGGGCCGGGCCCGAGCGTGGATCACCTCAAGCAGTTCGGCTCGCCGCTCTACGCAGCCGCGGCGCTGTGGAATCACGGGCCGCAGATGGCCGACGTGATGAAGGCCAAGGCCATCGAGCGGCCGACCTTCACCGCCGCGGAGCTGCGCGATCTCATCGCGTATCTGTCCCCCACCACGGGGGCTGCGGCCGGGTCGGTGTTCGTGCTGCCGGGCAACGCCGAGAGCGGGCGGCTGCTCTTCGCGGAGAAGCAGTGCGTGCAGTGCCACAGCGTCGGGGGCGCCGGCGGCAGCGTGGGGCCCTCGCTCACCGACAAGGGAGCGCGGCGGAGCCCGCTCGAGTTCGCGGCCGCGATCTGGAACAAGGCCTCCGCGATGACCGCGGCGATGGCCGCACGGAACATCACGATCCCGCAGCTCAGGCCGGAGGAGATGGCCGATCTCGTGGCCTACCTCTACTCGTCGGGCTACTTCGCCCCGCCGGGGAGCCCGAGCCGCGGCTGGGCCACGCTGTCCAGCAAGGGCTGCCTCGCGTGTCACGGCGTCTACGGCGAGCGCGGAAAGTCCGCCAGCGACCTGACCCGGGCGAAGGGCATGGACTCTCCGGCGGGCGTGCTGGCCGCTCTGTGGAACCACACGGTGGTGACGGCCCCCGCTCCGGGCGGGGGCAAGGCGCCCTGGCCGGCCTTCCAGTCGCAGGAAATGGCGGATCTCGTCGCGCTGCTGCAGGGCATCCGGCGGGCCCAGTGAGATCGTGAGGAGGACTCGGGTATGAACCGCACGACCCAGGTTGCCGCGGTGGCCGCGACGCTCCTAGGGGTTCTCTCGGCGGCCCCCGCCGCGGCCACACCCCAGCTCTTCACGGAGGCCAAGAAGGAAGGCATGCCGGCCCAGAACTGCCAGTACTGCCACGTCTCCAAGCTGCCGAAGAAGGACAGCTTCAAGCCGGACGACCTGAACGAGCGGGGCAAGTGGCTGGCCGCCGAGAAGGACAAGCAGAAGGCCAAGGACGTCAAGGCCGACTGGCTCAAGGGGTACCCGGGAGGCAAGGAGCAGAAGTGATCCCGCTGCTGCCGCTCGCCGGAACGCTCCTGGCTCCCGGCGCGGCGGCGGCCGGAGTGCCGGGTGGTGTGCCCCTGCCGCAGGGCTGGATCGGCACGACCAGCCAGTGGATCCAGGGCTTCGGTGTCGCGCTCGTCGTCCTGAACGTGGTGCTGCTCCTGCTGGCGTGGCATCGGCTGCGGGCGGGCGAGGCCGCCTCGAACATGTGGGGCTGGCTGCTGGTGGCGGTTGGCCTCGTGCCGATCATGGTGGCGTTCATGACCTTCGCCCACGGACTCGAGAGCACCACGACCGTGGCCGCCTGTGGGTCGTGCCACGTCATGACGCCGTTCGTCCAGGACCTGCAGGACGTCAAGAGCGATACGCTCGCCGCCACCCACTTCAAGAACCGCTTCATCCGCGAAAGCCAGTGCTACACGTGCCACTCGGACTACGGGCTGGGGGGCACGCTCAAGGCCAAGCTCAGCGGGCTCGGCCACGTATGGCGCTACACCACCGGACTCTACGACGTGCCGATCAAGATCGCGCAGCCCTATCCGAACTTCCGGTGTCTGGGCTGCCACGGCGAGTCGCAGAAGTTCCTGAACTCGCCCACCATGAAAGCGATCCTCCCCGACCTGATGAGCGGCCAGACGCCCTGCCTCACGTGCCACGGCCCCGCCCATCCGGCCCAGAAGAAGGAGGCGCACCTGTGAGCGAGGAGCCTCGGCGCCTCCGGCTCCTCCGGATCGCGATCGTCCTGGCCCTCGTGTTCAACGTCATGGCCCTGCTGGCGCTGGTGCGGGCCACGCCCATCATCTTCACGTTCTTCATGTTCCTGGCCCAGCCGCTG
>Ga0207684_10005259_pt1 | contig 12005 bp, 9 predicted proteins | sample KBSK5501metaG_FD_184342 | JGI IMG/M metagenome (GOLD analysis project Ga0207684, IMG submission 184342) | Corn, switchgrass and miscanthus rhizosphere microbial communities from Kellogg Biological Station, Michigan, USA - KBS K5-50-1 metaG... | ecosystem: Host-associated > Plants > Roots >... | reverse complement strand
GCAAAGTAAGAGTTTGCGTCAACCGCATAAACACGATCGTTGCGAACCGCGGGCAGTTCGGACCAGCCGGGATAGTCGAAGAGTGCCGGCGTCAGCTCAGTGACCTTGTCCAGATTGAAGCCGCAGGGAGTGATGATCAAAACATCCGGCGCCCATTCCAGCACGTCGATCCAGGGAATACGAACTGAATCAGCGCCGGCCCGCCCAAGTCCATCAACACCCCCTGCTATCGCAACCATCTCCGGCATCCAGTGGCCGCTGCAATAAACGGGATCAAGCCATTCCATGCAAAACACGCGCGGGCGATTGGTTAGCGCGCCTGTCCACGCGGCGATCCGCTCAAGTCTTTCGCGACCGGCCGCAATCAACTGCTCAGCCTCTTTGACTCGTTCCGCTGCCGCACCCAACTCGCGCATGTTAGCGAAGATTTCATCAAGTGATTTTGGCGTCAACCAAAGAATCTCGGGTTGCTGCGGCAGGACTTTCAAGACCTCCGCTACTTCGTTGCCAGACGGCGCGCAAACCTGACACAAGTTTTGCGTCAGGATCAGGTCTGGCGCGAGTTTTCGGAGAAGTGCTTCGTCAACCTGGTAAAGACTAAGGCCATCTCGCATTCGTTGCGCGACTGCGACATCGATTTCCGACTGGCTCATGCTCTCGATCGCAAGAGCGTTGCGAACGACGATTGTCTTCCCGCGTACTTCGGGCGGGTAATCACACTCGTGTGTGATACCCACGAGCTGATCGATGAGTCCCAGCGCACACGCCATCTCCGTCGCCGACGGTAGAAACGAAACAATGCGCGGTAGGGTCGTCATGGTTTGGTCGGCCATTGTAAGAGTCCAAAGTCCAATGTCCAAAGTCCAAAGTCTGTCGTAGGCAACGATCAGCTGCGATGCGCGGCTCTAGTATCGCTGCACTGACTTTGGACTTTGGACTGCGTTTCAGTGCCCGCCGTGCATAGTCTTCATGTCCATCTTGCCGGGGCGCAGTCGCAGAAACAGTTTCCAGGAAACGGGATGATCTCCATAGAGCTGATCGAGCACCGCCGGCTTGGAATAGAACGTCAGGTCACTGCCGATAGCGACTGATACGTTCTTGTTGTCGAGCACATCGCGAGCGCCGCCGAACGTATAGGCCCCAATCCGAAACGATGGATGGTCGTCGCTGATTCCCAATTGTGCGCGATCCACCGCGCGCAACAACTCATTCTTGTCCACCAACTCCAGACGCGTGTAGAGATAATTCTTGTCCACGAAGTTAACCGTGGACTCAAATGTGTAGCCATTCAGATTGTGCGTTTCGCCGGGACTGCTGGTGTGATTGCGTCCCCAGATGAACGCTGAAGCCCAATTGCCGCGATCAAGCGGCCGGTTGTACTGGACAGAAGCGGTAGCGCGTCGAATATCGGTGTCGGGTTCTGACGCCTCCGGGCGGCGTAGAAAGCCATAACTCACTTGCATCGTCCAGTTAGCATTTGGCATGAGCGAAAGCCGCGCCGAGCGTGAGTTCCACTTGTGCGCGTCGAAGTTGTAACGATTCTCATCGGGCTCGCGGCCATTGAAGATCGAGCCTTCAAGTTTCAACCAACGATACGTGAATCCGGTGGTCAGGACGCCAAAAGTGATGTGCGATGAATCCTGTAAGTGATGTGACAACGTCGCCGCCGGATTCTCCGAAGCCGACGCTCGATGCATGAAGGCCACCGGTCCCAACGCCGGTTCTCCGGGATAACCAAAGTAAGTAAACCAGGTCCCGCGTTCGCCCAACGGCAGCGTGTACTGCGCGGACAATTCCATAAAGAGATCGTGCGGATGTTGACGGTCGATCAGTGGCTGGCCTTTGTAAGTTTCACCCGTTTGAAAAAGTAGTGGCGACCCACCGCGTGGGAAAGTGAACGGCTCGAAACTAAACATGCCGCGCAGTTGTACAGTTCCCTTCCCGAGCTTGTGATAGGCCATCGGCATAAACCAGTTCGCGGATTCAAACTTCGTAACTCCGCGCGGGCCGCCCTGGGAATTCACGCCGACGACAGCATTGTAGTGAAACATCAACAGCCAGTCGCCGGATTGCTTGTGGCTCATGTACATCGGCGCTGATGAAGGTTGCCAGGAGGTTCCGGAACCCATTGCCCCCATCGACGTCACGTTGGTGCCGCTCGAGCCAACGCGAATCGCCATGTCGTTGCCCGACATCACGAGCAACGGTCCCATATCCATTGCGCCACCTTTCGACATGTCCATGCCCGGCATAGTCGCCGGCATCTTCATGCCCGGCGTGTGGGTATGCGGTGACTCGCTGGGAGTGGCCGAGGGCATGGGCATATTCATGTCCATCTTTTCCGGGGATGCTGACGGATTCGGCGATGGTGAACTCGTGGGCATCTGCATACCCGGCATCTGCGTTCCCGGCGTGTGGGTATGCGGTGACTCGCTGGGAGTGGCCGAGGGCATGGGCATATTCAGGTCCATCTTTTCCGGAGATGCCGGCGGACTCGGCGATGGTGAACTCGTGGGCATATGCATCCCCGGCATGTTGCTCATGTCGTGCTTTTTCTGCGGCTGCGTTCTTTTTCGGACTAAGGTTCTTTTCCTGCTCGACGCGCTACGTCGTTTCACCTTCGCCTTCGCCTTTGGCTTTGACTTTGGCTTGGGTTTGCTCATGCCCGGCATGTTGCTCATGTCGTGCTGTGAGAACGCGGTTGGCCCGGTCGCGAACGAGATCAAAACCCAACTCACTAAAAACAGATACTTGTAATAGGAAAACTTACTTACCATGAATCCTGTCCTTGCTCTTTGGGGGTGGGGGCGTTCCCAGGAATGACCCGGAAACGCCCGCACCTTTTCTATGCCGTAATTAACTCTTCGGCTTGTCCTTGTCCTGCATCTTCATGTCGCATGAATCACCACCGCAACAACAGCAGCTTCCCTCTTTTGCCGCGTGGTTTTTAGCGTCATGTTTCATCTTCAGGTCGCAGGAATCGCCTTTGCAGCAATCCGGCATAGTCGCGCAACACGACTCCGCTTCTTTCTTCTGATCCGTTTGCGAAGTGTTCTGCGCAAACGCAATTCCTGAAAGAGCGAGGCCGAGTCCCAGCACCAGGCCCAAAAGCAAAGCCTTTGAAGTTTTTCATTTGTATTCTCCCTGTCTAAGAGATCGTTACCCTGATATCAGCGGGCTAAACACACTGATACCCACAGTAGGACAGGCATTCTTGTCTGTCTCTACTTGCACTGGACCTGGGACAGACTGGAAAGTCTGCCCTACGCGATCTCTAAATCAGGAAGCTACAGCAGTGCAGATAGGTATGGCCGCGGTTGGGTAGCCGCAGTGGACGCGCGAAGGCGCTTGTCTGCTCAGGTGGATTTGAAAGCGAGGCTCTCTCGCTGGAGGACGGCAAAGCAACGTTCGACTGATCCGTTCCGGCTTTCGAGAGGACCGCCGCGGCGTTGACGGCCAGGGGGCACTCCATCATCGAAGGAAAGGTTGCACCGAGCCCCGTAAAGAAAGAATCAACCGGGAACTTCTTGCCAGACTCAGCGACAGTGTGATGTTTCTCGGAAGTTGATTTCGTTACAGCTTTCGCAGCAGAGTGCGCGTTGCGTTTGGCACAACAGTCGTGCGAATGCATCGAAGCGCAAGCTTCTCCGGTGACGACGATGGCAGGGGAACTTGCAGGCGACGCGACCTCGGTGGAAGTCGCAGCGCTCGCCATATTCTCGCAGCCAAGCATGCAACCGGCCCCAGCCATCCAGAAAGCAACAGCCAGCGCGAGCGACACTCGAACAATTCTTATTGAGGAGAGAAACCTCATTGTGCCGGCTAGTCTAAACTTCGTGCGGGTTGATGTCGAGTCACGTGGGACTTATCCGCAGATTACACAGATTACGCCGATTAATTAATCAACCAGTCTGGCAGTCGTCTCTATCTAATCTGTGTAATCTGCGGATACGACCGTTTGGCATCAGCCGTCGACTTTCGTTAGACTGATTTTTGTGCCCCTTGTATGTTATTGGATAAGCAGAATTCCTGGCAGGAGAGGTTTAGCATGGGTATCGATAAAGACCGCATTAAAACTCAAGATGAAACCGGCGAAAAGGCGCCGATAGATCAAGTAGAAGATCGCGTCGAAGCTGAGATGAAAAAGCTGGAAGGGGAAGCCAAGAAGTTTGTGGCCGATGGCATGCAGAATAACAAGCTGGCGGAAGAGGGCGAACGAATGGTTGAAGAAGCCGAGCGTAAGTTGAGTGAGAAAGAAAACTCCGAATGATTAATCGGCGGCGCCCTTGTCGTTAAGTGCCTCTTGAATGGCTGCTCTTATTTGATCTGGAGTGGCAACCTCATTGAAGCCGACGAATCGCTTAACGATCCGACCGCTGCGGGAGATTACGAAACTCTGCGGAATCGCATCGCGCCCTTGCATTAACGCGACTGCAACCTGCGAACCCGACCAGCCAATTCTGTAATCCACTTTATAGTTCTGAACAAACTCGCGCACTTCGTCAGCAGAGTCGTCGGGATTCTCGGTCGATAATCCAATCACCTCTAGACCCTGAGAGCGAAATTCCTTATTGAGCTTAACCAGTTCGGGAGTCTCCTTGCGGCAGGGACCACACCAGGTGGCCCATAAATTTACCAGCAAGACTTTTCCGGCATAGTTTGAAAGCTTGATTGGCGCGCCAGTCAAGGCCCTTAGTTCTGCTTCGGTTACGCTGGCCGGCAACATAGTAACCGGCGGCGGCGCAACATTACTCGCTGGTGGCGCGCCGCGAGTTGGCGCCTTGCTATCCGCCGCTACTCCGGGTGCTGGTGGGTTGGAACGTCTTTCGTCGCCGGAACTACAACTTGAGATCCCCAGCGCTGCGAAAAGGGACAACACGAGCACCGTGAAGGCGATGCGCGTTGGCGTCCACAATCTTTTTCCACTATTGGTTTTGTTGTTGGCTTGCATTTCCTACCTATTAACTACTCAAGCTGAGTGAAGCATACCACTCTATTTGGATCGACGCTAAACGCAACACTCCAGTTTGCTTGCTCATTACGAACAATAGTCTAGGGACTTTTGCCAAACCGGAAGGAATCCAAAATGACCGGCATTTCGCCTCTTGAGCCTACATCTTCAATGCTCGACAATTCCGGTGCCAGCGAAGTTGTAAACATAGTAAGGACAGCGCCGTTGGTGTCTCCGGCCTTACCGGTGGGCACAAACACCACCCTGCCCCACAACTGCAGGTCACCTCGTTCAGTACCTTTTGAGAGGCCGACATAGCGAAATTCATAGGCCTCCAGTGAATTGATTTTGGTCGGGCCTTCAGACACTTTGCGATAGCCCGGGAGCACCTTCTCCAGGCTCGCGCTAAATTCTTCTACATGCCTCGGAAAGTCAGGCAGGTCCGCGTCGTAGCTTCCTTTGCTCTCATAGTAACGGACAGCGAAATTCTCCTGGGTGAAGTCAGGCGGTAATCGCCTTTCGAATTTGGCGAAGTTTCCTGAAGTGCCCCCAGCCTTCGGATCCGCGACCCAACTGTTTGGATAGTAGAACGAGAAGTCGAGGTAATGCTCGGCTAGTTTACCCTCTAGATTCGCTTGTGAGTTTGTAAACTTGGTGGTGTCGGGTGGTGGTACATACTCCGGCTCGGTTTTCACGGGCTCCGGTGTCGCTTCACTCGCGTTCGGAGTGGTGGCTGGGTTGCTGTTTACGTTCTCGCCTGGGGTCTCGCTTACAACAACCGGCGGTTCAGAGTTCCGGCGATCAAGCCGGGGCTTGATCACGATGAAGAACGCCGCGACCGCGGCAACCGCGCCCATGATGAGGAGTAGTGCCAGGATGCCGAGGATTAGAGGCAGCTTAGATTTTTTCTTTGCGATCGGCGGCACAGCTGCGGCTGGCGGTGCGGGTGCCCGCTGTGCCGTTGGTAACGGCGCGCTTTTCGCCGGAGGAGGCGTAGTTGGTTGCGACGGCGTCTGCGGTACCGGCGCGCTCGAGGCCGGCGTTGGTACCACCGGCGGTGGCACGGGCGCACTTGGTGCTGGAGCCTGCGGCTGCGGCAAATTAGAAGATGTGGGTAAACCGGTAGGTCCCGTCTGCTTCGGAAAGACCACCGTGGGCGCAGAGGCTGCGATGGTTTCGTCCCAATCGTGCGGCGGATTGCTTGCCGGCGGACCTGCTGGTGGCGCCGCGGAGCTCTGAATCGTAGCGTTTGGATCGAAAGGTTTGTCGCCGGGTACCAACAAGCCGCCATCGATCGTGCAAAACTTTTGATTGTCGTCGGGAAACGCTCTGCTACATTTCGGGCAACGCTTCATGAGTGACATCCGCTCCTTCTTAAATTAAGGTTGAAGACCACGGTCCCAGTCGCCGCTAGCGTGCCTTGGCAAGTTTTAGTTCCGCCTGCTTATTTCCCGGGTCGAGTTCCAGCGCCCGAGTGTAAGCGCGAACTGCGCTCGGCTTCTTCTTTGCTTTCAAATAGCCATCGCCTACTCCCTCAAAACCGTAGACGCCAGCTAGTTGCTTTCGATCTGCCGGTGACGCCACTCCCGCTGCTCGTTCGTAAGCTACTTCCGCTTCCTCAAAACGATCCAGTGCCAGATAAGTGCGACCGAGAAGATTGATAGGCTCGAACGCCCGCGGACTTATCTCAGCAGCCTGCTTCAAGTAAGGCTCCGCCTCCTGAAACCGCTTGAACACCACGAACATCCGGCCCAGTAAGTAAAGCGAGGTGGAATTGCGGGCATCGAGCTCGAGTGCACGCTTCAAAACCGGTTCGGAGTTTTGCCACTGCTGTTCGGCCTGTAACGAGTCAGCAATCAGATTCAACGTCGCCGGATCTTTCGCTAACTGCGTCGCCTTGTCGTAGAGCGGCGCCGCCTCGTCAGCGTGTCCCATTCGTTTCAGCACACGTGCGAGGTGAGCGTAAGCCACCGGAAACTCCGGATCGAGTTCCACGGCGCGACGGTAAGCATGCTGGGTTTCATTGTTGAATAGACCACGCGACTGCAACGCTACGCCCAACCGATCCCAGGCAACTGCATTCTGAGGCGCGAGTTGTACACCTCGGCGGGCAAAGTTCTCAGCGTCGGCAAAGCGACCGGCATTGTCACCACCGGTGCGCGGCTGCACGAGCACCACGCTCAACGCAATCAGTGCCTCCACATTGGTCGGACTCCAAAGCGCGGCGTTGCGGTAAGCGAGTTCCGCCTCCTCCCAGCGTTGTTGGTCAGAATAAATATTGCCGAGGCCGTATGCGGCGCGACCATCTTTCGCGTCGATCTTGAGGATGCTCTGGTAGGAATTCTCCGCCTCAGCGTATCGTTGCGCGTCGCGGAACTGGTTTCCTTTGTCCAACAAATCTTCAATCTTGTCCGCCGTGGCTGTGCTCGTTCCCGTCGTTCGCGGTGCGGTACCGCGCCTGGTCGGCGTTGGTCGGACGGTTCGTTTTTTCGACTCTGGATTCTTTGGCCTGAAAATCCCAGCGCCTCCAATCACATCAGAGCCGACGTCCTGGCCCAGAGCGCAGACACCGGCGAAGGCCAGCACTGCGGGCAAAATGAAAACCGCGAAAACTGCACGAAAAATCGAGGACGCTCTCATCGATTCACTCCTGTTAAGAATGTGATTTTAGCCCGACCAACCCGGCTGCCCGTCTGAGTCCGGCAGGAATCACCGGTACGATGACTTGGTTAGCAACATTTCCACGAGATTAATAAACCGTGGCGGATTGTAGCGCAGTTTACGAAAGATGAGCTAACACCCTGGCGAACTTATTGGGGCGAACGCACCAGGCGAAAGCCGTAGTTGGGATTTCTGAAGTCGGGTGGAAACCAATCTCGGTAAGTGGCGGAAATCTGGATCTGCTTGTCGTCGGGATCACTGGCGTATGATCCGCCTCTAACCACCAGCCAGTCTCTGTTGGCGACTGGAATCTGAGCGGTGCCCGTATAACCCGTATAAAGAGACGCCTTGGAAGAAGTCCACTCCCAAACGTTGCCGACGAGGTCGACTACTCCCCAGCGGTTCTTGCCGTCAGGATAAGAGCCCACCGGCTGCGCAGCCGCCTCTTTCACCACCGCCCGGTTGGGCGCCCAGGTGTTGCCCCACGGGAAGGATTTGAACTCGCCGCCGCTGCGCGCCGCAAACTCCCATTCCTCTTCCGTTGGCAAACGGTAAGTAACTCCGTCTCGTTTCGAACGCCAGGCGGCAAAGGCTTCAGCATCCTTTGCTGAGACGTTGACAACTGGCCAGCGCTCCTGCCCGGCAAGAGGCCTTCCCCTGATCCAGTGGCTGGGTGCGGCATAATTCATATCGCGAACGAAATCAGCATACTCTGCATTGGTGACCTCGGTGCGATCCATCAGAAACTTTTGCACGGTGACGGCATGTTGCGGCTGTTCCTGTAGTGGTCCATCGTTTCGACCCATTTGAAACGTTCCACCGGGAATCTCAACCAGGTCTGCTTTGTTTTCGACGGTTGCGGGACTCGCGGCGGGTGTGGGACTTGCGCCCGGCCCAGGTCCGACAATGTGAGTCGACCGTGAGCGCAACCATAGGTAGGTCCCGATTCCGCCGCCAACCAAAATGATGAGTACAACGGCCACCCCGATCATCAACAACACATTACTTTTCGGCTTAGATATCGGCGCGATGTGAGGTCGACTGTCATAGAGCGTGGCATCGACCGCCCCGCCAGGAAAACTGTTGTTTCCAACCGCATCCGTCCTGACGCCCTGATGTATTTGCGCGCTCGTGCCGTGATCGACGACAGTCGTGGTAGCTGGGGGCGCCGGCGGCATGCTGGTGGCCAGACGCGCCAGACGTTCTTCAAGTTCTTTCGCCTGACGCTCCACCCGTTCCATCTGCTCGCGCTGTTGGCGCTCGCGCGTTTCGCGCTCTTCCCTTTCCTTAAGGGCCCGCTCCTCTTGCTCTTTGCGCTTGAGCTCTTTCTCTTCCTCGGCTTTGCGGCGCTCTTCCGCCTCGCGCATCAATTCTTCCTGCGCAATTCGTTCCTTTTCCTTTTGCTCCTGCTCATGAGCTGCGCGCGAAGCCGCAAGCTTTGCCTGCTCCTCCGCACTCAACTGCGAGGAGCTGACTGTGCCCGCCATCGAATCGAATGAAGCTCCGAAGTTTTGCGAAGTTTCGCCCGTACTCGAGGCTGGTGAATATAGGGTTTCGTCCGGAACGGGAGCGGTCTGCTTCGCGGGCCTCGCAGTCAAACCGCCGTCAGCCACCGCTTGTTTGAGTTCCCTGATAAAAGCTTCAACCGATGGCGTGCGAGCCGCGATCTCCTTTTCCAACGCATGCCGGACCACAGCTTCAAGCTGCGGCGATACCTCGACGCCGGCGGACTTGAACGAAGGCGGTGGCAACGTTAGATGCTTCTTCATGATGGCGGGAATGGAGGAACCCTTGAACGGCACATCTCCCGTAAGCATCTGGTAAAGAATTATTCCCAGGCTGTAGACATCGGCGCGAGCATCAGGCTCGTCGTCGGACCACTGTTCCGGCGCCATATAAAAAGGAGATCCCATCAAGCCGCTGGTCTTTGCCTGAATAAAAGATCCTAAGAGTTCGCCCGACTTGATCTTCGCCAAACCGAAATCCAGAATCTTCAAACCTTCGGAGATCGGCTGGCCCTGCTGCGTCATGATGTTTAAGGGCTTCAGGTCGCGGTGTACGATGTTCTGTTTGTGTGCTGCTCCGACTCCGGCCCCGATAGCGCAGGCGAATTCCAAAGCGCGTTCCGGCGCCATCACTTTTTCTTCTGCCAGAATGTCCTGAAGTGACTTCCCGCTGACAAACTCCATTACCAGGAAAGGCATGGTGCCGCGCACTACGCCAAAGTCGGTAACGGCAATAATGTTCTGGTGACGGATGGCCGCGGCCGCAAGCGCTTCCTGGCGAAACCGCGTGACGAGCATGGGATCGTTGCCGACGAGATCCGGCAAGATGACTTTTATGGCGTGAGACGTCTTAAGAAAAATGTGGCGGGCTTGAAAAACAACACCCATTCCACCCTGCCCAAGTCGTCGTTCTAATTGGTAGCGCGCATCAAGGACAGGTTCGCCCAACAGCGATGGTGTGGTGGCATCGCCGTCTTGCGGACAGTGGATAACTTCGTCAGAGAAACAGCGCCTACAGGCTGGACATTCTTTCATTTATGAGCCCGGTACAAAGCGGCCGACGGCAAGAAGGATTTCGCACCCATTACGGCAAAGGTAGCAGTCGCGGAGTGATTCTAACGGCTGCAGTGGGAGCAAGCAACCGGCAAAATGCTTTGCGGCAAGGCTTTGGAGCAGAATTGCAAGCTTCGAGTATCCTGGGACAAGCTGCTTCCGGCGAACCTACTTCACCACCACATTCACCAAACGTCGCGGTACGACGATGACTTTGACGACCTGCTGGCCCTCAATGAAGGCGCGGATCTTCTCGTCCTTGAGCGCCGCCGTACGCAGCTCTTCTTCCGTTACCTGCGGCGAAGCCAGGACGCGCGAACGCAGTTTCCCGTTCACCTGGATTGGAATTTCGAGTTCATCTTGTTTCGCTAATTCCGCCTCAGCCTGTGGCCAGCGCCCGGAATTCAGAAGCCCGCCGCTATGGCCCAGGTGCTGCCACATCTCTTCGGCAGCGTGTGGCGAAAATGGCGCCAGCATCAGAACCAACGACTCCAACGCCTCACGCACCGCAAACGCGTCGGCATCAGTTGCGGTCGCGGGCTCTGCCTCAAGAGCGCTGAGCTCGTTGAACAACTCCATTAAGGCCGCCACGATCGTATTCAAATGCAGATTCTCGAAGTCACTTGTTACCTTCGCAATCGTTTGGTGAGTCTTGCGACGTAACGCCCGTCCCGCCCCACTCGGTTCATCATCGCCCGGGGTCGCCGCTGTACTGTTTGCCAGGCGCTGGTGCCAGCGCCACACCATTGTGTAAACGCGTCGCAAAAATCTGACAGCGCCTTCGATGCCGCTTTCGGACCAGCGCAGCTCGTTTTCAACCGGGGCGGCGAACAGCACAAACAGACGCGCCGCGTCGGCGCCAAAAGCTGCAATCATTTCGTCGGGATCGACACCGTTACCGAGACTCTTCGACATAGCTTTCCATTCGTCAGTCCCTTGAACGCGATTCGTGACCATTCCTTGCGTCAACAACTTCTTCACCGGTTCGTCAAAAGAAACCAGACCCAGGTCGCGCATAAACTTCGTCCAGAAGCGCGTGTAGATCAGGTGCATGACCGCATGCGAGTCGCCGCCGATGTATTGATCCACCGGCGTCCATTGTTTAGCGATCTCCGGATCGAACGGCGTTGACTGGTTGCGCGGATCACAGTAACGAAAGAAGTACCACGATGAATCCACGAACGTGTCCATGGTGTCAGTGTCGCGGCGCGCCGGGGCATTACAGTTAGGGCAGGTAGTGTTCACAAAGTCTGCTACGCCCGCTAACGGCGACTCGCCCGAGCCCGTAAACTCGGCGCGATCAGGCAACTGAACCGGCAAATCCTTTTCCGGCACCGGAACCATGCCGCACTTTTCGCAATAGACGATCGGAACCGGCGCGCCCCAAAAGCGTTGGCGCGAGACACCCCAATCGCGAATGCGATAGGTGATGGCAGCCTGACCAAAACCATGGGCTTTGGCGTACCTGGCCATCTCGACGATGGCATCCGCGGAAAGCTTCCCGCTCCAATCGCCGGAGTTAACCAAAATGCCGTAGTCCAAAAACGCATGCTGCATCGCGATGGACTGATCAGCATTGATGGCATCGTGTGGTATTGATTCCTGTTCGTGCGAGATGCGCTCGATCACGCGACGAATTGGCAGCGAATACTTTTGCGCGAATTCGAAGTCGCGGTCGTCATGTGCCGGCACGCTCATGACCGCTCCGGTGCCGTATTCGATCAGCACATAGTTTGCCACCCAAACTGGAAGGCTTTCGCCGCTAAAGGGATTGACGGCCAGAACGCCAGTGTTGATTCCCTCCTTCTGTTCTTCTTCGTCAACAGTGCGACCGC
>Ga0207684_10005258_pt1 | contig 12006 bp, 10 predicted proteins | sample KBSK5501metaG_FD_184342 | JGI IMG/M metagenome (GOLD analysis project Ga0207684, IMG submission 184342) | Corn, switchgrass and miscanthus rhizosphere microbial communities from Kellogg Biological Station, Michigan, USA - KBS K5-50-1 metaG... | ecosystem: Host-associated > Plants > Roots >... | reverse complement strand
CGACGCGGTGATGTAGCCGACCTGCCCGGCCGACAGCTCCTCGACCGGGCGCATGTCCGGGCTGAACACGCCGACCTGCTGCACGTCGTACGACCGGCCGTTCGACATGAGGAGGATACGCGTGCCCGGCCGCACCCGGCCGTCGGTGAGGCGCACGTAGACGACCACGCCCTGGTAGGAGTCGTAGAACGAGTCGAAGACGAGCGCCTTGAGCGGCGCGTCCGGCTCGCCTTGCGGCGGCGGCACGCGGGCGACGATCGCCTCGAGCACCTCCGGGACGCCGGTGCCGTGCTTGGCCGAGATGGCCAGCGCCTCGCTGCCGTCGAGATCGAGCGTCTCGGTGATCTGGCTGCGCGTGGCCTCGACGTCGGCCGCCGGCAGGTCGATCTTGTTGATGACCGGGATGATCGCGAGGTTCGCGTCGCTGGCGAGGTAGAAGTTCGCCAGGGTCTGCGCCTCGATGCCCTGCGCGGCGTCGATGATGAGGACGGCGCCCTCGCACGCCGCCAGCGCGCGCGACACCTCGTAGGAGAAGTCGACGTGGCCGGGCGTGTCGATCAGGTTCAGCGTGTACTCGTGGCCGTCGCGCGCCCGGTAGAGCAGGCGCACCGTGTGCGCCTTGATCGTGATGCCGCGCTCGCGCTCGAGGTCCATCGAGTCGAGCACCTGGTCGACCGCCTTCTTCGCGTCCATCGTGCCGGTGAGGGACAGGAGCCGGTCCGCGAGCGTCGACTTGCCGTGATCGATGTGGGCGACGATCGAGAAATTGCGGATGCGACTCAGGACCATCGGTTCAGTCTAACACGTTGCGTCGCGGCGCCTGCGGTCGACGGCGGCGCGCGTTCGTGTCAGCCGGTGAGCGTCGCGCGCTCGGGGACGATCGTGCCGGAGGCGAGCACGACCTCGGGCCCGACGTGCGCGCCCTCGCCGATCTTGACGTCCGCGCCGATCACGCAGTCCTGGAGCACGGCGCCTGCACCCACTTCGACCCGCTCCCACAGGATGGCGCCTTCGACGCGTGCGTCCGGCCCGATGCGCGTGCCCTCGCCGATCACCGTGCCGGGCCCGACCTTGCATCGCGGGCCGAGCACGACGCCGGCGCCGACCACGGAGGGCGCGATGATCCGGGCGCCCGGTTCGACGATGCCCCCGCCGTCGACCCAGCTTCCGTCGCGCCGCTGGCCGGGCGGCGCCAGCGGCATCGCCGCGCGTCCCTGCAGCAGGTCGATCTGGGCGGCGCGGTACGCCGCGGGGTTTCCGATGTCGCGCCAGTACGCGGTCGGGCACCAGCCGAAGCACGGAACGCCGTCGGCGATCAGCGCGGGAAAGAACTCGCGCTCGATCGAGCTCGCGCGCTCGCGCGGGATCCGGCCGAGCAGGTCGGCGTCGATGAGGTAGATGCCCGCGTTGATCGTGTTGGTCGTGATCTCCTCCCCGGCGGACGGCTTCTCCCGGAACGCCTTGAGGCGGCCGTCGGCCTCGGTCTCGACGAGTCCGTACTGACGGGGATCCGGCACCGGCTGCAGATAGATGGTCGTGCGCGAGCCGCGCGTCTCGTGGAGGCGACGCATCTCGGTCAGATCGGGGTCCGTGAGGATGTCGCCGTTCAGCACGAAGAGCGTCCCCGATACGAGATCGGCCGCGTTGCGCACGCCCCCGCCAGTGCCGAGCGGCTCGTCCTCGATCGCGTAGCGCAGCCTGACGCCAAGATGCTCGGCGTCGCCGAGCGCTGCGCGCAGGTCCTCCACGCGGTAGGAGCACGCCAGGACGACATCGGAGACGCCGTGCGCCCGCAGCAGCGCGAGCTGATAGGCGAGGAACGGCCTGTTCAGGAGCGGTACGACCGGCTTCGCCCGGGCCAGGGTCAGGGGACGCAGGCGCGTGCCCTGGCCGCCGGCCAGGATCACGGCCTGCAGTGGCTTGTCGGCCATTATCCCCTGTCGGCCATTATCGAGGAGGCGACCAGGGCTCGGCCTCGCTGATCAGCATCACGGGGATTCCGTCCCGAATGGGATAGGCCTTGCGACAGGCCGGACAGATGATACGCGTCTCCTCGAAGAGGAGATCGCCCTTGCACGCCGGGCAGGCGAGGATCGCCTTCAGCTCTTCGTCGATCATGCTCGAACCTCCTTCCTGAACCAGGCTACCGTCTGGGTGAGGCCTTCGTCGAGCGGCGTTGACGGGCGCCATCCGAGGAGCGATTTGGCGCGCGCCGCGTCGAGCAGGCTGCGACGTTGCTCGCCGGGCTTGGCCGGCCCGTGCTCCGCACCCCCGTTGACGCCGATCAGTCGCGCGAGCCGCCGATAGAGCTCGTTGACCGTCGTCTCGGCGCCGGTGCCGATGTTCGCGATGCCGGTGGCGTCGGCCGAGGCCACCGCGCGCGCGACGGCGTCGGCGACGTCGCCGACGTAGACGTAGTCGCGCGTCTGCTCGCCGTCGCCGTTCACGACGCACGGCGCGCCCGCGAGCAGTCGCGAGGTGAAGATCGCGATCACGCCGGCCTCGCCGGCCGGATCCTGGCGCGGACCGTAGACGTTCGCCAGGCGCAAGGTCAGCCCGCGGCCGCCGGTCAGCCCGGCCCAGCACTCCAGGTAGCGCTCGGCGGTGACCTTCGACACACCGTACGGCGACGCGGGCCGCAGCGGATGATCCTCCGGCGTCGGCAGCACGCTCGTGTCACCGTACGCGGCGCCGCCGGTCGAGGTGTAGACCGCGCGGCGCACGCCGGCTCGGCGGCACGCCTCGAGCAACCCGATCGTCCCCAGCACGTTGACGCTCGCGTCGAAGCGCGGATCGCCGACCGAGCGGGAAACCGCGGCCTGCGCGGCGACGTGCACGACGACCTCGGGGCGCGCGGCGGCGACCGCCGCGTCCAGCCGCGCGTCGCGCAGATCGCAGACGTGGAGCCGCGCGGCGGACGGTACCCGCTCGCGCCGGCCCGTGGCCAGGTTGTCGACCACGTCCACCGAGTGGCCGTCGGCGAGCAGACGGTCCACCACGTGAGAGCCGATGAAGCCGGCGCCGCCCGTCACGAGAACCCTCACGTGCGGAGCTTCTCCCGGAACCAGTCGACGGTGAGCCGGAGCCCCTCTTCGGTGTCGACGCGCGGCTCCCAGCCGAGCAGGGCGCGCGCCCGCCCGATGTCGGGCTGGCGCACCTTCGGGTCCTCGACCGGGAGCGGACGGAACACGATCTCGCTCTTCGAGCCGGTGAGCCGGATGATGCGCTTGGCCAGATCCAGGAGCGTCATCTCGTGCGGGTTGCCGATGTTGATCGGATCGTTCACCGGGGCCTGCATGAGCCGCCAGAGGCCGTCGACCAGATCGGTGACGTACTGGAACGAGCGCGTCTGCGACCCGTCGCCGAAGACCGTGATGGGCGCCCCGGTCAGCGCCTGGCCCATGAACGCGGGGATCGCACGGCCGTCGTTGAGCCGCATGCGCGGCCCGAAGGTGTTGAAGATCCGGACGATGCGCGTGTCGATCCCGTGGGTGCGGTGGTAGGCCATCGTGATCGCTTCGGCGAAGCGCTTCGCCTCATCGTACACGCCGCGCGGGCCGACCGGATTGACGTGGCCCCAGTAGTCCTCACGCTGGGGATGCACGAGCGGATCCCCGTACACCTCCGAGGTCGAGGCGAGCAGGAAGCGCGCGCGCTTCGCCTTGGCCACCCCGAGCGTGTTGTGCGTGCCGAGCGCGCCGACCTTCAGCGTCTGGATCGGCAGCTCGAGATAGTCGCGGGGCGACGCGGGGCTCGCGAAGTGCAGCACCCAGTCGAGGTGCCCATCGACCCGGATGTGCTCGGTGACGTCGTGCTCGATGAGCGAGAAGCCGCGGCGCGAGGCGACGGCGGCGACGTTCTCCCGCGACCCGGTGACGAAGTCGTCCATGCAGACGACCTCCCACCCCTGGTCGAGAAAGAACCCCGAGAGGTGCGAGCCGATGAACCCCGCGCCGCCCGTGACCAGCATCCGCATCGCGGGTCTACGATCGGAGCACGGGCTTGCGCCCGATCGAGTAGTACTCGAAGCCGAGGCGCCGCATGCGCTCGGCCTCCCAGACGTTGCGTCCGTCGACGACCAGCGGGCGCCGCATCACGGTCCGCAACCGCTCGAGGTTCAGGAACTTGAACTCGTTCCACTCCGTGATCAGCGCGACGCCGTCGGCGCCGGTCGCCGCCGCGTAGGGCGAATCGGCGTACTCGACGACCGTCGGCAGCATCTTCTGCGCGTTGGTCATGGCGACCGGGTCGTAGGCGCACACCGTCGCGCCGAGCTCGACGAGGCGCGTGATGACCTCGACCGATTTCGCCTCGCGCATGTCGTCGGTGCTGGGCTTGAACGAGAGCCCGAGGATCGCGATGCGCCGGTTGTGCAGGGGCCCCAGCGCGCGCTCGATCATCGACACGAAGTGGACGGCGCGCCCGGCGTTGACGTCGACGACCGCGCGCAGGATGTCGAACTGGTAGCCGAGGGTCGCGGCGGTGTGGACGAGCGAGTCGGTGTCCTTCGGAAAGCAGCTGCCGCCGTAGCCGAGGCCGGCCTGCAGGAACGCCGCGCCGATGCGGGCGTCGAGCCCCATGCCCTTCATGACCTGCGTGACGTCGGCGCCGGCCAGCTCGCAGATATTGGCGATGGCGTTGATGAACGAGATCTTCGTGGCCAGGAATGCGTTGGAAGCGTATTTGATCATCTCCGCTGACGGCACGTCGGTGATGATCATCGGACGCTCGAGCGGCGCGTACAGCTCGAGCAGCGTCATCGCGACCTGCTGCGTCGGGGCGCCGATGACGATCCGATCGGGGCGCAGCGTATCCTCGATCGCGGAGCCTTCGCGGAGGAACTCGGGATTCGACACGACGTCGAACGAGATGGGCTGGGTCTGGTGGCGCTCGATCACCTCACGGACGAACTCGCCGGTTCCCACGGGGACGGTCGACTTGTTGACCACGACCGTGTAGCGTTCCATCGCCCGGCCGATCTCCCGCGCCACCGCCTCCACGGCGCTCAGATCGGTCTGGCCGTCGACCTTCGGCGGCGTGCCGACCGCGATGAAGACGATCACCGATCTCCTGAGGGCCGCGGTCAGGTCGGTGGTGAACGAGAGGCGGCCGTCGCCCACGTTGCGCGTCACCATCTCCTCGAGACCCGGCTCGTAGATGGGGAGTCGACCGGCCTGGAGCGCGTCGATCTTGTCGGCGACGTTGTCCACGCAGACGACCTCGTTACCGAGGTCGGCGAAGACGGCGCCGGTGACGAGCCCGACGTAGCCGGCGCCTACGACGCAGATGTTCATGAGTCATCAATCATAGCAGAGGTCTTTCGACGGCCCCGGATTCCTCCTCCGCCTCGGCGGCGACCCAGCGGAAGAACACGACCGTGAACGCAAGGAGCGGAACCAAGCCGGCCGGCACCCACATGATGAGGCCGCCCAGGCGCTGATCGGCGAGTGCTTCGAGACCGAACAGCCGCGGCGCGGCCGCGTAGAACGGATAGAGCGTCTGCTCGGCGCCGGTGATCATCGCGGCGACGACCGTCATCGGGATACCGAACGCGAACAGATAGAGGATCTGGGTCCCGTAGTGCAGCCGCGGGAGCAGCGCTGAAGGCGAGAGCACCGGCCACCACGCCAGGATCGCGGTCGCGATCAGGACGAGGTGCTCGACCACGTGCCAGGCGTGATGCTCGAGCGCGACCTCGTACGGCCCCGGCAGGTGCCAGCCGATCAGCGCCATCGTGTAGAGGCCGAGCGCGGCGACCGGCCGCGTCGCGGTATGGGCCAGGGCGCCGAGCGCGCGCCGGCGGCGCAGGCGGCCGAGCAGCGCGTCGGCAATCCACCCGGGGGTGCCGGCCAGCAGGAGCGGTGGGACGACGAGGGTCAGCAGCAGGTGCTGCACCATGTGCGCGCTGAAGAGGTAGTAATCGCTCAGGTCGTGCAGCGGGCCGTTCAGCGCAACCAGCAGGACGAGCAGCGCGGCGAGGAAGAGCGCCGGCTCGCGGAGGCCGCCCCACGGGCCCCGCGTCCACGCGCGCGCGTAGGCCGCGGCCAGGAGGCCCACCCCCAGGACGACGTCGGCGTGGATCTCCCCGGATGTCCACGCGAACGGCGGCGCCGGGTCCATCAGCGGCCGAACACCAGGAAGGCGCCGGTCAGGGTCATCAGCGCCACCGCGAGCCCGGAGGCGAGGATCAGCGGGCCGACGAACAGAAACGTGAGCACGCGCGACTCGTATCTGAGGTGCATGAAGAAGAGCGCGACGAGCGCGAACTTGGCCGCCGACATGGCCAGCAGCAGCGGCACGACGATCGGCGCGAGGCGCCGGACGTAGATCACGCCGACCTCGAGCGCCGTGACGACCGTCAGCACGAGCGCCACTCGGACGTAGGTCCCGACCGTCGGATGCTCGCCGGCGCGCGGCGCGTCGCTCACGGTTTCGCCTCCATCACGGGATGAGATAGACGAGCGTGAAGATCGCGATCCACACGACGTCCACGAAGTGCCAGTAGAGTCCGGCGATCTCGACCTTGACGGCGTCGGCGACGCCGAGCCGTCCCCGGAGAGCGAGCACCCAGAGTGAGAGGAGCCACAGCACGCCGATGGCGACGTGCGTGCCGTGCAGACCGGTGAGCACGAAGAAGGTCGAGCCGAACAGGTTGCGCTGCATCGTGAATCCCTGGTGGACGAACTCCGTGAACTCGTAGGCCTGAAAGCCGAGGAAGACGAGACCGAAGACCGCCGTCCCGAAGAGCCAGAGCCGCGCCTGGCGGCGGTCGCCACGCTGCACCGCGGCGAGCGCCAGGACCATCAAGAGACTCGACATCAGCAGATCGAACGTCGAGACCGTCGTGACGGGGATGTTGAGGATCTCGTGCGGCGCGGGACCGACCACGCTTCGGCCCTTGTACGCGAGGTAGGTCGCGACGAGCGTGCCGAAGAAGAAGCACTCGGAGCCGAGGAAGACCCACATCGCCATCTTGCGGTGGTCGAGCCCCAGCACGCCGGTCTGGTCGGCATGCGCGTGCGTCCGGTGATGCTCGAGCGCGAGACGGACGATGCCCCAGATGGTCCACAGGACACCGATCACGACGATCGACACGTGCGTGAGGGCGCCGACCGCCGCGATGCCCATTCCGAGCGCGATCATGACCGGCCAGTGCGAGGGCGCGGGCACATGAAGCGGCGCGTGGCTCGCCGTTGGCGGCGCGCCTCGACGGGGGCCGTGCTTCTCTCGCCAGAAGGAGTCGCGTCCATAGACGGGCGGGATCGTGTCGAAGTCGTGCGCCGGCGGCGGCGACGACGTCCGCCACTCGAGCGTGCGTCCATCCCACGGATCCGCGGGCGCCGGCGCCCCGCGACGAAGGCTTTGCCAGGCGTTGACGATGAAGAGCAGCACGCCCACCCCGATGCCGAACGCGCCGGCGGTGGAGGCGAAGTTGCCGGCGGTCCAGCCCGCGTCGGCCGGATACGTATAGATGCGGCGCGGCATCCCCATCGCGCCGAGATAATGCTGGGGGAAGAACGCCAGGTTGAACCCGGCGAAGATCACCCAGAACTGGACTCGACCGAGCCGCTCGCCGAGCAGGCGGCCCGTCATCTTCGGCCACCAGTAGTAGGCGCCGGCGAATAGCCCGAAGAGACTGCCGCCGATCAGGACGTAGTGCAGGTGAGCGACGACGAAGTAGCTGTCGGTCTGCTGCAGGTCGACGGGCGGCGAGGCGTGCATGACGCCCGAGAGACCGCCGATGGTGAAGAGCCCGACCAGCCCGACGGCGAAGTGGAGCGCGGTCGTCGTCCGGATCGTGCCGCCCCAAAGGGTCGCCAGCCAGTTGAAGATCTTCACGCCCGTCGGGATCGCGATCAGCATGGTCGCGATCGAGAACGCCGAGTCGGCCACGGGCCCCAGGCCGGTCGCGAACATGTGGTGGCTCCAGACTCCGAAGCCGAAGAAGCCGATGAGCACCCCTGAATAGATGACGACGGGCGCGCCGAAGAGCGGCTTCTTCGCGAAGGTGGGAAGCACCTCGGAGACGATGCCGAACGCCGGCAGGATCAGGATGTAGACCTCGGGATGGCCGAAGATCCAGAAGAGATGCTGCCAGAGGTGGAGATCGGCGCCCGCGGCCACGTCGTAGAAGCGCGTGCCGAAGAAACGGTCGAACATCAGGAAGATCAGCCCGACCGTGATCGGCGGGAAGGCGAGCGCGATCAGGAACTGCACGACCAGGGTCATCCACACGAACACCGGCATCCGCATCATGGTCATGCCCGGCGCGCGCATGTTGAGGATCGTGACGATGAAGTTGATGGCCGCGATCACGGACGACACGCCGAGGATCTGCAGGCTCAAGAGCCAGAAGTCGACGCCGGGCCCGGGCGTGTAGTGCCTCGAGGTCAGGTTGGCGTAGCCGAACCAGCCCACGTCCGGCGGGGTTCCGGCGAGCAGGCTCGCGTTGAGGAGGAGCCCGCCGGCCAGAAAGATCCAGTAGGAGAGCGCGTTGAGCCGCGGGAACGCGACGTCGCGCGCGCCGATCAAGAGCGGCACCACGTAGTTGAAGAACGCCGCGTTGAACGGCATGATCGCCAGGAAGATCATCGTGGTGCCGTGCATCGTGAACAGCGCGTTGTAGGCCTGCGCGCTCACGACCGTGTTGTTCGGGACCGCCAGCTGGAGCCGGATCAGCAGGGCCTCGAGCCCGCCGAGCAGGAAGAACGCGAAGCCCGTCACGCCGTAGAGAATGCCGATCCGCTTGTGATCGACGGTCGTGAGCCAGCTCAAGACCGTCGCGGGCGTCTCGACCCCGGCCAGGGCCGAGGGCGGCGCGTGCAGGACGCGACCCGAGGAGTCCGCGCTCATCATTTGAGCCCGATCAGGTAGGTCGCGACGGCGCGCGCCTGCTCGTCCGTGAGGCCGAGCGCCGGCATCTTCGCGTCCGGTTTCAGGGCCGGCGGATTCTTGAGCCAGGCGGCGACGTTGTCGACGGAGATCGGGAGGAGCCCGGCGGCCAGGGTATGGCGGCTTCCGAAGGTGGTGAGGTCGGGCCCCAGCGCTCCGCTCGACACGCCGCGGATCGTATGGCAGCCGACACAGGCGCGTCCCGCGAAGATCGCCTTGCCTTCCGCGGCCAGCCCGGCCGGCTCGGCCAGCTCGGTCTTCTGCGCGGCGACCCAGCGCGCGAACGCGTCCGGCGCGTCGACGATGACACGCATGCCCATGTTGGCGTGCGAGACCCCGCAGAACTCGGCGCACTGTCCGCGATACTCGCCTGGAGTCTCGGCGGTGAACGTGAGTCGGTTCAGACGCCCGGGAATGACGTCGCGCTTGCCTCCGAGCCGCGGCGCCCAGAAGCTGTGGATGACGTCGGGGCCCTGGAGCGTCAGCGCCACCGGTCGCCCGGCCGGCACGTGCAGCTCGTTCGCCGTGACGACTTGGAGCGCCGGGTACCGAAACTCCCACCACCACTGGTGCCCGTACACGGTGATCTCGAGCGCGTCGCGCGGAGGCGCCGCCTGCGTCCGGAAGATCACCTGGATCGTGGGGATCGCGATCGCGAGGAGCACGAGCGCGGGCGCGATCGTCCACGAGATCTCGAGCAGGGTGTGGCCGCGAGTCTGAGCCGGCACCCGCGAAGCGCCCGGCCGGTCGCGGAAGCGGACGATGATCCACGCGAGCGCGACCCCCACCACCAGCGCGATGCCGATGGCCACCCACGTGACGATCCCGTAGACGTGCAGGATCTCGCGGGCGTAGTCGGACCGGGCGGCGAGCGTGCTCATCGGAGCGTCCCATGCGCAGCCGCCCAGCGCGAGCGCGACCGCGAGCGCCGCTCGAGTTGCTCGCCGAGACGAGCTCACGCCGACCGTCGGGCCGCCCAAGACGAACACTGCGTATTCGTGTGGGACACGAAGCCTCCTCGGCCGCCGTCAGGCGGTGACGTCGGCGAGTGCGAGTAGGGTGTGCAGGAGCGCGTTCGCGCCGCGCTCGATCGCATGCCAGTCGCTCATCTCGTCCACGCGATGGCTGCGCCCGCCGAGGGAGGGGATGAAGATCATCCCGGAGTCGGTCATACGGGCCAGGTTCTGGGCGTCGTGTCCGGCCGCCGAGTAGAGCCGGCGGGTCGCGAGCCCGAGCGTCGCGCAGACTTTCTCGGTCACGGCCTGCACCCGCGGCGAGCACAGCGCCGGCGTCGTGGCCGACATGGGGTGGATCTCGACCCCGACCTCGCGCGCCCCGGCGACCTCGCGCGCGAGGGCCGCGCATTCTTCGGCCAGACGCTCCAGCACGGAGACATCGGGGTCGCGCATCTCGTGGACGAGCTCGGCGCGACCCGGGACGATGTTGGAGGCGCCGGGATGCACGTGCACCACGCCGAAGTTGGTCACGCTGGCTTTGCTCCCGCGCGTGACGACGTGCCCGCGCACGCGCAGCGCGTAGTCGGCCGCGGCCAGGAACGCGTCGCGGCGGCGCTCCATCGGCGTCGTGCCGGCGTGGTCGGCCTGGCCCAGGAAGATCACGCGCGAGCGCCGCACGCCCACGATCGCCTCGACGACACCGATCGGGATGCCCGCCTCCTCGAGCCGCGGGCCCTGCTCGATGTGGAGCTCGACGTACGCGGCGACCGAGCCCGGCGGCACCCGCGCCTCCGGCGCGCGCTGCGCATCGAACCCCGCGCGCGCCATCGCGTCGACGAGCCGCACGCCGTCGACGGCCGCCATCTCGTCGAGCCTGGCGCCCTCGAGCATTCCGCAGAACGCCCGCGAGCCAAAGAGGCTCCCGTAGCGCCCTTCCTCGTCGCTCCACGCCGCGACGACCAGCGGCCTGGCGTGGCGCGTGCGTGACTCGCCGATCGCCTGCAGGCACTCGAGACCCGCGAGGACGCCGAGGGCTCCGTCGAGGATCCCGCCCTCGGGAACCGTGTCGATGTGAGAGCCGGTGAGGACGACGGGTGTTTCCGGACGAAGGGCGCGGATACCAGTCGCCCCGAAGATGTTGCCGGCCGAGTCGACCCAGGTCTCGAGCCCCGCCGCCCGCATCTCGCCCAGGAGCCAGGCGCGGGCTTCCTCGTGCGGGGGCGACCAGCACATGCGCGTCACCCCGCCCCCCGGCAAGCCGCCGAAGCGAGCGAGTCCATTGATGCGAGAGGTGAGGCGCGGCAGCGAGATCGAGATCACCGTGGAACGGAGTATAAGCCTTGACTTAACCCGTGAAGGATTCGAGAATGAACCACCGTTCAGTTGCTCGTCGCGCCCACCTTCAGGAGGGGAAATGGATCTCTCACTGACTCCAGACCAGGAAGCTTTCAGGGCGACCGTCCGCTCCTGGCTCAAGACGAACATGCCGCGCGAGTGGAAGCCGACGGGCAGCTCCGAGATCCCGCGCGCCGGACAGTACGAATTCCTCCGCCGCTGGCAGCGCACCTTGTTCGACGCCGGCTACATCGGTCTCACGTGGCCCAAGGAATACGGCGGCCGCGGGCTCACGTTCATGGAAGAGCTGATCCTCCAGCAGGAGATGGCGCTGGCGAAGGCGCCCCCGATCCTCAACGTGCTCGGGGTGGGCATGGGCGGTCCCACGATCATCGCGTGGGGCAACGAGGAGCAGAAGAAGCGCTATCCGGCCAAGATCCTCTCGTGCGAGGAGATCTGGTGCCAGGGCTACTCGGAGCCGAATTCGGGCTCCGACCTCGCGTCCCTGCAGACGCGCGCGGTCAAGGACGGCGAGCACTGGGTGATCAACGGGCAGAAGGTGTGGACCTCGTTCGCCCACGTCGCCGACTACATGATGCTGCTCGCCCGCACCGACCCGAGCGTGCCCAAGCACAAGGGCATCACCTATTTCCTCCTCGACATGAAGCTCCCGGGCGTCACGGTGAAGCCGCTCAGGCAGATCACGGGCGAGGCCGAGTTCAACGAGGTCTTCTTCGACAACGTCCGCGTGCACGAGTCGCAGGTGCTGGGCGGCGTCAACAACGGCTGGGCGGTCGGGCTCACGACCTTGATGTATGAACGG
>Ga0207684_10005254_pt1 | contig 12017 bp, 10 predicted proteins | sample KBSK5501metaG_FD_184342 | JGI IMG/M metagenome (GOLD analysis project Ga0207684, IMG submission 184342) | Corn, switchgrass and miscanthus rhizosphere microbial communities from Kellogg Biological Station, Michigan, USA - KBS K5-50-1 metaG... | ecosystem: Host-associated > Plants > Roots >... | reverse complement strand
GCGACGACCATCGCCAGATGCCCGGTGCCGGTCAGCAGGAGGAGCAGCGACGGGGGCAGGATCCCGACCGCGATGCGGCCCACGGTGATCGCGCGCAGGTTGCGGGCGAACAGGATCTCGACCACCCGACCCCCGAACTGAGCGACGCCCTTCGTCGAGGCGACCCACACCGCCGCGGCGGTCGCCAGGCCCGCGGCCTCGAGCAGCGGGACGAGCTGCACCGAGATGACGCCGAACACGAAGCCGTTGAGCGACATGATCAGGGCGAACAGCACGATGGCGACCGAGCGTGCGCGCCCTACCAGCGGAGGGCCGTCCGGGGACGCCGTGGAGCCGCCCGTCGGGGCGGCCATTACCTCGCCGGTCTCGCGCCGGGCGAGGCCGAGCCAGTGCAGGGGCAGGCACACCACCAGGTTGATGAGCGCGAACAGGACGAGGGTCTGTCGCCAGCCGACCTGCTCGTTCAGGGCGTGGCCGACCACCCAGAACACCGACGAGGCGAACGCTCCGAACAGGGTGAGGTAGGAGATCGCGGTCCGTCCGCGCGAGGGGGCGACCTGCACCAGCGCGGCGAACGCGGCATCGTACAGGCAGAGGCGCATGCCCAGGCCGAGGAACGCCCATACCGCCAGGTACGCCGGCTCGCTGCGGACATGGGCGAGCGCGAACAGGCCCGCGGACACGAGGACGGTGCCGAGCGTCATCACCCCGCGCCCGCCGTGGCGGTCGATGGCGCGGCCGACCGCGCTCGAGACGAGCCCCATGGTGAGCAGGGCGACGGTGAAGCCGAGGAAGACGAAGCCCCGGCTCCAGCCGGTGTCCTGGCTGATCGGCCCCGCCAGCACGCCGAGACAGTAGTAGCTCGTCCCCCAGGCCGTGATCTGGGTGATGCCGAGCGCGAGCACCGCGCCCATCATCGGGTCGGCGAGCCGCGCCTGCCAGCCGGCGCGCGGGGTCGACGGTGGAACCGCGGCGGCCCCCGATCGTGACATCGCGTTGAGACTATACACGCGAAGCGAGTCGGGCGCCGCGCGTCACCGCGCCGAAGATCTGTCGTCGGAACGGCGCGTGCCGCCCTAGCGGGCCGAAACCGGGCCGCTCATGAGCAGCCTCGCCTCCGCGAATGACTCCGTCGCCTCCTCCGACAACCCCTGCCGCAGGCAAAGATCGCCGAGCAGGAAATGGAGGGTGGGCTCGTCCGGGTGGCGGCCGATCTCCTCGGCGAGGCCGAGACGGGCGTCGTGAAGGAGACCGTGGCTGGCGAGGACCCCGGCCCGGAGCTCCGCGAGCGTGGAGGGAGGCGGCGGTGCACTGGCGAGGGCCTCGTCCAGGTCGCGCAGCTCACGGCGGATCGTCTGGGCGTCGCTGGGCTTGACCAGCTCGAACCAGACTTCCTGAGGCGGCGACGAGGCCGAGAGGAGCTGGAATCTGTAGCGCACACCCGCCAGCAGGGGCGGAGCGTTCTTGGGGTATTCGAAGCGCATGCCGGCGAGATTCGCGCGCTCGAACACGAGGCGGTCGGGCCCCACGATGCGAAGCGTGACGAGCGAAGACCGGCTCCCGCGCCACTCGAAGACCAGCGAATCGGGAAGCACGAGACCATTGCGGGGGGTCAGGATCGCGGGCGGTTTCATCCCGGCGCGAGTGCCCAGGGTCCCGAGCGGTAGGTCTCTCGGCGTCGTCGACAGGAAGTTTAAGCTCGCCTCGAGGATCCTCCATCCCTTGTGGAGCGGGCCGCGGTCCACGAGGGGAGCGGTGACGCTGAAGGGAGCGTTCGCCTCGTCGACCCGGACGCTTCCGCGGCCGCCGGTCAGCACGATGACCACCCACGCGTCCTGCGTCGTGGTCACCGTGTCGCCCGCCCGGAGGGTCAGCAGGGGCATCGCGGGGCGCCAGAGCTCGGTTTCGGCCGACCTGACTTCGACCCGGCCCTCCCCCAGGTGAATCTCGGTGATCATCCCCGCCACCTCTCGTTCCCCGCTTCGGCCGGGACTGGGAAACGACAGGATGGCAGCCAGAGCCAGGATGCTAGCCGAGGAGATCAGCGTCCGTTTCGTCGCGCCCATGGTTGGTCACCTCGCCAGAGTCGCGGTTCATTCGACTTTGGGCCATGGCAAGGGATGTGCCAGCGCAAATGTTGCGATGGGACAGGGCCTTCCGAGCGGCACGATGAGGCCCGGATGCGGCATTCTGCCCGGTCGCCGGGCGCCGCGTGCCCGACTCGTCCGCTCAGCAGACGGCCGCCCCATCCTTGACTACGTTCCCGTCCCGGACTAGCGTTCAGCCACCGTGGTCAAGGCGGTGTCCTTCTTCAAGCGGAAGGCCGGCATGCCGGTGGAGGAGTTCCAGGCTTACTGGCTCGGCACCCACCCCAGCGCGGTCATGCGGCTGCCGGGGGTGCGCCGGTACGTGCAGTCGCACACGCTGCTCGCCGGGTACCGGAAGGGCGAGCCGATCTACGACGGCATCGCCGAGCTCTGGTTCGAGGACACGAAGGCGATGCACGCCCTCCGCGGCACGAAGGAGCTCGAGGCGGTGGCGGCCGACGAGGGCGTCTTCATCGACCGCACGACGATGGGGCTGATCCTCACCGACGAGCACGTGATCAAGGACGGGCCCGCGCCGCCGGGCGGCGTGAAGAACGTCGAGTTCGTGACCCGGAAGCCCGGCCTCGCGGTGCACGACTTCCAGCGCTATTGGCTAGAGGTCCACGGGCCGCTCGCCGCGCAGATCCCGGTGATCCGGCGGTACGTGCAGAGCCACACGCGCTCGTCCGCCTACGAGCGGGGGCGGACGCCGGCCTACGACGGAGTGGCGATCACGTGGTTCGACGACACCCAGGCCATGCGCGCGTCGGCCGCGAGCGCGCCGTACCCGCGGGTCCGGGCCGACGAGCCCAACTTCATCGCGCCCGGCGACGCGCCGTTCATCATCACCACCGAGCACGTGATCATCCCGTGATGCGCCAGGACGCCCGCACGCCCGTCGCGGACGCGCTGGTCGACTTCGTCCTCGGGCTCGAGCTCGGATCGCTGCCCGACGCCGTGGTCGCGGCCGCGGGCCTTTCCTTCACCGACTGGGTCGGCGCCGCCATCCGCGGCTCGACCGAGCCGCTCGCCGCCGCGCTCGACGCGGTGGTCGCCGCCAGCGGCGGTGAGCCGCAGGCGACGGTCCTCGGCCGGGGTCGCCGGACGAGCGCGCTGCTGGCCGCGCTCGCCAACGGCGCGCACGGCCACGCGCTCGACTTCGACGACACGCACCTGGCCTCCATCGTCCACGGCTCGGCGCCGGTGGCCCCGGTCGTGCTCGCCATCGCGGAGTGGCATCGACGGCCGGGTGCCGCCGCTCTCGAGGCGTTCGTCGCGGGCTTCGAGGTCGAGACGCGGATCGGCCGGGTCATCGGCCCGATGCTCGCCGATCGCGGGTGGCACGTCACCGCGGTCCTCGGTCACTTCGGCGCGGTGGTGGCGGCGGGGAAGCTGCTGGGTCTCACCGCCCCGCAGCTCGGCCGGGCGCTCGGGATCGCGGGCACCCAGGCCGCGGGGCTCGAGCAGTCGCTCGGCACCATGTGCAAGCCGCTCCATCCGGGCAAGGCGGCGATGAACGGGCTCCTGGCCGCGCTGCTCGCGCGCGAGGGCTTCACCGGCCCCGTCGGCATCCTCGACGAGCGCCCCGGCCTGCCCGGGACGTTCCTCGGCGTCACCGATCTGAGCCCGACGCTGGAGGATCTCGGCAAGCGCTTCGAGATCCTCGACAACAGCACGAAGCTCTACGCCGCCTGTCACCTCCTCCACGCGACGATCGACGCCGGCCGCGCCATCCGGGCGCGCTCGGCGCCACCTCCCGAGGCGATCGCCGAGGTCGAGTGCCACGTGCCCCCGCTCGCGGTCAAGGTCGCGGCGATCTCCGAGCCCCGCACCGGCCTCGAGGCCAAGTTCAGCGCCGCCTACTGTGCCGCGCTCGCCCTGACCGGCGGCGAGGCCGCGGAATCGGAGTTCACGACGACGCCCGATCCGGCCGTCGTCGCGCTGGCCCGCCGGATCCGGCCGGTGGCCGATCCCACCCTGGGGATCCCCGAGGCGCGGATGCGGGTCCGCCTGCGCGACGGGCGCGTGCTCGACGAGGTGGTGCGCGCCGCGCGCGGCACCCCAGGCCATCCGGTGTCTCGGCCGGAGGTGGAGGAGAAGTTCCGACGGCTCGCGGGTGTCGTCCTGCCGGGGGCGCAGGTCGGGCGGCTCCTCGAGATGCTCCGGCACCTGCCCGCGCTCCCCGACGTCCGGGCGCTCGCCGCGCTCACGTGCAAAGGAGGGTGGCCATGAAGTTCGGATTGCGATACGCGAGCCTCGGGCGCTACAGCAACGGATCCGCCGCGGTCGAGCTGGCGCAGGCCGCCGAGGCCGCCGGCTTCGACTCGATCTGGACGGTGGAGCACGTGGTGGTGCCGCAGGGCTACCAGTCGCGCTACCCGTATTCCCCGTCCGGGCGCATGGGCTCGGGACTCGAGGACTACCCCATTCCGGACCCGCTGATCTGGCTGGCCTACGTCGCGTCGGCCACCCGCACCATCAAGCTCGGCACCGCCATCCTCATCCTGCCGCAGCGCAACCCGGTGGTGACCGCGAAGGAAGTGGCGACGCTCGATCACCTGGCCGGTGGCGGGCGCGTGCTGCTCGGCATCGGCGTCGGCTGGCTCGCCGAGGAGTTCGCCGCCCTCGGGCTGCCGTTCGCGGACCGCGGGCCGCGCACCGACGAGTACGTGGCGGCGATGCGCGCGCTGTGGAGCCAGGAGTGCGCGACGTTCAAGGGGCGCTTCATCTCGTTCGACCAGGTGTTCTGCCGCCCGCGCCCACCCGAGCGCTCCATCCCCATCGTGGTGGGAGGCGACACCGTGGCGGCGGCCCGGCGCGCGGGGCGGCTCGGCGATGGCTACTTTCCCGCCCGGACCCCGCCGCCCGGGTTGCTGGACGAGATGCGGCGCGCCGCCGAGGCGGCCGGGCGCGATCCGAAGGCCATCGAGATCACGGTGGCGGCGCCGACTGACGTCGCGGAGATCGAGGCGCTGGCGCGGCAGGGCATCGCGCGCGTGGCGGTGCCGGTCAGCGCCGCGGCGGGCCTGCCCGCGCAGCTCAAGACGCCCGACGACCTGCTGCGCTACGGCAAGGACGTGATCGCGCGCTTCCGCTGATCAGCCCGTCGTCCGGGCGAAGCGCGCGGGCGAGAAGGCCTCGAGGGCGAGCGGGCTCTTGCCGGTCAGGATGAGGTCGGCCACCGCGCGGCCCATGGCCGGGCCGAGCAGGATGCCCTTGCGGCCGGCGCCCGTCGCCATGTAGACGGAGTCGAAGCCCGGCACCCGCCCGAGCAGCAGGAGGCCGTCGGAGGCCACCGGCCGCAGGCAGGCGGTCTGGTGGACGACCTGGGCGTCGGCCATCGCGGGCAGCATCGTCACCAGCGCGGCGCCGATCTCGTCGCGCGCCTCGCGCGTCGTCTCCTCGTCGAAGCCGGCCTCCTCCTCGGTCGTGCCCGCCCACAGGAGGCCGTCGGGCTTGGTGGTGGCGTAGTTGTGGCCCCAGCCGACCGAGCAGGGCACCGGCGGGCCGGGCGCTTGCAGGCGCAGGATCTGGCCCTTGAGGGGACGCACCTCGATGGGCAGGTCGAGCCAGGACGAGGCCTCCGCGCTCCACGGGCCCAGGGCCAGCACCACCGTGTCGCACGCGATCTCGCCCCGCTCGAGGACCACGTGCGTGACCTTGTCGCCCTGGCGACGGAGCCCGGCGATCCGCCCGTGGCGTACGCTCGCGCCCAGCCCTTCGGCCGCGCGGGTGAGGGCGAGCACGAGACGATACGGCTCGACGTCCGCCGTCCCGTCGATCGAGACCGCGCCCAGGGCCTCCTCCGAGATCCGCGGCTCCACGCGCCGGGCCTCCGCCGCGTCGAGCCAGCGCGCGGTGTAGCCCGGCTGTCGCTGCTGCCAGGGCACGGCCGCCTGCAGGCGTCGAGCCTCCGCCTCGGTGAACGCCAGGGCGAGCGAGGGGCGCGACCGGAAGTCGATGCCGATCCCGGTCTCCGCGACCACGCTCTCCGCCAGCTCGCGGTGGAGCCGCATCCCCGCCTGGGCGACCTCGGCGAGGGGTCCGGGGATGCCGGCGCCGGTCACCGGGCTCAGCCCGCCGTACGCGAAGCCGGAGGCGTGGCTGCCGATGGCGTCGCGCTCCACTACGACGCTGGCGACGCCCGCCCGGGCGAGGTAGTAGGCGGTGACCACTCCCACGATGCCGCCGCCGACGATCACCACGCCGCTCGCGGTCGTGCCGGCCATGCTAGATCACGCCGTCGGCGCGCCAGCGCTCGACGGCGTCACGCGAGTGGCCCAGGAGACCCGTGAAAACCTCGTCGTTGTGCTCGCCGGGCATGGGCGCGAGCCAGCGGACGCGGCCGGGCGTCTCCGACAGCTTGAGCGGTGTCCCGGTGGTGGTCAGGGGACCGAAGACGGGATGGTCGAGCTGCACGAACATCTCGCGCGCCTGCACCTGAGGATCCGCGACCATCTCGGCCACGTTGTTGACCGGCGCGGCGGGGACGCCGGCCGACGCGAGGATGCGCACCACCTCCGCCTTGGCGCGCGGGCCGGTCCACGCCTGGATGATGGCGGCGATCTGGTCGCGGCGGTCGCGCCGGGCCGCCGCGGTGGCGAACCCGGGGTCGCGCGTCAGCTCGCCGCGGCCGATGACCGCGCAGAAGCGAGCCCAGATCGCGTTGCTCGCCGAGGCGGCGACGGCCACGTGGCCGTCGGCGGCCGGATAGATCCCGGTGGCGGAGCCCGCGAACGAGACGTTGCCGGCGCGGGTGAGGATCTCGCCGCCCACCGTGTAGCGCTCGCCGAGGTTGTCGAGCGCCACCACCAGGCTGTCCAGCAAGGCCAGGTCGATGCGCTGCCCCCGGCCGGTGCGCTGCCGGTAGTGCAGCGCGGAGACGATGCTGAAGGCGCAGAGCATGCCCGCGTAGTAGTCGGAGATCGACTGGCCGGAGCGGGTCGGTGGCCCGTCGGGATCGCCGGTGATGCTCATGTACCCGCTGATCGCCTGCGCGAGCATGTCGTAGCCGCGCTGGGGCGCGTAGGGGCCGGTCTGGCCGAACGCGGTGATCGACGCGTACACGATGCCGGGGTTCACGCGGCGCAGCTCCTCGTAGCCGAGGCCGAGGCGCTCCATGGTGCCCACGCTGAAGTTCTCGCTCACCACGTCGGCGTGCTCGACCAGCTCGCGGAAGAGGTCGGCCCCGGCCGGGGTCTTGAGATCGAGGGTGACTCCGAGCTTGTTGCGATCGCGGTACTGCGCGGCCGGCACTCGCTCCTCGACCCCGTCGCGCCGCCGCTTCACGCCGAGCGACACGCGCTCGCGCCCGCGCTCCGGCGACTCCACCTTGATCACCCGAGCGCCCATGTCGGCGAGCAGCATATCGTGCAGAAGGGCATCGCGATGACCTGGCCCAGGTCGAGCACCGTGACGTCGTCGAGCGCCTGATCCACCGGGGAGCGGCCTAGCTGGGGTTGACGCCGGGCGGGACGATGCCTGGGGCGCCGGACCAGAGGCCGCCGGCCAGGTAGCCCCCGTCCACCGCGAGGGTGTGACCGGTGACGTAGCTGGCGTCGTCGGAGGCGAGGAAGAGCGCGACCCGGGCGACCTCTTCGGGCTCGCCGAAGCGGCCCATCGGGATCCGCTCCACGCGCCGGCGCCGCGCCTCTTCCGGCAAGGTCCGGGTGAGCCGGGTGTCGATCTGGGCCGGCGCGATCGAATTCACCGCGATGCGATGCTGCGCCAGCTCCACCGCCATGGTGCGGGTCAGCTCGATGACGCCGGCCTTGGCCGCGTTGTACCCGGCCAGGTTCTCGACACCGCGGAAGCCGTTGATCGACGCGGTGGTGATGATGCGGCCGCCGCCCTGGCGGACCATCTGGCGGGCCGCGGCCTGGCAGCAGAGGAAGACCCCGGTCAGGTTGACGCGCAGCACCCGGTGCCACTGGGCTTCCGGATGCTCGAGGAACGGCGCGGAGTGGGCGATGCCCGCGTTGGCGAACATGACGTCGAGGCGGCCAAATTCCCCGACCACGCGGTCCACGAAGGCCTGGACCTGCGCCGCGTCGCCCACGTCCAGACCGATCGCGATCGCCTTGCCGCCGCGGTGGCTGATCTCCTGCGCGACCTTCTCGGCCGCCTCGAGCTGGACGTCGCCGAGGGCCACCGTCGCGCCCTCCTCGGCAAACAGGAGCGCCGTCGCGCGCCCGATGCCGAGCGCGCCACCGGTGATCGCCGCCACCCGACCCTGCAGGCGCATCGGCGGGATCATAGCGCATCGAGATGGCGAGATCCTGCCTCGCGGAGGATCGCGGCAATCTCGGTGCGTCCGGCGGCGTCAGCCAGATCGAGCGCGGTCTTGCCGTGGAAGCCGGGGGCCCCCGACCCCCGAATCGACACGTCGGCGCCCGCGGTCACGAGCAGACGCACGATCGCGGGCTGATCGCGAAGAACGGCGAGCATGAGCGCGCTCAGGTGATACTTGGCGGTGTGGTCGAGGGCCGCGCCCCGCTCGACGAGGAACGCGGCGGCCCCGGCGGAGCCGATCGAGACCGCGAGCATCAGGCTCGTCTGACCGTGCGCGTCGCGCGCGTCGAGGTCGGCGCCATCATCGAGGAGTCGCGCGAGCGCGCTCACGTCGTCACCGCGAACGGCTTGTTCCCACTCGTGACGCATCGCGCGTCGACCCCGACTGCCTTTTCGGCCGTGACAGGCCACGTGCTGGTCGAGGAGCTCGGCGACCGCTTGATGGCCCGCGCGCTGGGCCACCTCCCGCGGCGTCTCGTACTCGTCGATCCGGGTCCGGGCCGTGACGTCGGCGCGGTGGGCGAGGAGCAGCCGCACCACGCGCTCATCGCCGTCGCCCGCCGCCCAGTGGAGCGGGGTGTAGTCGTTCAGGCCGCGCTGATTTGGATCCGCGCCGGCGTCCAGGAGCAGCTCCAGGATCTCGTGAGCGTCGGCTCGGGCCGGGCTGCCGGGGACGGACCGGAGACACGTCAGGGCCGCAATCAGCGAGGGGAAGCCGGCATGGTCCGCGTAATTCGGATCCGCACCGCGTTCGAGCAGGAGGCGGACGAACGACAGGGGGCTGTGGTAGATCGCGTACTCGAGGCAGTGACCGATCGTGATCGGCCCGCGCACATCGGGAAAGCCGGCGGGATCGCCCAGCGCGACGCGCAGACCCTCGAGGTCCCCAGCGCGGAAGGCCGCGTCGACTTGCCTGAAGACCTCCGCCTCGCGACACCGCTCGACGTCGCTCATCCGTCCTCGCCCGCTCCGCTGGGTGAAGGATATCACCTCGGTGCTAGATTCGCTCGACGTCGGGCCGGCCGAACAGCCCGTAGGGCCGCGCGAACAGCATCGCGATCAGGACGAGGTAGGAGGTGACGCCGCTGAATCCGCCGCCCACGAGGGGATCCAGGTAGCCGGCCGCGAGGCTCTCCAGCACCCCGATGGCCAGGGCCCCGATGACGGTGCCGAGGATACTGTCGAGACCGCCGACGACCACGATCGGGAACACCTTGAGGCCGACCAGCACGACCCCGAGCCCGCTGCCGACCACGAAGGTCCACAGGGTGCCGGCCAGGACCGAGATGGCGGCCATCAGGGCCCAGGCGATGGCGAAGTGGCGGTGAACGTCGATCCCGACCGCGGTGGCGATCTGCGCGTCGTCGGCGATGGCCCGCAGCGCCAGTCCCGTCCGGCTCCAGCGGAAGAACCCGCTCACCGCGGCCGCGCAGACCAGGGCGATGACCGCGGCGGCGAGCTTCCCGGGCGCGACCAGCACGCCGTACACGCGGATCGGGTCCGCCGGGAATGGGAGGGCGATCGCGCCGGGAATACCCGCGAGCACCAGGGGAGTCGCTCCCCGCATCACCATGCCGAGGCCGAGGGTGACCATGATCACGGCGATCAGCGGGCGCCCGACGAGGCGCTGCAGGACGAGCCGGTTGAAGGCGAGCGCCGCCCCCACCGTGCCCGCTCCCCCGAGCCCGACGGCAGCCGCGACTCCGAGGCCCGTCGCGTAGAGGCCGGTCGCGACCAGCCGCGCGCCCAGCATCGCCCACTCGCCGAGCGCGAAGTTGATCATGCGGGACGTCTTGTAGACCACCACGAACGCCAGCGCGATCAGGGCATAGATCGCGCCCGCGAGCAGTCCGTCCACGAGCAGGGAGATGAAGAACAGCACTCAGGGGGCCCCGGCAGAGCGTGCCCACTCTAGCGCATTCGCCCGGCTGGCGTCTTCGCCCCGGCAAGGGCAGAATGGCGGCCGGAGGACTCGCCGAGAGCATGGAAACGCTGATGATCGGCTGCCCGGCCTGCGGGGCCACGAATCAGGTCCCGGCCGACAAGATCGCGCGGGGACTCGCGCCGGTCTGCGGCAAGTGCCGGGCCCCGCTGCCGACCGGCCAGCCGCAGCCGGTGACCGACGCGAGCTTCGCCCAGGACGTCGAGCGCTCGCCGGTGCCGGTGCTGGTGGACGCGTGGGCCCCGTGGTGCGGGCCCTGCCACATGATCGCGCCGGTCATCGACCAGCTCGTGACCGAGCTGGCCGGCCGGGTCCGGGTGGTGAAGCTGAACGTGGACGACAATCCCCGCACCGCGGCGCGCTTCGACCTGCGCTCGATCCCGACGCTGCTCGTCCTCGCGAGGTCGACCGCCTGGTCGGCGTCCAGCCCAAGCAGGAGATCGTGCGGCGTCTGGAGAGGGCCCTCGGGTGAGGGCCGGCGCGCCGGGGAGGACGGGAACCCGAAGACCTGGGAGACCTGCTGAGCACTCGGCACCAACGGAGGAAGGGAACAACCATGGGTCTCGATCTCCTGATTCGTAACGGTACGATCGTCGACGGCTCCGGCGCGGCGCGCTACGCGGGCGACGTGGGCGTGCAGGACGGGCGCATCGTCGAGATCGGCCGCGTCCGGTCGGCGGCCGAGAGGGTCATCGACGCCGACGGCCTCATCGTCGCGCCCGGCTTCGTCGACGGTCACACCCACATGGACGCCCAGGTGGCGTGGGACCCCATCGGCAGCTGCTCCTGCTGGCACGGGGTCACCACCGTGATCATGGGCAATTGCGGCTTCGCGCTGGCACCGTGCCGGCCCGAGGAGCGCGAGTGGTTCGCCCGCTGCCTGACCGCGGTGGAGGACATCCCGACCGAGGCGATGCTGTCCGGCATCGACTGGACCTGGGAGACCTTCCCCGAGTACCTGGCGACCGTCGATCGGCTCCCCAAGGCCATCAACTACGGGGCCTACATCGGCCATTCCGCCCTGCGCATGTACGTGATGGGGAAGCGGGCGCTCAGCGAGACGGCCACCGAGGACGACCTCGCGCGCATGACCGCGGCGGTCAAGGAGGCGATCCGCGCCGGGGCGGTGGGCTTCTCGAGCTCGCGCTCCACGACCCACGTCACGCCCGACAATACCCCGGTCGCGAGCCGCATCGCCGAGTGGTCCGAGGTCGATCGGCTCGTCGGCGCCATGGGCGAGTTGGGCGCGGGCATCTTCCAGGTCGGCCCGGACATCTCGGGAGGCTTGGCGCAGCGGGAGTTCCTGGCGCGGCTCAAGCGGGTGGCCCTCGAGAGCGGGCGACCCGTGATGTTCGGCACCATCTCGAGCCGCCAGGGCGAGAATCCGAATCCGTGGACCTATCAGCTCGACTATCTCGACGAGTGCGCGGCGGCGGGCGCCCGCGTGTGGGGACAGACCACCACGCGCTCGATCAACGCCATCTTCTCCCTCAAGTCCTATCTGCCCTTCGACGTCCTGCCCGCCTGGCGCGAGCTGCGGCTCCTGCCGCTCGCGGAGCAGAAGCGGCGCCTCGTCGATCCGGCCACCCGGCGGCGGCTGGTGGCGGCGGAGGCGGGGATGAAGCCCCGCGACAACGTGTTCCAGGGCGGCGGGGCGGCCACCACCGATCCGCGCCGGCCGGACTACGACAACCTCT
>Ga0207684_10005251_pt1 | contig 12019 bp, 4 predicted proteins | sample KBSK5501metaG_FD_184342 | JGI IMG/M metagenome (GOLD analysis project Ga0207684, IMG submission 184342) | Corn, switchgrass and miscanthus rhizosphere microbial communities from Kellogg Biological Station, Michigan, USA - KBS K5-50-1 metaG... | ecosystem: Host-associated > Plants > Roots >... | reverse complement strand
GTGCACGACCTCGGCGATGTCGGCGTGGAAGCGGTCGCCCTCCGGTCCTTCGCTGATCGGTCCGGCAGCGATCGCCCGGCCGGAGATCTTCGCCTCGCCCGGCCACTGCGCCTCGGAGGCCTCTACCGGGTCGACTGTAGCGCTGTGCAGGGCGAACCGGGGATCCCTGCTGAGATCGGCGCCTTTGCGCGCGTTCGGCATCGAGCCAAAAACCAGCTCGCCGTCCTCGAAAACCGTCTCGATCCCGGAGATTCGCGGCGACCCGTCGGCTCGCAAGGTGGCAATTGTCTTATGTCTGTGAGCGTCGAACAGCACCCGCACGCGCTGCGCGAACTCCGGCTCTGCCTGTTCGACATCCTGCCACGCCGTCACACGCCCATGATCGCACCCGAGGCCCGAGGCCCGTGTGATCCGACAACTGATCCGCGACAGTCGTCCACCAACTGATGCGCGACAGGATCCAGCGCAGCCTAGGCAGCCGACTGTCCGCCGCCGAACGTCCTGTCATGGCTCCCCTCTGTGTCAAGAGGGGTCGTTCCCGCCTTTGTGAAGTATGCTCCGGTTCTCGCCACCGTCAAGCAAGGTGCGCTTGACGGCGGCTGCGGGTCGGCGCTGGCTGGGCACGGCGGGAACGATCTGAAGAACGGCTCGGCTTGCCGGGGTAGGGTCGGTGGTTGGCGGGTCCGGGAAGTGACTTCTCCGAAGCGCCGGTGCTGGGGTTGAAGCCGGCCGCGCTGGAGCCAGTAGCCGCCCCCACATGTCCTCCCGGGCCAGTTTGCGCTGCCCTGTGGTCGAGGATCATCTGGTGGTAGACGATGTCGGAGAGCCGCCGTTTGAGGGCGCGCATCGCTTCCATCGGTGTATTCCCGGCGGCGACTTTGCGGTCGTAGTAGGCACGGCCTTCAGTGGGATTGCGGGTCTTTCAGGGGGAAGTAATTAGCCACTGGGCCGAGGTTCAGGGTATCTCCTACAGCTGTGTCAGCGCTCCAGCCGAGATTGGGAAGGGTCAGGTTAGGGCATCTTACCGTGGTGCCTTGATGTGACCTATGCCTCCCTCAAAGTAGGTCAGGCTTATCCGGAGATTCTCCTTGTACCAGCTATCTGCATAGTACAAGACATCAACTTCCCCTTTCAAGGCAAGGTCATTGAGGATACTTCGGCAGGGACCATACCTGCAGATCATATTCCCGCCTTGCAGAACCAAGGTGTCACCCTCCTGGAACTTTCCGGCAAGCTCGTCGAGTACCAGGCGCGGCTCTGCATGCTGGCCTTCACCGCTAAATATGGTGCCTTCCTCGAGCAGCTGTCCTTCCCGATATAGCTGGTAATCAAGCCTCATCGCCGTCTCCGAAGCTTCGAAAGCCTTCTTTAAGGCTATATGCTCCTCTTCGGATAAAGTAAGTAGTTTGTCCCCGGCGAGTAATGCTTCTTCTTCGAGTGTTCCGGCTTCTGCGCCGAGCGGCCCAACGGCCATCAATGCCTCTGGGGGGAAAAATGTATTCACCCAATCTGAGAGCGCCTTTAGCCCAGTAACGGTGGATTTCGTTTGCTGATAGTCGATCTCTTCGTCCGTTGGCATCACATAGAGGTAAATAAAAGACAGTTTGTCCCAGAAACTTAGCTTGGGCGGTTCCGTTTCGAGGTTGGGAGGACGAAGCCCGACGTCAAGAAGGTGCGCCGACCGTGGCGCGCTGGACACGTTAACGTTTGGTGTGATATTGGCCGGGTCGAACCCGAATTCATCTAGATCCAGTACATCAAGGGGGTTTGGCTCGTCGATCGGTATAGGCTGGTGGCCGGAGGGGTCCGTGGTGTTGACCGGGTCATAGTAGCCGTACGCGTAGTGGTCGTACGCTGCAGCTCGCAGGGGGTCCGGAAGAACGCTGTCGGGGCTTAGGAAACGGCCAATGACAGGATCGTAGTCACGTGCTCCGAGGTGGATTAGCCCGCTCTCGTCGTCCCGGCGCTCACCGATGAACGTGATGTCGTCGCGCGTTCCAATCTGCGCCACATGGGCTGTACCGTATGGCTCGTAGTCGTAATACTGTATTGGCAGTCGGTCATCATTGGTGATCAGTGCGATAGATCCTCGGAGATCGGGGACGTAGTAACGTGTTCCTGGCGGGTCCGATGGCCCTCCAGTGCCCCATGTCCAGTGAGTCCGCGCAATCAGCCGATCTCCGATAACGTATGAGCGTTTGAGCTCTCCCCAATCGTCGATTTCGATGAGGGGCCCGGCGTAGATAGTCTTGCTCAGCAGCGAGGGTACTTCTTTGACGACGCGGTGGCCATCCGCGTCGTAACCGTAGGTTGTCGTGCCGTTCTTCGTCGTGAATCCGGTGAGATTGCCGTCGGCGTCCCAGGTGTATGTGGTCGCGTCTGGGCCGGATTTCATTCTTCCTGCAGCGTCATAGGTGTAGTTGTTGCCGCCCGCGGCGGTCACTGCGTTGGGATGGTGCGGGTCGCCGTAGGTATAGGTACCGATGGTCGATCGGCTTGAGAGGCGTCCAAAGTTGTCATAGCTGTAGGTTTCGCCCAGGTGAGCCTCGGAATCGAGCCGGCCGTATGCGTCGTAACCGTATCGTTTCTGGTAGTTCACTGGTGCTGAGCGGTCTTCGCCCGTGATGCGGCCCGCTGTGTCGTGCCCGTAGTCGACGGACAAGGCCGGCCAGTTTCCCGCCATGCCGGAGACTTTGACGTGGCTTGTCCAGGCGCGGTCTGGGTCATGGGAAATGTCCTCGACTACACCGTTGCCGTAGCGGATGTGAGTGAGCTGATCGGCGGGGGTGTAGGTGAGCTCGCTTGCGTACTTACCGACTGAGCGCGTGCGGCCAGCGGCGTCGTAGGTGTAGTCGACTTGTTCGGACTGTGGGGTGAGGCGACCGCTGCGATCGGGGTATCGGATACTGGCCACTTGGCTGGCGGGCGTCCAGGCTGTCTCGGTGGCCGCGCACGTGCTGTCGACGCAGGTTTCTTCTCGCGTGAGGCGGCCAAGTTGGTCATAGCTGCGGGTTTCTCGCGTGCCGCTCGAGGTTCGATATGTCTGTGTGACTTGCCCCTTGGAGTAGCCGTTCGGCATGCCGGTAGCGGGATCGGTGTCGTAGGACCAGGTCGCGCGATCTACTTCCTTTGCGGGCATGAGCAGGCGTTGCCCGGGGAAAATCCAAAGTGGGTTGTCGAACCTCCCACCGGGCGGGTCCGGATATCGTTTTCCCTTGTTGAGGGCGAATATTTCGGGCCATCGACGAGGGTCGCCAAGGTAGTGGGCGGCGATCGCCCACAGGGTGTCTGGGGGTTTGCCTGGCTGGTTGGCATGAACCGTGTATTCCTTATTAGCCTCGTAGTAGATTTTTGATTCCAGTCGCCCGAGTGTGTCGTAGGTGTAGTCGATGCGCTGGCCCACGGCGTTTGTCTGGCTCGTGGTGCGCCCTGCGTCGTCGAAGTCGCGGCGGACGCAGCCGGCGTCTGGGTTGCATTCTTCCCACAGCCAGCCGAGCGGGCCTATCTGGCGGGTGGTCACGCCGGTCGGCTTGGTGGCGCTGACGAGCTGGTCGAGGGCATCGTAGGACAGATTCGTGGTCAAGGGCGGAGCGCCGGTGCCCGTCTCGGTAACCTTGGTAACGCGGCCGAGGCCGTCGATGTGGCGGGTGGTCTTTCGGCCTGTTTCGTCGGTCCTGGTCTGCTCCCCGGGGGCGTAGCTGGTTTCGGCCACGGACTTGTCTGGGTTGAGCGTGTAGATAGGCCGGTCGAGCGCATCGTAGCCGTATCTGGTGACGGTGCTAGCTGCGCCGATCGCATGCCACGACGATTCCGAGTACACGAGCGTGGTGCTGCCGACGTAGATTCGGGTCCTCGTATACCCGCCGGAGCGCTCGTCCCAGAAAACGCGGTGGCGTCCATCGAAGTGGAACGTGCGCGTAAGCAGCCCGTTGGCCCCCTTGCCTTCGGCCGTGGCGCACGTGTCCTCGCTGATTCGCTGGGCCGGCGGGCTGGCTCCCCAGTTCAGGTATCGATGCGCGAGGCACCCGCCGTCCCGGTAATCGGTTCGAAGGTGCCGCCCCAGCGGATCCCAGATTGTGGTGGTCGGCAACCCATTGGCGTCTGTCACGATTTTAGGGACGCCGAGGACGAAATCCCAAATGGATTCGGTGCACCAGCGGTTGTTACATGCGCGTACCGGGAACCGGCTGTAGGTCGGATCCCAAGAGGTCGTAGTTTTACGTCTGGTCGGATCGATCTGCATGGTCTCGTTGCCGTGCTGGTCGTAGCCGTACTCCGTGGCTACATAGCGGCCTAGGTGGGGTTCGAGGTTGCTGGCCCAGTGGATATCGCCGGTCGTTGGGGGATCTAGATACGAGCCATTGTGGTCGTAGGTGAACCGCCGCTCAGCGACGATTGAATGGGCGCCGGATTCGATGCGAGTCCATGCGGGCAATGACACTATGTATGCGCCAGTATTGGGAACGTAACCTGTCGTTGTCACGCGGTTGTCGTCGATCATGTCATCGTTTCCGTCATGGTTGCTGTCAACGTATACACCAGACTCGTCAAGGACGGTAATGTTGCCGAAAGAATTATGCTGTTCACGGCGGCGCAGTTCACGGTAATGCGTTGTGCCATCCCATTCTTTTCGGATGGTGAGCACCGGTTCGCAGGTCCATGGAGCCGGCGAGGCGCTATTGTCGGCGTAGTGGGTTGTTTCGTCGACCAGCACCTTGTCATCAGGCGTAGAAATTACAGCGCCGCGGACCACACCCGAGCAGGCCGCTGTCTGCCCGTAACGGGTATGGACCTTTTTCCAGTCGTCGGTCTTATCCACACTTGCGAATCCTAGGAGCCGTTGCAGGGAGTACGAGTAACGCAGTCCAGCATATGAATACGTGGATTGCCCTGATCCTGTAAAACTTGCGCCGTCTCGTTCAGAATGCGTCTTGACCACCGCGAGAGATATCCCTGGCGGGACTTGATCGTACGTGCCCGCCGAGCTGCCATACGTCACATGTGTGGTGCGGCTAAGACCGGAGTAAGTGGCGTCCATGAGGCGTGGTACCGCGCCCAGTGGAAGCGTCACTGTATCTGGCGGGGAGCCAGGGCTGGTGCCGGGCACGATCCCGAACAGTTGCCGGGTAGTGTCTTCGTTGCGGTCGACGGGCGCCCAGCTTGTTGCCTCGGGCGCGGCTTCTTTCAGCGTCGTGCGTTCTGGGACGAGCGACGCGCACGTGTTGGCGATGCGGCGGATGAAGCCGAAGCCGGGATTGTTCAGCCATTCGCTGTTCACCCACAGCAACTCGTCGCAGCCGTCCCCGTTAGTGTCAGCGGCACTCCAGCGCGGCGAGTAGTCGCCGATACCCAGCGGTGTGGAACCGTACTCGAAAGAGCCGTCTCCAAGGGAGAGCAGCTGATCTGCTCGTGCCTCACCCGGCAGTGACTGCGATGCCGTGACGTATGACAAGCGCACCAAGTCGGTTCTGGCGTCACCATTGAGTTCTGCTGCCTGCCAGCCGACGACGGCGCCTGTTGGCTTGCCCAGAGGAAAGTTCGCCGCCTTCCAGCCGCCGGTACCGTCACTTCGGAATGTCAGCACCGATTCCTGGCGCACGCCGGTCTTCAGCGTCACAACACTAACGTGGATCAGATCGACCCGGCCGTCGCCGTCAATATCGCCAGCCTGCACACGGTCTGGCCGTATAGATTCCGCGAGGATACCTGGAGGTATGGATCCTGCGGGCATATCGACTGGAACCCTAATGGGCGGTCGCCAGCCCCCGGTGCCATTCGCGAACAGGGTCGTGACAGCTGCACTTGCTGTGCCGTCTGGGCGGATCTGTACCAGGTCGGCTGCGCCGTCGCCGTTGACGTCCACGGTTCGCCACGAGCGCACGTCGGGGTCATTGTAGCCGTGCATTGCCACTCCAGACGAGACCTTGTAGTTCCCCTGACCTGCCGACAACAACAGCGTGTAACGCAATTCTTCCGTTACCGGATTTTGGGTAAGGTCCAGCAGATCCGCTTTACCGTCGGGCCCACCACCCGGGCTGCCAAAGTCGGCGATCACCCAATGTCGCATATCGACGCTTGGGAACGAGGCCGCGTCAGTAAGGTCGCGTCGGATGACTTGCATGCCACCGTCCGCATGGGTCACCGCCGTGTAGACGGTCAGGCCGGGGTTGGTCGCCTGGACGTACACCCAGTCGGGCCGGCCATCACCGGTCACATCAGCGATCTTGCCGAACTGAAGGTCAAACGCACTTGGCGACATATGGATGCGGATGACAAACGTCCCGTTTCCGCTATTCTGTGTGGCCGCAAATTCTGGCCCGGTGTAGATAAAGTCGCCGCGTCCGTCACCGTTGATGTCACCCACGGTCGAGTCATGAATTGGGTCTTCGTCACACGCAACGTTTATGTGGCCACCCGTTAGCGCTAGGCACTGGAAGACCCAATTCAGTGTTTCATCCGCCTCATCTGGGCCGGGCTTCCAGGTGCTGCCAAACGACGACGAATCGCTCACCCTGAGAATCTTTTTGAGCCGGACGGTGGTTGGCCAGCTCGCTTTGTCGGATATATCTGCGGCGGGCCCTTCCAGCAACAGGTCGGTCCGCCCGTCTCCGTTGAGATCGGTCGTCATCCACCGGTTTGTGTCGATGGTCGCAACGTTCCGGCTCTGCCGCTGCCATAGATTCATCCAGGAGGCGTCGATGCTTGTGTCAGTTGTTTCGGCGGCAAAGTGGCCGTCGTAGCGGTAGAAGAGAGTGGTCAGCCGAACCTTTGGGCCGTCGCCGGTTGCGTGCGGCTGCACAAGCACAAGATCGGTCCGCCCATCACCGTCAAAGTCGCCGCTATGAACCAGTTCCCCGAAATCCACGGTTTCCGTCTGCGGAATCGTTGGCTCGGTAAAGATCGGCGACTCGAACGGGATCGCGGTCTGCTCCGTATCCAGCGTGAAAGTGCCGTCGCCCCTTGACGAGGCTATGTGAAGCCTGGCCTTCCAGCCGGTTCCCGTATCTCTACTCTCGACTCCCAGGACATCGGCACGCCTATCGCCATCCGCATCGCCGACGAACCAATTCGGGTCATCCCTCCGTTCAAAACTCCAGTTCGTGGGGAAAAGGTCCGGCGTCGAAAACCGCGCACCGTCAGAAGACGCGACCAAGAACTCAGCGGCGATCGCTCCACCCGCGACACTCACGCCATGCACGTTGAGGAGGTCGTCACGGCCATCGCCATCGTGATCGCCCAGGAACCACCGAAGCCGCGGGTTCCAGCCAGGCGGTGACATCATTGAGGTGGCGCCCTGTTGCGTCATCTTCCCATCCGGGCCGCCAAGCGCGGCCTCTGCCAAGACCCCGTTGATCGACGGATCCCACCAAACGTTCACCAGATCGGATCTGCCGTCACCGTTAACGTCTCCGACCAGCAGCCGACTCGCAGGCGCCGTGCTGTATGTCCCTACCTGCTCGAAGGTTATAGGCCAGGTTGTCGACTGCGTAACAAGCTTGAAGGTGCCATCCCCTCTACTCAGCCTTATATTCAGCGAATACGGCAAGCCCTGCTTGACACGATACGTGCCACCAAGCACGCTAATGTGGTCGGATAGACCATCACCGTTAACATCCGCAACAAGGAAGCGCTTATCCCCGTATTGCGGCAACTCTCCAGGCGGCGCGCTGTCCACAGGCAAACCGGTCTGAGTCGTCGAGTCCGAATAGGCCGGCCCGCCATGATCAAGAAGTTCAAGCTTGTCGCCGGTCAGCTGGGCCCGAATCGGCTTTTGGGCATCCGTGTCTTCCTCTGGCCAGGCGAACGTCTCCTTCGGCAGCGCAGTCCCGCCTGCCACGCGGCCCTTGTCGTCTAGCTGGACATCGCTGCCGTAGCGGGTGACCCCATCAAGCTGGGACTCCCGCGCAGCGAGCGAGCCCGGTGCGGAGGCATAACGCAACCCAAGCGCACCACGCTTGCCTCCTCCAGCCTGGACCTCGATTGTCAGAAGCCGGAAACGGGTAAACAACATGGACGTGCCCATTCCGAGCCGGATTGGGTCGGGTCGCTCTTCATAGTGCAATTCAATCCGCGTCCGCATCGCCAGATCGGCCGCGTCCTGGTATTCGATATCCCGCAGGTAGCACGCATCGTTGCCGTCACACCAACGGTGAAACTTCACAAGGTCGCCGTGGGTGTTACGCCTCTCAGCGATCCCGAAGATGACATTCTGCGCTTTACCAGGCCACGACATATACTCGCTGCGAGTGCCGTCGCGGTCCCACACCAGCCAAGAACTGCCTGTACGGGTGATCCGGCGGAAAGTCTCCCGCTCAGTGGAGTGCGTGCCGCCGGTTATGCAGCTAATTCCCTTGACCTGCTGCTGGCTGCACCGGATCAGCCGCTCACCGTCCAGCAGAAAGTCGTCGCTGTCGTCCATTCGCGGCGCTCCCCGGCCGTGCGAGAACCTCCGCACGAACGAATCACCAGAAAGCCGCCATCCCCGGCCCGCGATGCCATCGCCCTCCCGCGAGTCGTACACCAAACCGACGCTCGGCTCCAGCCCGTGAAACGACGGCACCTGGACAGGAACTCTCTGCACGAACCGCCCATCATCAGTAACCTCAGGTGGAGGCGACTCACCAAACGTAGACGCATCCCCAGCCATCACCGGAGTGACCGGTCCACCCCCCGCGCTCGCGACTGAAGGGCTATCGGCAACCCGTGCATTCTTGGGCAGTCCGCTCAACACCAATATGGGCATCAACACAACCAGTTCCATCAAATATCGCAACGCCCGGCTCGTCATAATAGTGCACAGCTTTCCATCAACAGTTCGCGATCAAAGATCCATGACCCACACTTGTAAATGTGATTACTGCATGGCGTAGTTATTTGATAATTCTATGACGCTTCTCGCACCTAGTCTCCTCGAAAAGCAAGCTCTTAAACCAGCGAGGCCTCGCCCTTTGCATCACCGGTAGAGCCACATTATCTGGTGGAGCATAAAACCCCCTTGCGCAGACGAAGACGAGGCCGAATGCTGCCGTCCTGCTCAACGGAGCGACGGTGTGGGCGTTTTGGCGCAACCCAAGGAAGGGGTGGGATGCGGTAGCTCAGGAGTTCGCAGATGCTCCAGACGTGATCGGTCAATCCAGCCGCCATAGCAGGCGTACAGGGAGATCCCCTATGCGAAGGTTTGCTCAACTCATGATGCACCAAACAGAAGTTGTAGCTACATCCGATCAGATACATGCCCGTCTCAAGCGCTCGGAGACGACGAGCGGCATGACGAGATTTGCGCGTCAAGCTGGCCAGCCGTTCCCGAAAGGTGGCATTCAAGCGTTCGATAAAAGCCGTATTGAGGACCGCGCCCCCTTGCGAGCACTGGAGCAGTTGCTCTGCTTGCTCCACCACCCCATGGGCCATCTGTCGCGTGATCTGGACTACCCGCTTGTTCTTGGTGTGCTTGATGACCGTGCCAATATGCAACTGTGGCCAGATGTACAAACCAGCTCGCCCAACTCCCTTGGTGTGCTTGACCTTCTCCCGAAATGCTCGGCGGATGCTGCCCGGATAGGCGCTCCAGCCGTCTGTTATCACCAGCAGAGGTCGCAAACAGGCTGCACATCGACGAACCTGAGACAGCAAGCGGTCGGCCAAGCTACGATCGCGCGAGAGTTGGACCACCCCACCCAGCCACAGGCGCGTCGAAACCATCATAGCCAAGCCCATCCAAGCAATCATCTTGCATCCTTTCACCCGAATCTCATCCGCTTGAACATGCACCAGGTCCAGTTTTCCTTGCTCGACTATCTCTTGATGCACCTGGTGGCAATGGGTTCCTGCTCGATCTCGCCAATCGGCCACCGTCCGTTCATCCAACCCGAAGGCTTGGACAATGGCTTGGACCGGACACCCATACGACAGGAGCGTCACGACGATCACGATCAGTTCGACGGGTTTGCGCAACCCCTCAAACATCGTTCCCCGACGGGCACTGAACGTCTTTTTACAGACCCTACAGCGATAGCGTTGGCGTTGGCGATCATGGATCGCGATCTTGCCCGAACCTCTTTGGCCTCTTGCAGGACACATCGGATTCGGGCAAAATAGGTTCGACGTGTCCAGTGGCTCTGGTGTACTCTTTTGCATAAGCACATCATGCCAGGGACCGTCACTTTTTTCAATTCTCTCACTTCACCGGATAGTGGGGTTCTACCACCTGAAAAGCCTTGACAGAGGTAAGAGAGTTAGCATATACTATATATGCCTCCTAGAAGAAGCGCGACAATTCTAGGTAGGCCATCAAGGGGTGTAGGAACCTGCTATCTAGACTAAGGAAGGGCCAGGAACCGAAGGACTTGATGCAGACCTACATAGACAGGCGTAGTCCTTCACAAGTCAAAGTAGGCCACTGAGGAAAGACTCGGAGAGGAAATGATCAATTCTCTTCGGGCCTTTTCATTTTTGGGGCGGATTCACCAAAAGCGGCGGTGAACCCGTTATTGGCTACTTGGCACATCCGTTAGCAAAATTGCCAACATTGCCTTCTTCTCCTCTCGATGCGAGGCCATCGCCCAGCCAACGACGAGCCGTGAATAGACATCCAGGACCACCGCCAGGTAGAGCCAGCCCTCTGCGGTCCACACAGCGGTAATATCAGTGAGCCATTTCCGATTGGGAGCAGGGGCCGTGAAATCGCGTTGCAACAGATTAGGAGCCACAGGATCGCTGTGATGACTATCAGTCGTACAAACGCGACGTCGTTTCTGGACAGCACATAAGCCGGCTTGTCACAAGGCGAGAACATCTCTTGAGAAACAGTTCCGTTTGAGAGAGGAGCAACTAGTTTGCGGCGTACTGTTAGCTCTACAACAACTACAACTCCATGGGCTGCATATAACAAAGAGGGCCGTCAGTAAAATTGTTGGGGTATCTATATCAGGATTGCTTTACTATCCAAAAGTTAAAATTGTGCTGGAGGAGGCAATAGAGAACTCTAAGGCAATTAATAAAAAAGGGGTTGGCTAAAGGCTAAACATAGAGAAATAGGCCTCTGAGGAACAGTGGAACGGTGCGCACCGTTCCACTGTTCCTCAGAGGCCTAATACTTTGAATTCTAAAATTAGCGCGGACGTTTTTAGACCTCTTTAAGGACTTTTTCTAAAATTATTGCAGAATTTTGGTGTGCGGTCTATTCTGATCGTGGAATAGAATGAGCGTGAAAGGCAGAAAATGCCGACCGTAATCGCGGAATGACTCTACGGTCAACGTAGAAAAAGTACGCGAAAAAAGAGTTAGCGTGGAAAAAGTACGATGGACACCTCTCTACTTCGCAGGAAAACCGCTTACTTGGTATAAAATGTGCTCTCATGGGCTTCCTCCACAATACCTTCTGATTTCCTCCGTTGTTTTAGCCTATCTTAACTGCCTTAGAGTATGTGCGTGATTTTCGCAGGTGCTTCACGACCCAGTTTCGAGTACCTGATTCTACTGATCTCGTGCCCACGATGGATCGGCGAGCTGTCCCAGATCACCGCCAGTTTGCCCGAGATCTTGCGCAGGATTGGCGTCTGGCCCCGTGGTGTCCAGGTGCGCACCGCCATCGGCAAGAGATAAAAGCCGGCTTCATCTACCCAGACGATGGTGGCTTTGTCCTGCTCGGCTTTTTGTAAGGGTGGGCCGGCGCTGCTCGGACCACCGCGGGTAACCTCGGGGTCATGCCTTTGGGGAAATGCGCTCAGCTTTCTATGGTGCTACCCATCCCTCCTGGTTACTTACCTACTCCCAGATGCTCTTGAGATATTCACCAAACGCCATAAATTCATCCCGGTAAGCCCTGAGTGTCTCTTGATCCGAGAGCTTACCGACATGTCAAGTACCTGTTTGCATAGACATTACACGAGGGTAATCGAAGGGATCTTCTCCAGAGCGAACTGCTCAGCAAATTGCTGAGGAGAAAGATTGCCTAATCCCTCATGAGGACGCAGTTGATTGTAAAAATTAATCCACGTTTCTGCTGTTTGTAAAAAGGCGC
>Ga0207684_10005249_pt1 | contig 12022 bp, 6 predicted proteins | sample KBSK5501metaG_FD_184342 | JGI IMG/M metagenome (GOLD analysis project Ga0207684, IMG submission 184342) | Corn, switchgrass and miscanthus rhizosphere microbial communities from Kellogg Biological Station, Michigan, USA - KBS K5-50-1 metaG... | ecosystem: Host-associated > Plants > Roots >... | reverse complement strand
CCGTTTCGCGCGTCCTCAACGGCCTCGGCACTCCACGCGCCGAGACCCGAGACCGGGTGATGCAAGCCGTTCGCGAGCTCAGCTTCGTGCCGGACGGCGCCGCGCGGGCCCTGTCCAACGGGCTCAAAGAAGTAGTTGGAGTCGTCTTCCGCCGTGAGAGCGGCGAAACCTACCTCGAGGGCGAGGACGAGAGCTTCCTCTTCATCGACGTCATCAATCGCGGCATCGAAACCGGGGCTCGGCGCCGCGGCTTCGACCTCCTCATCAGCTCGGTCGGGTTCAATGACGACAACATCGCGGCGCGGATTGGCGCCCTTGCCGGCAAGTCGGACGGACTCATCCTCCACGACCGCATGCTCTCGGCGGTCGGCATCGCGCGGCTGGCCGACATGGTCCCGGTTGTCACCCTGGCCGGCAGCCCCACACCGGCGTCCATCAACGTCCGGTGCGACAACGAGTCCGGGATCCGAATGTTGGTCCGTCACCTGGCGGACGACCACGGATACAAAAGCCTCGGCTATGTCTCGGGACGATCCGACAGCCCCGACAACAAGACCCGCCAGCGGGCCTTTGAAACCGAGGCCGCCGCCGCCGGCGTCGAAATCGAAACCGGGACGGCGTGGCAAGGCAACTACAGCGCCGCGGGTGGGGCCAACGTCATCGAATCTCTGCTCGACGCCGGCAGCAAACTGCCGCGCGCGATCCTGTGCGCCAACGACCAGACCGCACTGGGCGTGATCCACGCACTGGGCCAGCGAGGCATCCGGGTGCCCCAGGACGTTGCGATCACTGGATTCGACGACGTGCCCGTCGCTCGCCACCTGCACCCGCCGCTGACCACGGTCCGGCAGCCGATGGCGGATCTCGGGGCGACTGCCTTCGACGTCCTCTACTCCAGGATCAGCGGTGGCGGCGGGCAGCGCGACGTCGTGCTTCCAGTCCAGTTCGTCAAGCGTGAGAGCTGCGGCTGCGCCGGCGGCGCCGGCCAGGACCACCAGTAGATGCAAGCTGTCCTGCGCAGGCTTGGCGTTTATCTCCTGGCGGCGTGGGTCGCGCTCACCGTCAGCTTCCTGCTCCCACGCGTGGTTCCCGGCAACCCCGTCGCCGGCGCGGTGGCGCGGGCTTCCCAATCAGGCAACTGCAACTCGCAGTGCGTCCTGGCCATCGAGGACCAGCTTGGCTACAACGTCCACGCGAGCCTGTGGGACCAGTACGTCACCTACATGGGCAGCCTCGCCCACGGCGACCTCGGCCACTCGTGGTCGGAAAACGCGCCGGTGAGCAGCCTCATCCTTCAATACCTGCCCTGGACGCTGGGCCTGCTGCTGGTCGCGACGATCATCGCGTTCGTCGGCGGCACCGCGATCGGCATCTTGATCGCCTGGCGGCGTGGGTCGTGGCTCGACTGGCTCTTACCCGGCGCCACGTTCTTCCAGGCCATTCCTTATTTCTTCCTCGCCCTGGTGATCGTCCTGATCTTCGGGCAGACCGGGACCATGCTCAAGTGGTTCCCGAGCCTGTTCGCCTACGACATCTACCTGGTCACACCCGGGCCAAACCTGCCCTACATCGAGAGCGTCGCGACGCACGCGATCCTGCCCGCCTTGACCGTGGTCCTGGCCTCGATGGGTGGATTCATCCTGACGATGCGCAACAACATGGTCACGACCATGGACGAAGACTTCGTCCTGGTCGCGGAGGCCAAGGGCCTGCCCGCCAGGCAAGTGATCTGGTATGCCGCCCGCAACGCACTGCTGCCGGTCGTCGCCAACTTCACGATCGCGATCAGTCTCCTGGTCGCCGGCCAGATCCTGGTCGAGATCGTCTTCAACTATCCGGGAATCGGCTTCCACCTATTTGATGCGCTGAGCAAGCTCGACTACTCGCTGGTGCAAGGGATCTTCGTCGTCATCACGCTGGTGGTGTTGGCGGCCAACCTGCTTGCCGACGTCGTCTACGTGCTGATCGATCCGCGCGCGAGGCAGGTGGCTTGAGATGACGCTCGACAGCAGCTCCCTGATCGCGACGGGCCCCAGCGCGGGACCTACAACTCAACCGATCTTCCATCGGACTCGGATCCTGCGCCTGCCTCGCTCACCGAAGGTTCTTGTCGGGCTTGTGATCATGGCTGTGTTCGGTGTGATCGCCGTCATCGGTGGCTGGATAGTCCCTTACTCGCCCAACCAGACCGACGAGAAGAACTGGGTGCAGCACGTCCTGGTCCCGGGGACCGGCCCTGGCACCGACATCCCCGCCAATTTCTATCCGCTGCCGCTGCCGCCGTCCGCCGCCCACTGGCTCGGCACGACCGTTTTCGCGCAGGATGTTTGGTCCCAGCTCCTGACCTCGACCCAGGCCACGTTGTTCGTCGGCTTGCTCGCCGCCGCGATCGCCACCGTCCTGTCGGTGCTGATCGGCGTCAGCGCCGGATACCTGGGCGGGAGCGCTGACGAAGGCCTGTCGCTGCTTGCCAACGTGTTCCTCGCGATTCCGGGACTGCCGCTCCTGATCGTGATCGCGAGTTACGTCCCGTCGGCGGGCTCGAGCATCGTGCTGGTCGCGGCAATCATCGCGGTCACGACCTGGGCTTATAGCGCGCGCACGCTGCGTGCTCAAACCCTGTCGCTGCGCAACCGCGACTTCGTCGAGGCGGCCAGGGTTTCCGGCGAGGGGCGGTTGCGGATCATCCTCGTCGAGGTCCTGCCCAACCTCATCCCGATCGTCGCCGCGTCGTTCCTCTTCACGAGCCTCGCTGCAATCGGGGCTTACATCGTGATCGCCTTCCTCGGCCTGGCCGGCTCGCCCACGTCATCCCCACCCGGCCTGTGGAACTGGGGAGAGATGCTGCGCGAAGGCTTCGCCAACAACGCCGTGCGCGGAGGGTGGTGGTGGTGGTGGGCACCGCCCGGCGTTCTGATCGCCGTGCTCGGTACCGGCCTTGCGCTGCTGAACTTCGGCATCGACGAGTTCATCAACCCTCGGCTGCGCGCCGCCGGTCTCACGCGCAAAGCAGCGCGCAAAGCCGGCATCAGCGTCCGCCCGAAGCTCGGAATGACTCAGGTGGTTAGCGAGCGCCCACATGCGTCGTCGTCTCCAGCCTCCGCGGATGCGGTTCTCGAGATCCGCGGCCTCAGCGTCGACTACGGATACGGCGACGAAGCGGTCCACGCGGTCGTCGACTGCGACCTCGTCCTCAGGCGAGGTCGCGTGCTCGGCCTGGCCGGCGAAAGCGGCAGCGGCAAATCCACGCTGGCGCTGGCCGCGATCCGGCTGCTGCGCGCCCCGGCCGTCATCACGGCCGGCGAGGTCCTCTTCCACTCCAAGCCGATCAGCGGCGACGGGCCGAGCGGAACCATCGACCTCCTGGCCGCGGACGACGAGATGCTCCGCGCCATTCGATGGTCCGAGATCGCCGTCGTCCTGCAGAGCTCGCTCAACGCGCTGAACCCCGTCATCACGATCGGCGCTCAATTCGACGACCTGCTCCGCGTGCACCGCCCGCACCTGTCGGCGACGGAGCGTTGGGCGAGGTCAGTCGAGCTGTTCGACATGGTCGGCATCAACGCCGAGCGGCTGCGCAGCTATCCGCACGAGCTGTCGGGAGGCATGCGGCAGCGGGCCATGATCGCAATGGCCATCGCCCTCGAGCCACAGGTGATGATCCTGGACGAGCCGACGACGGCCCTCGACGTCGTCACCCAGCGGGAGATCATCGAGGAGCTGGTCGGCCTTCGCGATCGCATTGGTTTCGCGACCCTCTTCATCACGCACGACCTCTCGCTCCTGGTCGAGCTTGCTGACGAGATCGACGTCATGTACGCCGGCCGGTTGATGGAGCGCGCGCCGGCTGCCGCGTTGTTCCGAGCGCCGCGACTGCCCTACACGCACGGGCTGCTGCACTGCTTCCCTCCGCTCCACGGTCCGCGAGTTGCGATGGAGGGGATTCCAGGCTCGCCGCCCGACCTTCGTGACCTGCCGACCGGATGCCCGTTCAATCCGCGCTGCAAGTGGGCGATGACCAAGTGCCGTCAGGAGCTGCCGCGAATGGCGCCGCTCAATAGCGACGCGCGCGAGGTTGCGTGCTGGCTGCACAGAGATGGCGCGACGGTTCCAGCTGAACTCGCCCTCGCGGATCCAGTCGGGGTGAGGAGGTGAACGTGCTCGAGGGTCGCGAGCTCGTCAAGTCTTTCTCGGTAAAACAGGGCCGCAGCCCGCTCGCGCGCAAGACCAACGTGCGCGCCGTGGACAACGTCACCGTGCGACTCGACGCCGGCAAGGTCACCGCGCTGGTCGGTGAAAGCGGCGCCGGAAAGACGACCGTCGCCCGGATGCTGGCCAAGATCATCAAGCCCGACGCGGGCCAGGTGCTGCTCGACGGCAAACCCGCGCCATCTGGACGGCCGAAGTCGTACGCCGCGCAGGTGCAGATGATCTTCCAGGACCCATTCGCGTCGCTGAACCCCGTGCACCGGATCCGCCATCACCTCATGCGGCCGTTGCAGATCCATCACATGACCGAAGGCAACGTGGACAAGGCGATCGGCGAGCTGCTCGACCGCGTCGCTTTGAAACCGGCAGAAAACTTCACCAACAAGTTTCCCTATGAGCTTTCCGGCGGGCAGCGGCAGCGTGTCGCCATCGCCCGGGCTCTGGCCGTCCGCCCCCGTGTGCTGCTCGCCGACGAACCGGTGTCGATGCTCGACGTGTCGATTCGTCTCGGTGTGCTGAACCTACTCGCCGACCTGCGCGACCGCGAGCACCTCGCGATCCTCTACGTCACCCACGACATCGCCTCGGCGCGGTACCTTGCCGACACGATCGTCGTCATGTACGCCGGGCAGCTGGTCGAGGCGGCGCCGAGCGTCATCCTCACCGACCACCCCGCCCACCCGTACACGCAGCTGCTGCTCTCCGCGGCTCCCGACCCCGATCGCGCTGAGGCACCAAAGCTCGGCGACCGGGGAGCGCCGCCCAGCCTCAGCGCGCCACCAAGCGGATGCCGCTTTCACCCGCGCTGCCCATACGCGATGGACATCTGCAAACGACAGGTCCCGCCGAGCTTCGCCGTCTCGTCGGGCCACATCGCCGCCTGTTGGCTTCATGGCAAGCCGGCAGAGCAAGGCGCCAGCGAAAACGGCCTGTTCTCGACTCCCGTCGGCCAGCTCGACAAAGACTCGAAAAAGAGGTGAGGAAGGATGGATGTGCGTCTGGCGTTTCGGTCCCCGCCGTTGGGTCGTCCACAGCGAGTTTCCGTCAGCAAATACGCGGCGTCACGGAGGTGACAGATAGATGAATCGGCGTGCATTGACAGCTCTGGTCGGGATTGCGGCGATGCTCCTGGCAGTCGCCTGCAACTCGACAAACACATCGTCGACCGGGACGGGAGGCAAGCCTCTCATCGCAGAGCCGACCACCGGGGTCACCTTCTCGGAAGACTTCAACCCGTTCGACAACAACTCGGTCACGTCCAGCATGGGCACGCGGATGATCGTCAATGAGCCCTTGGTCGAGTTCGACCAGCTCGACGCCACCGCGGCCGGCACGCACCCGTGGCTGGCGACGGCCTATGCGTTCCAGAACAGCGGCAAGGACCTGCAGGTGACCATTCGCCAGGGCGTGAAGTTCAGCGACGGCTCGTCGTTCGGCCCGGCCGACGTCGCAGCCACATTCAAGATGCTGGAGAACCCGAAGGCCAACACGCGTGGCGTTCCCACGCAGTCATCGGACCCAACGGTGAACGGCAACAACGTCACCCTGCACTTCGGATCGGCGCAGTACACCGGCCTGTTCAACATCCTCAGCAACACCCCGATGATGAAAGCGTCGGTCGCGAACCAGATCGCCACGGACCCGACGATGATCATCAAGGTCCCACTCGGCACGGGGCCGTTCATGCTGGCGAGCTACTCGAGCTCGCTGATCAAGTGGAAGCCGAACCCGAACTACTGGGGCGGCACCCCACCCGAGTCTGAGATCGACACTCCTTCCATCGCCACCAACGCCGCGGCGAGCGACGCGCTCGTGAGCGGCCAGCTTGACTGGGCTGGGAACGACATCCCGAACGTCTACGCCAACTTCGTCAACCTCGACCCTCTCCACAACCACGCCTGGTTTGCGGCCGGCAGCACCGTCACGCTCTGGTTCAACCTGAACCCAGGCAACGGCGGCGCGACCGGAATCAACGAAGCCGCGGTTCGCAAGGCCGTCAGCTACGGCGTCGACCGCAACGCGCTCGGCCTTCTGGGCGAGTCCGGCTACGAGCAGCCGGCCAGCTCATCCAGCGGGCTCATCCTTCCCAACCAGAACGCCTTCCTTCCCAGCGACGGCAGCATGAAGGGCGACCTGTCGATCAGCGGCAGCGTTCCAGACGCGGCGGCGGCGAAGGCCGCCAACCTGCCCGCCGGGGCCGACGTATACGACATTCTCAAGAACGCCGGCTGGGCACCTCCAGCCACCTCGAAGTACGACAGCAGCACAGGGACTTTCCACTCCGGTGGCAACTGTGACGGCACCAACGCCGCCAACTGCTGGACCAAGGGCGGCACGATCATCAAGTTCTCGGTCTACGACCCGGTTCCCTTCTCCGACTACTGGGAAAACGCGGCGCTGATGTCTCAGGAGCTCCAGCCACTGGGCATGGACGTGACCACGAAGCCCGCGCAGGGTTACTCCGACTGGAACACCAACATCACTTCGCAGCCCGCCAACTGGCAGACAGCAATCCACTGGGGCAACGGCGGCGCCATCCCTTACATCCAGTTCCAGAACTGGTTCGACAGCAAGGACGCGAACTCGGTAGCCCATTTCCAGGGCTGGTCGAACGCGGACGCCGACGCGGCGCTGCGCCAGTACGAGAGCACCGACCCGAGCGACACGGCAACCCTCTACCCGATCGTTCAGAAGCTCGAGAAGATCATGTCGACTGAAGTTCCCGACGCTCCGCTGCTCTACGGAGCCGACTGGAACGTTTTCAGCAGCGCGAAGTACACCGGCTGGCCCAACCAGTCACACCCCTACATGAACCCATCGCCAAGCGACCCGCAGATGCCTTACATCCTCATGCAGCTCAAGCCGGCTACCTCCTAGCCGATTTGGATACTCAGAGCGCGGCCGGCACAGTGCCGGCCGCGTCCGTCCTGGTCGCACGGCTCAGCCTCGAGCAGAAGGTTCGCCTTCTCACCGGGGCCGACAGCTGGCGTCTTTACGCCGAGCAAGACATCGGCCTGCGGCCGATGGTCGTCTCCGACGGACCTGCCGGGGTGCGGGGAACCCGCTTCGATGCGTCCCGGCCATCCTCCTCTTTGCCTTGTCCAGTCGCGCTCGCTGCGACCTGGGATGAACGTCTGGTCCACGACGTCGCCCTGGCCCTCGGTCATGAGACCCGCGAACGGGGCGTCGACGTGCTTCTCGCACCGACCATGAACATCATCCGCACGCCGCTGAGCGGGCGCGGCTTCGAGTGTTTCTCCGAAGACCCGCTGCTGACCTCGCGAATCGCCGTCGCGTATGTCCGGGGCGTGCAGGAGGCCGGCGTGGCGGCGACCGCCAAACACTTCGTGGCCAACGATTCGGAAACTGAGCGCAGAAGCTACGACGCGCGTGTCGCCGAAGGCGTGCTGAGAGAGCTTTACCTTCCTCCATTCGAGGCCTGCGTCAACGAGGCCGACGTCGCGCTCGTGATGGCGGCCTACAACTCCGTCAACGGCGCCTTCATGACCGCCAACCGACCCTTGCTCCACGACCTGCTCAAGACGGAGTGGGGATTCCATGGGGTGGTCATCTCCGACTGGTCGGCCACCTACACGACCGTGCCCAGCGCGCAGGCCGGTCTCGACCTCGTCATGCCCGGACCGCACGGACCGTGGGGTGACCAACTGCTCGCCGCGGTCGAGGCCGGCACCGTGCCTGAGGCCGATATCGACGACAAGGTCGCGCGGCTGATCGGGCTGGCTCGGCGCGTCGGCGCGTTGAACGGGTCGGTCGATGGTGATCCGTCGCAGCACGTGGTTGCCGGTCCGCGTTCACTCGTCGACCCCGCGTTGCTGCGCGAGCTCACGGCCCGATCGTTCGTCTTGCTCAGCAACCCGCGCGGGCTCCTGCCTTTGCGCAGCGGCGTCCGGCGGCTTGCGCTCATCGGCCCCAACGCCGTCGAGCCTCAGACCCAGGGAGGCGGCAGCGTGCGCGTTCTTCCGGTCGCCGGCCGAGACCTCGCGGAAACCCTGGGTGAAACGCTGGACGCGTTTGTCACCGTGCACCAGGGCTGCATCACCGGCGCGACCATCGGCCTCCCACAAGACGGAAGCCTCCATGACCCGGTGAGCGGCGAGCCCGGTGTGCGCGTCGAGGTTCGTACGGCCTACGGCGCCGTCGTGAGCGACTCGCGGTTCCCAACGAGCGTCCTCACGTGGTGGGACGACCTGCCCGCGGCGGTGCACCTTCCGGATTCTGAACTTGTGATGCGGGCGAAGTACCGCGCTCATGCCGATGGTCCTTACGAGCTTGGAGCCGCGGGCGTCGGCCTGATCCGCGTCTTCGTCGACGGCGCCCTGCTGGGGGAGGCGGAAACCGAGCTTCGCCGCGACTCCGTGCAGGCCCTCTCGCTGCCACCGGAGGTGCGTGTGCCGCTGCAGCTGAATGCCGGCCGCGAGGTCGACGTGCGCGTCGAGCACCGTCCCCACGCTCGAGGCCCTCACGCTGGTTTCGCCACACTGCGGCTTGGCATCGCGCCGGCGCAACAAGAAGACAACCTGATGGCGGACGCCGTCGTGGCGGCCGCAGGCGCGGACGTTGCCGTGGTCGTCGTTGGGTCGGCGGACGGCACCGAGAGCGAGGGCTACGACCGCGAGAACATGCTCCTGCCCGGCCGCCAGGACGAGCTGGTGCGTCGCGTCGCCGCCGCCAATCCCAACACGGTGGTGGTGATCAACAGCGGCATGCCGGTGCTGATGCCCTGGGCCGGCGGCGTCGCGGCGATTCTCCAGGTCTGGTTTCCGGGCCAGGCGTTTGCCGAGGCGCTCGCGGACGTGCTGGCCGGTGTCGCGGAGCCGGGCGGCCGCCTTCCTATATCTATGCCGCGGGCCGAGGCGGATTCGCCCGTCTTGAGCGCCCACCCGCAGGCCGGCGCTCTGGTCTATGGCGAGGGGTTGCTCGTGGGATACCGCGGCTACGACCGCACGGGAACCGAGCCGCTCTTCTGCTTCGGACACGGCCTGGGCTATACGGATTGGACCTACGAATCGCTCGTGCCGGATTCCGAGTCGATCTCGGCCGACGAGAACCTTGCGCTTGTCGTCAGCGTCCGAAACTCCGGCCGGCGGGCCGGTCGCGAGGTGGTCCAGGTGTACCTCGAAGGACCGGATGACCAGCCTGCGCGGCCGCTGCGGGTTCTTTCTGCATTTGCCACGGTCGACGCGGTAGCCGGCGAGAGCATCGCGGCGCGGATGACGATCCCGAGCCGGTTGTTCGCGCGCTTCGATGAGCGCCGGCGCGAGTGGGTCTGGAAGCCGGGGACGTACACGGTGCGAGCGGGTCGCTCGTCGCGAGATCTCAGATTGAAAGCAGAGGTGGTGCTGCGATGAAGTAGGCGGTGGGGGAGATCGTCTCTTGCGATGGGGGTGGATTTGTTGGCTGAGGTGATGAGGAGATTTGAGCATGCGTAGATTTCGTGCGATCTTTGTGGCCGGCACGATCGTTGCCGCTGCCTGCTTCGCGGCGACAACGGCAGCGGTCGCGGATACTCCGGCAGGGCCGACCCTCGGCTCGAACGTGTTGATCTTCGACGCGAGCATGTCGCAGGGCCAGGTCCAGGCGATGTTCGACTCGGTGTCGAGCCAGCAGGTGAACAACCAGTTTGGGACCCAGCGTTTTGCGCTTCTGTTCAAACCGGGCACGTATGGCTCCGCCTCCAATCCGCTCGTCTTGCAGATGGGCTACTACATGAGTCTCGCCGGCCTGGGGCAGAGCCCCAACGATGTCGTCATCAACGGCGCGATCGTGTCCTTCAACCAGTGCTTCGGGAGGTGCACAGGGCTCAACAACTTCTGGCGGTCGGTGTCGAACCTGACCCTCAACATCCACCTGCCGAAAAACCCCCCGGCCTACGCGCCCGCGCCGCCGGAGAGCCCCGGCTGCGCCAACTCGAATGACCTCTACGCGATCTCGCAGGCGGCGCCGATAAGGCGGGTGCACATCGACGGCGTGTTCTTCCTCTTCGACTATTGCAACACCGGCTTCACCAGCGGTGGGTTCATCGCGGATTCAGAGTTCACGGGCGGCGCCGTTGTGAACGGATCGCAGCAGCAGTTCCTCACCCGCAACAGCCAAATCGACGCCTGGAGCAATGCGGTGTGGAACCAGGTCTTCTCAGGCGACACCGGCAACGTGCCGGCACAGAGCTTTCCCCACCCGACGTTCACGACGCTCGCGACCAGCCCGGTGACGCGGGAAGCGCCGTACCTCTACCTCGACTCGGCGGGCAACTACAACGTGTTCGTGCCGTCCGCGCAGCTCAACACGCGCGGAACGACATGGGGGTCGGGTCAGACGCCGGGCACGTCCATCTCGATCGACCAGTTCTTCGTCGCGCAGCCAACTGACTCGGTCGCGGCCATCAACACCGCTCTCAGCCGGGGCCGCAACCTCATCCTGACGCCAGGGGTCTACCACCTGGACCAGAGCATCAATGTCACGAGGCCAGACTCGGTTGTGCTCGGGCTCGGATTTCCGACACTGGTCCCCACCAACGGCAACACGGCGATGACTGTCGCAAGCGCCGAAGGAATGCTCGTCTCAGGTGTCCTGTTCGACGCCGGGGCGGTCAGCTCTCCAGTGTTGCTTCAGGTCGGTGACGGCCATGCGCGCAGCGACAACGAAGCCTCGGACCCATCCGTGCTTTCCGACGTTTTCTTCCGCGTCGGCGGCGCGGCGGCGGGCAAGGTGACGACCGCTCTTGTGGTCAACAGCAAGAACGTCATCCTCGACGACATCTGGTCATGGCGCGCCGACCATGGCAACGGCGTCGGCTGGACCAGCAACACGGCTGACACCGGCGTCATCGTCAACGGCGACAACGCGACCGCTTACGGCCTGTTCGTCGAGCACTACCAGAAGTTCAACGTCATCTGGAACGGCAACGGCGGCACCGACATCTTCTTCCAGAACGAGATGCCTTACGACGTCCCGAGCCAAGCGGCGTGGATGGAGGCACCCGGCGTCGATGGCTACGCCTCGTTCAAGGTCGGCGACAACGTCACCAGCTTCACCGGTTATGGCATGGGCACCTACAGCTTCTTCAACAAGGGCATCGACATTTTCGCCGCCAACGGATTCGAGGTGCCGGCGACGCTTCCCGCCGGGAGCCTGCACGACATCTTCACGCTCTTCCTCGACAAGGTGAATGGAAAAGGCGGCATCTTGAACGTGATCAACAACACAGGAGGTCCGTCGACCATCGCCAACCCGGACGTCGTAGTCGCGGTGGTCAGCTACCCGTAGCCGGCTCTCTCCCAATAAATAAAAAGCGGGCCGGCACGTTGCCGGCCCGCTCGGCGAGCAGTAGTTACTTTTCGTCCTGCATCTTGAGGAGGCCGAAGGATGCTCCCTGGGGGTCGGTGAGGATCGAGAATCGCCCACCCGGGAAGTCCGCCGGCTCGAGCAGCGACTTTGCGCCCAGCTCGGTCGCCTTCTTGTGCTCCTTGTCGACGTCCGGCACTGTGAAGTACGCGAGCCAGTAGCTCGGCACCTGAGCCGGGACCATTGGGTTCATCTCCATGCCGCCGGCGACGCTCTCGCCGTTGACCTGGAATTCCGTGTACTCACCCTGGCCCTCGCCCATGGGGCTCTTCTTCGTGCCCCAGCCGAACAGCTTCTTGTAGAAGGGCTCTGCCTTCTCAAAGCCACGCGCGTTCAGCTCGGCCCAGCCATAAGCATTGGCCTTGCCGATCACAAGCGAGCCTGCCATCTGGCCGGCCTGCCATACGCCGATGACGCCTCCGGCCGGGTCCTGGATGACGGCCATCGTGCC
>Ga0207684_10005245_pt1 | contig 12024 bp, 12 predicted proteins | sample KBSK5501metaG_FD_184342 | JGI IMG/M metagenome (GOLD analysis project Ga0207684, IMG submission 184342) | Corn, switchgrass and miscanthus rhizosphere microbial communities from Kellogg Biological Station, Michigan, USA - KBS K5-50-1 metaG... | ecosystem: Host-associated > Plants > Roots >... | reverse complement strand
CGTGCCGGCGCTGCGCACCGGCGACGGCCTCAGGTGCTCGCGCTCGGCCGCGTCGCGGAAGCGCTGCGCGAGCTGCTCCCTCAGGCCGGGTAGCCACGGCGCCGGCATCTCCTCGCAGCCGATCTCGAGGAGGAACTCCGCGGTGGCGGCGTCAGGCATGCGCCGGTTCCCCTTCCGCGGGCGCCACGTGGCGCTCGGCGATCGCGCACGCGAGCTTCCGGATGCCGAGGATCATCCCCGCCCGCTGGCTCACGGAGATGGCCCCCCGCGCGTCGAGGATGTTGAAGGCGTGCGAGCTCTTGAGGCACCAGTCGTAGGCGGGCAGCACCGTGCGGGCTCCCGCCTCCAGCACCCGCCACCCCTCGGCGAGGGCGCGGTCGAAGAGCAGCCGGTGCAGGTCGACGTCGGCCAGCTCGAAGGAGTATCGCGACAGCTCGTACTCCTCCTCCTTCCGCACGTCGGCGTAGAGGCGATCGGCCGACCAGCGCAGCGCGTACACGTCCTCCACGTCCTGGAGGTACATCGCGATGCGCTCCAGGCCGTAGGTGATCTCGGCGGAGATCGGCGCGAGATCGATCCCGCCCGCCTGCTGGAAGTACGTGAACTGCGTGATCTCCTGGCCGTCGAGGAGCACCTGCCAGCCGATGCCCCAGGCCCCGAGCGTCGGCGATTCCCAGTTGTCCTCCTCGAATCGCACGTCGTGGGCGGCGGGATCGATGCCGAGGGCGGCGAGGCTCTTCAGGTACACGTCCTGCACGTCGGCGGGGGACGGCTTCAAGATGACCTGGAACTGGTAGTGCTTGTAGAGACGGTTGGGGTTCTCGCCGTACCGGCCGTCGGCCGGGCGCCGCGACGGCTGCACGTAGGCGACCCGCCACGGCTTCGGGCCCAGGACGCGCAGGAACGTCTCGGGGTGCATGGTGCCGGCCCCCACCTCGGCGTCCCACGGCTGCGCGACGAGACACCCGCGCTCGGCCCAGTACGCCTGCAGCGTGGCGATGACTTCCTGCAGCGTCATCGCGCCTTCCGGTCGGCGCGCGGTCATCGTACTTCCCGGGCGACGTCGCGCAGCACGCGGAGCGATCGCAGGTCGCGCTCGAGGTGCCGCCGGATCAGGTCGCGGTGGAAGGACTCCAGGCTCGCCGACTCGTCTTCACCCGATGCGCCGACGGACGCGGGCGCGAGGCCGAAGATCCGCCGCAGGTACGCCCGCGTGGCGGCGGTGAGCCCCGGTCCGGAGGCCGGGCCGCAATGGGGGCAGACGAAGCCGTGGGCGGGAGCGTGGTAATCGACGTCTCCGGCGGGCAGCTCCCGCTCGCAGGCGGCGCAGTGGTCGAGCGACGGGTAGAGCCCGTGCAGCCGCAGCAGCCACGCTTCGAGGTAACGCGCCAGCGCCGTCACCGAAGAGCCTTTCTCCACCGCCTCCACGACCGCCAGGGCGAGGCGATAAACCGCGTCCTCCGCCTCGCCTTCCTGCGCGAAGGCGTCGAGCAGCTCGGCGAAGTACGAGAGGGCCATCGCCTCGTCCAGACCGCGCTCGCCGGCGCGGAAGGCCGAGCGCAGCAGCTCGCACTCCCCGAGCCGGTACAGCTCGGCCCCCTGGCGCCCGTACAGGCCCACCCGCACCTCGCTCAGGGGCTCGAGCGCCGACTGGTACCGGGTGCGCCGGCCCCGTGCGCCCTTCGCCACCGCCCGCACCTTGCCCCGCTCGCGGGTGAGGAGCACCACCACCTTGCTCGTCTCGCCCAGCTTGTAACTGCGCAGGACCAGGGCGTCCGAGGCAATGGGCGGCATGGTGTGGGAAGAGCCGGTGAGGACGGCCTCGCCGAAGCCGCTAACTTAGCACAGCCGCGGTGCTTGCGCCATCGCTGTACCGCCGCGCCGGGCGTGTGGTAGCTTGGCAGGATGCGACTGTGGCGGGCGGTCGTGATCGTCGCGGCGGGGGCGGTCCTGGGCCTGGCCTGGAACGCTTTCGGCGGGCGGGGCATCGCCCTCTCGGGCAACGCGTACATCAAGCCCGGCGAAGACGTCGTGGAGATCGACGCGGCGGAGGCGAAGAAGCGCCTCGACAAGGGCGCGCTCTTCCTCGACGCGCGGCCGGTGGCCTTCTACGGCATGGGCCACATCCCCGGCGCGCTGCCCCTGCCCGAGGACGACTTCGACCGCGCGTTCGCGGGCCTCGAGCCCCGCCTGCGCAACACGCTCGACATCGTCGTCTACTGTAGCGGCTACGGCTGCGAGGCGAGCCACATCGTGGCCCGCAAGCTGAGGGAGAAGGGCATCCACGCCGCCATCCTTCACGAGGGCTGGCCGGCGTGGACCGACGCCGGCTATCCGACGAAGGAGGGGAAGGAGCCGTGAAGGCGCTGCGTCATCCCGCGCTGCACTGGCTCCTCGGCATCGCGCTCGGCGCGGTCTTCATCTACGCGAGCATCGACAAGATCGAGCAGCCGCGGGAGTTTGCCCGCATCGTCTATCATTACCGGCTGATCGGACCCAGCGCGGCGCTGGGCTTCGTGCCCGCCAACACGCTCGCGGTGACGCTGCCGTGGGTCGAGGCGCTCACCGGCCTGTTGTTGATCGTGGGCGTCTGGCGGCGGGAAGCCGCGCTCACGGCGGCGTTCCTCCTCGTGACGTTCCTGGTCGCGGTCGGCTGGGCGCTCGCCCATGGCATCGACGTCGAGAACTGCGGCTGCTTCAGCGTGAGCGGCGAGGGCCGGGCCGCGGGCACGAAGCTGATCCTGCAGGACCTGGGGTTGCTGGCGGTCGCGCTCCTCCTCGCCTTCGTTCCCCCGCGTGCCCGCGAGGCCGCTCCCGCGGGAGCGCCCGTTCCTCTTCCTCAGGGGAAGTTGGTCGTCCCGACCGGCACGCAGCCCAGGTAGGGCGTGGTCGCGCCGATCACGGCGTTGTCCCGGATGAGGGCGGTGCCGCCGCCCGTGCCGCAGAGGATCCCGAACTGCCCGCCGCCACCGGAGACGCCGAAGATCCGGTTGTTGAACAGCGTCGAGTCCGGCGACTCGCTCTGGATGCCGGAGGCGAAGCCGCCGACCCCGGCGGCGAAGGTGTGGGTGACGGAGTTGTCGATCACCTGAAGATGGTTGCCCTCGGCGTCGATCCCGAAGGCGAAGGCGCCCTCGGCGGTGGACCCGCCGGTATCGGTCACCGTGCAGTTGCGCACGATCATGTTGTCTCCGAAGACCGTGATGCCGGAAGCGGTGTTGCCCTCCGCCCGCATGTCCTCGACCACGACGTTCTTCGTGCCGAAAGCCGTGAAGTAGATGCCGTGCAGGAACCCGCTCACGGTGCCGTTGCGGACGTTGACGCGCTTCCGGCCGATGCCCATGATGCCGATCATCCGCGTCCCCCGGCCCCCCAGGCTGCCGTCGAGGCGGAAGCGGTTGAGGTCGATGGTGACGTCGTTCGCGGCGATCTCGATGGCGCTCCCGAACGCCATGGCCGTGCTCATGTTCGCGACGAAGCAGTAGCGTCCGGGGCTGCTGGCCGTGAAGGGCAGGGACAGGACCAGGAAGTTGCAGAACCTCGTCTCGCCGGCGTGGAGCGCGGCGGGGAGCCCGGTCAGCACCAGCAGGGCGAGCGCCATCCGGCGCGCGGTCGAAGCCATCGCACGCATCGCGTCCCCCTTGTCGTCGCACGTCGAGGAGGGCGGCCGGACGCCGTCGTCGTTGCGGTGGAGACGATACCACGCCCGGCCCGCCTCAGGTCGGGCGGCGGCGCCGGGGCATGCTCAGCGACTTCCAGGTCTGCCACTTGAGGTGCTTGGCCAGGAAGACGATCTGGCCCACGTGCTGGCCGTAGTGGGCGAGCTGGCGGTTGATGGCATCGACGACGGTGAGAGCTTCGCCGCGGATGAGGACGGTGCGGGTGAGGTCGTCGGGCTTCAGCGCGTCGAGCGCGGCGAACAGAACCCGCCAGCCCGCTTCCCAACGCTGCATGAGCTGCGCCTTCGTGGCTCCGGGTGCGGACTCGAACTCGCCGTCACGGTTCCGGTCCGGCTTCTCGCCATCGGTCGTGAGGAGGTCCGTCCAGCGGGAGCGCATGTTGCCGGCGATGTGCTGAACCAGCACGGCGACGCTGTTCGACTCCGGATCGAGGCTCTTCGCGATGTCGCCCTCGTCGAGGCGGGCGATGGCTTGCTCCCCGAGAGTCTTCAACGATTCGAGGCGAGCGCGGGCGCTGCGCAGGAAGTCGCCGCCGACGTCGTCCCGGTCAGCCACTCGAACACCTCCGTCGGCCACTTTCCTTCGATGGTGAAGAGAGCGGCGCCCCGCCAATTCTACTGCTACCGTCTCGATCCGCTGCGTCGTGAGCTGCGGGATCCGTTCAGCGGGGCGTGTCGGCCAGCCACTCCCCCTCGAAGAGCACCTCGACCTCCCCGACCTGGTGGACGTGGCCACCTTCCGGCCACTCCACCTCCAGCACTCCCCCGTCGCACACGACCCGCAGCTTGCGATCGGCCAGCCCCTTCAGGATGGCCGCCACCGCTGCGCTCGCCGACCCCGTCCCCGACGCGCGGGTGTAACCGACCCCCCGCTCCCAGAACCGGACGCGGATCTCGTCGCGAGACGGGACGGACACGAACTCGACGTTGGTCTTGCGCGGAAAAAAAGGATGCGATTCGAGCGCGGCGCCCAGCCGGGCCAGCCGCGCGTCGTCGGGTGGCGCGTCCATGAAGACCGCGCAGTGCGGGTTGCCGAGCGACGTGGCGGTGACACGCACCTTCTCTCCGGCAGCGTCGAGGGGATGGTCGACGACTCGGTCACGCGGTGGGTCGAGGCGTACCGGGATGTCGCGGCTGGCGAGGATGGCCGGCCCGAGGTCGGTGGCGACGCGATAGCGCCCGCCGCCGAGCGCCTCCACCGCCACCGGCCGCGGTCCGGGCACGGTCTGCACGACGTGCCGGGGCGGCACCAGCCCGCGGCCGACCGCCCAGGCGGCCAGGCACCGCACGCCGTTGCCGGAGATCTCGGCGTCGCCGCCGTCGGCGTTGACGAGCCTCATGTGCACGCGGCCGTCCTCGACGAAGTAGACGAGCACGCCGTCGCCGCCGATGCCCTCGTGCCGGTCGCAGAGCCGCCGGGCCCACGGCGCCGCGTCCGCCGGGCAGCTCCCCCTCTCGACGAGGATGAAGTCGTTGCCGAGGCCGTGGGCCTTCGCGAACCTCATTCATCGACCCCCCACCCTATCCCTCCCCACGTGGGGGGAGGGAAGAGCTGGTGCAAGCGTTGCCCCGCCTCATCCCTTCTTCTTTCCGCGCGCGGGAGGCAAGGGCGGGAACGTGCCCAGGCTCAGCACGAACCGTCCGTTCAGGCCCGAGCGCTGCCAGTGCAATCCGCCGTCGGCGCTGCGCCAGACGCCCTGGTCGGTGGCCGCGAAGATCTCCGCGCCCGACGCCGGCGCGAGCGGGAACAGGAGCCGGTAGACCGGCCGCCCCTCCAGGCCGTCGGCCAGCGTCACCCATGTATGGCCCATGTCTTCGGAGCGCTGGACGCCGGCTCCGGTCGCCGCGTAGAGAAACGGGCCGAGCCACACGAGGTCGCCGACCCGCTGGCCATCGAGGCCGGCGGGACTCCAGGTCTTGCCTCCGTCCCGGGACCGGAAGACGCCATCGGCGGCCGTACCCGCGAACAGCACCGGGTCCGCGGCGAAGAAGGCGGAGAGCGCGATCGACAGCACGTCGCCGCCGGGCAGGCCGGTCCCGGGGCCGGTGAAGCTCGCTCCCCCGTCCAACGACACCATGACCCCGCGGCCGGTGGCGACGACGAGCGCCGGGCCCGGCCACTCGAGCCGGCTCACCGGGATGCCCGCGAGCGCGGGGCGATCGAAGGTGCGCCCGGCATCCGGCGACTTCAGGAGGCCCTCGGTGGTGCCGACGAACAGCGTCGAGTCGGCTTGCGGATAGCGCGAGGGCAGCACGGCCAGGACCAGGCCCGGCACGCCGAGAGCGGTCCACGTCTCGCCGAAGTCGTCCGAGACCAGCACCTGCCGCTCGGCGCCCACGTACACGCGCGGTCCGAGCGGATGGATGGAGCGGACGGCTCCGGAAGGAGCGGCCCCGCCCTTGGCGCCCTGCACGGGCTCCCAGCTCCCGCCCCAGTCTCGCGAGCGCCAGAGACCTTCGGCCGCGCCGGCGAAGAGGGTGAGGGTGGTGACCACCGGCGCGGCAGACGCCGCCGGCCGTGCCGGCGCCTGGGTGAAGCCGAAGGCGCCGGTCGCGAGCAGCAGGCCGCCGAGCGCAACGGCGGCCGGGCGCCTCATCGCGCGAAGTACGGGCGGAGGCGGGTGGCGGCTTCGCCCGGATCCTCGGGGATGACCCGCACGCCGCCCACCACGCCCATGAAGTTGGTGTCGCCGGTCCACCGCGGCACCGCGTGAAGATGGATGTGGTCGGCGACCCCGGCCCCCGCCGGCCGGCCGAGGTTCATGCCCATGTTCATGCCGTCGGGCTTGTAGACCTCGCGGAAGACCTCTTCCGCCCGGCGCGCCAGGCTCATCATCTCCGTCAGCTCCTCGGGGGTCGCGTCGTTGAGGGTCGCCACGTGGCGGCGCGGCGCGATCATGATGTGCCCGGCGTTGTAGGGGTAGCGGTTCATGACCACGAAGTCGTGGGCGCCCACGTGGACGACGAGGCTGTCCGGCCCGCCGGCCCCTTCGATGGCGCGGCAGAGCACGCAGCCCGGCTCCTTCGCGCCCGCGGTCACGTACTTCTTCCTCCAGGGAGCCCAGAGAACGTTCATCAGCCCTCGAACGACACCGCGTACACCGGGAAGCTCGAGCGGACGCCCTTGAACTTCGCGTCGCCGGCGTAGCTGAGCTGGATGCGCTTGGAGATCTGCTCGTCGAAGTACTCCATCACGCTGCGGCCGTCCTTCTCGACGTGGACGAGCGGGAGCTGGCTCTCGAGCTGCACGAGCGTGTCGCGGCTGATCGCGATCCCTTCGTTGAACAGCGTCCCGGTGGCGTCGACCGTCACCGACATGCCGGGGCCGGCGGAGCCTCCCGCCGCGCCCGGCTCGTCGTCCTCGTCCAGCGCCGGCTTCGCCCCGGAGGACAGCCGGCCGGCGAGGTTGACGTTCCGCCCGATGACGGTGGTCTGCACCGCCTCCTCGTCCGCGATGAAGCGCGCGATGTACACCCGGCCGTAGTGGATGGCGATCCCCATCTTGAAGTACGTCTTGCCCTCCTCGCGCATCCGGTGCAGCGTCTCCTGGCAGAGGATGGCGGTGCGCAGCGCGTTCAGCGGGTTCAAGGGATCGAGGTGGTCGGTCCCGTAGTTGACCATGATGCCGTCGCCGAGGAACTTGTCCACCGTGCCCCCGAACCGGCGCACGTGGGGCACGAACTCGTCGAACACGGCGTACAGCTCCCGCGTGAGGTCGCGCTCCGAGATGTGGCCCTCGGAGGTCTTCGTGAAGCCGCGCAGGTCGAGGAAGAGCACGGAGGCGTTGACCGCGCTGTTGAGGACCGTCGCCGAGTCCCCGAACTCGTACAGGCGCATGCCCTTGCTCACGCGGTCGTCGAGGGAAGCGCCGAAGGGGCCGTGGAGCGTGACCTGGTCGCGGACGTGAGCGAGGATCTCGAAGCGCTTGACGCCCGACACGAGGTCGAGGAACGCATCGACGATCTCGGCCGGACGCCGCCTGTCGGCCTCGGCCTTGATGCGGGCGGAGGCCATCAGGCGCGCCCCCGTGGTCCAGGCGTCGGCGAGCAGGTACGGGAGCACGTGGCTGTTCATCATGACCTTCGCCGCGCCCGCCGGCGTCTGCCAGTGCTCCTTCGGCAGGTCGGGCAGGTGGCGGGCCATGCGGGCGAGCAGCCCCCGGTCTCCCTCCCGCAGCCGGCGCTCGGTCTCCCGGACGAGGATCGAGTACAGCTCGAAGAACACGTCGGCGGACAGGCGGTACCGTTTGTTCGCGGCCAGGAACTGATTGAAGTCGAGGTCGGAGATGCTCAGCTCGGTGAAGGCGAAGCCGTCGTCGAGCAGCGCGTCCACGAGGGCGGTGTTCTCGCGCGTGCCGGCCAGGAAGGCGACGCGGCCGGGGCAATTGCGGTCCACGACGCGGCGCGCGCTCTGGTTCACGCGCTTGTAGAACGACGACAGCAGCGGGTGGAGCGAGTACTTGCCCTTCTTGATCGCGGGCGACTTCGTCTCCAGCTCCCGCAGCGACTCCGCCACGTCGCGGGTGAGGGCCAGCCAGCACAGGTTCAGCAGCCCGAGCCGGCGGTCGGCCGCGCGCACCGACTGCAGCAGGCGCTCGAGCGCCTCCTCGTATTCCACCTGGTCGCGGGCCAGGTCGCGGCCGGCGCGGTCGGGCGGGGCGGTGCCCTCGGCGCCGATCTGGCTGAGCAGCCCCTGCAGGAAGCGCAGGAGCAGCGTGCGGAGCTGGGGATGGAAGCGAACGGCGAAGACGTTGCGGCCGGCCTCACGGTCGGGCGGGGGCAGCGAGGGCAGCGGGGAGCCGAGCAGCAGCTCCGCCTCCGCGAGGCCGCCGGCTACGAAGCGGGAGCCGGCCGGGTCCTTCTGGTAGAGAAAAGCTGACCACATCGGGTCAGCGCCGGTTGATCAGCTCCCGCAGCTCCTTTCCGGGCTTGAAGTGCGGGATCTTCTTCGCGGGAACCACGACACCGGCGCCGGTCTTGGGATTGCGGCCCGTGCGGCTGCCCCGCCTCCGGACGCGGAAGCTGCCGAAGCCGCGGAGCTCGATCTTGTCGCCCCTCTGGAGGGCGTCGATGATGGACGTGAAGACGGCATCGACGATGACCTCGGAGTGCTTGCGGGTCAGGTCGGAGACCCTCGAGACGGTCTCGACCAGCTCCGCCTTCGTCACCCGTTACTCCTCTTCCTCGGCCTCGTCCTTCTGTCCGTCCCGCGCCTGGGCGGCCCGGATGGCGTCGCCGAGCGTGGAGCGGTCGGATCCCGCCGTCTCGCGGTAGCTCTCCAGGTCCTTCTGGTACTCGTCCTGCTTCACGGCCTTGATGCTGAGGCCGATCTTCTTCTCGCCCTCGTTGATCTTGATGATCTTCATCGGGTAGTTGTCGCCGACCTTGAACTGCTCCTCCGGCTTGTCCACCCGCTTCTCGTCCAGCTCGGAGACGTGCACCAGGCCCTCGATCCCCTCGGCCAGCTCGACGAAGGCGCCGAAGTTGGTCAGGCGCACGATCTTTCCCTCCACGATGTCGCCGACCTTGTGATGAGCGAAGAACTCGTCCCACATGTCGGTGGCGAGCTGCTTCAGGCCGAGCGACAGCCGCTGGTTCTCCGCGTCGATGTTGAGGACGACCGCCTCGACGGTGTCGCCCTTCTTGAGGATCTCGGACGGGTGCTTGACGCGCTTCGTCCAGGAGAGGTCCGAGATGTGGATGAGGCCGTCGATGCCCTCCTCCACCTCCACGAAGGCCCCGAACTCGGTCAGGTTGCGGACCTTGCCCCGCAGCTTCGCGCCCACCGGGTACTTCTCGGCCAGCTCCTGCCAGGGGTTCGACTCGATCTGCTTCAAGCCGAGGCTGATGCGGTGCGCCTCCTGGTCGATGCCGAGGACCGCGCACTCGACCTCCTGGCCCACGGTGAGGATCTTGGAGGGGTGCTTCACCTTCTTGGACCAGCTCATCTCGGAGACGTGGATGAGGCCCTCCACACCCTGTTCCAGCTCGACGAAGGCGCCGTAGTCGGTGAGGCTCACGACCTTGCCCTTGACGCGGCTTCCCGTCGGGTACTTGAGGGTCGCGGTCGTCCACGGGTCGGCCTTGAGCTGCTTGTAGCCGAGGCTGACCCGCTCGCTCTCGCGGTCGAACTTCAGGACCTGGACCTTGATCTCCTCCCCGACGTTCAGGACCTCGCTCGGGTGGTTGATGCGGCCCCAGGACATGTCGGTGATGTGGAGCAGCCCGTCGATGCCGCCGAGGTCCACGAAGGCGCCGTACTCGGTGATGTTCTTCACCGTGCCCATGAGGACCTTGCCCTCCTCGAGGGTCTCCAGCGTGTCGCGCTTCTTCTCGGCGTTCTCTTCCTCGAGGACGGCCTTGCGCGAGAGCACGATGTTGCCGCGCTTCTTGTTGACCTTGATGACGCGCATGCGCAGCTCCTGGCCCTTGAGGCTGTCCAGGTTGCGCACGGGTCGGAGGTCGACCTGCGAGCCGGGCAGGAACGCGCGCACGCCGATGTCGACGGCGAGGCCGCCCTTCACCCGCTCGATCACGCGGCCGGTCACGACGCGGCGCTCCTGGTAGGCGCGCTCCACGTCGTCCCAGACCTTCATCTTCTCGGCCTTCTCCTTGGAGAGGACGACGTAGCCTTCCTTGTCCTCGGTCTTCTCCAGGAGCACGTCGACCGTGTCGCCGGCCTTGACGCTGATCTTCCCGGTCTCGTCGCGGAACTCGTCGACAGGGATGATTCCCTCCGACTTGTAGCCGACGTCGACGATGACCTCCGAGTCCGACACCTGCAGCACGACGCCCTTCACCACCTCGCCCTCGGCGAAGTTCTTGAAGCTGACGTCGTACATGTCGAGCAGCCGCTCGAACTCCTCGGGGTCGGGAGCGGCGCCCTCCCCGGGCTCGGGCTCTTCCGCCTGAGCCGTCGCCGCCGCCTTGGCCCCGATGGGGGCGAGGGTGCGCTCCGTCTTCTCAGTTTCCGGCATGTGTCCTGCGAAACCTCCAGGCTTTGGGATGGTCCGCGCGGCGAGGCGCCTTCGGCAGGCTCCCCGCGCACAGGACTAAAGGTCAGATGTTAGGCGAGTTAGGCAATGCTGTCAACGTGGCCGCTCGCGCACTTCGTCCGGATCGAGCCGCCGCTCGACGCAAGCAAGCGGGCGCGCTAGCGGGGACCGATGATCGCCCAGTTGGGGTAGGCGACGCCGGGGAGCAAAGCCCCCCCGGTCGCATGCACGCCGTCCAGGAACACGACGAGATCGGCGCCGGTGGCCTGGTTTCGCCAGACGAGGTCTGGCTTGCCGTCCCCGTTCAGATCCAGGACCGCCACGAGGCGCCAGTTGAGGTCGGCGGCGCCGGGAAGCGAGGCGACGCCCGTCACGGTCACTCCGTCCAGGAACCACGCCCGGTTCAACCCGTCCGCGATTCGGCGCCAGAGCACGTCCGATTTCCCGTCGCCGTTCAAGTCGGCCATGCCCGCCACCTGCCATGCCGGGGAGACCCACGGCAAGGACGCGAGGCCGATCGGAGTGGACCCCTGCATGTAGAACACGAGGTTCAGCCCGTAGGCCTGATGGCGCCACAGGATGTCGGGCCAGCCGTCCCCGTTGAGATCGGCCACATCCGCGATCGACCACGCCGGGCCCGGCACCGCCGAGAGGGGGACCACCGACCTGCGGGCCATCCCATCCATGAGCCAGATCTCGGTTGCTCCAGACGACTCGTTCCGCCACACGAGGTCCGGCTTGCCGTCGCCATCGAAATCGCCCACGCCGCCGAGGCGCCAGGTCGTCTCGGGCCCACGGTCCGGCACCAGAGCGGCCCCGCCGGTGAGGATCGACCCGTTCAGGAACCATGCGACCACCCCACCGGTGCTGGAGTCTTGCCACAGCAGGTCCGGATGGCCGTCCCCGTTCAGGTCACCGTGCGGTCGCACACTGGACCCGCCGCTGGCGGCGTTGTCCGCGGGGCTCGGGTCCGCCTCGGCGGAGGCGACGGTGCCCCCCAGCGTCAAGAGGCCGGCCCGCGCCGGCCTCAGCGTCAGCGTGAGCGTGGTGCTCGCCTCGGCGGCCAGGTCAGGCAGGGTACAGCGCAAGGATCCGCCGGCCGGCTCGCACGCAGCGGCCGGCGCGGAGGAAACGAGGCTCACACCCACGGGAAGCGACTCCACGAGCTGGACGGCAGTAGCGGCGGCCGGTCCGTGGTTGGTGACGGTGGCCGTCAGCGTCGCCCGTCCGCCCTGGAGGGCGGGATCGGGTGACACGACCTGGGCCAGGGAGAGATCGGCCAAGCGTCTATACGTGGCGACGAGCGTCACCGGAGCGGCCGGCGCGGTGAAGAGATGGGTGGTGGCTCCCG
>Ga0207684_10005244_pt1 | contig 12026 bp, 8 predicted proteins | sample KBSK5501metaG_FD_184342 | JGI IMG/M metagenome (GOLD analysis project Ga0207684, IMG submission 184342) | Corn, switchgrass and miscanthus rhizosphere microbial communities from Kellogg Biological Station, Michigan, USA - KBS K5-50-1 metaG... | ecosystem: Host-associated > Plants > Roots >... | reverse complement strand
GCCGGCCAGCAGGGTGTTGGCGAGAGCCTCGCGGAAGAGCGGGCGGGCGAAGAACGCGAGCAGCGGACGGAGGGTGGGCCAGCCGCCGTCGAGGAACGCCATCGAGAGCACCTGCAGCAGCGGGTAGACGATGAGGCCCGCGAGCAGGGTCAGCAGGGCCGCCACCAGCGCGGCTTCCCCGCCCGAGCGCGACTTCATCAGGCGGACGCGGGGTGGCTCGACTCGACGGCCGGGGCCTCGGGCATCATGGGCTGGGCGGCGAAGGTCAGGTACTCGAGATCCGCCAGCGTCTCCTCGAGGCGCCGGTACGCCCAGGCGCAGCCGAGGAGCGCGGCGAGCGGATAGCCGAGGCCGTAGGCGCGCGGACCGACGACCAGGGTGGCTACAGTGAGCAGGAGGTTGGCCACCAGGAAGACCGCGGCCACCTCGGCGGCGGCGCGGCGGCGATCGAAGTAGAGGAGCACGATGCCGCCGAAGAGGCACAGCACGTGGAGCACCGCCCCGACCAGGCCGCAGCGCAGGATCGAGACCTGGAGCCGGTCCAGCCCGATGCCGTCCGCGATCCACGGCGCGAGCGCCATGAGCAGGAGCGTCACCGGAGCCTGCGCCACGAGGAGGCGACGCAGGCTGTCGCGCAGGCACTCGGTCATCGCGCGCTTGGCCTCGAGCACCTGGCGCAGCGTGCCGTGCTTGGTGGCGACGCCGTAGTACTCGCGGTAGCGATCGTAGAAGTCGGTCTCCACGCTGACCAGGAAGATCGCGAGCGCCGGCACCACCGAAAGGTAGCACAGGAAGATCGGGCTGTCGTACCGCGAGGCGCGGAACCAGCCCACGATGGGGCGCCCGGTGGGCCCGGCCCAGAACACGATGCGGTCCACCGCGATCGCCGCGTTGTAGAGGACGCCCGCCGCGATCAGCTCCGGATAGTGGACGAACGCGCGCCGGAGGTCGACCGACTCCGGGATGCGCACCTGGCTGAACTCGCGCTCCACCCGGGCGCAGAGCACGAAGAAGATGCCCGCCTGGCCGACCAGGAATCCGGCGAGGTAGCCGGTGGTGCCGAGGTAGGCCCCGAGCGCGAGCGCCCCGAGCAGGCTCGCCGCGTTGCCGAGGAAGAACGCGGTCACCACGCTCGCGTAGTCCTGCGCCGCGCCGAGGTAGATCATCACCATCCAGGTGCACGACACCACCACCAGCAGCATCACCCCGAAGAGGCGCAGGGCCGGCTCGAGTCCGGGGACGAGCGCGTAGACCGCCGCGCCGAGGGCTAGGTGGGCGAGCGCGGTCATCGCGATGGTCACCCGGTAGGAGACCACCAGCGCGCCGATGCGCCCGAGATAGAGCTCGTCGGCGAGCTGTCGGGTCACCACCATGTGGGCGGCCCCGGTGGTGATCAGGGAGAACGTGTAGGTGTAGACCACGATGACCTGGAAGCGCGCGTGCGCGAGGTCGCCGATCAGGTCGCGCGAGAGCAGGGCGAGCGTGCCGAGCGTGCAGATCGACAGCAGCCAGGGTCCCGCCGAGAGCACCGCGCCGTAGAGGTGGGCGCGCAGCCAGCCGCTGCCGGTGTCCTCGACGATCAGCCGCTTGAGCCGGAAGCCGATGCCGGCCACGGGCGCCCGCGCTCAGCCCGCGTCGAGGAGATCGCGGTAGATCTCCCGGTAGCGGCGAATCAGGTCGGCCTCCTGGTAGTGCGCCCGCACCCGGGCCCGCGCGGCCCGACCCATCTCCTCGCAGAGGCCGGGGTCGCGGGCCAGGCTCAGGATGGCCCGCGCGGTCGCGGCGGGGTCGGCGAGCCCGGTCACGAGCCCGCTCGCCCCGAGGGCGCGGTCGGCGGGCAGGCGGCCCTCGAGCAGCTCGCGGCAGGCGCCCACGTCGGTGGAGACCACCGGGATGCCGGCGGCGGCCGCCTCGAGGATCACGAGGGGCAAACCCTCCGAGATCGACGTGAGCACCAGGACCTCGACCCGCGGGTAGATCGTCTTGACGTCCACGCGCCCGGTGAACTCCACGCGCTCGGCCATCCCGAGGGTGGCGGCGAGGGCCTGGCACTCCGCGAGGTACGCGGGATCCTCGTCCCCCGGCCCCGCGATGACCGCGCGCGCGCCCGGGTGCGCGGTCGCCACGATCTTCACCGCGCGGATGAACGTCTTCACGTCCTTGATGGGCACCACCCGGCCCACGAAGCCGATGCGGAACTCGCCCGCGGCCGGCTCCACCCGCGGCAGGGCCGCGAGCGGACCGACGTCGAGCCCGTTGGGCACCACCAGGGTCTTGGCCGGATCGGCGCCGTCGCGGATCTGGGCCTGCCGGTTGCCCTCGAAGATCGTGACGATCCGGTCGGCCTGCACGTAGGTGATGCGCGAGAGGCGCTCGAAGAGCCGCGCCCACAGCTCCTTGAAGAACCCCGGCCCCGCCGACAGGGTCATGGGCGCCTGGCGCTGGACGTAGATCCACTCCGCCTGGTCGATCTCCATGCGCCGCTCGCGCGAGTAGATGCCGTGCTCGGTCAGGAGCATGGGGCGCCCGCGCCGCACCCGCTGCACCGCGGCTACGAAGCCGGCCCAGCCGGTGGACACCGTGTGGTAGACCGCGGCCTCCGGGACCGGCGCGTGCAGCAGCCGGAACATCGGCAGGTGGGTGAAGCGCCACGTCCAGAAGTAGTCGAGGAACGAGATGTCGGGGGCCCGCGCCTCGTAGAGCCGCCGCACGATCTCCCACGCTGGCTTGCCGTAGATGAAGTCGTGCACCGAGGGGCCCGCCCCCGCGTGCGGCGAGACCTGCCGCAGGAGCTCCTCGAGCCCGTCCGCGCGACCGTCTTTCATCTCCTCGTGATAGCGCCAGATCGTCTCCCACGCGGCCTGCTCGGTCACCTCACCCTTGAGCGCGGGCTCGTCGCCCCCGTGGATGCCCACGTCGACCAGGCTCACCACGTTGGGCGGCATGGTGTAGCGCGGGGGGTGAACCTCGCCCTGCGTCGCCGAGATGTGGAAGATCGCGAAGCGCAGCTCGGGCAGCGCGGTGACCAGCTGGTGGATCCAGGACGACACCCCGCCGGTCACGTACGGGTACGTGCCCTCGAGGATCAGGCAGATGTCGGCGGGCGCCTCGCTCACGCGGGCTCCCCCGCCCACCACCGCAGGAGTTCGTCCGCGCGGCCCGCCGCGAGCGCGTCCCGCGAGAGGGCCTGCAGCTCGGGCCAGCGCCGCTGGCGGAACAGGATCTCGGAGAGCAGCAGGTCGACCTCGGTGGACGGCGCGGCGGCGCGAGCCTGCACCGCCAGACCCTCCGCCTCGTCGATCCGGTCGAGGGCCAGCAGCACCCGGGCGAGCGCGCGGGTGGGCGCCGCCCACTCCGGGCGACCCGCGCGCGCGGCGCGATAGGCGCTCTCCGCTTCCCCGAGCCAGTAGCGGGCCATCGCCGCGTCGAGCAGCCCGCTCTCCTGGTAGGCGAGGCACGCGTCTCCCATCGCCATCGCCCGCTCGGGCGATTCCGGATCGAGGCGCCGCTGCTCCTGCGCCTGGGTGATCCGGTGCGCGAGCCGCTCCTCGACTCGCTGGAGCGCGCCGGAGGCCGCGATCTGGGTGTCGCGGTCGGGCGACTGCAGCGCCTCGCGCAGGAGCTCCACCGCCGGGCCGTCGCCGCGCTTGGCCAGGAGGCCGACGCCCCAGCGCTGCGTGCGCGGGTCGGCGGCCCGGATCAGATCCGCCACCGGCTGCACCGAGACCTGGGCCTGCAGCCACTCGAAGACGCGGTCGACCGGCTCGGGGGCCTGGCCCGGGCCGGGCAGGCCCGCCATCTCCGAGTGCGCGCCCGCGTAGATGCCGGTCGGCGGCGCCCGGCGCTGCCAGACGCGGATGGCGGCGAGCCCGACGAGGCCGAGCCCGGGCAGGGCCAGCACCAGCGCCACCACCAGGAGCCGCTCGTCGCGGCGGGGGCCGGCGAGCGCCCGGCCCGCGGTCCAGGCGGCGGTCACGTGGGCGAGCAGGGCCACGAGCCACCACCAGCCCGCGCCGAGGAGGGCCAGGGCCAGCGCGAGCAGCTCCGCGAGCGCGGCGACCGCGCCGATCACGAGGCCACCCCGCCGGAGCGCTCGCGCACCGCGAGCACGCGCACCGAGAACTCGAGGTCCCGCTCGTCGTCGTCGTAGGGCGCGAAGTGGAAGTTCCGGATCTCGTTCGAGACACGGTCGACCACCACCTCCGCGCGCGCGGGCGCGGTCTCGGGCAGGATGATCGCGAAGGCGTCCTCGGTGGCGTACCGGCAGACGATGTCGACGTCGCGCAGGGTGCGCGAGAAGACCAGCGACAGCACGCGGCCCAGCTCGGCCCGCCGATCCGCCGACACCGCCCCGAAGCGGTGGATGCGGAAGATCACCACCGCGAGCGGCCGCCCGTAGCGGTCGGCCCGCACCTCCTCCTCGTGGATGCGCCGCTGGTAGTAGGCGTAGGTGTAGGCCCGCACCAGCTCGTCCTCGATGGTGCGCGCCCGCGTCTGCTCGTGGGTGCGCGCGTTCTCGAGCGTCCGCGCCCCCCAGTCCGCGACGAGGCCGAGGCGATCGAGCGACACCGGGGTCAGCCGGAGGAACGGCAGCGACGTCACCGTGATGCAGCCGAGCAGCGCGCCCTCCCCCGAGGTCATGGGGGCGGCCATGAGCATCTCGGCGCCCTGCAGGTCCTCGAGCGAGCCGATCGTGGTGTAGTCACGCACGCTGACCGGGCGGCCCATCCGGACCGCGAGGCCCACGAGGCCGTCGTCGGGGGCGATCTCCGGTCGCTCCGGCGCGGGCCCCTCGGCGGCGCGCAGGCGCAGCCGGTCGCCGTCGAGCACGTAGCACTGGCAGGCGTCGGCCTGCAGGAAGCGCCGGGCGGTGGCCGCGATCGCGGGGTAGAGCCGCTCCGCGTCGAGGGTCTCGAGCGCGCGCGCCGCCGCGTAGAGGCTCGTGAGCGACGCGCGCTCGTCCGCCACCCGGCGCTCCAGCTCGTGCTTGGCCTCGGTGGCGGCCATGAATCGCACCGCCTGATCGGCCAGCTCCTGCTCGAGCCCCTCCACCTGGGCCTCGAGCGCGCGCGTGCGCCGCCGCTGGGTCTCGCGCAGCGCGCCCAGCCCGAAGCCGGTGCCGATCAGCAGCAGCGGGGTCACGTAGCGCGTCAGGGTGCGCAGCTCGCCCCAGCTCGCGTGGTCCAAGCGGACCACCACGCACGCGCTCACCGCCGCCGCGGTGACGAGGCCGCTCACCAACCCCGCGCGCAGGCCGTGCCGGGCCGCGAGCAGCACCACGAGCACCAGCGCCGGGTTGGGCCGGACGTCGAGGAAGCCCGGATCCCGCGGCCACAGCAGCACGTTGACGACGACGAGCAGCAGCAGGCCTCCGCCCAGCTCGAGCAGGTAGGGGTGGGCGCGGCGGAGGGCGGCGAGCACCCGGCGCTTACCGCGCTCGGGCGTCGCCCAGGGAGGCGGTCAGGTGGGCCGCCATGTCGTGGGCCACCTGCTGGGCGACACGCGCGAGCCCGTCCTCGCGGAGCCACGAGGAGCCGAGGCGGGCGTGACTGGACGTCCACACCACCTCGCCGGACGCGACGTCGATCATGCGCGCGGTCACCCCGACCGCGGGCGTCTCCGACAAGCCCGGCTTGTACCGGTACTCGGTCACCGAGCCCTGCAGGACGTGGCTCACCTGGAGGAGCCGGCCGATCCGCTGCGCGGAGGGCAGGCGGCTCGCGTCGGCCGGATCGAGGTTGTCGCGCCTGAGGAGATCGGCGACCTCGCTCGGGTCCATTACCGTCATGGCCCCGGTGGCCAGGATCTCGGAGACGAGGAGATCACCCGCGACCTGGCCCGCGCGCAGGGACGAGGTCTGGTTCTCGAGCGGGAGCACCGCGACCCGCGTGACCCGGGCCGCGCCGGGCTTGACCCAGTCCTGGGTGGTGCTCGCGCATCCGAGCAGCGTGAGCACGCCGACCGTCAGCACGACCGCCCGCCAGCGCCGCCACATAGGTCTCTCAGTACAGGATGTCGAGACGCCCGAGGAACGATTCTTCCTGGCCCCCGACGGTAGTGGATTCGGTGTTTCGAGTATAGAGCACGCGCCCTTCCAGCCAGGGGCGAATTCGCCATCTCGCCTCGCCGGTGACCTCCCACGAGGTGAGCGCGCGGTGCAGATCGCGCCGCCCGACCGAGCCGGCCTGCAGGCGGAGCGCGGGCGTGACGTCCCAGCCGACCAGGGCCCCGATCGCCACGATGTCCTCACGCCGGAGAAACGTCACCGTGTCCCGCAGCGGGCTGCCCGCGGTGGGGGTGTACTCGGAGAAAAAGAGCTGGGGGATCAGGGTCACCTGGACCCGGCTGCGGATCAGCTCGAGCTCGGCCCGTCCGGCCGCCTCCCAGCGGTTGCCCAGATCCTCGCCGGAGACCTGGTAGTGCCGGAAGTCGTAGTGGGCGGCCAGCACCACCGGCACCAGCACGCGGCGCGAGACGTCCACGGTCACGCGGTCGGTCGTGCCGTTGCGCGGCACCGCGGCCACCGGGTTGGTGAGCAGCTCGCGGACCGCCACGTCGAGCGTGGCGAGGGTCGCCCGCTGGTCGTCGTAGCCGGCGCCCAGACGCCCGGTGGTGCGCAGGATGTCCTCGCGGCGGCGCGACTCCTCGAGCCCGGCCCAGAGCGAGAGGGTGCGCGTGGGCTGGAACCCGAGCGTCGCGAAGGTGGTCCACACCTCCTCGCTGAAGGCGGTCTGGCCCAGCGTGCGCTCCTGGTGGTAGCTGCCGTAGCGCCCGCCCGCGCGAAGCCACCACTGATCGGCCAGCCAGCCGCGCCACGCGGCCTCCTCCACGTGATGGGTAGCGGATTGCTGCAGCAGCGTGTAGTGACTCAGCTCGATCCGCGCGGCGTGCCCGCGGAGAATGTCGCGGTAGGCGACGAGCACGTCGCGGTTGTCGGGGTCGCTGTCGAGCAGGTGGCCGTACAGGTCGAGCGCGCGATTCCACCGCCCCGCTGCGGCCTCGGCGGCGGCGAGATCGGCGGTGAGCCCGGTGTCCTGCGGCTGCTCGCGCGCGAGGGCGTCGAGGCGGCGGCCCGCCGATCCGGGGGCGCCGGTGGCCAGGTCGATCCGCGCGCGCAGGCGGCGGAGCCGCGCCGACGTCGGGTCGTCGGCTAGGTAGCGGTCGACGATCGGACCCGCCTGCTCGTTCAGCCCCGCGTCGACCAGCACCTCCGCGTAGTCCTCGCGGAGGCGCCGGTCGTCGGGATAGCGCGCGAGCAGCGCGCGGTAGGTGGCGAGGGCCTCCTCCACGAGCCCGAGGCGCGCCTGGATGCGCGCGCGCAGCGTCTCCGCCTCGGGCGCGTCCTTCCCTGACGGCTCCGCGGGGCCCGATGGCTGCGCGGGCGCTACGTCCGGCGCGGGGCTAGCCCCGGCGGGTGCCAGCGTCGGCGTCTGGGCGCGCGCGGGCGGCCCGCCCGCGACGAGCAGGCCCGCGAGCAGCAGGCCCGCGGTCCTGATCGGCGCGAGGCGGGGCGAGCGGAGCCGGGCCATCCGGCGAGTATGGGGGGGCGGTCGGCCCGGTTCAAGACGGATGGCGGCGGGAGCGCTCAGCGCGAGCGGGGCGGCAGCAGGCGCAGCGCCCGCTGGTACTCGGTCCGGGCACGCTCCTCGTCGTGGTCGGCGGTGTAGAGCTCCCCCAGCAGGTAGTGCACCTCGTAGTCGCCGCCCTTCACGCGATTGAAGCGCTCGAGCGCCGCGCGCGCGCCGCGGCCGTCGTTGCTCCAGGCCATGAGCTGCCCGGCGCGCTTGAGCGCCTCCGCGTCGTCCGGCTGCACGTCGAGGAGCGCGCGGTAGGCGCGAAGGGCCACGTCGTTGCGCGAGGCCGCGAGGCTCCGCCGGCCCACCTCGCGGAGCACCTGGGGATCGCGCGGGCGCGCCCGCATGAGCCCCTCCCACTGGCGCAGCGCCGTCTCGCCGGCGCCGCTGCCGTCGTAGAGCTGGGCCAGGGCGATCCGCGTCCGCACCGCCTCGTCGCCGTCGCCCAGCCCGCCCGCCAGCGCGGCTTCGTACTCCGCGATCGCGTCCCCGTTGCGCCCGAGATCGGCGAGGAGCCGGGCCGCCTTGATGCGATAGGCCGCGCCCGCCGTCGCGGCGTAGCGGCGATGGACCCGCAGCCCTTCGTCCGGGCGGCCCGCCTGCACCGCCAGCGTGAGGTAGCGGAGGACGAAGGCCTCGTCGAGGGACCGGCGCTCCGCGAGGGGCCCGAGCAGCCGGAGCGCGTCGGCGGGCCGGCCGAGCGCCTCGGCCGCCTCGCCGGCCGCCTGGCGCAGGCCGGCGTCCTCGGGCCGGCGCGCGAGCAGCCGATCGGCCACCCGCAGCAGATCGGCGGAGCGCCCCTGGTAGCGGTAGAGCTCCGCGAGCCGCGCGAGGGCCGGCTCGGGGAGCGTGCCCGCGCGGTCGAGCCCCTCGTACACCGCGATGGCCTCGCGCTCCTGGCCGTTCCACTCGTAGAGCTCGGCCAGGTGGAGCGCGGGCGCCGGCGCGCTCGACGCCTGCTCCACGATCCGCCGCTGGCGCGTGATCGCCTCGGGCAGGCGCTTGCCGGCCACGAGCGCGTCGACCGCCTGCTGCGCGTAGGGCCCCTCCGGACGCGCGGCGGCGAGCCGGTCGAGCGCGGCGAGCGCGGCCGGACCGTCGTCGGTACCGCGCGCCAGGGCGGCCAGGCGCTCCTGGAGCGCGCGATCGCCCGGACGCGCGCGGGCCACCCGCTCGAGCACCGCCAGCGCGCGGCGGGGCTCGTTGTTCCACTCGTAGAGCTGGGCCAGGGCGAGCGCGTCGTCCAGGCGCTCGGGCGCGATCTCGAGGGCCCGCTCGTAGAGCGCGATCGCCTCCGGGCCGCGGTCCTGCTCGACGAGCAGGCGGCCGAGGGCGAGCAGCACCTCGGGATCGCGGGGTCGGAGCGCGGCCAGCTCGCGCTGGACCGCGACCGCGCGCGGCCCGTCGCCCACGCCCCGGTAGAGCACGACCAGGCGCTGGCGCACCGCCTCGTCGCGGGGCTCCGCCTCGCGGCGGCGCTCGAGCAGGGCGAGCTCCTCCTCGCGCGCGCCGCCGCCCGGCGCGGGCAGCAGCCGGTCGCGGGCCTCGAGATCGCCCGGCAGCAGGCGCGCCACGACCTTCCAGTGCTCGACCGCGCGGGGACCCTGCCCGAGCGAGTCGTAGACCTGGGCGAGCCAGCGCCGGCCCTCGGCGTCGTCGGGCCGCCGCCTCACGTAGCCCTCCATCACGCTCAGGGCTTCGTCCTGCCGGTTGAGGCTGCGGGCCGCCGAGGCCAGCTCGGTGACCGCGCCCCGATCGGTGGGCTCGAGCGCCACGATCTTGCGGAGCACGACGAGCTGCCGCGCGTAGTCGCCGGTCCACAGGTAGCGGGTGAGCAGGCGATCGAGGAGCGGGCCGTTGTCCGGATGGGGCTCGGCGGTGAGCTCCTCCAGCATGCGCGCGGCCGCGGCCGGGTCCTTGTTGTCCTGGTAGACGTCGGCGAGGTGCAGCCGCAGGTCACGCCGCGCGGGCAGCCGGCGCGACGCCTCCTCCAGCGTGCCGATCTGCCGGTCCGGGTCGCCGAGGGCCGCGTAGGAGGCGGCGAGGCCGAGCCAGAGGTCTCCGTCCGCCGGATCGCCGGCGACCGCCCGCACGAACATGCGCTCGGCGAGCGCGTACTGGCGATCCGCCAGGTAGGCCCAGCCCAGGTCCGCGCCCCACGGCACCGACATCGCGAGGAGCCCGAGGGTGACCACGACCCCGAGGGCGAGCTTCCAGCGCTCGATGCTCACCCGACCCGCACCTCGACCTGGCTCGCCTCCCCCGCCCGCACGGTGAGGCGCCCGTCCGCGCCGCTCCGCACCCGCAGGCGACGCAAAGCGGTCCCCTCGAGAATCTCCACCACCACGTCACGGTCGGGCGCGATCGCGCCCAGCTCCACGACCTTCTCGCCGAGCCCGGCGAGCGTCAGGGCGACCCGGCTCCCGTCGCGCTTCCACGCGGTGACCCGGTGGCTCGCCTGGACCAGGTAGGGGCTCGCGGGCGGCCGGTCGCGCAGCACGAGGAGCGCCGGCCCCGGGCCGGCCAGGTGCACGTAGAGCGCACCCTGGTGATGCAGGTAGCCGAGCACGCCCGACGAGCGGTCGAGGTCGAGGTGGGCGCGCGTGTCGTCGAAGCGCACGGTGGGGAGCGCGCCGTGGGCGGAGATCCGCCAGCCGTCCGCGGTGCGCGCGATCCGCGCCGTGCGGAAGCCCTCCACGATGGCCAGGTACTCGCTGGTGAAGATCCGCGCCAGCGGCTGGCGCAGGACCCACTCGTGCACGTAGTGGAGCGCGGCGAGCGAGGCTACGCGCTCGCCCGAGTAGTAGTGGTAATAGAGGTTCACCGGCGCGACCCGGCGCGGGCGCTCGGTGTTCTCGTAGGTGTCGATCACGTGGCGGAAGCCGTAGAACGGCCCCGTCCAGAGATGCGTGTAGAGGTTCTCGTTGGAGGCCGAGGTGTAGGTCTGCCAGCGCCGTCCCACCTGGCGCATGAGCGGGGCCACGTGGGTGTAGCTCGGCCACTCGCGGTCCCGCATGGTGTCGCCGCCGTTGATGTTGGGCACCCCGAGCCGGTCGAGGATCGCGATCGCCTCCTCGGTCACGCGAGTCGATCCGGACCACTGGAAGAGCCGCACCCGCTTGCCGGTCGGCAGCAGCCGCTCCTCCATGTAGCGGACCGCTCCGGCGGTCTCGGTCTCGACCGAGTAGGGCACGCCGGCGGGCGCGAAGCTGCGCGTGCGCTTCTCCCAGTCGAGCGGGTGGGTGTAGGAGTGGCTGCCCGCCTCGACGGTGGGCAGCGCGTAGATCGCGCGGGCCAGCTCGTGGAACGCGGGCGAGCCGAGAAGCGTCGGCTCGATCTCGGCGACCACCACCGAGACGCTGGTGGGCAGCCGGTAACGCGAGAGGATCTCCTCGAGGATCACCTGGCCGCTCGAAGCCCCGCTGCGGACCTCGGATCGGTTGCGCAGTCCGTCGCCGTCGATGTGACTGTAGAAGATCCGACGGCCGCACTGGGTCGTGGTGTCGGGTCGCGGCCAGTCCCCTACCCCCAGCGCCTCGCGGAAGAACGCGAAGGGATCGATACACCACTGCGCGCCACCCTCGCCGGGGAACTGGAACTGCGCGTACCCCGCCGCCGCGAACCCGCCCCACGGCCCGGTGACGACCAGGTGGCTCTCCGAGTTCGGCAGGTCGCGGCGGGCCAGCACAAGATGGGGCCGGCTGTCGCCGCGCCGACAGACCACCTGCTGGTAGTACGGCAGCCCCGGCGGCAGCGGCCGCTCGAAGTCCATCATGCGGTCCTTGCGGCGCAGCTCGATGACGAGCTGGTTGCCGGTCCAGTTGCCGAGGAACTCGAGCCCGCTCGGCGCGAGCGCCTCGTTGATCTGCGCGAGGTCGAGGGTGCGCAGGGTGCGCCGGTCGCGCAGCGCGCCCAGGTAGCCGAGGATCACCACCCGGCGTCCCGCGCGCATCTGGGCGCCCAGCCAGCGCAGGTAGGCGAGCGGCTCCGCGATCTCCTCGGTCTGGAACCAGGTGACGATGCCGCGGTACCGTGCCATCTCCCGCTCGTCCGGCAGCCCCTGATCGATGTCGTGGTACTCGACCATGAGCCCGAGCCAATTGAGCGGCATCTGGGCCCAGCCGTGCACCTCGTTGCGGGTCGCGCTCTTGGCCCGCCTGCCCTGCACGTCGTTGTCGAGCTCGGACGACTTGTAGAGGGCGAGCACGTAGCGGGGCAGCTCGGCGGGCGCGTCGCCGGCCGCCTCCGCGGCGCGGCCGGGACGCCCCAGCGCCCGGGCTCCCGCCAGCGCGGCGGTGCCGCCCAGCAGCGCGCGGCGCGAGATCCGCCGGCTCACGGCGCGAGGGTGTGGGTGGAGACCTGGTCGAGCCCGATGGTGGACACGTACGGGACGAACCCGCGCGCCCGCGACCGGCGGATCAGCTCGGCGGGCGTGAGGCCGCCGTCGGCTGC
>Ga0207684_10005243_pt1 | contig 12026 bp, 10 predicted proteins | sample KBSK5501metaG_FD_184342 | JGI IMG/M metagenome (GOLD analysis project Ga0207684, IMG submission 184342) | Corn, switchgrass and miscanthus rhizosphere microbial communities from Kellogg Biological Station, Michigan, USA - KBS K5-50-1 metaG... | ecosystem: Host-associated > Plants > Roots >... | reverse complement strand
TCGGGCGAGCTGGTCGCCCTCGAGCCGCGCTAGCTTTTCCGAGTCCTGCAGCCCCTTCGACGTTTTGGCGAGCGCGCCGAGCATCTGCGCACGCCGGCGTCCGGTGGACGGAGCGACGGAGCAGTCCGACCGCATCTCCACCGGGATGATCTCTACGTGGCTGATCCCGTCCCGATCAAAGGCGACCTTCAGCACCGCGGACCGGTGCTTCCAGGGGTGCCCACTTCCGCGATGCCGCGACGCCGGAAAGACCAGATTACCCAGGCCGTAGGCAATCACACTACGCTGCCAGACCTCGACTCCCATCCGCCCGTGGGCATGATGGCAGAGCACCAGATCCGCGCCCGCCTCCACGTACCTCCTCACCCGCGTTCGGTGGGTCAGCCAGGGAGACATGGCAAACTCCGCGCCCCAGTGAAGCTGCACGACCACGATGTCCACCGTAGGGCGAATCGCCTCCAGGTCCCGGAGGATCAGTTCGTCTCGCGCCGGGGCCGGACCGGCCGTGACCTCCCGGGGCCACGCGGGACGGTAGTCGTCGGTGTAGCCCAGCATCCCGACACGAATCCCTCTCGCCGACAACATCGCGGGGCGCCGCGCGGAAAGAGAGGAATCGCCGCCGCCGCAGTGACGGATGGAGTGCGCATCGAGAATGCGAAGACACTCCAGCAGGCCCGCCGGCCCGAAGTCCATGCAATGGTTGTTCGCCACCGTCACTGCGTCGAACCCGGCCGCCGACAGGGCTTCCACGCTATCCGGGGGCGCCTTGAGCGCTCGGCCGAACGTTCCGTGCCGCGTCTCGCAGCGGGTGAGCGCGCTCTCGAGATTGGCAACTCTGAGATCGCACCTGTCCAGGATCGGTTTCAGCGGGGCGAATATGCTCTCGGCGAGCAGCGAGGCGTCCGACGCACGCGCCAGGGTAGGAGTGCCATGGGACCCCACGGTCATTGTGGCTGAGCGCCATCGGCCCTTGCTGCTATGATCCCGGCCTGTGGGGTCCGATGCGAGGTCTGAAGCGAGGTGGAAGCTCCCGATCGTGGCGGTGAGCGCCGCGCTGGTAGCCGCACTGCCCCGGGTCTCGTGCGCCCCGAAAGGGGGCGGGCAGCCGGCGAGCTCGACACGTCTCTACCGTGGTCGGTTGCCGTGGTTCAATCTGAACGCGATGTCGCCTGCCGACCTGCGCCCGATCTACAAGTACGTGCGCCGTCTCGGTCGCTCCGGGCGCGCCGGGGCAGCCGCCGTTCGTACGGTTCCCCGCCCCACCTAAGTGATGTGCGACGCCTTCGGCCCGAGCATGGAGGCCGGGCATTGCGCCAGCCCAAGGACGCATTGACCCCGGCGGCGTTTACCATCGAAGCCGCGGAGCAGTGGGCCCTCGACCGCGCCGCCGCACTCCCCGTCGATCTCTTCCGCCTGGTCGCGCTCTGGTCCGTGACCTTCCTGCTGCAGGCCGAGGCGAGCGAGCGGAAGACGCGCTACACGATGCGGATCGCCCAGTCGGAGGGGTACGGCCGCTCCGGCGGGCACGGTCCCGGGCTGCCGGATCCGGATCCCGATCTGGTGGGTGAGGACACGCGACGGATCCTGAAGGAGCGGCGGTGGCGGCACGACGCGGATCGCGCGGCCATCGCGGACCTGGTCATCGGTCAGGTCTCTCGGCCCGCGGACGAGCGGATCGTCCTCGACAACACGCTGCGCGAGAAGTACGTCATGCGGACGAAGATTTTCGCCGACGAGGCCGAGCGGGTCTTGCGACGGCGCGACTCGGAGCATCGCAAGGTGGATCGGCCCCGCGTTCTCGTCGTGGGAGCCACCGCGGGCATACTCGCCGCGCTGGCCAGGCGCGGGCTTGCTGTCTGCGCCACCGACCTGTCGCCCGACGTGGTGGGACAGACGCTCGGCGGGGTCCCGGTCCTGGACGGACGGACGGCCACCCCCGGGTTGATGAAGGATGCCGACCTGACCATCGTCACCGGGATGTCGTTGACGAACGGCACACTGCCCGAGCTCATGAGCCTCGCGAAGACCCACAACACGTCCACGATCATCTGGGCCATCACCGGCAAGAACTTCGGCCACTACTACACCGAGCACGGCGTGGACAGCGTCATCTCCGACCCCTCTCCCTTCCTGCTGCTACCCGGCCCGGCGACCATCGCGATCTGGCGACAACAGGTCTGACGCGTGATCTTCTTCGTCGCGCCCGCGGAGGATCTGGAGGGGATCACCGAGTACCTGAAGCAGGCCGGACCCGCGGTGAATCGACGGCTGACCACTGTGTCCTATGACGACCTCGTGGTCCGCCGCCGGCTGTCCCTGGGAACCTACATCTTCGCCGCGATCGACGAGCTCACCCCGACCGAGCGGGACATTGCCAGTCGGTGCTGTGAGGAGCTGAGCCGAACGAGCCCGGACATCCGGCTGATCAATCGACCTGCCGAGGTCCGTCTGCGGTACGATCTACTCCGCACGTGCTTCGAGCAGAAGCGCAACACGTTTCGCGTTCGGCGCGCCTTCGAATTCCATCGTTGCCGACGATTTCCGGTCTTCGTGCGGCCCGAGCACGAGCACCTCGGCAGCCTGACTCCGATGCTCCACAGCCGCCGGCAACTGGTCCGGGCTCTCGTCAATGCCGCAGTGCGAGGGTATCGACTGCGGGACCTGCTCATCATCGAGTTCTGCGACACCGCGGATCCGGCGGGTGTCTACCGGATGTATTCCGCGGTCGGCGTGGGCGACCGGATCATCCCCAAGACCCTACTCCACAACCGCAACTGGGTCACCAAGTGGAAGGGGCGTCTCCTCGACGCCGACAAGGCCCGGGAGCAGGCCGAGTACGTGGAGGGCGATCTCCACGCCGCCTGGCTGAGGGAGACGTTCGCGGTGGCCGGGATCGGATATGGCCGGATCGACTACGGCGTGAAAGATGGCGTGCCGCAGGTCTGGGAGATCAATACCAACCCGACGCTCGTGCGCCGCACCGGAGCTCTGAGTACGATGTCCGCCGAGCAATGGACGGTGCTGGCGCCAGGTCAGGAAGCCTTCCTGCGGAGATTCGAGGCAGCCTTCGAGGCGATCGACACCGACATGGACGCGGGCCGCACGGTCCCGATCGACATATCGCCGAAGCAGATCCGCCAGCTGCACGCGGAGAAGCGACTCAAATCGCGACTGCTGGCTCGAAGGACGGCGATCTCCCGGATCGCCCGGACTCCGGGGTGGCTTCTCCGCCGTCTCATCGCCGGGAGGGGGTGAAGCTCATCCCCGGACATCGGCGCCGCGGCGCCGCCGACCGCCGAGGGCTACCGCTGCGCGTTCAGCCTGAGCGCCGGCCCGGTCACCATGATGGCCTCGCTCGCTACCGGCTGGCGGGCGCCGGACAGATGCGGGCCGCGCAGCGGAAGGAAGGGGAAGGATTGCTGGCGCGTGCCACGAGATTCCTCGACGCCCACCGCGAATCGGAGAGGATAGTCAACGTGATGGGCCAAGTAGCGGGCCAAGCCGAGCCGGTGAGCCAAAGCCCGCCGAGGAGGAAGTCGTTGATTTACTGGTGGCGGCGGGAGGACTCGAACCTCCGACACGGGGCTTATGAGACCCCTGCTCTGCCACCTGAGCTACGCCGCCTTGGTAGGAACTTCAGCAAGTTGCAGGGGTGGATTCTAGCACGCCTACCCCGTTGTGCCCGGAATTGTGCCCGTGATGCGGCGCGCGACATCCAGGGGATCCGCCAGGCTGACGATTCGGTAGCGATCGAACACGAAGCGGGTCCGGCACCCGGTCACCTGCATCGTCACCCGCTCGGCACCCCGGCGTTTGACCACAGACACGCGTCACCTGCCGGCGCTCGAGCGACAGCGCCTCGCTCTGCATGCGCCAGCCGAGGTTACGGAGCTGCCGGTCTCCCGCTGCCGAGGCGCAGCGTCTTCGTGAGGCGCTTCTCCGCTTCGGCTAGGTCACGGCTCCAGGTCGTCCGATAGTGCTTGCTGAGATCCGCGGCAGGCCATTCGTAACGAACGCGATCCGCACGCGGCAGCATCGGAAAGCCGGCCGCCGCACGCCCCACCCGGGCCTCGAGCACACGGCGCGCCTGTTGCTCTTCTCCGTTCCGGTGCTCTCTCCCACCGGCCGGCCGTTCACGTAGTACTTGGCCCACCAGATCCGTCCGCGCTGGTGAAACTGGCCCATCATGGCATCCCCCGTGCCGATCAATCCACTCCCGTGATCGGGCATTGGCCGGACCTGGTTAGGCAATGCGCTGCCCCACGCAAAAGGCGCGCGATCCGTAAATCACGATCCCCCCAGAGGTTTCCGCCTGGCATGCTTTCTGCGACCTGTGCGTCGCCATGGATGGGGAGGCCCCTCCGAGCGACGGCTGGATGAAGATTCCGACCCACGATCTCGATGTATCGAGCTGCGGCGGCTTCACTGTGGGCAGGAGAGGCCGCCTCTACTTCAAGGCTCCGTCTCTCCGCCCCGCCGCCATAGATGCGATCGTCTGGCGCCTGGACCGAGATGGCGTCGTGTTCCGGTTCATCGGGACTCACGTGGCACCCCCCCCGCTCGAGATCGTGCCCCGTGAGTGCCAATACCGTCTGTCCAATTCATTGATCTGGACCTGGGAGGATACGCACCGAGCCTAGTTCGTCCCCTCGTGCCCGCGCACGGCCACGGTGCCGCGGAAACGGGCGTGGACTGACGGCGCCCAAAATCTTAGTGATTTGAACGAGCTCCGTTCCGGAGCTTCTGTTGCTCTCCTTCCTTCAGCCAGATCCGGCGAACCGACGCGCCCAAGCTCGTGTTTCACGGCGACGTTCGCCCGGGCCAGATCCAGTAGCTGGCGCATACATCGCCCTCGCCCCTCCGTGTGGCCCTCCGGCTGATCTACTGCCGGTTCAGCGATCTTGCTCATCACGCTCTCCCCCATAGGGCACCGAACGCGAGAGACAGAGCACGCGTGACCCCTCGTTGAGAGTTGATCTACCTAGCGCAAAATCCGCACGATGCGTAAGTCCCGATGAAGGTGATCGTTCGGGTTGGCACAGTTTCTGCGATGTGATCGACCGCGATGCAACTACCAGAGAAATACCGAGAGGGCTGGATCAAGTTCGCGGTGGGCGAGACCGAACGCGCCGCCTTCGCTGAGGCTTCGAAAGGCCGACTGTACTTCCAGGCGTCGCAGCTGCAGCCCGGCGCGATAGATGCCTGCGTGTGGCGACTCGACCGCAACGGCATTGTATTTCGCTTCGATGGACCTGCGGTGGCCGCCCCGCCTCTGTCCACCATCCCTCGCGAGCGGCAGATATACCTGTCTGGATCGTGGATCTGGACGTGGGATGGTCCGCATTGCAGGGCGTCACGATGACGCCTGCGGCGGTGCCCCGTCGCCTGGGACGCCTGTGGATCCGCCGCGCGGGCACCGCGACCTATGACGTCATGTTCCGGCCCACCGGCAATGGCGAGTTCCGAATCGCGACCGAGAACGGGCTCCGGGCGCTTCTCTGGGGAGCGACCATCCCGGAAGACCGGATTGAACAGGCGATCACCGCACTGCGGACCGACCAGGAGCACGAGATTCCCGGCCTCGCGCTGAGCGTGGACCGGTTGCGCAAGCTTGGGCTCTAGCGGCAGTGCAGGGTCCAAGAAGGCCGGAGCGCGTGTGACACCGCGTCTCAGGCGCTAGCGTCCTGATTCGCCCAAGGAAGCGACTTACCTGACCCCTGCTCTGCCACCTGAGCTACGCCGCCCTGGTAGGAACTTCGCGGAGCTGCAGCGCGGCCGAATTGTGCCCGGCGCGAAACCCGTCAGGACGCCAGCGAGGACGTGGCGCGCGGGGTCCGGAGCAGCCGCTCCACCGCCTGCCGGAGATCGGCCGCGGGCAGCGGCTTCATCAGGACGGGCGCGGCGAGACGCATGAGGAAGTTCGCGTACTCCGGCGTGTAGCCGCGCTGGAGCGAGAAGATCAGCGGCGGCGTGGTGCCGCGGCACGCCTCCTTCAGCATCTGGTAGAACGCGGGGCCGTTGATGCCGGGCATCGTGAGATCGGCCAGCACGAGGTCGTAGTTGTGCGTGGCGAGCAGCGTGACCACGTCCGCCTTGGTGGCGGCGGAGTCGACCACGTGCCCGGCCTCCCCGAGCGCCCGGGCCGCGCCGGCGCGCTCCCGCTCGTCGTCGTCGACCACCAGGATGCGGCGGCCGGTCGGATCCGGGCTCATCGGGACGCCAGATCGCCCGGCGCCCCGCGCCGGGCGCCGAACTGGTAGAGGATCTCGTCCGCGGTGCGCGTCATCCGGCTCGCGAGCGTCTGGACCGCTTCGTGGAGCTCGTCACGCTGGGAACGGAGCGCATCGTTGTCCTCCTCGAGGCGTCGCACCTCGGCCACGAGCGCGGCCCGCTCGCGCTCGAGCGTCTCCGCCTCGTCGTGGATGGAGCCGGCCGCTTCGAGCCACCCGCCCAGCGTCTGTAGGAGCTGCCGGCCCTCGTCGGACCAGCGGACGATCTCCTCGCTCACCGGGCTCACCTGGCCGGGCCGGCCGCCGGTGGCCGCGGCGGCCCGGTCGGTATCCTCCGCGGGCCGGCGACCGCACGAGAGGTCGCGCCGCACTCCGCTCGGGGTGAGGTCGAGCACCGCGAAGATCCGCGAGTAGGACAGGCCGGCCGCTTCGTTCGCCTCGTGGATCCACTGCGGCTGCTTCGCGCCGAACAGACACAGCCCCCGCGCCTCCGCCGGGAAGACCGCGCTGCTGATGTAGCGAACCTGCTTCCCGGCTCCCTTCAGCCGCGCGCATGCGCTCACGAGACCCTTCAGCTCGGTCCGGAAGCGCTCCGGCGGTATCCGACTCAGGTCACGCTCGACGGCGAACAGCGGCATGCGGTGATCTCCTCGTGACGCTACACGGCGTCCCGCGCATCGTAGGCGTCGCGGCGCGACGTCGTCAAGCGCCGGCGCGAGCCGTGGAAATGCGGGAGGACAAGCGCGCGCGCGCGAATCACCGCGTCGGATCAGGCGACCGCGTGTGGCGGCGCGCCGGCACCGCGCCAGACTTGCTCATTCGTGATGCGGCGCCCGCGGGCCCGCATCAGGACGTGCAATTCTCGTGTTGTGGACGGCTGGGGATAAGTGGATAAGTAGCTCCGAGAGGCCAAATTGGCGTGGACACGCAAGACCCCTTTGTTATAATCCCGCCCAGCGTAACGAGCTTTACGTCGGGAGGATGTCGCATGATTCGCCTCGGGAATCGCCCCTGGATCGAAGAAGACGAGCAGACGCCGATCGGCCTGGCCGACGAGGACGACAAGGACGAGGACGAAGAGGACAAGGAGGACGACGACGACCTCGACGAGGACGACGACGATGACGACGAGGACGACGACTTCGACGACGACGACGATTTCGAAGACGACGACCTAGACGAGGACGACGACGATGACGACGAGGCGGAAGTCGAAGTCGAAGACGACGCTGAGGACGAGGGCTAGCCGCAGTTCCTGACCCGCAGGCCTCCCGGGAGGGTGACGATGGCGCTGATGAGCACCGAAGGATGGCTGTTCCTCTTGCGATGGATCCACTTCCTGGCGGGTATCACCTGGATCGGCCTGCTCTACTATCTCAATTTCGCCCAGGTCCCGTTCTTCGCCGAGACCGAGCCGGGGGTGCGCTCGGGAGCTCAGCAGAAGCTGCTACCGCGCGTGATGTGGTGGTTCCGGTGGGGCGCCATGATCACGTTCCTGTCCGGCTGGCTCTACCTCCTGCACTACTGGATCGGGATCCGCGGGATCCAGGACCCGGGCACCTGGAAGATCCTGCTGGGCGCCCTCCTCGGGTCGATCATGTGGGGCAACGTGTGGTTCCTGATCTGGCCCAAGAACAAGATCGTGATCCAGAACGCGCTCGACACCGCGGCCGGGAAGCCGGCCAATCCGGCGGCCGCCGCGGCCGGCGCGCGCGGGGGACTCGCCTCCCGCACCAACGTCGTGCTGTCCGTCCCGATGCTGTTCTTCATGGGGTCGGCGAGCCATCTGGCCGGGCTAACGGTGGGGAAGTCCGGCCTCCTCTTCTGGATCGTGGCGCTCGCGATCATGGTGCTGGTGGAGATCAACGCGCTGGTGGGCACCCCGGGCAAGGGCGCGGCGAAGCCGCTCGCCACCGTCAAGGGCACCCTCTGGTTCGGCTTCGTCCTGACCCTCGTCTACTACATCTGGTTCATGATCATGCAGTAGGCGAAGTCCGCGGCGCCGCGCGCGCCCGTCAGGGGGTCAGGTCGGTCAGCAGCTCGGCCTTGGCCCCGTCGGAGAGTCGCGCGCGCGGGCCGCGGGGTGGTCCACCACCAGGTGGACCTCGGAGTCGCCGAACGACCGCGCCGCCTCCCGGGAGAAGGCGAACCGCGCGAAGTGGACCGCGGCCAGCTTGCCCTTCTCCTCGTCGGAGTGGCCGGCCTCGAACGAGCTCGAACCCGTCAGCCCCGCCCTGATCTGGAACCAGACGTGTCGGCCGGTGTCGATGCCCACGAACCGGTCCAGCACCGGCTTGATCTGGTCCTTGTCCGCGATCTCGATGAATAGGGTCGCGGACAGCTCACCGGGCCCCGGCAGGAGCGCGCCGTAGACGTCGATCTCCTCCCGGATCTTGGCGTCGTCGATGATGCGCTCGGCCCGGCACATCTCCTGGATCTGGACCGGGCCGGGCGGGCCGCTGTCAAGAGGGACGCGCGGTCGGGACGCTCGCTATTGAAGGCCCTCGGCCCGTCGAGTAGACTTTCCATCTCAGGAGGAGCGCTCGAATGTCCCAGCCGGTGTGGCTCCGCATCGAGGGAGCCCGGCAGAACAACCTGAAGAACGTCTCCGTCGACATCCCCCACGACCGGCTCACCGTGATCACCGGGGTCTCGGGCTCGGGCAAGTCGTCCCTCGCGTTCGACACGCTCTTCGCGGAAGGCCAGTGGCGCTACATCGAGTCGCTCTCGACGTACGCGCGCATGTTCCTGGAGCGGCTCGACCGGCCCGACGTGGACCGGATCGAGCATATCCGTCCCGCCATCGCGCTCGAGCAGAAGAACCCGGTGCGCACCGCGCGGTCCACCGTGGGCACCGCGACCGAGCTGCACGACTACCTCCGCCTCCTCTTCGCCAAGATCGGCCGGGTCCACTGCCCGACCTGCGGGGCCGAGGCGCGGAGCGACTCCGCCGACCAGGTGGCCGACGCCCTGCTGCGCGATCACCCGGGCGCCCGGGGGATGATCTGCTTCCCCCTGCCCGCAGACCCCGCCCGCGATCCCCGCGCGCTCTTCGCGACGCTGCTCCAGCGCGGCTTCGCGCGGGTGAAGGCGGGCGACCTGGTGCTGGACTTGGCCGAGGTCCAGAGCCGGCCGGACCGCATTCCCGCCGACCTCGATCCCGCGCGCCTCGCGGTGGTGCTGGACCGGGTGGTGATCGGTCCCGACAGCCGGCGGCGCATCACCGACTCGCTCGAGACCGCACTGGCCGAGGGCGAGGGCCGCGCCTCGGTGGATCTGCTCGAGCGCGGCGCGGTCCCGGTCAGCCGCGACTTCCACTGCCCGGCCTGCGGAGTCGCCCTGACCCGCCCCCAGCCGCTGCTCTTCTCGTTCAACCACCCGCTCGGCGCCTGCCCGGAGTGCAAGGGCTTCGGCAATGTGCTGCGCTACGACGAGGCCCGGGTGGTGCCGGATCAGACCCTCAGCCTGGCCGACGGCGCGGTGGAGCCGTGGTCGCATCCTTCCGGCCGCTGGTACCAGAAGCAGCTCCTGAAGGCGGCCAAGAAGCGTGGGGTCGACGCGACGGTGCCGTACGCGGCGCTGCCCGAGGAGGATCGGCGCTGGGTGTACGACGGCGGCGGCGGGCTCACCGGGATCCGCGGCTTCTTCGAGGAGGTCGAGTCCTACCGGTACAAGCTGCACGTCCGGGTCTTCCTCTCGCGCTACCGCAGCCAGTCGCCCTGCCCGCGCTGCGAGGGCCGGCGGCTGCGCCCGGAGGCCCTCGCGGTGCGGGTGGGGGGGGCGAGCGTGGCCGACTTCGGGCTCAAGACGGTGGAGGAGCTCGACGTGCTCTTCGCGAGCCTCTCCCTCACCGAGTGGGAGGCCACCGTGGCGCGCGACGTGCTCAAGCTGCTGCGCGCCAAGCTCTCGTTCCTGCTCCGGGTCGGCCTCGGCTACCTCACCCTCGCGCGGCAGACGCGCACCCTGTCGGGGGGCGAAGCGCAGCGGATCAACCTCGCCAACCAGCTCGGGGCCCAGCTCACCGGCACCCTCTACGTGCTCGACGAGCCGTCGATCGGCCTGCACCCGCGGGACACCGCCCGGCTCGCCGAGCTCTGCCGCGAGCTCGCCTCCGGCGGCAACACGGTGGTGATGGTCGAGCACGATCGCGCCCTCATCGAGGTGGCCGACTACCTGATCGAGATGGGCCCCGGCTCGGGCGAGCGGGGCGGCCGCGTCGTCTTCGCGGGCACCCAGGACGAGTTCCGCCGGGATCCGCGCTCGCTGACCGCGCGCTACATGAGCGGCCGCGACACGATCGCCCTGCCCCTCAGCCGGCGGCCGGGCCGGCGCGCCCTCGTGCTGGCGGGCGCGCGCGCGAACAACCTGAAGAACATCACCGTGAAGATCCCGCTCAACACGCTCACCTGCGTCACCGGGGTCTCGGGCTCCGGGAAGTCCACCTTGGTGCACGACACGCTCTACCGGGCGGTGGCGCGCCACTTCAAGGCGGACTTCGCGGTGCCGGGCGCCCACGACGAGCTCCGCGGGCTGCAGCACCTGAAGGGGATCCGGCTCATCGACCAGGAGCCCATCGGGCGCACCCCGCGCTCCAACCCGGTCACCTACGTGAAGGCCTTCGACGAGATCCGCCGGCTCTTCGCGGCCCTGCCGCGCGCCCACACCCTGGGGCTCGGACCCGGCGCCTTCTCGTTCAACGTGCCGGGCGGGCGCTGCGACACCTGCGAGGGGGACGGGTTCCAGAAGCTCGAGATGTACTTCGTGGAGGACGTCTACGTGACCTGCCAGGAGTGCGAGGGCCGCCGCTATCGCTCCGACGTCCTGCAGGTCACCTACAAGAACCGCGACATCAGCCAGGTGCTCCAGCTCACGGTGGACGAGGCGGTCGACTTCTTCGCGTCCGAGCCGGTGCTGCAGCGGCGGCTCAAGATCCTCCGCGAGGTGGGGCTCGGCTACCTGCGCCTCGGCCAGCCCGCCACCACCCTGTCCGGCGGCGAGGCCCAGCGGCTCAAGATCGCGGCCGAGCTGTCCGCGCGGCTCACCACGGATCACCTCTTCATCCTGGACGAGCCGACCACCGGGCTTCACCTCGACGACATCCGCAAGCTGCTCCTCGTCCTGAACCGCCTGGTCGACGCGGGCAACACGGTGCTGGTGGTCGAGCACCACCTCGACGTGATCAAGACCGCCGACTGGGTGGTGGATCTGGGCCCCGAGGGTGGCGAGGCGGGCGGCGAGCTGGTCGCCGAGGGCACGCCCGAGCAGATCGCGCAGGTGAGCGGCTCCTATACCGGCAAGTTCCTCCGCGATCTCCTGCCCCGGCCGAACGGCCGCTCCGCGTCCGGGCGGGGGTGATGGACTACCACCACCTGCTGGAGGCGACCGGCACGGTGGTCTCGGGCCTCCTGTTCTACTCGCTCGCCTACGGCTGGTTCGCCCCGGACGATCCACGCCGGCGCCCGCTCTGGATCGCGGTGATGGGCCTGGCGTGGGGCGGCCTCGCGATCATCCTCATGATCTCCCGCATCCAGACCGTCGAGGGCGTCTTCGTGGACGGCCGCGTGGTCCCGGTGGCGATCATCGGGCTGTTCGAGGGCGGCTGGGCCGGCCTCATCGCGGCCCTCACCGCGTCGGCGTACCGGGTCTGGCTCGGCGGGAGCGGAGCGGCCGCGGGCGTGATCACCTTGCTCGCGGTGGCGGCCGCGGCGGGCCTTGTCCACCGCTGGGCCGCGGTCGCCGAGAAGGTCCGTTTCCGCCACGCGTTCGTGCTGGCGGTGGCCACGTTCTTCATCACCT
>Ga0207684_10005238_pt1 | contig 12034 bp, 17 predicted proteins | sample KBSK5501metaG_FD_184342 | JGI IMG/M metagenome (GOLD analysis project Ga0207684, IMG submission 184342) | Corn, switchgrass and miscanthus rhizosphere microbial communities from Kellogg Biological Station, Michigan, USA - KBS K5-50-1 metaG... | ecosystem: Host-associated > Plants > Roots >... | reverse complement strand
CCGGCCTGCCATTCACCGGGATCCTGATCACCGAGGCGGCACGGGCGGAGGGAGGCTGGCTCCTGAACAAGGACGGCTACCGGTACCTCCAGGACTACGACCTGGGCACGCCGACGCCCAGGCCGGTGTTGCGCTCCATGGAGTTGGGCCCGCGTGACCGCCTCTCGCAGTGTTTCGTCAAGGAACAAGAGAAGGGTCGTACGTTCGAGGGACCGTACGGGCACTACGTCCACCTGGACATTCGCCACCTGGGAGAGAAGCTGATCGACAGGAAGATTCCCTTCGTCCGGGAGCTGTGCCTCAAGTACGCGGGCATCGATCCGGTGAGCGAGATGATCCCGGTCCGGCCAGTCGTCCACTACATGATGGGCGGAATTCACACCGACATTCACGGGGCCACACCGCTGAAGGGGCTGTATGCAGCCGGCGAGGCCGCGTGCGTGAGCATCAACGGAGCCAACCGGCTGGGCTCCAACTCGCTGACGGAGATCCTGGTCTTCGGCGCGCGGGCCGGCAAGGCCGCTGCGGCCTTCGCCGCCGCGCAGCCCGGGGCGAGCCCGTCCCTCGTCGCTCAGGCGCACGACGAACACCAGCGGCTCGAGGAGAGGTTCCTGCGTAAGAGCGGCGGCACGGAGAGGATCATGACGCTGCGCGCCGAGATGCACCAAATCATGGAGGAGAGTGCGGGCATCTATCGGACGGAGACGGTGCTCAAGGAGGCGGCGGGGAAGCTGAAGCGACTTCAGGAGAGAGTTCAGGACCTCTCCCTGGACGACAACAGCTATACCTTCAACACGGAGCTGACCGCGGCACTGGAGCTCTCCTACATGCTGGATGTGGGCCAGACAATCGTCCAGTCCGCCCTCGAGCGAAGGGAGTCGCGGGGCTCGCACCAGCGCACCGACTATCCGCAGCGGGACGACGAGCGGTTCCTGGCGCACTCCCTGGCCCATCGCGCGGAGGATGGCTCTCCCCGCATCGAGTATCGGCCCGTCACGATCACCCGCTGGCCGCCGGGCCAGCGCGTCTACGGGAGGTAGGCAAGGATGCCGTCCACCGTCGCTCTTGCCGTCACGCGCTATCGGCCGGAAGAGGAATCCGAACCCACCTTCCAGACCTATGAGGTTCCCTTTCGGAAGGACTGGGTGATCCTGGATGCTCTCAACCACGTCAAGGACAACTTGGACGGATCCCTCTCCTTCCGGTGGTCGTGCCGGATGGGCGTGTGCGGCAGCTGTGGGATGAAGGTAAACGGCACGCCGAAGCTCACCTGCGCAACCTTCCTGTCCGACTACTTGCCCGGTCCCATTCGCGTGGAGCCCCTGGACCACTTCCCCGTGGTGCGCGACCTCGTGGTGGACCTCACCGATTTCATGCGAAAGCTCAAGCAGGTGAAGCCCTGGATCATCCGCAACGAGGAGAAGCCGCTGAGCGAGGGCGAGTACCTCCAGACGCCCGATCAGGTTGATACGTACAAGCAGTTCAGCATGTGCATCAACTGCATGCTGTGCTACTCCGCGTGCCCCATTTATGGACTCGAGCCGAGCTTCATCGGTCCAGCCGCCATTGCCCTGGCCCAACGTTACAACATGGACTCCCGGGACCAGGGGGCGGCGGAGCGTTTGAAGATCCTCTCCGAGCACGACGGCATCTGGCAGTGCACCTTCGTGGGCGAGTGCACGAAGGTGTGCCCCAAGCACGTGGATCCCGCGGGCGCCATCCAACAGTACAAGCTCACCGCCGCGACCCACTGGGTCAAGGCACTGCTCCTCCCGGGGGGCACGAGATGAGCACCGAGCCCCACTACACCCTGTATCATCCCCGCTGGTACCGTCGCCGCGTGTCGGTCTGGTGGTGGCTTCAGAACCGGTCGTACACTGCCTTTGTCCTACGTGAGCTCACCAGCGTCTTCGTGGCCTTCTTCGCCGTGGTCTATCTGTGGCAGCTCCGCGCCCTGGCCCAGGGTCCCGAGGCCTATGCGCAGTTTCTCGCCCGGCTGAAGACGCCGCGCTTGCTCGCCCTCGATACGGTTGCCTTCCTCTTTGTCCTTTTTCATGCCATCACCTGGTTCAATCTCACTCCCAAGGCTATGGTTGTTCGGCTGCGGGGCAAGCGAGTGCCCGACTGGGCCATCGTCGGCCTGAACTACGCGGCCTGGTTCGTGCTCTCGTGGGTGGTGGCCTTTATCCTGCTGCGCGGTGGATGATGAGACGGATCACACCGCTGTTGTGGCTCTTGTTTAGCGCCGGGGGGACCGTCGCTGCGCTCCTCTTCCCCGTGCATCTGTTTCTGACTGGCTTGGCCTTTCCCCTTGGATGGCTCGACGCGCCCAGCTACGAGTCCCTCCACCGCCTCCTGGCGCATCCAGTGATACGACTTTACCTCTTCGTCCTCATCTCCTTGCCCCTCTTCCACTGGGCCCATCGCTTCCGGTACACGCTCTACGATGGGTTGCAACTGAAGCATCTGACCGAGCTGATCGCCGTCCTGTGCTATGGCGCCGCGCTCCTGGGAACGGCCATGACTGCCTACCTACTCTGGACCATCCCGTAGCGAATCGAACGGAGCCGCCAAGAACGGAGGTGGATGACCACTTCGCCAACCATCGCGCGAAGCTCGAAAAACATTCCCATCGACGACCGAGGTCCATGATGGAGGTGGATAGATGTCGAGATATCTCGTCGTCACGCATCAGACCGCCTTGAGCCCCGACCTCCAGCGCAAAGTGCGTGTGCTGGTCGCGGAGGACCCCGCCGCGGAGTTCGCCGTGCTCGTCCCGGAAGCGCCTGGGGTGCCGCTTACGTGGGAGGGCGAGACGGTAGACGTCGCAAGGCAGCGCGCCGAAGCAGCCAAGACGCTGCTCGAAGAGACGGCGCAAGCGCGAGTCGTCCGTACTGCGGTTGGGGCGGCAGAGCCGTTGCAGGCGATCGCCGACGAACTGCTCGCCCACCCTGGCTACGATACCCTCGTCGTTTGCACCTTGCCGCCGGGTATTTCCCGCTGGCTGAAGTTGGACCTTGTGCGGCGAGCCGAGCGGAAGTTCGGCCTGCGGGTCATCCACGTCGTGGCCGAAGCCTCCGCGCAGGCGCGTCTGTGACACTGATCGTGCCCACCTCACCGCGCTGGCGCCTTGGAGCCGGTGACGTTGTCGTCCTGCGCGGGAACGCGGAATATACCGAAGGCGAGGTCATCGCCGTGCTGGCCGGGGGCGGATACAGGGTGACATGGGCGATTGGCCTTGGCTACCGCGACCGGATCACCACCGTGCCGCCCCCCTTCCGACCTAGCACGCAGGGACTGGGAACGCGGCGCCGTAGGCTCAATTCGCGAGTAGCATACGACCGCAATAACATCGCCCGGACCACTGCCGGAGTATTGATCTCCGACTAGCCTACGGGGCCCGGGCGTTGAGCTGCCAGAGGGGAGGGACTGGATGGCAAGGTAGCGATCACCGCGCAGGACGTCGAAACACTGGTCAAGCAACAGCCGCGGTTCGGTCGCCTCGGGGCGTGCTGGGCCGGGGGGGGTAGCGATGAACTCAGCGAAGTTTGAAATCGAGTCAGTACCGGCCAACGCGGCGGAGCGGATTCGCGCCATCCGCTTCCGGCTGCCGGGACAGGCGGTGATGGAGCGAATCGCGCTGGCCCGCGTAGCCTATGGTCCCCTGTACACCGTCGGTCTGATCCAGGAGCGGGTTGCCGAGACGCTCCCAACCCGGATCGGCTACGTCCGCTCCACGGCCATGGAGCCCATCGAGGAGTACAGTAGGCTGATTCCCGACGAGGTCCTCCTCAAGTATGACGAGGCCGACCGAAGCGGGCTGTTCGCGAAATTCTGGGTCGTGACGCCAACCTACTACCGCGCACCCCAGGTCGACCCGTGGATCGTGGCCGAGGTCGCCGGGACCAAGCTCTGTGCGGTCATCGCGCGGTGGGACGACGTGTAGTCTCGGCGACACGGTACGGCTCCGAAGTAACGGGGGCGCGTTTGACCCGCCATTCGCCGTCGAAGATGGGGTTCCGCTGAACGCCTGAACGTGCTGCGATGGCCAGCTACCCCGAGTGATCAGCCGGGGACGAGCTGTTAACCGGCGCCATGCGATCACTGTGCCCTCAGTTCGGGTGACTGGCGATCACCGCGAGTAAACGAGGACGAGCCGGGGACCTCCCGAGCGCTCATCGCTCGCCAAGTATTCGAGGCCGACCGGGCCGCCGTGCTCGCTGTATGGAGGGGTGAGCCTGATGCCGGTCAGCGCCCGCCCCCGGTGGAGGAACCCGATGACTCGGAGAACGCGGTCAACCGCTCGGCGCGTGGCCGGCACGGAGCGCCGGCGGCGGAGCACCCCGTTGTTTCGGCACATCATGGTCCCCGTGGACCTGAGCGACCGCAATGAGCGCGCGCTCGGGGCGGCGCTGAGGTTGGCGCACGAGCGTGGCGGCCGGGTGACGCTATTTCACGTGATCCAGCGCATTTCGGGCATCGCGCCCGGGGAGTTCACTGGCTTCTACCGGCGACTCGTGGAACGCTCGGAGCGGAAGCTGCGGCAGATCGCTCGCAAGTTCGGCGAAGGCGGTGTCGACGTGGGCACCGCGGTGCGCGTCGGCGAGCCGGCGGCGGAAATTGTCCGGGCGACGCTGCGAGAGCGTGTGGACCTGGTCGTCATGGGGTCGCACAAGGTCAGGCCGGGTGGCCGGCCGCGCGGGTGGGGCACCACAAGCTACAAGGTGGGGATCTTCTGCCAGTGCCCGATCCTACTTGTCAAGTGAAGCCCACGGCCACACGCAAGCGCTCGCCCCCGGGGCCCGCGTGGCAGACCGATGCCATGGTCTTGGTTAAGGCAGCCGATTACCGCCGGGAGCTGTCCACACGCCTGAGGAGACGGTGCTGGTGCTCGACCCTGCCGAGGCGCGGGTGATCGAGGCGGCGAAGCGACTGCTCACGGAGATTCGGCGGGCCGACGCGCGGATCGCTCGCGAGCTAGAGGCCATCCCCCCCGTGGCGAAGCGATGCGTGGGCCAAGAGGGGGCCGACCGGACTCGGTCGCGTAACATCACGTAGGCCAAGGGTCGGCTGACTCATTGCTGGCGGTTCTTTCTCCCGGTTGCTGCACTCCTGCTCGCATGCCTCTCGGGACAACCCGTCCCCCGAGCGCGTCAGTCGTCGAAGATCCAGGCGACTGCGGCAAGGACGATGAGCGAGAAGAGGACTCCCATCCACCAGAGGACATCGGGGCCCATCTGCGCCACCCCCCTTGCGGCACCGTCATGACTAGAGCAGCAAGTCGTGGACCACCCGGGTGAAGGGCAGGGAATTACACGGTTACGCGCTCGCCCACGCCGCAAGACGTTCAGGAATTGTCACATGGTGGGCAGAGGGTGATGATGCCTCGCGTCGTGTTGCAGCGTCATCGGCGCCGCTCCCAGACAAGCACTGCCGCACGGTCCTGGCCCCGTCTAGTCCGGGTCGGCAAAAAATCGCCTGGTGCTACCGTAGTTGTGGGGTGGGCGCCGACGCCACCCCCGGCTCGTCGCCATGGCAAGCGGCGGGGGTCGGACAAGGAGGCGAGCATGGTGGTCTCCTGGACGGTGGTCTCCTGGGTACGCCACGTGGCGGCCGGCCTCGCGCTAGTGGTTCTCGCATTGCTCGGGATCGAGGTCGCGCTCTTCCTGCTGGCCGCGGCCTTCATGTAGTAGGCCCCAACGAGGCGGGCGCGCCGTTCTGCTCACATGAGCCCGGACGACGCAGCGCTGACCCGATTCGCGCTGCTCGACGGTTTCTTCCGGCGCCGGGGCGAGGCTGGGAAGTTCTATTGCGCAACCTGCCTTGTGGGGCAGCTCCGAGCGCGCGGCTCGCGCGCCTTCTCTCTGGCTGCCGTCCAGGGGGCGGTCAAGGACGCGTTCAAGCGCCCTGGCGAGTTGCAGCTGAGGCTAGCTGGAACGTGTGCCGCCTGCCAGAAGCCGCGGCCCTGCGTTGGGGCCGCGCGACCAGAATAGGGGGCATCGACCAAGAGCCGTGAAGTACAGCGCCATGCTGTCGCTTGTTTTCGCGATCGTCGGCGTCGTGCTCTGGATAGAAGGCGGGCCGCACCCGCGCACCCGGGCGGCCTGGCTGCTGCTGGTGGCGATCCTGATCGTTTCCGCCCTGCCGATGCTCCTCTGCTGGCTGTTCTGCTATACAGCTGCCGCACCCCTTCCCGGTATCCCGGACCGGAGTCGATGAGCAAGGCCGCCCGATTCCAACCTACCCGTGTCCGCGCTGCGGGCTCGAGGTCGCGTTATGTTCGTCCCCGTTTGGGGAGGCGCGCTAACCCACTGAGTGATTCGCGCTCCACAGGAACAGGCGAGCCGAACATATCCGTTGTCGGGGCCGCCATCCAGCTCCCCGCACCGTTGTTGCTCGGGACGTGCGCCATTCGGCGTCGGGGCCTACTTTTCCGGCGCTATCAGCCGGAGGGCGGTCGCTAGTCGCTCGAAGCCTTGTCTACTTGCATAGCGAAGAAACGAGCGGGCTTCGCCCTCCGTCAAGGAAGACGTAAATCCGTGGCTCAGCCTCGCGGTTCGCGTCTGATCTCGGAGTACCGTGCGGATGGCGGTGGAGACTCCAGAGTCGTTCGCGCAGAGTCGGTCCATGTCTTCAACAGAGATCGGAACGCTGACTCTGTGCGCGGGCATTGCGTCTAGTTTCGTCCTGGACAGGGAAAGGGACAAGCCGGACCTTAGCCGTAGGAGCGGCAGGTTCAAACCGATTAGACGCACGTGTTCAGCAGCTAGCGCCAGCCCATTTCGGCGAGGGCCAACAATAGGATCACGGAAATGACCACAATCCAGCGGTAGAGGGGCCTCTCGTCCATCACCATTCAGACGTATCGACTTGACCAAAGGATACGGGCACGGGCAAGAGGTCATTCCCTTGCCGCTGGCGGATGGGCGGGTTACATGCGTGCCGGCGCTGGAGGAGACGCACTGGCTGGGTGGACGACCTGAGCGCCGCAGGAGCAGGCGAGCCAGACTTGCCCGTTGTCCTTCCCGCCGGCCCGATCGCCGCACCCCTGGTGCTCAGCCACGAAGGCCACCAAGGCGTTGAGCGCGTCCGGCATGGGGCCGCAGCCATCCCCCAAAGGAGGGGCTAGCCCGGAACGCAAGCAATAGAAGGCTCCGATAATCTCCTTGATCTCTGCTGGCGCCTGCCTATATTTTTGGGCGTGCAACTCGGGCACCTAAAGAGGGCCGGGTCACCGCCCACGATCGATGAGATTAGTCGGCCGGACGGTGCAAGCGGTGGGTCAGATAGAGATTGGAGTCCCCCAATCGGCATCGAGCCCGCCGACCGTGGATCAACACGGCTACTAGGCGGTGGCGGGGTCCAGCTCAGGCGTCATCTACATCGGCCCAAGTGCAGTGTGTCGGGCGTTCCATAGATTGCCGCTTACAGGAAAGGGAGCAGGCGATCGACGGATGCCGCTGATGCGGGACACGCGGCTGGCAAAGTTCACAGGACCGCTCACGGGCGGATAGAGTGAGCGCCGTGCCTGACGTGTCGGAGTTCGTGGCGAACTGGGGCTACCTGGCGATCTTCGTGATCGTCGTCCTGGGAAATGTGGGATTGCCCGTACCCGAAGAGTCGGCCCTCCTTGCCGGGGGTTACCTCGTATGGCGCGGTGACTTGATGTGGTCTGGCGTGCTTACGGTCGGCATTGTCAGTGCGGTGGCGGGCGATAACGTTGGCTACTGGATCGGGCGCCGGTACGGGCCACGCGTACTCGACCGTCTGCGGCGCTTGGTCGGGATCACGCCGCAACGGTTTCACTCGATGCGAATGTTCATGGTGCGCTGGGGCTCCCTGGGGGTGTTTGTCGCCCGGTTCATCCCTGGGCTTCGCTTCCTCGCAGGCCCGTTGGCGGGAACCGTGGGGCTCCACTTCACGGCTTTCATTAGCGCCAACGTGCTCGGAGCCGTCGTGTACGTGCCGGTGATCGTGGCGGCCGGGTACGCCGTCGGCTATAGCGCAGGACCCCACGTGGAGCGGATCCTGCGGACCCTCGGCCCGGTCGAGTACGTCGTGCTGACCGTGACTGTGGTCGCCGCCGGGACCTTCTTCCTCTGGCGAGCCATCCGGGCCTGACGGCAGAACACCCTATCGCCCCGTCTTTTCCTGCGAGCCCTGTGGGCTGCCCGATGAAGTGGAGGGCGCTGACGGGGCCACCCCGGCTCCCGCTGGCCTCTGCACTCGTTCAAGGGTTGGATCTTCGACAAAGGTCGCATAGCCGGGGATGAGGAGTTCCACCCGATCCCCGGGCTCCAGAAGCAGGTCCAACTCCGCCACCTTCTGACTGAACGTGACAAGCATCGGACCCTGGACCGTCCCTACCTTCAAAAGGAGCCGATTCCCCTCACGCTGCTTGCGCACGACCTCGCCGTCGATCCGCTCATGTTGCCCGCTGATCGCCTTGGGCAGATAGGGAGCCACAAGGGCGGGTCCCTTCGTCGCCGCGCCCACCCCGAGGAGGACTCCGATCGCAAGCGTACAACTGAGGATCAGCCATCCTCTCATGGCATGGTCGCGTGAATCGGAGAGGACGAACTGCTCGGCGGCGTGGGGCCAGTCATGGTCGGGCCTCCGGTCATTCGATCATCCTTATCCTACCGCTGCAAACATCCTGCCGCTGCAAACGCCAGAATACTGAAAGTGCTTCGCCCCGAAGTACGTTCGCGTTGTCGTCACACGGTGCGCCGGATCGCGTGGTAGACCACTAGGAACACAACGGCACCGACGACGGCGACGATCAGACTGTAGATATTGAGTCCGGTCACCCCCGACATTCCGAACATCCTGAAGAGCCAGCCCCCGACAACGGCTCCCACGATACCCAGAGCGATGTCGAGCATAAAACCCTCGCCCGTCTTGTTGACTAGCTTGCTACCGATGAACCCTGCGATCAGGCCAAGCACTATCCACGCGACGATCGACATAGTCTGCTCTCCCTTTCCTGGATATCACAAGGTAGCGTCACTCGATCACCTGGTCCGCTCGCCGCAGGAGCGATTGGGGATCGTCAGGCCGAGAGCCGTGGCGGTTTTGAGGCTGATGACCAACTCGAACTCGGGCTGTAGCTCATCAGGCCACCAGCCTCCCAAGATACCGACGCGGTACACCGTCCCGGGCTGCTGTGCCTCGGCGAGCGACGCGGCGAGGAGGCTGCCAGCCACGGTGCCGAGGAACGCTCGTCGGTCCACTAGTTTATCACCTGATCCGCCGCTGCAGGAGCGACGGCGGGATCGGGCCAGGGCCAGGACCGAGGTCATCCTATCGCGGTCACGATATGGCTCACCGCGGGGGTCGCCCAACCTTCGTCGTCGACGTAGTGTTTGGTTGCCTCAGTCACCTCGGCGATGATGGCGTCGAGGACGCCCTCTCCTTGCCCGCTCAATGCGCCCATCATGGCTGGCGCGCCACCTACCACGGCCCTGACCAAGTGCTCGGCCGATCGGAAGCGCATCATCTTCGCCTCGGCACGGAGCTTCACCTCTCGGAACCCGGCCCCTCCGACGAGGCCTCGGATCGCTCCTGCATCTCCAAGACTGAACGGTGGGAGCGCCGCCTTTTCGGGCCCGACTCGCCGGGCGAGGGCCTGCTCAAGCACGAGATAGCCCGGAGTGTGTTCGACCGAGCGCCAGCAGGACAATGCCAGCCGCCCGTCGCGCTTGAGCACTCGGCGCATCTCTGAGAGGGCTGCTGGCTTGTCAGGAAAAAACTGGAGTCCCTGTTGGCAGACCACAGCGTCGAAGATCCCATCCGGTAGCGGCATCTTGACCGCGCTGCCTTCCAGCCATTCGATCCTCTGACTTGGAGCAGCGAGTCGGGCGGCCGCGAGCATACCCGGGGTGATATCCAGGCCCGTGACCTTGCCCGCTGGTCCCACCTGTTCCGCCAACAGCCTTGTGACGGCGCCTGTACCACATGCCACGTCGAGTACGCGTTCCGCTGGCCGCACACCGGCCGCCTGTACGAGGTCTGGGGCCCAGCGAGCGAAAATCGCGGGCACCATGTGCTGCTCATAGATGTCCGCCGGGCTTCCCGAGATCTGCAGCGTCGTCGCCATGAGAGTCCTCCTTTAGGCTCCGTGAACTGTCTAACGGTACAGCGGTCGAGCGGCGTGAGCCTGAGCGCAAAGCGCGGGTCACGTCCGCCGCCGAGCGATCCTGGCCGCCTCTTGCGGCGCGGCGGCGAGCGGCCCGACGAGCAGACCGCCTGTAACCACGCCAAGGAACGTCCGCCGGTCCATCACTCGATCACCTGGTCTGCCCTGCTCGGCACCGACGGCGGGATCGTCAGGCCGAGCGCTTTGGCGGTTTTCACGTTGATCACGAACTCGAACTTGATGGGTTGTTCGCCCGGAAGGTCGGTCTCGATCAACCCCGCTCATTGGAGCAAGGTCATGGACCGCTCTCTCTGCATTGCAGCCGTCCAAGGGTTAATCCGACTCTCGCGCATCTTAGATCGCGTAGGCGTGCCCGAGCGTGAAATCGCCGTGTGTCTCCGACAGGGGTGCACGGAGGCGGTGGTTGGTTTAGGCCTCGATGAGGCGCTCCAGGGTCGCCTGGACGGAGATCGTCATCGAACGCTCCTTATCCATTCTGTCCGCACCTATTCCTTACAGAGATTCCCGTCAATGCCGATTGCGATCGAGCACGAGACGTCAGCCGTGCCATTCGTAGATCGCCACGCCGGCTGGCGAGGCGCGCCCAATTGAGATCAGCTCGGCCGCCGGGTCGGGGATCCCTTCCTCGAGCCACTTCTTGATATAGGGCGCCAGAGAGACGTCCTCATCGGTCAGAACGATGAAGTCGGGATGCTTCAGATGAATGTACCGCAAGGCAAGGGAGGAGGCCTCCGCATACGGCAGCAGCAGATGCACTCCCCGCGCGTAGTATCCTACTTGCGGATACATGGTCATGACTCGCTTGGGCCCTGCTCGATACTGATCGAGCCACGTGCCGACCTCTTTGAGCATGACCGCTTTCGGGCCATGGTCTTCGAATTGTTCCCATCGGAGCCCCCGGAGGGACAGCAGCACGAGCGCAGCCATCAGAACGCACCGGATGCTCATGCCGACCCATGGCGGCGGTCGTCGCCCGAGAGGCACCGCTCGTCGGAGGGTTCCCGCGCTCCACTCGGCCACCTCGTCGATGCCCTTCGAGACCCAGAGCAGCGACAGGACCATCAACGGGAGGACGTATCGAAAGAGCACCGCATGCAGCCCGAGGATCAGGAAGACGTTTCCCAGGGCCACGCCGAGCAGCACGACTTCGTGCCCTGCGCGCCGCGGGCTCCACGGTCGCCGGAAGAGTCCGAGGACGATCAAGCCAATGGCGAGCACCGAGCCGAACGCCGGCGAGCCGAGATATCGGAAGAGCGTTGCTTTGTTCCGTTGGGCGCTCTTCACCCAGTAGCTCCCAAGGTCGCGGATGGGGGGCCGCCGGTGAGTGGCCGCAATGAAGTGGTTCGGCGAGAGCTGTGGCCCGTCCTCCGAGAGATCGGGGCCGATTCCCAGCGACGCCTCGGCGGAACCTAGGCCCGCGTTCCGGCGCTCTCCGATCGTGTAGTTCATGATCGCCTTGCCCTCGAGGCGCAGATCCCCCGTGTGCCGCCACAGATACGTGACGTACGGCGCGGCGAGCACGAGGATCGGGGCAACCAGGCAGAGGCATTGCAGCCCCAACCGCCTCAGAAATGCCGGGCGTCTCCAGTCGGACACCAGCATGGCCGCCAAGAGGACGCAGGGATAGAGCAGCGCTTCCGGCCTGGTGAGGTACGCGAGCCCGAACAATGCGCTGCACCACACCGTGTGGGTGAGGCGCCCGGAATCGAGCGCGCGTAGCCCCCAATAGAGTCCCCCCATCACCAACGGCAGATAGACAGTTTCGGCTTCCGCGATGCTGGAGAGATCGATGAGGACGGGATGGAGGGCGGTCAACACCGCGGCCACGAGCGCCACCCGCAACCCGTACACGAGCCGGGCGAGCGCGAACACAAC